>PPFU01001717.1_pt1 | contig 44538 bp, 33 predicted proteins | sample 1535991 | NCBI WGS metagenome assembly PPFU01 (sample SAMN04901290, study PRJNA319586) | Hypolithon metagenome, whole genome shotgun sequencing project. | isolation source: Antarctic Hypolithon | place: Antarctica: Miers Valley | collected 2014
GCCGAGCGGCTCGCGCCGATGATCGAGCGGGTGCTCGGCGCGGCAGGCGTCGCGCTGGCCGATTGCGACGCGATCGCCGCCACCGCGGGCCCGGGGTTGATCGGCGGGGTGATGGTCGGTCTCGTCACCGCGAAGGCCTTGGCGATGGCGAGCGACGTGCCCCTCCTCGCGATCAACCACCTCGAGGGTCACGCGCTCAGCCCGCGCCTGGTCGATCCCTCCCTCGCCTTCCCCTACGCGCTGCTGCTGGTCTCGGGCGGCCATTGCCAGATCCTGCGGGTCGAGGGGGTCGGCCGCTACCGGCGGCTGGCGACGACGATCGACGATGCGCTCGGCGAGGCGTTCGACAAGACCGCCAAGATCCTCGGCCTCGGCTTCCCCGGCGGCCCGGCGGTGGAGCGGCTGGCGGCCTCGGGCGATCCGCAGGGGGTCCCCCTCCCCCGCCCACTGATCGGTAGCGGTGAGCCGCATTTCTCCTTCGCCGGCCTCAAGAGCGCCGTCTTGCGCGCGTCCGAAAGCGGATTGCATGGCAAGGCCGACATCGCCGCGAGCTTCCAGCAGGCAGCGGTGGACTGCCTGACAGACCGCCTCGCCTTCGCCCTTCGCGATATGGACCCCGTCACCGCGCTGGTCGCCGCCGGCGGAGTTGCGAGCAACCGGGCGATCCGCGCCGCGCTCGAAGCCTTCGCTGCCGGCCGCTCCCTGCCCTTCATCGCCCCGCCGCCGGCCTTGTGCACCGACAATGCCGTGATGATCGCCTGGGCTGGGCTCGAGCGCCTCTCGGCGGGCTTCGGCGCCGATCCGCTCGACATCCCCGCCCGGCCGCGCTGGCCGCTCGATCCCGCCGCCGAACCCGCGCGCGGCGCAGGGGTCAAGGCGTGACGGACGCCGCCATCGAGCCGATCGGCGTGATCGGGGCAGGCGCCTGGGGCACCGCGCTCGCCCAGATGCTCGCCCAGGGAGAGCAGCGGCGCGAGATCCTGCTGTGGGCGCATGACGACGGCCTCGCCCACGCGATCAACACCATCCGCCGCAACGAGGCCTACCTCCCCTCCGCGACCCTCGCAGACACCATTCGCGCGGTTCCCGACCTGGCGGACCTCGCCCCCTGCCCCGTGCTCCTGCTCGTCACGCCGGCACAGCATCTTGGCGCCGTCCTTGGCCGCATCCCGCAACCGCCGCGCGATCTGGTCCTGTGCTCCAAGGGCATCGAGGCGGCGACCGGCCGGATGATGCACGAGGTCGCACACGAGGCCACGCCTTCGAGCGCGATCGCCGTGCTCTCCGGCCCGACCTTCGCGCACGAGGTTGCCCAGGGCCTCCCCACCGCCGTTACCCTCGCCTGCGGCGGCGGGAGCGAGCAGTGGGATCGCCTGGCGCCGCTCATCGCCCGCGATAATTTCCGGCCCTATTTCTCCGACGACGTGGTCGGCGCGGAGGTAGGAGGCGCGGTCAAGAACGTGCTCGCCATCGCCTGCGGCGTGGTCGAAGGGCTGCGCCTGGGCCAGAACGCCCGCAACGCGCTCATCACCCGCGGCTTTGCCGAGATGGCGCGCTACGGCGCGGCGCTGGGAGCGCGCTTCGATACGCTCGCGGGCCTGTGCGGTCTGGGCGATCTGGTGCTGACCTGCTCCTCGACCTCGAGCCGCAATTTCTCGCTCGGCAAGGCGCTCGGTGAGGGGCGCGCGGCGGCAGAGCTGATGGCCGACCGGCGCACCGTGGCCGAAGGCGCGCATACCGCGCCTATCCTCGGCCGGCTGGCGGCTCAGAACGGTGTCGCGATGCCGATCACCGATGCGGTCAATCGCCTGCTGGAGGGCGCGTCCGCGCGCGCGGTGGCGCAGGACCTGCTCGCCCGGCCGCTGACCGCCGAGGGGCCGCCCGCTTGACGAGACCACCTTCCGGCGCGCGCCCCGGTGATGCTGCCGATCATACGCCCGCCGGCGAGGGCGCGGCGGAGGGCGGTGGAGCCTCGAGCGACATCGCCGCGCTGGCCAAGGGCGGACGCACCAATTTCATGGGCTTCCTCCTGCGTCTCGCCGCGCGGCTGCCGTTCCTGTTCATCGCCGGCCGGCTCTACGGGGCCGAAGCGCTCGGCCGCTTCGCTTCGGCGCTGGTGGTGGTCGAACTCATCGCGCTCGTCTGCTCGATCGGCGAGAAGCGCGGCCTCGCCCAGCGCCTGTCCGAGAGCGCCCAGCGCCCCGCCAACCTCGTCGCCGACGGGATGATCGTGGCGCTGATCCTCTCGATCACTGCGGCCGCGCTGCTCTACCTGCTGCCCGCCCCGCTCTTCCCGAGCGGCGTCTATACCGAGCTCGACCGGTTGATCGTCCTCGCCATTCCCGCTTTCGCGCTGACCGAGATCGCGCTGGCCGCACAGGCCTATCGCTTCGACATCAAGGCCACCGTGCGAGCGCGGGCGATCGTCGAGCCGTGGACCGTCTCGATCCTCGCCGGCGCGTTCTGGCTCCTCGAGCCGATCCGCAGCTCCGGCCTGGCGCTTGCCTACCTGGCCTCGATCTATGCCGGGCTCATCACCGCCCTCATCCCGTTCCTGCGCTCCTACGGCCTCCCGCGCGGCTATCGTACGAACCTGGCGCGGATGCTGCGGATGACCTGGCGCGCGGCCCCGCTCGCGGCCGCCGACGCGATCGAATGGGGCACAAGGCGGCTCGACATCCTCATCCTCGGCCTGTTCGTCTCGCCCGCGGCGGTCGGCATCTATTACGTGGCGCAACAGGTCGCCAGCCTGCCGCAGAAGCTCAAGACCAGCTTCGAGCCGATCCTCGGCCCCGTCATCACCCGCAAGCTGAAGGAGAACGACTACCCAGCGATCGCCCGCCAGGTGTGCCAGGTCGGCTTCTGGATCACCGCGGCGCAAGCAGGCGTGGCGCTGGCGCTCGGCATCCCGGGCGAGGCGATCATGGGCCTCGTGGGCCCCAATTTCGTCGGCGGCACCGGTGCGCTCGCCCTGCTGCTTGCGGCCGAAGTGGTCGCGGCGACAGCAGTGGTGGCCGAGGCCGCTCTCGTCTACGTCGCCCGGATGCGCAATCTGTGGATCTCGCTCACGACCATTGCGCTCCAGGCCGCGCTCACCGTGGGGGCGATGCTGCTGGCGAGCGAGTGGGGCCTGTCGGATAATCAGCGCGCGGTGATGGCTGCGGGCGTGCTGCTCCTCGCGCTGGCCTTCTCCTCCCTCGTCAAGGCGCTGGTGCTCTCCTCGATCCTGGGTGAAGGCATCAGCAACTGGCGCTGGCCGCTGCTCTGGGCGGCGGCGGCGGCGATCGTGCTGGGCCAGCTCGTCATTCTGCTCCCCGAATGGGCAGAGTTGGTGATCGGCGTGCCGGCAATTCTCGGGCTCTATGGCTGGGTGATCTGGACCAAGGGCTTTGGGCCGGAAGATCGCGTACTGTTTCGCCGCCAGGTCACCGCCGGCGACGAGGGAGAGAGCGGCGAGGTGCCGCCGCCCGAGCCCCGCGCCCCATCGCCCGGGACGGCGGGCTGAGCCTTGCCCGCACGCCCTTCCCCCCGCCTCACGATCGCGCTGGGTGCCGCACTGGTCACCGTGATCGCGATCTTCGCCGGGCAGGCAAGCGCGCCCGATCTCGCCGCTCGCCTTGCGGCCGATGCACGCCAGGCGCTCGAGCGGGAGGGTGCTGGCGATGTCATCGAGGTGCGCTTCGTCTCCCTCAGCGGCGCGCCCTCGCGCCATCCGATGCTGAGCGTGGCGGACGCGGCGCGGCGCGACGAGGGCTTGCGCGACCGGGCCGCCCGCGCGGTCGCGGCGGTGCCGGGGGTGGGGGGCGTGCGCTGGAGCGACGGCGACCCGCTGGTCGAGGCCGCCGCAGCCCCGGTCAATCCGCTTCATTGCCAGGAGGATGTCGACGCGCTGCTCCAGGCGCGCACGATCCGCTTCGAGGAAGCTTCGGAGCGGATCGATGCCGCCAGCCGCGGACTGATCGCCGAGGTCGCGCAGGCGCTTCGCCCGTGCCTCGGCAGCCTCATCGCCATAACCGGCCACACCGACGTGTCGGGCGCCGAGCCGGGTAATCTCAGGCTGTCGTACCTGCGGGCCGATGCGGTGCGGGAGGCGCTGATCGCCCGCGGCATCCCGGCCGACGGGCTGCGCGCGCGGGGTGTCGGCTCGCGCGAACCGGTCGATGGGCTCGCCCCGGACGATCCGGCCAACCGGCGGATCGAGTTCTCGGTCGTCGCCACCGAACCCATCGCACCGACGCCGATCGATACGCCCGGACCTCGGTGACAGCCTCCATCCGGGTATTGACCCTCTCGCCGATCGCTGGAAGGAGCGCGCTCGCCCATGTCCATCTGGCTCGAACTGCTGATCCTCGCGCTGCTCGCTTATACTGCCGGGCTTAGCATCGGCTGGGTGCTGTTCGCGCGCGGCGACGAAAAAGGGGACTGACATGATCGAACTGCTCGAGGCGAACTGGCTCATCCTGGTGATCGCCCTGGTGATCGGCCTGCTGGTCGCCTGGTGGCTGTTCGTCGCCAACCGCCGCACCAAGGTGGAGATAGAGCCGGTCGAGGCGGAGGCGGAGGCGAAGGGGCCGCGCCGCAACCAGGCGCTGATTGATGCGCCGCCCGCCGCCGCAGGGGTAGGGCCGATGGTGCCGACGCTGGCGCGCGAACAGGAGGCGGAGGCGACGACCGTGCCCCCGGCGGTCCCCTCCGGTTCGGCAGGCACTGAGATGGCATTCGAGCCGACGGCCGCGTCCGCTCCGCCGCCCGCTCCGGCTCCGGCTCCGGCTCCGGCTCCGGAACCAGAGGAGGCGCTGTCCGCCCCCACTAGCAGTCCTCCAACCGCTCCTGCTGTCCAGCCTGCGCCCAGCGAGACGCCGGACGACCTCACCCGCATCAAGGGCCTTGGCCCCAAGCTCGTCACCGAACTCCATGCGCTCGGCGTCACCAGCCTTGCGCAAATCGCCCGCTGGGACGAGGCCGAGATCGACCGAATAGACGCGCAGCTCGGCCGCTTCCAGGGCCGCATCCGCCGCGACCAGTGGCCCGAACAGGCCCGCCTCCTGGCCGCCGGCGACGAAGCGGCATACGAAGCACGCTTCGGAAAATTGTAGCGTTGTAGGGAACCAATGGAAGTTAACCGGACTTCCAGCACAAACCGGGTAAGAAGGCTTTTGCAGGATTAACTTTATGGTAGGCCGAGCTAATAGCGAGCCCCCCAGCGTGCTGGTGGTCGAGGACGAGTTCATCATCGCGCTCGATTTGAGCGAGACGGTGCAGGACCTCGGCTTGCGGGTCGCGGGGCCCTATGTCAGTCAGGAAAATGCGTTCTCTGCGATCGAGAGCGCGCTGCCCGATCTGGCGATACTCGACGTCTACACCGCCGATGGCGAGGTGTTTCCGCTTGCCGATGCGTTGACGAAGAAGGGCGTGCCGATCATCTTTCACTCGGGCCACGTCAATGCGGCCGAGATGAAGGCGCGGTATCCGGACGCGTTGGCCGTTTCCAAGCCCTGCCCGCCCGATCGCCTCATCGACATGGTGCAGGTCGCACTCGACCGCCCGGCACAAGCCGCCTGACGGCGCGCCGCCGCTTGGCGGTAGCTTCCCCGATGCGCTAGGGCTTAGGCCTCATCCGCGCATCCGAAAGGGAAACCCATGCAGCTTGGCCGGCTCAATCACGTGGGCGTCGCCACGCCGGACATCGATGCCGCAATCCGCTTCTACCGCGAGGTGATGGGCGCGACCGACATCACCGAACCCTTCGCCATGGCCGAACAGGGCGTGCGAGTGTGCTTCGTCAACACGCCTGCCGGCGGCACCCAGATCGAGCTTATCGCCCCGCTGGACGAGACATCGCCGATTTTCGGCTACATCGAAAAGAACCCGCTCGGCGGCCAGCATCACCTCGCCTTCGAAGTGCCCGAAATCCACGCCGCGCACGCCTGGTTCGAGGAGCAGGGCAAGCGCATCCTGGGCCCCATCCGCCAGGGGGCGCACAAAACGCCCGTCTTTTTCGTCCACCCCAAGGACATGAACGGCATGCTGACCGAGATCATGGAGACGCCGAAGTCTGACTGAAGGCGGCGCTGACGCATGAGCACGGAGATGAGCGGGCTTGGTTTCTCGGTGGAAGAGCTGCTTCCCCGCGCACGTATGGGCGGCACGCTCAAAATGGGGCTGATTGCGCTGAGCGAAGACGAGTGGCTCCAGCCGAAGCCCGACTTCGCCCAACGCCGCTCCGCCTTCGCAGCCGACCCCGGCGCGATCCGGCTCACACCTGAGGCAGACGCACCCGGGCGTGAACTCGCCGCCATGCTGGGCGTCGCGGGCGGCCTTGCCGAAGCGGCGTGCTCGGCGTGGGAAGACATGTGCCTGCTCACCCCTTGCCAAACCGAAGGAGCCTATCGCCTCGTCGGCGCGGCGGTCGCTTTTCCCACCGACTGGCGCCCCGCGGACAAGATCGGCCTCCCCCTCACCGCGCTCCATGCGCCGATCGCAAACTATCGCGAGCAGCTCGCCGGCGGCGTCGATCACTTCATGGCGCGGCTAAAGCCCGGAGCCATCTTCGGCCGCGCCAACTGGTTCGTCAGCCCCACCTGTGCACTGGCCTGGCATGCCGTCGAGCCGCCCGAACAAGCCTTCGCCCACGTCAGGTCGGACAATGCCGGCGATACGCTGTTCGTCCGCTGCGAGCGCCAGACGCTTCGCCGCCTGCCGCAAACGGGTGCGATCGTCTTCACCATCGGCGTCTACGTCGCCCCGCTCGGCACCCTGTCGGCACCCAACCTCGCCCGAATTGCCGAAGCGGTCGCGACGATCCCGCCCGAAGAGGCGCATCGGCGCGGTGCATCCTGCTACGCTGCGCAACTTCAGGCCTTTGCCGATGCGAGGTCGCAGGCTATCGCGCCCGCCTGAACGATAAGAGCGAGGGGCCGATGCTGATCATCCTGTCGATCCTGGCGCAGGCGACCGCCGCCGCGCCCGTGTGCGAGAAGCCACAGACGCAGACCGACATGACCATCTGCGCCACCCGCGACTATCAGTTGGCTGATGCCATGCTCAACGCGCAGTGGGAGGAGACTGCCGCCATCATGCGCCGCGACGATGCCTCGCTCGCCGAAGCGCCCGATGGCCACGCGAGCTATTTCGATACCCTGCTCGAAGCGCAGCGCGCCTGGCTCGCCTTTCGCGACGCCCACTGCACCAGCGAGGGTTTTCAAGCCCGTGGCGGCAGCATGGAGCCGATGATCGTCGCCCAATGCAAGGCCGATCTCACCCGGCAGCGCATCGCCCAGATCGCCGCCTTGGCCAATCGGCCGCACTGATGTTCTCCAAGATCCTCATCGCCAATCGCGGCGAGATCGCGGCGCGTGTCGTCACCACCGCGCGCCGGATGGGCGTCGCCACGGTGGCCGTCCATTCCGAAGCCGATGCACTCGCCCCGGGCGTTCGGATGGCCGACGAGGCAGTCCTGATCGGCCCCCCGCCGGCCGAGGAAAGCTACCTCGTTGCCGAAAAGATCATCGCCGCCTGCAAACAGACAGGCGCCGAGGCGGTGCACCCGGGTTACGGCTTCCTGTCCGAAAATGCTGCTTTCGTCCGCGCGCTCGATGCCGAGGGCATCGCCTTCATCGGGCCGCCGGCCAGTGCCATCGCGGCGATGGGCGACAAGATCGAGTCCAAGCGGATCGCCGCGCAGGCAGGGGTCAACACCGTGCCCGGCAGCGGCGGCGCGCTCGGCTCGACCGAAGAGGCGCTCGAAGCCGCCGCCAAGATCGGCTATCCGGTGATGATCAAGGCCAGCGCCGGCGGCGGCGGCAAGGGCCTGCGCGTCGCCTGGAACGATGCGGACGTGAAGGAGGGCTTCCCCGCAACCCAGCGCGAGGGGAAGAACAGCTTCGGCGATGACCGGGTGTTCCTCGAGAAATTCATCGAGGCGCCGCGCCACATCGAGATCCAGGTGCTCGGCGACAAGCACGGCACCATCCTCCACCTCAACGAGCGCGAATGCTCGATCCAGCGCCGCCACCAGAAGGTGATCGAGGAGGCGCCCTCCCCCTTCGTCACGCCGCCAATGCGCCGCGCGATGGGCGAGCAGGCGGTCGCTCTGGCCCGCGCGGTCGACTACCATTCCGTTGGCACCGTCGAGCTGATCGTTTCCGGCGCCGACAAGACCGGCGAGAGCTTCTACTTCCTCGAGATGAACACCCGGCTCCAGGTCGAGCACCCGGTGACCGAGGCGATTACCGGGATCGACCTCGTCGAGCAGATGATCCGCGTGGCGGCGGGCGAGAAGCTGTCCTTCGGGCAGGACGAGGTCGGCATCGACGGCTGGGCGATCGAGGCGCGGGTCTATGCCGAGGACCCGTACCGCAATTTCATCCCCTCGATCGGCCGGGTGAACCGCTACCGCCCCCCGGCACAGCCCTGGTCGGGCGAGCTTCGCGGGGTGGACGGCATCCGCATCGATGACGGCATCGCTGAGGGCGGCGCGATCTCGATGTTCTACGATCCGATGATCGCCAAGCTCATCACCTGGGGCGAGACGCGCGATGCCGCAGCCGATCTCCAGGTGCGCGCGCTCGATGATTTCGTCATCGAAGGTCCGCGCCACAATATCGACTTCCTCTCCTCGCTGATCCAGCACGAACGGTTCCGGTCGGGCGCGCTGACCACCGCCTTCATTGCCGAGGAGTATCCCGAAGGCTTCCAGGGCGCGCCAGCGGATGGGGAGCGGCTGCGCCTCCTCGCCGCGCTCGCCGCCGAACTGGAATCGCGCCAGCGCGCCCGTGCCGACGCGATCTCGGGGGGGATCGACGGGGCGCTAAGGGCGTCGGCAAGCTGGACCGTCCGGCTCGGCGGGCGCGACTTCCACGTGACGCTTGGAGCCGATCACGCTCTGGTGGATGGCGAGGTCGTCCGCTTTACCAGCGACTGGCTCCCGGGGGCAGTTCAAACCGAGGTCGAAGGTTCCTCCGGTCGGCTCGGCATCCAGGTCGAACGGCGCCTCAACCAGTGGACTCTCACCACCCACGGCGCCCGGCACGAGGCGCGCGTGCTGCCCGCACGCCTCGCCCCACTGGCCGTTCACATGATCGAGAAGGTGCCGCCCGACCTTTCGAAAATGCTGATCGCACCCATGGCCGGGCTGCTCGTGCAATTGCGCGTCGCCAAGGGGGAAGAGGTCGAGGCGGGCCAGCCGCTGGCGGTGATGGAGGCGATGAAGATGGAGATGATCCTGCGCGCCGAAGCAAAAGGCCGCGTCTCGGCGATCCATGTCGCGGAAGGCGAAGGACTGGCGGCGCAAACCGTGATCCTCGAACTGGACTAGCTAGAACCCCTCACTCCCCCTCCGTGCTCAATACGCCGGAGTTTATCGGCCGTTGGTCGAAGACAAACGGCGCCTCTCGTCTTGTGGCGCGATAGGCGATGTATTAGCGGTTGCTTCCATTATCGGGCCGGCCGCGCGCCGATCGCCTGAGGCACGATTTCGGGGACGGGGTTTTTTGGTTTTCGGAGGACGGAAAGCGATGGCCCCGCGTACCCGCGGCGCCCGCCTTGCTACTCTCGCCGGAGTGGCGAGCCTTGCCGGGTGCTCGACGCTCGCCCCGCCGGTCCCGCTGCCCGCCGTCCCGGTGGCCGCCGAATGGGCGCTGAGCGAACAGCCGCCGATTTCCACCGATCTGACGCGCTATTGGCGCCTGCTCGACGATCCTTTGCTGGCCGATTACGTCGCCCAGGCGATCATCGCCAATCGCGAGCTGGCGCAAGCGACCGCGCGGCTCGATCAGGTCGCCGCGCAGCTCGCTATCGCCCGCGCCGGCTATCTGCCGAGCGTCAATGGTTCGGGCGGGGTGGGGCGCGACCTGGGCGATTTCGCCAGGGACGGCGTGCAGTTCAATGCCGGCGTGGATGCGGCATGGGAGGCGGATCTGTTCGGCCGGATCAGCGGCAATGTCGCCGCCTCGCGCGCCGATCTGGTGGCGGCCGGCTTTTCGCTGGCGGACCTGCAGCGGCTGATCGTGGGGCAGGTGGCACTGCTGACGATCGATGCACGCAGCCTCGCCGAGCAGCTGGCGATCGCGCGCGACACGCTCGCCTTCCAGAACGAAAATCTCGAGATCGCCGGCTTCCGGGTGCAGGCGGGCCTGGTCTCGAGCCTCGATGTCGAGCAGGCGCGGGTGCAGCGCGCGCAGACCGCGGCCACCATCCCGGCTCTGGAAAGCGCATTGGCCGCGCGAGCCAACACGATCTCGACGCTGATCGGCGAGGTGCCGGGCGAGGTGCTGGCCGAGCTCACGGTGCTCGCCCCTGCCCCCGTCCCCGGGCCGGTGACGCTCGCCGGCTTCGCCCCGCCCGCCGAGGTGCTGCGCCGCCGACCCGACGTGCGCGCGGCGGAGGCCAGCCTCGTCGCCAGCACCGAGCGGATCGGCCTGGCGCACGCGCAACTCTACCCGCTGGTGCGGCTGACCGGCAATATCGGCGCCGGGCCGGCCACCCTGGGCGATGCGTTCGACCTCGTCACCGGCGGCTTGCTGGGCACGATCGGCCAGCTGGTGTTCGACGGCGGGCGGACGAGAGCGCAGATCGAAGGTGCCGAGGCGACGGCGAGGGGCGCGCTTGCCGCCTGGGAGCAGAGCATCCTCATTGCTCTCGAGGAGGTGGAAAGCGCCAGCGTCGCGCGGCGGACCGCGGAGGAACGCGTGGCGATCATCGAGGAAGCGGTCGATGCGGCAAGCGCCTCGGCGTTGCTCGCGCGCAACCAGTACCAGGCCGGGCTGGTCGATTTCCGCGCCCTGCTGATCGCCGAGAACGACCTGCTGTTCGCCCGCAACCAGCTGGTCACCGCGGAGGCCGACCGGGCGAGCGCCTTCGTCCGCTTGACGCAGGCACTCGGCGGCGGATGGAGCGAAGCGGAGTTCCCGCTGCTCTATCCCGCCGCAACACAAGCTTCCGGGGGGAATTGATGGACCAGCGCACGACCACCATCGCCGAGGACACCATCGTCCAGGACGGGACGCAGGCCGACGATATCGGCGCCTATCTCGCCACCGGCCGCAACCGGGCCTGGTGGCGACGCAAGCGGGTCTGGATCCCCGCGCTGCTCGCGCTGCTGGCGGTGCTCGGCTTCGTGCTGTTCTCGGGCGAGGAAGAAGGGCCCGACTACATCACCGCCGAGGTGGAGCGGCGCAGCCTCGACCTGACGGTGACCGCAACCGGAAGCCTCAGGCCGACCAATCTCGTCGAGGTTGGCTCGGAAGTCTCGGGGCGGATTGACCAGGTCTATGTCGACGTCAACGACCGGGTGGATCGCGGGCAGGTGATCGCGCGGATCAATACCGACGTGATCGGAGACCAGATCACGCAGGGACGCGCCAGCCTGGATGCGGCGCGGGCACAGGTGGCGCAGGCGCGCGCCACTCTCGAGGTGGACGAGGCGCAACTGGCGCGCCTCGTCGAGGTGCAGCGCCTCTCTGATGGCCGCGTGCCCTCGCAGACCGAGCTCGAGCAGGCCGAGGCCTCGGTCCGGCGCGACCGGGCGGCGCTGGCTTCGGCGCAGGCCAATGTCGTCTCGGCGCAGGCCTCGCTGTCCTCCTCGCTGACCAACCGCGACCGGGCGGTGATCCGCGCGCCGGTTACCGGCGTGGTGCTGGCGCGCCAGATCGAGCCCGGCCAGACGGTGGTCGCCAGCTTCAACACGCCGACGCTGTTCATCCTTGCCGAGGACTTGTCGCAGATGCAGTTGAGGGTGGATATTGACGAGGCGGATGTTGGCCAGGTCGAGCCGGGGCAGCGCGCGACCTTCACCGTCGATGCCTACCCGGGCCGCCGCTTTCCCGCCCGGGTGACGCGGATCGACCTCGCCTCGGGAAACATCGCCAGTGAGACGCAGGCGGAGGGAACGGGCGCGGCGCTGGCCAATGCGGTGGTCAACTATGAGGCGCGGCTCACGGTCGACAATTCGCAAGCCTTGCTGCGGCCGGGGATGACCGCCACCGCGACCATCGCCACCCAATCTACGGGGGCGCGGCTGCTGGTTCCGAACTCGGCCCTGCGCTTCGATCCCGAGGAGGACGAGGAGGAAGGGGGCATCTTCGGCCCGGCCGATATCGGCCTCCAGCAGGAGGACCAGGCGGGGATCGGCGTCGGCAGCCGGCAGACGGTTCATGTGCTGGGCGCAGATGGACAATTGCAGCCGATCGAGGTGGTCACCGGGCAGAGCGATGGGCGGCGCACGGTGGTCACCTCGGAGCAGCTCGAGCCGGGCATGGAGGTGGTGGTCGGCATCCGCGAGGGCGAGGAGTGAACCGCTCCGAGCCCCCACCTGCACTGATCGAGCTGGAGGGGATCACCAAGACTTTCGGCGAGGGGCCGGCGGCGTTCCAGGCGCTGAAAGGCGTCGACATGACGATCGCGCGCGGCGATTTCGTCGCGGTGATGGGGCCTTCGGGCTCCGGCAAGTCGACGACGATGAACATCCTGGGCTGCCTCGACGTGCCCACTAGCGGCGTGTTCCGCTTCCGCGGGGTGGAGGTGCAGGCGCTCGACCGGGACCAGCGCTCGCTCCTGCGGCGGCGCTATCTCGGCTTCGTCTTTCAAGGGTTCAACCTGCTGGCGCGGACCACGGCGCTGGAGAATGTCGAGCTGCCGCTGCTCTATCGCGGCGAGAAGGTGGCAGTGCGGCATGAGGCGGCCAAGCGCGCGCTCGACCAGGTGGGGCTACTGCCGTGGGCCGATCATACCCCGGCCGAATTGTCGGGCGGGCAGCAGCAGCGCGTGGCCATCGCCCGGGCGCTGGTGACCGAGCCCGACGTGCTGCTCGCCGACGAGCCGACGGGCAATCTCGACACCCAGCGCTCGCTCGAGATAATGGAGCTTCTGACCCGGTTGAACGGCGAAGGGATCACCGTGCTGATGGTGACGCACGAGGCCGAAATGGCGCGGTTCGCGCACCGAATCGTCAATTTCCGCGACGGGCTGGTGGAGCGGGAGGACCGCGGGGCGCTTGCGGCTGCCGAAGCCGGCAGGGCGCGCGCCGAGGGAGCGGCCGCCTGATGTTCGGCGCGACCCTGCTGCTCGCCATGCGCGAGATCCGCCGCCATATTTTGCGGAGCTTCCTGACGACGCTCGGCATCATCATCGGCGTCGCAGCGGTGATCACGATGGTGACGCTGGGTCGCGGTCTGACGGCGAGCGTGCAGGAGGACATTTCCGGGCTCGGCTCGGACAGCCTGATCGTCTTTCCGCTCGGCGTCGAGGGCGCCCAACCACGCGCCTTCGAGGAGGCCGACGTGCGCGCCGCGGAAACGCAGATCGCCGGCGTGATCGGCGCCGCGGGCACGGTCAATGCCAGTGCGACGGTGTTCTATAACGGGCAGGACTGGGATACCGGCGTGCAGGGCGCGGACGGGGAATATTTCACCGCGCAGGATATCGCGATCGCGGAGGGGCGCGGCTTCTCGGCGAGCGAGGAGAGCTCGGGGCAGAACGTGTGCCTCGTCGGCCCGACGATCATCGATGAGCTATTCCTGCCCGAAGACATCCCGCTCGGCGCCGATATCCGGCTCGACGCGGTGCCCTGCACGGTGGTCGGCGTGCTCGACGAGCGCTCTTCCTCGCCGGGGCCGGGCAACGATGCCAACAATGTCGTCTTCATGCCCTTGAAGACGGTGCAGCGGCGCTTCACCGGCAATGACGACATCCAGTTCTTCGTCGTCAAGTACGACCCTTCCTATTCGACGGTGCAGCTCCAGGCCTCGCTGATCGACCTGCTGCGCGAACGGCGGGTGCTGCAGGAGGGCGAGCAGAACGATTTCGACATCGTCGATACCGCCGACATCAACGAGACCGTCAATTCGGTAACCGGCGTGATGACCGCGGTGGTCACCGCGATCGCGGCGATCAGCCTATTGGTGGGCGGGATCGGGATCATGAACATAATGCTCGTCTCGGTGACCGAGCGGACCCGCGAGATCGGCATCCGCCTGGCGATCGGGGCCCTGGCACGCGAGGTGCGGCTCCAGTTCCTGACCGAGGCGGTGGTGCTGTGCTGCTTCGGCGGACTGGTGGGCATCGCGCTGGCGCTGGGCCTCTCGGTCCTGCTCGCGAACGCCATCGACCTGCCGTTCCTGTTCGACCCGGTCGTCAATATCGGCAGCTTCGTGTTCTCGGCGGTGATGGGGATCATCTTCGGCTACTATCCGGCGCATCGGGCCAGCCAACTCGATCCGATCGACGCGCTGCGCCACGAATAGGGGGAGGCGGCGAAGGTGACAAAGGCGACACTGTGTCGCCTTCGGTTTTACCTTGCTAAACTTCTGATTTATAAAGATTTTCGGCCAGAATGGCGTGGATGACACCACGTATCGAAAATTTTTGCTTTTGCGGGTCCGTTGACAAGCTCGGGTTCCGATTGCGCGATCGGGGCACTGTAGGAAAGACCTGTCGCAAGAGAGCGGCTCGCGCCCGTTGCCCTGCCTTCACGGTCCGGCCATGACCGCATCGGCAGCCGCGTATCCCGAGGCGATCGCGCCGTCCATGAAGGAGCGCCAAGCCCCGGCGGTCTCGGTGCCGGCGAAATGGATCGGACCGTGCGGTGCGAAGAGGTCGGCGAGCGACGACGAGGCTCCAAGACTGCGCCGACTGGCATAGCCGCCGAGCGAGAAGGGATCGGCCGACCAGTCGACCGAGCGGGCGTGGAGCGGCGCGGGGATCTGCACGCCGGTCGCCTCGGCGAGGAAGGCGCATGCGGCGGCGATGCGGGCGTGCTCGTCGCCTGCTTGCCCCAGCAACCGCCCGCTGGTGCCGGTCGAGAACAGGACGAGGCGGGCGGGGCCCCGGGGGTGGGAGGCATCGAGCGCGGCGTTGAACTGCGCGCCGGGGCTGACGATCTCGCCCGATAGCCCGTGATCGCGCCACCAGGGTTGCTCGAAGGCGAGCACGGTCTTGACCACCGCCCCGGTGCGCCAGCCGGCGAACGCGGCACGGCGGCTTGCGGGGAGCAAAGGCAACAGGCCGAGGCGGCCGTAGAGCTGCGGCGGGACGGCGATGATCAGGCGCCGCCCGCGGGCGATGCGGCCGGGGGTCTGAACGGTGACGCCCTCCCCGCGCGCCTCGATCCGCGAGACGGGGGCGCGCATCACGAGCGATGCGCCGAGCCGGTCCGCGAGGTGGCGGGCGAGAGGTTGGCAGCCCTCGGCGAGGAACCAGCGCGCAGAGCTCGCTTCGCCGCCGAGGCCACCTATCGAGGCGGCCTGGTCGAGGAGTTCGCGCGCTGAAATCTCGTCGAGCGGGACGCATAGCTCGCCCTCGAGCAGCGCGTCGAGGGCGCGGCGGCTTTCCCCGAGCCATGTCAGGCGGCGCACCAGCGCGGAGGCTGGGGCGGTGTCGCGGCGGCCGGGAGCGCGCTTTGCAGCGCGGCGGCAGGTGTGATCGAGGCGCAAGGCCGCGAGCGCGAGGTCGAGCCTCGCGGGCAGCGAGAGCGCCGCGAGTACGGAGGCGGCGCGGCGCGGCTTCGCGCCCGGCGCGGGGATGACGAGGCAATCACCCTCGCGGTGCGCCTCGATCTGGGTCAGGCCGACCTCCTCGACCAGAGGCGCGATCGCGTGTTGCGCGGGGCCGAGGAACTGGGCGCCGAGGTCGATCGCGAGGCCCGGTTCGGGCGCTTCTGTGAGGACCCGGCCGCCAACCCTGTCGCGCGCCTCGAACAGCGTGACCGAGGCGCCGGCGTCCTTCAGGCGACGGGCGGCGGAAAGACCAGCGAGGCCGGCGCCGATGACGATCGCGTCGCTGGCGGCGTCGGTGGCGGCGGGTGGCATGCCGGGCTTCGGGGGAGGCAGCCCCCCGGCGCTAGGCGCTGTCCACCAGCACCAGCTCGGCATCCTCGAGCGCGGTGATCTCGAGCGTCTCGAGATCGGCGATCGCGGCGCCGTCGCGTTCCTCGAGGCGGGTGCCGGCGAGCTCGACCGCGCCCTTGGCCGGCACCAGATAGGCCTTGCGATTGGCTCCCAGCGGATAGGTCAACGTCTCCCCCGCGGCGAGGGTGGCGCCGAGCACGCGGGCATCGGCGTTGATCGGCAGTGCGCCTTCGTCGGCAGGGTCGCCGCTGGCGAGCGGGACGAAGTGGCCGGAGCGCTCGCCTTTGGGGAACGGCGCCGCATCCCAGCGGGGCCGCTGGCCGGTGCTGTCGGGCAGGATCCACAGCTGGAAGAGGCGCGTCTCCTCGTCCTCCAGATTGTATTCGGCATGGGTGATGCCGGTGCCCGCGCTCATCACCTGCACGTCGCCCGCCTCGGTACGGCCCTTGTTGCCGAGGCTGTCCTCATGCGTGATCGCGCCCGAACGCACATAGGTGATGATCTCCATGTCGCGATGCGGGTGCGCCGGAAAGCCTGAGCGGGGCGCAATGATGTCGTCGTTCCAGACGCGCAGCTTGCCCCAGTGGAGGCGCCCATCGTCGTGGTAATCGGCGAAGGAGAAGTGGAAGCGGGTGTCGAGCCAGCCGTGATCATTGTGATGCAGGCTGGCGTATGGGCGGTGGTCGATCATCATCGCGTCTCCGATTGGCCGTTCCCCAATGATATGGGGATCGTGTCAAGGGCCCCTGCCCTCGCCGGAGGATCAGGCCGCGACGACCTCCTGCTCGATGGCGCCGAAGATGCTCTTGCCGGCATGGTCCTTCATCTCGATCCGCACCGTGTCGCCGGGGCGCATGAAGCGGGTGCTCGCCTCGCCCGAGGCGATGGTCTCGATCATGCGGACCTCGGCGATGCATGAATAGCCGCGCCCGCCCTTGGCGACGGGCTTGCCGGGGTCGCCCCCCTCGCCCTTGTTGGAGATGGTGCCCGAGCCGATGATGGTGCCCGCGCCGAGGTTCCGGGTCATCGCGGCGTGGGCGACGAGATCGGCGAGGGAGAAGGTCGCGTCCTCGCCCACCTGTGCGCGGCCGAAGGGCTGGCCGTTGTAATCGACCATCAGCGGCAGGCGGATGAGGTTGCCCTGCCAGGCCTCGCCGAGTTCGTCGGGGGTGATGGCGACGGGCGAGAAGGCAGTGGCGGGCTTGGACTGGAAGAAGCCGAAGCCCTTGGCGAGTTCGCCCGGAATGAGCGCGCGCAGGGAAACGTCATTAACCAGCATCAGCAGCTTGATGTGGTCCGCCGCCTTTTCAGGCTTGGTGCCCAGCGGCACGTCGTCGGTGATGGCCGCGACCTCGCCCTCCATGTCGCAGCCCCAGGCCACGTCGGCGAGCGGGATCGGATCGCGCGGGGGAAGGAAATCGTCCGAGCCGCCCTGATACATCAGCGGATCGGTATAGAAGCTGTCGGGAACCTCGGCGCCGCGCGCTTTGCGGACGAGTTCGACGTGGTTGATATAGGCCGAGCCATCCGCCCATTGGTAGGCGCGCGGCAGCGGGGAATGGGCGTCGTGCTCGTGGAAGCGCTCGCACGGCACGCTCCGATGCTCGACGTCGCGGTAGAGCGCCTCGAGCTTCGGGGCGGCGTCGGCCCAGTTGTCGAGCGCTTGCTGGAGCGTTGGAGCGATTGCGTCGGCGGCGGCGTAGCGGGTGATGTCCTTCGAGACGACGACGAGCTTGCCGTCCCGTCCGTGTTTGAGGCTGGCGAGTTTCATGAGTTGGTCTCTCTATTCGGCGTCGGGCTGGTTGTCGGGATGCGCGGCGATGAACGCCGGGAGCGCGTTACAGGCCTCCTCGATGCGGGTCATGCGCGGCATGGCCGACAGGTCGAAGTTGAAGCGGCGGGCGTTGTAGAGTTGCGGGATCAGAACCGCCTCGAACAGGCCGGGCCGGTCGAACAGGAACTCGCGCGTGGCGCGCTGCTCGAGGCGCTGTTCGATCGGGGCCAGGGTCACGGCGAGCCAGTGGCGATACCAGGCATCGATCGCCTCCTGCTCCTGGGCAAGCTCGTTCTTGAGGTATTTCAACACCTTGAGATTGAGCGGGGCGTGCAGCTCAGTGGCGATGGAGTAGGCGAGTTCGCGGGCGGTGAAGCGGTTCTCCAGCTCTGGGGAAAGCAAGGAGGGCGTGCCCGGGTAGGCTTCGTCGAGCCATTCGAGAATCGCCAGCGATTGCGCACGGTCGCGGCCCTGCGCCTCGAGCATGGGCACGCCGGCGAAGGGGTTGCGGCTGGTATAGGCCTCGCCGCGGTGGGCCCCTTCGACCAGACTGACCGGGCAATTCTCGTATTCGAGGCCCTTGAGCGCGAGCGCGATCCTCAGGCGATAGGAGGTTGACGAACGCCAGTAGCCGTAAAGCCTCACGCCTCTTGTGCGATCTTCTCGTGGAGCCAGGCGGCATGTCGTGGGGCCTGCTTGGTGCGATCCCACTCGTCCAGCATCTCGTCGGCGACTTCGCGCAGCCGCGCCATCTGCTCGGGCGTGCCGATATCAGCGGCAAGTTCGATCCGGTGGCCGTTGGGATCGAAGAAATAGATCGACTTGAAGATGCCGTGATGCGTCGGCCCAAGCACCTCGATGCCCTGCGCCTCGAGATGCTCCTTGGTGGCCAGCAGATCGTCCATCGAGCCGGTCCGGAAGGCGATGTGCTGGACCCACAGGGGCGTCTTCTCGTCGCGCCCCATCGCCTCCTTTGTGGGCAGCTCGAAGAAGGCCAGCACGTTGCCGTTCCCCGCCTCGAGGAAGACGTGCATGTAGGGATCGGGCTCGCCGGTCGAGGGCACCTTGTCCTCGGCGATGGCGAGCTGGAAGGTCATGCCGAGCGCGCGGCGGTAGAAATCGACCGTCTCCTTGGCGTCGCGGCAGCGATAGGCGACGTGGTGGACGCCTTGTAAGGGGGCCGGCTGGGTCTGCTGCTCTGCCATTTTCTGCGCTCCTACTCGGCGGGTTCCTCGACCTTCAACGCTCCCCGCTTGATCTGGTCGCGCTCCATGCTTTCGAACAGGGCCTTGAAATTGCCCTCGCCGAAGCCCTCGTCGCCCTTGCGCTGGATGAACTCGAAGAACACCGGGCCGACCTGCGCCTCGGCGAAGATCTGCAGCAGGAGGCGGGGCTGGCCGCCTTCGGTGGTGCCGTCGAGCAGGATGCCGCGCGCCTTCAGTTCTCCGACCGCCTCGCCGTGGCCGGGCAGGCGCTCCTCGAGCATCTCGTAATAGCTCTCGGGCGGCGCGGTCATGAAGGGGACGCCGAACTGTTTGAGGCGGTCCCACGCGGTGAGCAGGTCGTCGGTGATGAGCGCAATGTGCTGGATGCCCTCGCCGTTGAACTGCTTCAAGAACTCCTCGATCTGGCCCTTGCCGCCCTCGCCTTCCTCGTTGAGCGGGATGCGGATCTTGCCGTCGGGCGCGGTGAGCGCGCGCGAGGTGAGGCCGGTATATTCGCCCTTGATGTCGAAGAAGCGGATCTCGCGGAAGTTGAACAGGGTCTCGTAGTAATCGGCCCAATACTTCATCCGGCCGCTGTAGACGTTGTGGGTGAGGTGATCGATCCGCTGGAAGCCGGCGCCTTCGGGACACATGTCGACGCCGGGCAGATAGTCGAAATCGATATCGTAGATGGTGAGGCCGTCCTTCTCCTCGTCCTGGTAGCGGTCGACGAGATAGAGGATCGCGCCGCCGATGCCGCGAATGGCGGGGAGGCGCAGCTCCATCGGCCCGGTGTCGACCTGGACCGGCTCGGCGCCCTGATCCAGAAGGTGCGCCCACGCCTTGGCCGCATCGCGTACGCGGAAGGCCATGCCGCAGGCCGAGGGCCCGTGCTCGCGGGCGAAGTACCAGGCGGCGCTGCGCGGCTCGTAATTGGCGATGAGGTTGATGCCGCCCTGGCGCCAGAGATGCACGTCCTTGGAGCGGTGCTGGGCAACCCGGGTGAAGCCCATCGCCTTGAAGATCGGCTCCAGCACGCCCTTTTCAGGAGCGCAGAACTCGACGAATTCGAAGCCGTCGAGACCGGCAGGGTTTTCGAACAGGTCGGGCATGGCGGGCTCCTTTTCGGCCGGGTGGTTTCATATGTAACCGAATGGGGGGCTGTTTTCAATCTATGTTCAGATCGGGAAAACGGCCGGGTGGTGGCGCGGGTTCCGGGATGCCTAGCGCGACCAGCCCTTTCGTCAGTTGCTGACACGACTGCCACCTCCCCCAGCGGGAGAGGAGCCTCAAGGGCGCGCTATTCCCTCGCGCAGGATCGAATTGGCCGCCTCGGCGACTTCGGCCGCGGGCAGGTCATTGGCCCAGACGGCATAGCGCAGGCCCAGGAACACGTTCATCCCCATGATCGCCCAGGCATGGGGCTCGGCGAGGTCCGCGCGCAGGCCCCCCGAGGCGGCGCCGGCGCGCAGCCGCTCGAGGATGCGTGCGGCGGTCGAATCATAATGCGCATGATAGCTGGTCGGATCGACGAATTCGGCCTCGTCGATGATCCGGTAGATCTCCTTGTTCGCCCGCGCGAAGGCGAGGAAGGCGGCCAGCGCCTCGCGCTCGACAGAGAGCGGATCGAGATCGGGCTTGGCGGCGCGGCGGGCGGCACCGCGGACCTTTTCGGACAGGTCGCGTACCAGCGCGCGGAAGAGATCGTCCTTGGAATCGAAGTAGGTGTAGAAGCTGCCGAGCGCGATCCCTGCGCGCGAGGTGATCGAACTGATCGAGGCCTCGTGAAACCCCTTCTCCCCGAACTCCGCCGCCGCCGCATCGAGCAGCCGGCGCAAGGTGCGCCGCCCGCGTTCGGTGCGCGGCTGCTTCACGCCGACCGGATCGAGCGGGGAAGAAGTGCTGGCCACAACCGCGGTTAACCACAGAAATCGGACGCGACCAAGAAAAATAGTTGAAAGGTGGTTCAGGTTTCAGTATCCAGCCGCTGTTCGGCGCGCAAAACAAGGCGTGCTCGTGATGGAGAGACACCGATGCCAAAGGCCCCCTTCCAGCGGACCACCGCCCTCGCCCTCTGCTTCGCCGCTGCTGCCGGTGCGTTCACCGCCGGGCCGGCCATGGCGCAGAACGTGCCGCCCACGCAGACCGACGAGGTGGACGACGCCGAGGAGGAAGGCGGCTCGATCATCGTCACCGCGCGGCGGCGCGAGGAACGGCTGATCGACGTGCCGGTGGCCGTCTCGACCTTCGGCGAGGAGGAGTTGCTCCGGCGCGGCGCGATCGACATCACCGAGATCGCCCAGATCACGCCCAACACCACGCTCGAGGAATCGCGCGGCACCAACTCGACGCTGACCGCCTTCATCCGCGGCATCGGCCAGCAGGATCCGGTCTCGGGCTTCGAGCAGGGCGTGGGCATCTATCTCGACGACGTCTACCTCAACCGCCCGCAGGCCGCGGTGCTGGACATCTACGACGTCGAGCGGATCGAGGTGCTGAGAGGCCCGCAGGGGACACTCTACGGGCGCAACACGATCGGCGGCGCGGTGAAGTACGTAACCCGGCTGCTGCCGCTCGAACCCTCGTTCAAGCTGCGCGGCACGGTGGGCTCCTACGGGCGCGGCGACGTGATCGCCTCGCTCGCGGTGCCGTTCGGCGATGTCATGCGCTTCGGCACCGCGGTCGCCCGGCTCACCCGCGACGGCTTCGGCGAGAACCTGACGACCGGCCAGGACAATTACAACAAGGACATCGTCGCCGCGCGCGCCACCATCGAGGCGGGCGATTACGGCGCGCCCTACTCGATCCGCATTTCGGGCGACTACACCAAGGACACCAGCAACGCCCGCGGCGGTACGCGCCTGATCCCGGGCGCGCAATCGGGTGCGCCGGTGCTCGACGACGTCTACGACACGCGCGGCGGCCTCATCGATCCCCGGCAGGAGGTCGAGGCCTATGGTCTCTCCGCCAACCTCGCGCTCGACATCTCCGACGCGCTGACCGTCCGCTCGATCACCGGCTGGAGGAAGGACGACAGCGCCTCGCCGATCGATTTCGACGCGCTGCCCGCGGTCGATCTCGACGTGCCGGCGTTCTATCGCAACGAGCAGTTCAGCCAGGAAGTGCAGCTGCTCTATGATGCCGGGCCGATCTCGGCGCTTATCGGCGGCTATTACCTCGATGCGACCGCCGACACCCAGTTCGACGTGCGGCTGTTCACGACCGTTGCCGGCTTCACCGCCTTCACCGAGGCCAATGTCGATACCGAGACCTACGCCGTCTTCGCCGACGTCACTTACGATATCACCGAGCAGATCAGCCTTTCGCTTGGCGGGCGCTATACCTGGGACGAGCGGCGCGCGGAGATCGTGCGGCAGAGCTTTCTAGGCGGTGGTTCGCCGGTCTTCGGCGGCGCGGGCGTCGCGGTCGGTGCGCCGAGCACCAACTTTGCCGGAACGGAGGAGTTCGAGAAGTTCACCCCGCGCGTCTCGGTCAGCTTCATGCCGACGCCCGACCACAATATTTACGCGAGCTTCAGCCAGGGCTTCAAGGGCGGAGGGTTCGACCCCCGCGGCGTGGGCACCAACGCGCCCTCCGCGATCCCGGGCCAGCCGACCGACGCGGAGGTAGCCGATTTCCTGAGCTTCGACCCCGAAAGCGTCGACAGCTACGAAGTGGGCTACAAGGGCTCGCTCTTCGGCGGCGCGGTCTATGTCGCCCTCGCCGGCTTCTATGCCAACTATACCGATGTGCAGATCCCGGGCTCGGTCGGTTGCACGGTATTCGTGGCCGGCCAGCCGACGCAGAGCTTCTGCGGCATCGTCTCCAATGCCGGCAAGGCCACCTTCAAGGGCGTCGAGCTGGAAGCCGATGCGCGGCTCGCCGAGGACCTCGCGGCTTCGGGCGACCGGGTGAGCCTGTCGGGCTCGCTCGGCTATATCGATGCCAAGTACGACGAATACATCACCAACATCGCCGGCCAGGGCCCGACCGACGTGGCCGAGTTTCGCGAGGTGCAGAACACGCCCGAATTGTCGGGAAGCGCGACGCTCGCCTATACGACGCCGGTGGGCGACAGCGACCTTTACCTGGGCGTGACCGGTTCCTACCGCAGCAAGACCTTCCAGTTCGAGATCCCCAACCCGTTCCTCGATCAGGATGGCTATACCTTGCTCGATGCGAGCATCGTGTGGACCTCGGGCGACGGGCGGTACTCGATCGGGCTGCACGGCAAGAACCTCACCGACAAGCAGTACAAGACCTCGGGTTACACCTTCGTCGGGGCCAATCCGGTCACGGGCGAGCTGGCCGTCGGGCCGAATGGGCTGCCGGTGCCCTCGCTCGGGCGCGAAGGGACGCTGACCGCCTTCTACGGTGCGCCGCGGCAGGTGTTCGTCACCGGCTCGATCGAGTTCTGAGGCGTTAGCAGGGAAGGCGGGTCGGTGGAGTACCGGCCGCATCTTTATCGCAGCGCGGACGGCGCGCTCGAGCTGTTCGCCCGCGATTATCCGGGCGACGGCCCGGGTTCGGGCCTGCCGCTGCTGCTGATGCACGGGCTGACGCGCAACAGCGCCGATTTCGAGCCGCTGGCCGCGCATCTGGCGGGCCGCTGGCGGCTGGTAGTGCCGGACCAGCGCGGACGAGGGCTGTCGCAGCGAGACGGCGAGCCGGCGAACTATCGGCCGGACGTCTATGCGAAGGACATGTTCGCGCTGATGGATAGCCTCGGGATCGAACGTGCGGGACTGATCGGCACCTCCCTTGGCGGCCTCATGGCGATGATCATGGCCGCGATGCAGCCTGCGCGCATCGGGTCGGTGATCCTGAACGACATCGGCCCCGAACTGGCGCCCGAGGGGCTGGCGCGGATCAGCGGCTATGTCGGGCCTTCCGAGCCGTTCCCGGACTGGCAGGCGGCGGCGACGCGCTGCGCGGCGATCCACGGCGAGGCCTTCCCTGCATTCGGCGAGGCGGATTGGCAGGACTTCGCGCGGCGCACCTGCCGGGAGGAGGCGGACGGACGAGTGGCGTTCACCTACGATCCGGCGATTGCCGAAGCCTTCGCCGACGATCCGGCGGGCGGGCCGGACCTTTGGCCCCTGTTCGATGCGCTCGGCAAGCGGCCGGTGCTGCTGCTGCGCGGGGCCTTGTCGGACCTGCTTTCGCCCAAGACGGTCGAGGAGATGAGGCGGCGGCACGAAGGCTCCTTCGTCTTCGTCGAGGTGGCGCGGCGCGGACATGCCCCCTTGCTCGACGAGCCGGAAGCGGTCAGCGCGATCGAGACCTTTCTCGCCGAGCATACGGAATGAGCGCCGGTATCACCCCTGCCCCTGCCACTGCCCCCGCCTCCACCGGACGTGCCTCGGCCAACCCCAACGTGGTGCTGGGGATGCTGCTGGTCGTCTACATCTTCAACTTCGTCGACCGGCAGATCCTCGCTATCCTCGCCGTGCCGATCCAGGCCGAGCTCCAGCTCGACGACGGCCAGATGGGGCTGCTTGGCGGGATCGCCTTCGCGCTGCTCTATTCGACGCTGGCGGTGCCGCTGGCGGCATTGGCCGACCGCACGAACCGGACCTGGGTGATCACCGTCTCGCTGGTGGTGTGGAGCGCGTGCACGGCGCTGTGTGGCCTTGCGCAGAACTTCTGGCACATCTTCGCCGCGCGCCTCGGCGTGGGCGTGGGCGAGGCGGGCGGCGTGGCCCCGTCCTATGCGCTGATCGGCGACTATTTCCCGAGCGAGAAGCGCGCCACGGCGCTGTCGATCTATTCGCTCGGCATCCCGCTCGGCTCGGCGGCAGGCGTGCTCGCGGGAGGCTATCTCGCCGCCAATGTCGACTGGCGGGTGGCGTTCTTCGCCGTCGGGCTCGCCGGCGTGCTGATCGCGCCCGTGTTCAAGCTTCTGGTGAAGGACAAGCCCAAGGTCGCGGCCACACCGCAGGCGCCCGCCGCGGGGGGAGCGAGCCTGGCCGAGACGGCGCGGATCCTCGCGCGCAAGCCCTCGTTCTGGCTGATCTCGTTCGGCGCCGCCTCGGGCTCGATGCTGGGCTACGGCATCGCCTTCTGGCTGCCGAGCCTGCTCATCCGCAGCTTCGGGTTGGATCTGGTGGGCGCCTCGCAGTTCTTCGGCGCGATCCTGCTGCTCGGCGGGGTGATCGGCGTGCTAGCTGGTGGGCGCCTCGGCGACAGGCTCGGCGGGCGCGACCGGGCTTATTACACCTGGGTGCCCGCGGTCGCCTATCTCGCCGGCGTGCCGCTGTTTGCGGCCGGAATCATGAGCGAGAGCGTGTGGGTCGCCTTCCTGCTCTTCCTGGTGCCGCAGGCTCTGGCCTATATCTGGCTCGGCCCGGTGCTTTCGGCCATCCAGCATCTGGTCGCGCCGCCCTCCCGCTCGATGGCCTCGGCGCTGTTCCTGCTGATCAACAACCTCATCGGGCTCGGCGGCGGGATCTACGCCTTGGGAGCGTTTTCCGAATTTCTCGGGCCGGTCTATGGCGACGAAGCGCTGCGCTACTCGATGCTCTACTCGCTGACGCTATACCTGGTCTCGGCGCTGTTGATGGCGGTGGCAGGCAAGTTCCTGCGGCGGGACTGGGTGGCGGAGTAGCGGGGCCTCCTACCAGGCAGGGTGGGATCAGGCGGGAAAGATCGCGCAAGGCAGATCGGGCGAAATCATCGTTTTCTTGCGCGTCATGACCTCTGCGAGGGAACGGTCGATCGGGCTGCCGAAGGCGATATCCCCCCACACGTGTGGACTCGAAAAACCGGGGACCGCGCCATCAGGTTCGGACGACAGCGCCGCTACCATCAACATGCGATCTTCGCCCTCGCCCCGCGTGAAGGCGATGAGGCCCGCCGCGCCCTTTCCCGTCACCTCGACCGGAGCATAGGCGCCGGCGAAAGTGGCCGGGTGCTGCGCGCGCAGGTGGAGCAGATCGCGGATCAGGCGCTGCTTCTCGTTGCCGCCCTCCTCCAGCAGCCGCGCGCGCCGGGCATAGTCGACCGGGCGGCGGTTGTCCGGATCGACCAGGCTGCGCTCGGCCAGTTCGGCGCCCTGGTAGAGATCGGGCACGCCGGGACAGGTATTGCGCAGGAAGATCTGCGCGAGGCTCTTGACCCGCTCGATCGGGGCGAGGCGGTCGACGAAGGCGCTGATTGCGCGGCGCAGATCGGCGTGAGCAGGGTCGAGCAGCAGCGCGTCGATGGCCGCCATGACCTGGCCCTCGTAGTCCTCGTCCGGAGCGGCCCAGGAGGAGCGCAGCTTCGCCTCGCGCAGGGCCTTCACGGCGTAGGCCTTGAGGCGCTCGGCATAGTCGGCGAGCGGAGCGCGCTGTTCGGCGGCGAGGTCATCCGGCCAGGCGCCGAGCACGACCTGGAGCAGCATGTAGCGATCCTGGGCCTCGACCTCACTCGCCCCCGGCATCCTCGCCAGCCAATCGCCTGAGGCGGCGACCCATTCCTGCGCGAGCGCGCTGACGGCGAACAGGCGCGCGCGCACGTCCTCGCCCCGCTTGTGATCGTGAGTGGCGGTGGTGAGCATCGAGCGGGGCCAATCGGCGGCCCGCGCGGCCTGCCACTGGTGGAATTCGTCCCGCCCCGCGGAGAAGCGTGCGGCATCGAAGCCGACGTCGTTCCTCGAGAGCAGGCGACCATAGCGGTAGAAGGCGGTGTCCTCGACCGCCTTGGCGGCGATCGGCGCACTCAGCTGCTGGAAGCGATGGACGAATTCGCCCGCCTCCTCCGCCGCCGGCCCCTCACCCGCGAGCCAGGCGAGGATGGTCTCGGCAAGCGCGATCTCGCCCGGCGGCGCCTCTGCAGAAAGCAGCGCCTCGACGTGCGTACGGGCGGCTGCGTCTGCCTCGGCGGCATCCTCGCCGGTGCCATAGGTGCGGTAAACCGGGAACAGCACGAGCACCGTTTCTACCGCGCGGGCCCAGGCGGCGCGCGAATGAAGCGCGGTTTCGGGACTGTGCTCGGCGAGCGCGACGAGCGCATCGATGCAGGTCTCGAGCTGGGCGGAGAACTCCCAGTAGAGCATCTGCCGGCGAGCGGTCAGCTCCTCGCTGGCGAACGTGGCGGGGCGACCGGACAGCATCACCCAATGGAAAGTCAACGGCTGCTCGGCGGGTCCTTCGTGCAGCAGCAGCGAGACTTGATCCATGAACTCGTAGCCGGTGGTGCCATCGACCGGCCAGTCGCCGGGAAGCTGCTCGCCCGGGCCGAGGATTTTCTCGACGACGAGGTAGGCGGGGCCGTCCCCGAGCTGCTCGTCGAGCTTGTCGAGCCGGGCGCGCAGGGCGATGAGGTAGGCGGCAGGGTCGGCCAGGCCGTCGACATGGTCGATCCTCAGCCCGTCGATCAGGCCCTCGCGGTAGAGGCGCAGGGGCAGTTCGTGGACCACATCGAACACCGCCTCCTCCTCGATCCGGAGGCCGGCAAGTTCGCTGATCGAAAAGAAGCGGCGCCAGTTGAGCTCGTCATGGCCGAGCCGCCACCAGGCGAGGCGGTAATGCTGCACTTCGAGCGTCGCGGCGATGTCGCCCGGAACCAGCGTACCGGGGGCAATCGGATAGGCCTGGTCGCCGTAAAGGAGCAGTTGCGGCTCGCCACTGCGCTGGACGATTTCGGCCTGGCCCTGCTCGAGCACGGTTTCCAGCGGATCGCCGAGCACGGGGAGCAGAAGGCGGCTCTCGTGGCGGGTCCAGTCGATGTCGAAGAAGGATGCGTAACGGCTCTTCTGGCCATGCTTGAGCACGTCGGCCCACCATGGGTTGGTGGGGTGAGCGGCGACATGGTTGGGGACGATGTCAAGAATGAGCCCCATCCCGTTCTCGCGCAGCGCGGCGACTAGGCTGGCGAGACCGTCCTCGCCGCCGAGGGCTGCACTGATGCGGGTGGGATCGATCACGTCATAGCCGTGAGCCGAGCCTGCGCGCGCTTCGGCGAGGGGGGAGGCATAGAGGTGGCTGATGCCGAGATCGCGCAGGTACGGAACGGTCTGTTCGGCGTCGGCGAAGGTAAAGCCGGGATGAAACTGCATGCGGTAAGTGGCGCGGGGGATCATGAATTACGGGCCTTGGCGATAGACCGGGCGCGCGCGGCGATCGCGGGCTCGGCGAGGAGATCGGCTATGGACGCAGGCAGCCGGCGGCGCCAGTTGGGGTGCTGGTCGATCGTGCCCGGAAGGTTGGGCTGTTCCGGGAGCCCGGCAAGGTCCTCCAGCGGGATCAGCGCATAATCGCACGCGCTCGCAGCGACATGCGCGCAGGCCGCGGTCACGTAGCGGTCGGGCTCACCCGGGGGCGGCGGGTCGCCCTCTGCGTGGCCGGAAGCAACGAGGCGCTGCCACAACCGGTCCCGCTCGTGCGCGCGGTGGCCCTGCTCCTCGTCCCGGCTGGCAAAACCGCTCTTGCGGCCGATCTTCCAGGTCCATTCGATGTCGCGTCCCTGCCACCAGCCGGCGAGCGTGGCGAGATCGTGCGTGCTGGTCATGGCGGCGGCGTCTTGGTCCCATGAAGCTGGATCTGTGAAGGCGCCCTCCCCGTCCCGCTCGAACCACAGTACCCGCATCCCTGCGATCCCCGCTTCGTCGAGCGCGTCGCGCAGGCCCTCGGGGATGGTGCCGAGGTCCTCGCCGACCACGATTGCGCGATGGCGGTGGCTCTCGAGTGCGAGGATGCGCAGCATGTCCGCAAGCGGGAACCGGAGGTAGCAGCCCTCGGTGCTGGGGCGGCCGCGGGGGATCACCCACAGTCGATTGAGGCCGAGGATATGGTCGATCCTGACGCCGCCGGCGTGCGCCATCGCAGCGGCGAGCGTGTCGCGGAAGGCGTGGAAATGGTCGAGCGGCAAAGTCAGCGGGTCGAACGTGGTCAGGCCCCAATCCTGGCCTTCGGGGCCGAGTGGATCAGGCGGCGCGCCGACCGACAGGCCGTTCAGGAAGGCATGCGGCGCGCGCCAGGTGTCGCTGCCGCCGGGATCGATGCCGACCGCAAGATCGGTGATGAGTCCGACCCTCATGCCCGCCCTGCCCGCCTCGCGCTGGGCCGCGGCGAGGCTGCGCTGGGCCAGGCCCTGGAGGAAGAGGTGGAAGGCGATCTCCTCGCGGTTCGCCCGCGCGAAGGCTGTTGCCGCCACGCCTGCAGGATCGTGATACTCCTGCGGCCAGTTCTGCCAGCCGTAAGTGCCTTGCCCGCGGAAATGGGTATCGAGCGCGTCGAACAGGGCATGGGCGCGGCGTTCGGCCATCGGCAGCCGGCCGAAACGGGTGAGGCGGCGACGCTCCTTCTGGTCGAGGCAGTCGAAGACCGCACGCAGAGCCGCCAATCGCCGTGGGATCTCGCGCTCCCATGCGATCAGTTCGCCGGTCTGGTCGCAGGGCGGCGGAAGATCGCCGGCCAGGCGAAGATCGGCCAGCAAGGCATTGACGAAGCTGCGGCTCGACGGGCCGTACGGGCTGAAGCGCCCCGGATCGGCGGGAAACAAGGCGTGGACCGGGCTGATAGCAACGAGATCAACGCCGGCCCGGGCGAGCGGCGCAATGCTGCGGGCCAGCGTGCCCAGGTCGCCGAAGGGTGACGGGTCGTCGGCGCGGAGCGAGGGTAGCTGCGCCGAGACGCCCCAGGGGCGGCGGTCGGCGGCGAGATCGGCGGCGGTGAACGCGCGGCTCGGGGCGATCGCGAGGTGGAGCTCGCCTTGGCTGTGCTCCAGGCGATGATAGCCGGGCTCCTCGATCGGCGGCAGGCCCGCGTCGGTGAGTTCGAGCGGGCGTTCCGCGCCGCTCTCCAATTTGAGAACCGCCGGTCCGGTGATCGGGCCAGGCAGCGAAACGGGCTCGCCCACCGTCGCGGTGAGGAACGCCCAGGCGGAAACCTTGCGCAGCTCGGCGAGACGTCGGCGGCTGGCGTCGATCTCCGCCTCACCCGAAGCCGGCAGGTCGAGCGCGGCGAGCACGGCGCGCAGGGTTTCCTCGGCGACTTCATGCCAGCGGCCCTCGACATCGTGCCAACAGCGCTCGACGCCCGCCTCTTCGGCAAGCTGGTGGAGCGTGCTCACGGCTCCGCCAGCGTGGCGATGCAGGCGGGGCCGGTCGTGAGATCGCCGGTGCGGAACAGCTGCCGGCCCGCAGGAGCATCGCGTTCCAGCGGCTCGTTTCCAAAGTTGGCGAGGATGGCAAGTTCGGCACCATTGCCCAGCCGCCAACGCGCTTTGATCGCACCCTTGCCCACCACCTCAGCCCCGAGCGAGCGGCAGCCAGCGAGATGCGGCACGATGTCGCGCGCGCGGATCGCCAGAAGGTCGCGATAGAGCGCGCGCCACTCCTCGGCATCGGGTCCGGCTTGCGGGATCGACGCCTCGAACGTCGCGTGGTCGTTGGGATCGGGGATGCGCGCGCGGGCCGCTTCGTCGGCGAAGGCGGGAAAGTGGACGAATTCGCGGCGGCGACCCTCCCGCACCGCATCCGCCAGCGCGTGGCCAAAATCGGTGAAGAACAGGAACGGCGTTGTCGAGCCCATCTCCTCGCCCATGAAGACAAGCGGGATGGCGGGGGAAAGGAGATGCAGCACGGTCGCGGCACGCAAGACCTGATGATCGATCAGGGTGGTCAGCCGCTCGCCGAGCGCGCGATTGCCGACCTGGTCATGGTTCTGGAGGAAGTTGACGAAGCTCGTCGGCGGCAGGTGACCGCTCGGCGCCCCGCGGCGGTGGCCGTTTACCATTTCTTCACCCTGGTATGCGAAACCCTCGGCCAGCGTGCGGGCGAGGCGGCGTGCCGGGTCGTTGGCGAAGCCCTCGTAATAGCCGTCGGTCTCGCCGGTCAGGAGGACGTGGATGGCATTGTGAAAATCGTCGTTCCACTGGGCGTCGTAGGGTCCGGTGAGGCGCTCGGGATCATTGGCCTCGTTCTCGAGCATGAGGTGGATCTGGCGATCGGGAAAAGCAGCGCGGATCTCGCCGCCCATGCGGTCGAGGAAGGCATCATCGCCGATCGCGTGAACAGCGTCGAAGCGCAGACCGTCGAAGCGGTATTCGCCGAGCCACATCAGCGCGTTGTCGATGAAAAAGCGGGCCACGGGATCGCGGTCCGTGGCAATGCCTGCGCCCCAGGGCGTGTCGGCGGGGCGGAAGAATTCGCCTGCGTAAGCGCCGAGGTAATTTCCGTCGGGGCCAAAGTGGTTGTAGACGACGTCGAGGTAGATCGAGAAGCCCAGCTCGTGTGCGCGGTCGACCAGCGCCTTGAGCTCGGCGGGGCTGCCGTAGGCTTCGGCCGGTGCATAGGGCAGGACCCCGTCATAGCCCCAGTTACGGCTGCCGGCGAATGCGGCGACCGGCATCAACTCGATCGCGGTGAAGCCGAGCTCGGCGATTTCGGCGAGCTTTTCGGCAACGCCCGTGAAACCGCCCAGGATGCCGGCGTGGCATTCCCAGATGACGCTTTCGCCCCAGGCTCGGCCGCGCCAGTCGGGGGTGCGCCAAATGTACTGGGCAGCATCGAGGGTGACGCTCCATCCATGCACGCCGCCGTCCTGCCCCTGGCTGGCGGGATCGGGGACGGCGAGGCCATCGGGCAGGCGGAAGCGGTAGCGCGTGCCCGCCGGGGCGCTCGTGTCTGCCGCGTACCAGCCGGTCTGGACTTGCGCCGTCATGGCGAGGGAGGCGCCGTCGCGCAGTTCCAGCGAGGGAGCCTCGTCCAGGTTCGGCGCCCACAGCGCGAAGCGCGTGCGCCCGTCGTCGAGCTTTTGCGGGCCCCAATGGGTCATCGCGGACGGCATGCGGCTTTCGCCCGATCGGGATCAGGCAGGCCAGGCGCAATCTGGCCCCCTCTGTCGGGCAAGTGCATGAGGGCGGTGTGCGCGCGGTCGGCAATATGGGCCAGCACCGCACCGCCGCGGCCCGGCTCAATTGCCCGGACGCGCGAGCGGACCAGCCCGCAGCGCGCGTGATCGCGAATAAGCAGGATCGGCGCCATCAAGGCAGCGCGGCCATCCTCAGGCCGCATCTTGAGACCACAGGAGCAATGCGGCGGCATGTGCCTTGAGGAAATACCTGCCCTCGATCTGATGCTCCTCCGCTTCGGGATGGGCGCTGTCGACCAGCACCAATCGCGGGACGGCGGGAGGCGGCAGGGTGAAGGTCAGGTCGTAGCCGCTCGCGTTGAACAGCAGGCTCAGCGTCTCGATCGCGCCGTCCGTCGTGCGGTGGGAGCGGCGCATCAGCAGCGCACGGCCATCGGTATTTGCCCAGTCCTCGGACGAGAGGTTGACGCCGCGCTCGTCGAACCAGTCGATGTCGGGGACGCCGGGCGCGGTCTCGTGGTTGCCGTGCAGGAAGGTGGCGCTGCGCAGGACCGGGAAGCGCCGGCGCAGGCGGGTGAGGCGGGCGACGAAACGGGTCATCGCCTGGCCCGCCTCGCAGCGCGCCTGCTCCCAGTCGAACCAGCTCAACTCGTTGTCCTGACAATAGGCGTTGTTGTTGCCGCGCTGGGTACGGCCGAATTCGTCTCCGCCCAGGATCATCGGGGTGCCGAGCGAGCAGAGCAGCGTGACAAAAAAGGAGCGGGCGACGAGCGCGCGCCGCTCCTCTACCGCGCGGTCATCACTCGGGCCCTCATTGCCCCAATTGAGCGAATAATTGTGGCCATGCCCATCAGCATTGTTCTCGAGGTTGGCCTCATTGTGGCGCTTTTCGTAAGAGACGAGGTCGTGCAGCGTATAGCCGTCATGGCTGGTGACGAAATTGACCGATGCCCAGGGCCGGCGGCCGCGATGGTCGAACAGGTCGGCCGAGCCCGCGACGCGCTGCGCGAGATCGGGACGCTGTTCGGAATCGCCGCGCCAGTAGCGGCGCACGGTGTCGCGGAACTTGTCGTTCCATTCGGCATAGCCGGGCGGGTGATTGCCGAGCTGGTAGCCGCCGGGCCCGATGTCCCACGGCTCGGAGATGAGCTTGAGGCGGCTCAGCACCGGATCCTGGCGGATCGCGGCGAACAACGGAGCATTGGGCGCAAAGCCGGTATCGATGCGGCCGAGCACGGTGCCAAGGTCGAAGCGGAAGCCGTCGACATTGTAGCTCGTCGCCCAGTGACGCAGCGAATCGGTCACCATCTGGACGACCCGGCTGCGCGAGAAATTGAGTGTGTTGCCGGTGCCGGTATCATTGACGAGATGGCGCGCGTTCTCCGCGGCGAGGCGGTAGTAAGAGGCACTGTCGAGCCCCCGCCAGGAGAGCGTCGGGCCGAGCTCGGAGCCTTCGGCGGTGTGGTTGTAGACGACGTCGAGGATCACTTCGATCCCGGCGGCATGGAGGCGGCGGATGGCGATCCGCAGCTCGTCCTCGTCGCCATCGGCCGACATATAGGCACGGTGCGGGGCGAAGAAGGCGAGAGTATTGTAGCCCCAGTAGTTCGACAGGCCCTTCTCGGTAAGGAACCGGTCATTGGTGAATTCGTGGACCGGGAGCAGTTCGAGCGTGGTGACGCCAAGCCGCTTCAGATGGGCGATCACGCTGGGATGGGCGAGCGCCGCGTAGCTGCCCCGTTCCGGCGGCGGCACGTCCTCGAGCAGTTGGGTGAGCCCCTTGACGTGCGCCTCGTAGATGACGGTTTCGGACCAGGGGATGTTCGGCCGGCCCTCCCCGGCCCAGTCGAAGCCATCCTGCGTGACAACGCTCTTGGGAATGGCGCGGGCGGAATCGCGGCGATCGAAGGAGAGATCGCCGCGCGGACTACGCACGTTGTAGGAGTGCACGCCATCGCTCCATAGCAACGGCCCGGCAAGTTTTTTTGCGTAAGGGTCGATCAGCAGCTTGTGGGGGTTGAAGCGATGCCCGTGCTCGGGCTCCCAGCGGCCATGCGCGCGGTAGCCATAGAGCAGCCCCGGGCGCGCACCGGGCAGGTAGCCGTGGAACACCTCGTCCGTGCGTTCCGGCAGGTAGAAACTCTCGATCTGCCGGCGTCCGTCGGGATCGAACAGGCACAGCTCGAGGCGGCTCGCATGGGCCGAGAACACGGCGAAATTGACCCCCAGGCCATCGAACGTGGCGCCGAGCGGATGAGGGGAGCCGGGCTCCAGCTGTGTGGCGTGCAAAGCGGGCCCCTGGCTAGTCCGCAGGCTTCAGGACGACAAGGCCGAGCGGGGGTATGGTAAGCGAAAGCGAAGCGGGGCGACCGTGAAGCGGCTCCTCGTAAGCGGTGAGCTCACCGCTATTGCCGACATTGCCGCCGCCGTAAATGTCGGCATCGGAATTCAGCACTTCGTTCCAGGTTCCCGCATTCGGCACGCCGATGCGGTAATCGTGCTGCGGATCGGGTTTCATGTTGAGCACCATGACCAGCGGGGCATCGCCATCCTTCCCCCAGCGCTGCCACGCGAAGGTGCTGCCCTCGCGGTCATTGCCGACGATCCAGTCAAAGCCGGTATGGTCGGCATCGCGGGCATGAAGCGCGCCCTCGGCCTGGAGTAGGCGGTTGAGATCGCGCACCAGTCGCTGGATGCCGGCATGCGGGGCGTGTTCGAGCAGGTCCCAGGGGAGCTGCGCGTCATGGTTCCACTCGGTCGACTGGCCGAGCTCGCAGCCCATGAATAGCAGCTTCTTGCCCGGGTGAGTCCACATGAAAGCGAGATAGGCGCGCAAATTGGCGAACTTGCGCCATTCGTCTCCCGGCATCTTGCCCAGCAGCGAGCCCTTACCGTGCACCACCTCGTCGTGGCTGATCGGCAGGACGAACTTCTCGGAGAAGGAATAGACCAGGCCGAAGGTGAGCTCATCATGGTGCCAGGAACGGTGGACGGGGTCGCGCTGCATATATTCCAGCGTGTCGTGCATCCAGCCCATGTTCCACTTGTAATCGAAGCCGAGCCCGCCGTGATCGACATCATTGGTTACGCCGGGGAAGGCGGTCGATTCCTCGGCCAGCGTGATCGCGCCCATGCCATCGGCGGCGAGGCGGCGGTTGAGCTCGCGCAGGAACGCGATCGATTCCAGGTTCTCGCGGCCGCCGTGGATGTTGGGCACCCACTCGCCGTCCTTACGGCTGTAGTCGCGGTAAAGCATCGAGGCGACGGCATCGACCCTGAGACCATCAACATGGAACTCCCGCGCCCACCATAGCGCGCTCGAAAGGAGGAAACCGGCGACTTCCTTGCGGCCGAGATTATAGATCAGCGTGTTCCAGTCCTGATGGAAACCCTCGCGCGGATCGGCGTGCTCGTAGAGGTGCGTTCCGTCGAACTCGGCGAGGCCGTGTGCGTCGGCGGGAAAGTGGGCGGGCACCCAGTCGAGGATCACGCCGATCCCCGCGCGGTGCGCCTCGTCGACGAACTTGGCGAAGCCTTCGGGCGTGCCGAACCGGGCGCTTGGGGCAAACTGGGAGAGCGGCTGGTAACCCCATGATCCGGCGAAGGGGTGCTCCATGATCGGCAGGAACTCGATATGGGTGAAGCCCATGTCGGCGACGTAGGGGATCAAGCGTTCGGCAAGGGCACGCCAGCCATAGGTTGAATCGGGCGAATCGGCAGGACGCATCCAGGAGGAGGGGTGGACCTCGTAGATCGACATCGGCTTGTCGGGGGCCTGCGCGGCACGGCGCCGCTCCATCCAGTCCTCGTCCGACCATTGGAAATCGGGCGTTTCGGCGATGACCGAGGCGGTGGCGGGCGGCAGTTCGGTGCGGCGCGCGAACGGGTCGGCCTTCTGGACGATGCCGCCATTGGCGCCGGCGACCTCGAACTTGTAGCGCTCGGCGGGCGCGAGGCGAGGAATGAACAGCTCCCAAATGCCGGCATCGTGGCGCAGGCGCATCGGGTGGCGACGGCCGTCCCAGGAGTTGAAATCGCCGACCACCGAAACGCGTCGCGCATTGGGCGCCCAAACGGAGAACAGCACGCCCTTCGTGCCGTCAATCGTGCGCGGGATGGCGCCGAACTCATGCGCCAGATCACGGTGGCGGCCTTCGGCGAAGAGGTGCAGGTCAAGCTCGCCCAGCAGCAGGCCGAAGCTGTAGGGGTCTTCGGTTTCCTGCGTGCTGTCGGGCCATTCGACGCGCAGGCGATAGGCTTGCGCATCCCCCAATGGTGCGACGAACAGGCCGTAGCCGACTTCCTGCGCCTGGGCGATGTCGCGGCCCGAGGCGGCATCGATCACGGTGACCGAGCGCGCTCCGGGCTGGAGCGTGCGGACCGCCCTACCCTCCCCCGTCTCGTGCGGCCCGAAGACGGCGAAGGGATCGGTCAAGCGGCCCTCGACGGCTTCGGCGGCCAGAGCGGCGAGGCTGTCGGTCATCATGATCAAGTCTGGTCTCCGGAAAGAACACGGTCGGCGGCGGCGGCAAGGCCGGCGAGCGGAATGGGCAGCCACGAGGGACGATTGGCGGCCTCGTAGGCGATCTCGTAAGCCGCCTTCTCAAGCTCGAAGAGATCGGTGAGCGCGGCCGAGAAGGCAGGTGCGGCGTCGCGATAGGCCTCGAGGATGGCGCGGCGCGCTTCGGTCTCGAACCGGGTGAAGAGGGTGGCGGCGCGCTCCTGCTCGTTGCCCGAAAGCGCCGGCAGTTCGCGGCGAACGGCGGCCTCGGCATAGCCGAAACTGCGCAGGATGCCCGCAACATCGCGCAAGGGAACGTCCTTGGCCCGGCGTTCCTCAACCGGGCGAGTGGGCTCGCCTTCGAAATCGATGAAGATGACTTCGTCGCCGGCGACCAGCAGCTGGCCCAGGTGAAGATCGCCGTGGATGCGGGTGGTTTGCGTTCCCACCGCCTGGCCGGCGATGGCGGCGATACGCTTGACAAGCGCGTCGCGGCGAGAGGCGAGCGAAGCGGCGATCTCGGCTTCCGATCCTTCGAGATCGGCGCGCTCGAGAATGGCCAGAGCCTTGTCGAGTCCACTCGTTACACGGGTTTGCAAGGCATCCGCCGCAGCCGCGTCGAGCGGCTCGGGAGCGAAATCCTGGTTGTCGGACGGACGGGCGAGCAATGCATGCATCTCGGCAAGGCGTTGGCCGAGACGCGCGGCGAAGTGCTCGTAGCGCGGCACGGGATTGCCCTCCTCGGGCAGCTCGCGCGTGTCGGTCGCGGCGCGCTCCAATGCGCTGATCGTCCAGCGCCAGCCGTCGCCCTGATTGCGCACGAAGCCTTGGGCGAGCATCAGCGTATAGGACGTGCCGTCTGGTTCGATCCGCCGCGCTTCGCCCAGGAAGGGCGGCACGTTCTCGTAGCCGAGCTTGCACAGGTAGCGCGTCACCTCTGCCTCGGGATGAATGCCGGGCTGGAGCCGGCGCAAGAGCTTGACCACGGCTTGGTCGCCCAGGACAATCGTGGAATTCGACTGCTCGGCGGCCAGCCACTCGGGCTCGGCGTCCTCGGATAAAGCGAAGGCCTCGTCCGCCTCGAACACTAGCCTGCTGCCGCCCGCGTCGAGCTCGCGTGCTTCGCTGAACGCCCGGATGACGGCGCGGGGGAACTCCGCAACCGCGAAGCCATCCGTCAGGAGACCCACGTGCCGGCCGCGCCGGGCGCGGGCGAGCGCGAGGTTGGGGGCAAAGGGGCCCTGCTGCTCGCCCTCCCAGGCGATGCCCAGCGGCAGCGCGTAGATGGCCCGGTTGGTCTGGGAGCCGCTGGTCGTCTCGACCTCGATCTCGGTCAGCAGCAGGTCGTCGGCGAGCGGAACCTGGCGGGCGATGCGGACGGCGCCGATCGCCTCGTCCTTGGCCGCAAACCAGCGGCGCTGGGCAACGTATTCGGGCAGGATGTCCTGCTCCATCACCTTGCCGTTGATGCCCTCGAGCACGTCGGTGAGATCGGGCCGCAGGACGAAGGTATGATGCTCGACCTGGATCGAGGGCGCAGAGGAGGACCAGTCGGGCGCCTCGACATCGTCAGCGAGGCGGAACCAGTAGAAGCCGTAGGGCGGCAGCGTGAGCAGGAAGGGGAGCTGGCCGATCGCAGGGAACACCGTTTCGCCTGAGAGCTCGACGGGGACGCGGCCGTTATATTCGGCAAGGTCCAGCTCGACCGCCTGCGCACTCGCGGCGAGGTTGCCGACGCACAGGATCGTGTCCTCTCCATCTTCGCGCAGGTAAGCCAGCACCTTGCGGTTGCGGGGCTTGAGAAATCGCTGGGTGCCGCGGCCGAACGCCTGGTATTCGCGGCGCACGGCGAGCATCCGCTTGGTCCAGTTGAGCAGCGAGTGACCATCGCGCTCCTGCGCCTCGACGTTGACCACCTCGTAGCCGTAGAGCGGGTCCTGGATCGGCGGCAGAGCGAGGCGCGGCGGGTCTGCGCGGGAGAAGCCGCCGGCGCGGTCGGGCGACCATTGCATCGGGGTGCGCACCCCGTCGCGGTCGCCGAGGAAGATGTTGTCGCCCATGCCGATCTCGTCGCCGTAATAGATGATCGGCGTGCCCGGCATCGAGAGCAGCAGCGCGTTCATCAGCTCGATCCGGCGCCGGTCGCGGCCCATCAGCGGGGCCAGACGACGGCGGATGCCAAGATTGATGCGCGCGCGGCGGTCGGCGGCGTAGGTGTCCCACAGGTAATCGCGCTCGGCGTCGGTGACCATCTCCAGCGTCAGCTCGTCGTGGTTCCTGAGGAAAATCGCCCATTGCGACTGCTCGGGTATCGCCGGGGTCTGGCGCATGATGTCGGTGATCGGGAAGCGATCCTCCTGCGCCACCGCCATGTACATGCGCGGCATCAGCGGGAAGTGGAACGCCATGTGGCATTCCTCGCCCTGGGGCCCGAAATATTGCTGCGTGTCCTCGGGCCACATATTGGCCTCGGCGATCAGCATCCGGTCGGGATAATGCTCGTCGAGATCGGCGCGGATCTTCTGGAGGATCACGTGCGTCTCGGGCAGGTTCTCGTTGGAGGTGCCCTCGCGCTCGATCAGGTAGGGAATGGCATCGAGGCGGAGGCCGTCCACGCCCATGTCGAGCCAGAAGTGCATGACCTTGAGCACTTCTTCCAGCACGCGCGGATTGTCGAAATTGAGGTCGGGCTGGTGCGAATAGAAGCGGTGCCAGAAATAGGCCTGCGCCTCCTCGTCCCATGACCAGTTCGATTTCTCGGTGTCGCAGAAGATGATGCGGGTGCCGTCGTACTTGCCGTCATCGTCCGACCAGACGAAGAACTCGCGTTCCGGACTGCCCGGCGGCGCGCTGCGGGCGGCCTGGAACCAGGGATGCTGGTCGCTGGTGTGGTTGATGACCAGCTCGGTGATGACCTTGAGGCCCCGGCGATGCGCTTCCTCGACAAAGACGCGGAAATCCTCGAGCGTGCCGTAATCGGGGCTGACGTCGTAATAATCGGCGATGTCGTAGCCATCATCGCGGCGGGGGCTCGGGTAGAAGGGCAGCAGCCAGATCGCGGTGACGCCGAGATCGGCGACATGGTCGAGCTTCTGCATCAGACCGGCGAAATCGCCGATCCCGTCATTGTTGGAATCGAAGAAGCTCTTGACGTGAAGCTGGTAGACGACCGCGTCCTTGTACCACAGGATGTCGTCTGTGGGGGCGGAGTCCACTGGTGTAGCGGGTTTGGTCCGGGGATCAGCCTCAGCCATGGGCATGCCCCTCGATGCGCCAGATGCGGTAGGGATCATCGGGCGTCAGGTGCAGATGCTGCATCTTGCCATGCCATTGAAAATGCTCGCCTTTAATTAGGTCCTCGGCATGGATCGACGCATCATCGGGCAGGCCGAACTCCCACAAGGGCAGCTCGAAATCGCCACCATGTGCCTCGTGCGGGTCCATGTTGACGGCGACCAGGATCATGTCGCCGCCATCCGGCGCACGTTTGCCGTAGAAAATGATGTTGTCGTCAAACACTTGGTAAAACTTCGTGTTCAGATGGGTCTGCAGCGCCGGATGGCCGCGGCGCAGGCGGTTGAGCAGGGTGATGTCGTCAACGATGTCGCCAGCCGCTCGCCAGGAGCGCGGGCGGACCTCGTATTTCTCGCTATCGAGATACTCCTCTTTGCCGGGCATCGGGGCAGCATCGACAAGTTCGAAACCCGAATAGACGCCCCACAGGCCCGAGAGCGTGGCGGCAAGCACGGCGCGGATGCGATGCGCGGCGCGGCCGCCGGTCTGAAGGAACACAGGGTTGATGTCGGGCGTGTTGACGAAGAAGTGCGGGCGGAAGAAGTCCCGCGGGGCGTTGCCGTTGTTCCCGGGCGCGACGAGTTCCTCGATATATTCGACGAGTTCGGCCTTGTGATTGCGCCAGGTGAAGTAGGTATAGCTCTGCGAGAAGCCGACCTTGGCCAGGCGGTACATGACCTTGGGCCGGGTGAAGGCCTCGGACAGGAAGATCACCTCGGGGTGGCGGGCGCGGACGTCGCGGATCATCCATTCCCAGAAGGTCAGCGGCTTGGTGTGCGGATTGTCGACCCGGAAGGTCTTCACGCCCTCGCTCACCCATAGCAGGATCACGTCTCGCAACGCAGTCCACAGGCCCGGCACCGCATCGGGCCCGTAGAAATCGACGTTGACAATGTCCTGGTATTTCTTGGGCGGGTTCTCGGCATATTTCATGCTGCCGTCGGGCCGCCAGGCGAACCAGCCGGGATGTTCCTTGAGCCAGGGATGGTCGGGCGAGCACTGGATGGCAAAATCGAGTGCGATCTCGAGGCCCTGCTCGCGCGCGGCGGCGACGAGGGCCCGGAAATCCTCGAAATTGCCGAGGTCCGGGTGGAGTGCATCATGCCCGCCCGCCTCGCCGCCGATGGCATAGGGGCTGCCCGGATCGTCCGGTCCGGGCGTGAGGGTGTTGTTGGGGCCCTTGCGATTGGCCTCGCCGATCGGGTGGATCGGAGGGAAATAGAGCGTGTCGAAGCCCATGTCGCGCACCCGCGGCAGATGGTCGATGACATCGCGCAAGGTGCCGTGGCGGCGCTTGTCGCCGGCCTTGGGGATGGGCGTCATCGAGCGCGGGAACAGCTCATACCAGGCGGAAAAGCGCGCCTCGATCCGCTCGGCGTCGATCGGCTGCGGGACGTGGTGCATGCGGTGCGGACGCGGATCGAGCGCGTCCATCGCCTCTACCACAGCGGGCGCGGTGAGGATCTCGGCGCTTTCGGCGTCCTCCTCCGATTGCTCGAGCTCGCTCAGCGCGTGCTTGAGCGCCTTGGCCCGCTCGCCGTCGGCGCGCTTCAATGCGCGTTCCACGAAGGCGCGGCCTTCCATGAAGTCGACCGGCGCCGCGACGCCGGCAACCACCTTCTTGACCAAGCCCTCGCGGAAATAGCCAAACCGGTCGTCCCACGCCTCGATGGTGAATTCGTGCCTTCCGAGCCGCTCGAGCACGAAGGAGGCCGACCAGACGTCGTTGCCCTCCTCCAGCATCGGCACCGCGCGCCACTCCTGGTCGGTCTCGGCGCGCCATTTCAGCTCGGCGCCGACCTTCTCGTGACCATCGGTATAGATGTCGGCGGTGACCTCGACCCGGTCGCCGACGACGCGCTTGACCGGGAACGGCCCACCCTCGACCGAGGGCGACAGGTTTTCGATGACGATGCGCGGCCGCGCGGCGGCGTCGGTCGCGGACTTGGCGGCCCCCTCGGGCTCGAACGCCACCGGGCTTGCAGCAGCGGCGCGCAGCAGACGCGCCTCGTGCGGATGCAGCGGAGCGAGCGGGTCGGCGCCGCGCTCGAACGGCTCGAGCTGCTGCCACTTCTGCCCAGCCAGGAGGTCGGCGGGGGGCGGGGCCGGATCGGCCGTGGTGTTGACCAGCAGCAGCGCGGCACGCCCGGCCTCGCGTGGACCGGCTTGATCGAACCGGGCAAAGGCGCTGACCGGCGATCCGACCGAGGTGAGCGCGCGCATCGGCCCGCCGAGCGAAGCGGCCTCGCGCGAGTGGTCCAGCAGCGCCGCGGCGGCAGGCCAGCGCCGCGCCAGTTCGGCGGGCACGATGACGCCCGAGGCGGTGAAGGCGGCGGCCATCAACAGGCTTTGCGCCTGCTCGGGGCTGCTCGCCCGAGCGGCGGCGGCGGCGGGGATTTCAGCAAGCAGCGGGACATGGCGCGAAAGCGCGGCGTGCTCCTCGGCCAGCCAGCGCGCCTTCATGTCCCACCAGCCGAAGGAGGAGATGAGGTAGTCGAAGCCCGCCCGGGCAAGCGCCAGAGCGTCTTCGCGGGCAAGGCCGGGGATCGTGCCGATCAGCAGCACGCCCGGCTGCTCGCGCCGCAAGCGATCGAACAGGCGCCGGTAGAAAGGCGCCGCACGAGGCTCGAGCGCTTCGAGAACGAAGCCACGCGCGCCGCGGTCGAGGTGGCCGAGCAGCGCCTGGGCGATGGCCTGCTCCAGCGGCTCGGGCAGATCATCGCGCCGGATCCGGGCGCGCGCCTGGCCTCGGGCGGGCGCGGGTCGGCGCGGATCGAGCACGCCTTCATCCGAACCTTCGCGGCGGACGGCGAAGAAATCCGGGTGCTCGCCGACCAGCGGATCGTCGAGCGCGAACCGGTCCGGATGGATCCGCAGCAGCAGGCCTGCTCCGTCGGACGCCTTGCCGCTAGCCGGTTCCGCGTTGGAGGATCGGATCGGGCCGGGGTGGTCGACCAGGAGATGGTCGAAGCCAGCGAGCGCACTGCGCTCATGCCGATCGTGGCCCGCCTCGCCGGGAAGCGAAAGGATGCGGGGAAATGGGGGGAGGCTGGCGGTGGCCGAGCGGGTCGTGGCGTGTATGCGCTTCTCCATTGCAAACCCAACCGCACAAAGCGCGCAGTTGTTCCGATGATCGGCCAGACGAAGCAGATCGGGGCGGGAAATGCCGTGCCCCGGGAGCGGAAGGTTGCGGCGCTTGCCGTTTGCCGCATCGGCCAGCTAGCGGGCGGTGCTCGATGACGATGCTCCCCGAACTCGAGGCGCTCCTTCCGGCGCCGGCGCGCGAGCGGATGCGCGCGAAAGGTGGGCGGCTGTGCCTGTCGGGCGCCGCGCCGGGCGCGGATGCGGCATGGAGCGAAGCGGCCTGGCAGCGGGGCGATGCGGTGGTCCACTGGAGCTTTGCCGGGCATCGGCGCGCGCGATGCGGCGGCGAGATCGTGGCGCTGGAGGAAAGCGCCCTCGCCCGTGCGGACCGTTTGCTCCTGCGCGCGGCCGATCGGTTGGGGAGGCCCTACCCGCCACGCTCCCCCTACGCGGCGAACTTGTTGCGGCGCGACTTTTTCCAAGCCGCGTTCGCCGGCGCGCTCTACGCGATCGCGATCTTTGGGCCGGACGGACGGATCGAGGGCGGCACCGCCTGGACCATCGAATTGTTCCTCGAACGGTTCGATCATGCCGATTGCCCGGCATTCGTGTTCGACCAGGTCCACACGTGTTGGCGCATCTGGCGAGGGGGCGGGTGGAGCCCCCTCCCCCGCCCGCCCCTACCTTCGGGAGTATGGGCCGGCATCGGTACGCGCGCGCTCGAAGCGTGCGGGTCCGCAGCGATAGACCAGCTTCTTCGCTAGCTTAGGCAGCCGCTCCAGAAATGCCGGCCCTAGACGTGGGCCTTGCACAATTCGTTCGATCGAACTAGAGGCGGCTCATGCGCGAGGCCCTACTCGAAACCGCCATCGATCACTTCGGCCGGCTGGGCTTCGAAGGCGCCGGGACACGCGCGATCGCCGACGCGAGCGGGACGGCGATGTCCTCCATCACCTATCATTTCGGCGGCAAGCATGGGCTCTACCTCGCGGCGGCCGATCATATCGCGAGCTCCATCAACGAGATGCAGCAGCATAGCCTGGAGGCGATCGCTTCCGGCGAGCCGGCCGACGGCGCCGAGGCGACGCAGCGCTGCCTTGCGCTACTCGACAATTTCGCGCTGATGATGCTGAGCCCACGCACCGAGCGCTGGGCGCGTTTCATCATTCGCGAGCAGCAACAGCCGACCGAGGCGTTCGAGCGGATCTACACGCTGGCGATGCGACCGCTGGTCGAGGCTTTGGTCGCCTTCGCTTCGCTCGCCCGGCCGGACCTTGCGGACCGTGAAGTCCGCGCGATGTGCATGCTGCTGATGGGCGAGGCGCTGGTGCTGCGCGCAGGATACGCCTCGGTCTGCCGCACGCTCGGCATCGAGCGGATCGACGAGGAGGCAGCGGCCCTCCTGCGCCGCAAGCTCGCCGCCAACGCCAGGTGCATCCTCACCGCCACGCCCGCCCCGGAGAATGGATGATGAACCGTCGCTCGCTGCTCATTGGCGCCGTGCTCATCGCGCTGATCGTGCTCGCCATCATTACCCGCGGCTTCGGCCTGTTGGGCGAGGAGGAGGATGGGCCGCTGACGCTGTACGGCAATGTCGATATCCGCGAGGTCGACATGGCGTTCCGCGCGAGCGGGCGGATCGAGGAGCTGCCGGTCGAGGAAGGCGAGCGGGTCGCGGAGGGCGAATTGCTCGCCACGCTCGATCCGCAGCCGGTGGAGGATCGGATCGGCGAGGCGGATGCGCGGATCGCCGAGGCGCGCGCGGACCTGGCGCGGCTCGCCAATGGCAGCCGGCCGCAGGAAATCGGCCAGGCGCGGGCGCGGCTGAACGCGGCGGAGGCGGCGCTCGCCAATGCGCGCAGCGATTACGAACGGCGCGACGCGCTGGTCGCCGATGGCGCGGTCAGCCGCGATGTCTTCGACCAGACCCGCGCCGACCTGCGCCGCGCCGAGGCGGAAGCGGCGGAGGCGCGATCGGCCCTGTCGCTGACGCGCGAGGGCGCGCGGACGGAGGAGATCGCCGCCGCACGGGCACGGCTCC
>PPFU01001568.1_pt1 | contig 44437 bp, 38 predicted proteins | sample 1535991 | NCBI WGS metagenome assembly PPFU01 (sample SAMN04901290, study PRJNA319586) | Hypolithon metagenome, whole genome shotgun sequencing project. | isolation source: Antarctic Hypolithon | place: Antarctica: Miers Valley | collected 2014
CCCGGGCGCCCCCGCCACGGCCGAGGCGCTGGCCGAGACGCTCGCCGCCAGCCGCACGCGTGATCGCGAGGCCGGCCGGACGCTGACCGGCCCGCACCGCGACGAACTGGCGGTGGTGATGGCCGGCAAGCACCAGCCCGCCGCCGCCTGCTCCACCGGCGAGCAGAAAGCGATGCTGATCGCCCTCACCCTCGCCCATGCCGCGCTGGCCAGCGCCGGGCGCCCGAGCGTGCTGCTGCTCGACGAGGTGGCCGCGCATCTCGATCCGCTGCGGCGCGAAGCGCTGTTCGAGCGGCTGCGCGCCGGCGCCGCGCAAGTCTGGCTGACCGGCACCGAACCGACTCCTTTCGCCGCCATCACCGGAGAGGCAGCGGTCTGGCGGGTGGCCGGCGGCACGGTGGAACGGGTGGGCTGATACGCGCTCCTTGGCGGATTTCGGATCAGGCGCCGCCGCCTCTGTTGCAGAAGATGCGCCTCAGCCCTCGTCCTCGGGCAGCGCTTCCGCCACCGCATCCACGGTCGCCGCCACCATTGCCTCGATACCTTGCGCGGTCGGGTGGATGCGGTCGGGTTGGACGAGGCCGGGTCGGATCAGCACCGGCTCCATGAAGAACGGCACCAGCGCCGCGTCGTAGCGTTCGGCCAGCGCGGAGTAGATCGAATCGAACGCCCGCACATATTCCACGCCCAGATTGGGCGGCGCGCGTATCCCCATCAGCAGCACCGGAATGCCCCGCGCCTCCAGTTCGGCCAGCATCGCATCAAGATTCTCGCGGGTCTGCTCGGGCGGCAGCCCGCGGAGCAAATCGTTGCCGCCCAGCTCCACGATCACAAGGTCCGGCACGCGCTTCTCATTGTCGAGCACGAAGCCCAGCCGCTGGCGCCCGGCGGCGGTGGTATCGCCCGAAACGCCGGCATTGCTCACCCGCGCATTCACGCCGCGCTCGCGCAACACCGCCTCCAGCCGCGCCGGATAGCTCTCGCCCTCCTCCAGCCCATAGCCCGCGAACAGGCTGTCGCCAAACGCGAGGATGCGCCGCTCGGGCCCGCTCATCTCGGCCCGCGAGCCGACAGCAGCCGCAGCGCCATCGCCCCCGGCCGCGCGGCGCTCCGGCGCCTCTGCCACCGGCTCCGCACCGCAACCGGCGAGCGCCAGCACCGCCACCATCAAACCAACCACGCGCATGCTCGCCTCCTTGTCCGCGCGGGTTAGCTATGCCATCGCACCCGCGTGACAAGTCCCCCGGCCATCGCGGCGCGCGATCTTCGCCTCACCCTTGGCGAAGGCTCCGCCGCCGTCCCCATCCTCAAGGGCATCGACCTCACCGTGCAAACGGGCGAGACGCTGGCGCTGCTCGGCCCCTCGGGCTCCGGCAAAAGCTCGCTGATGGCGGTGCTGACCGGGCTGGAACGCGCCAGCGGCGGCACGCTGCAAGTCGCCGGCGCCGATTTCGCCGCGCTGGACGAGGATGCGCTGGCGCTCGCCCGGCGCGGGCGAATCGGCATTGTGCTGCAGGCCTTCCACCTGCTGCCCACGATGAACGCGCAGGAAAACGTCGCCACCCCGCTCGAACTCGCCGGCATGCCCGATGCGTGGGATCGCGCGGCACGGGAGCTGGGGGCGGTGGGCCTCGGCCATCGTCTCACCCACTATCCGGCGCAGCTTTCGGGCGGCGAGCAGCAGCGCGTCGCCATCGCCCGCGCGCTCGCCCCGCGCCCGCCGCTGGTCTTTGCCGACGAGCCGACCGGCAACCTCGATGCGGTTACCGGCGGCGAGATCGTCGAGCTGCTGTTCGCCCGCCGCGCCGAGACTGGCGCCACGCTGATCATCATCACGCATGACGAAGCGCTCGCCACCCGCTGCGAGCGCGTCATCACTCTGGCCGACGGGCAAATCGCCAGCGACACCGCCAGCGACCCAGACAGCGACCCAGACAGCGACACCGCCAACGCCTCGGCCAACTCCGCCGACATCCCGCTCGACACCGCCGCGCAATGAGCGCGCCGCTCCGCGCACTCGGCTGGGCGGCCGCCTGGCGCATCGCCCGGCGCGATCTGCACCGCCGCTTCCGCGGCCTGCGCCTGCTGCTCGTCTGCCTGTTCCTCGGCGTGGGCGCGCTAGCGGCGATCGGCACACTCACCGCGGCGATCCGCGGCGAACTGTCCACCCAGGGCCAGGTGCTGCTCGGCGGCGATATCGAGGTCGAGGTATGGCAGCGTCCGCTCTCGGACGAAGAGACCGCGCTGCTCGAAAGCTACGGCACGGTCTCGCAAGGCCTGCGGCTGCAGGCGATGGCCAGCACCGAAAGCGCCGCGACCCCGGTGGAGCTCAAGGCGGTCGATGCCAACTGGCCGCTCTACGGCTCGCTGGTGCTCGATGGCGGGAGCCGCATGGGCGCCCCGCCCCCCGGACAGGCGTGGCTGGCGGAGGGCGCGGCCGAGCGGCTGAACGTGCGCCCGGGCGACCTCATCCGCATCGGCAGCGAGAGCCTGCGCGTGGCGGGCATCATCGCCGACGAGCCCGACCGACTGAGCGAGGGCTTCCAGCTCGGCCAGACGGTGATCGTCCCGTTCGATTTCCCCCGCGCCGCCGGCCTCATCGCGCCCGGCTCGATGTACGAGACCAAGACTCGCCTGCGCTTCGCCTCCGAGCAGGACCCGGACGAGGTGGCCGAAGCCATCGAGAGCCGCTTCCCCGGGGCCGGGCTCGATCTGCGCACCCGCAATCGCGCCTCGCCCGGTGCCGAACGCTTCGTGGGCCGAATGGGCGAATTCCTCACGCTGGTGGGCCTTGCCGCGCTGGTGATCGCCGGCATTGGCATCGGCGGCGGCGTCGCCTCGTATCTGGAGGCGCGCCGGGCGAGCATCGCCACGCTCAAGATCCTGGGCGCCACCAGCGGAGACATCGCGCGGATCTATTCGCTGCAGGTCGGCGTGGCGGCGCTGGCGGGCTCCCTCGCCGGGCTGGCGGTGGGAGTGCTGGTGACGCCGCTACTGGCCGCCGCACTGGGCGAGCTGCTTCCGGTGGACACGGGGCTGGTGATCGACCCGCCCTCGCTGCTGCGCGCCGCGCTGTTCGGCCTGCTGGTGGTGCTGGTGTTCGCCGCCCCGCCGCTGATCCGCGCGCGCGATTTCCCCGCCATGGCGCTGATGCGCGCGCGCGTCTCGCCGCTGGCACAGGCCTGGCGCGGAGCGGCAAAACCGGTCGGCCTCGGGCTGCTGGGAATCGTCCTACTGGCGGTGCTGGGCTCCCCCCAGCCCTGGCTCAATGCGCTGTTCCTCGCCGGAGCGGCAGCGCTGCTGGCGCTGCTCGCCGGGCTCGGAATGCTGATCCGCCGCTTCGCCGCCCGCGCGCCGCGACCGTCCAATCCCATCGCCCGCGCGGCGCTGGCCAATCTCCACCGGCCCGGCGCCTCCACCTCTTCGCTGGTCACCGCGCTCGGCTTCGGCCTCTCCGCCTTCGTGCTGCTGGCGGCGGTGGAAACCAGCCTCGATGCCAATATCCAGCGCAGCGTTCCGGAGCGCGCGCCCGATTATTTCATGCTCGATATCCCGCGCGACCGGCTCACCGAGTTCGAGACGCTGGTTGAACAGCGCGCCCCCGGCGCCGTGGTCGAGACGGTGCCCACCCTGCGCGGCGCGATCCTCGCCTACGGTCCGCCGGACGAGCAGATCATTGTCTCCCAACTGGAAGAACTGCCCGAAGGCGCCTGGGCGCTGCGCGGCGAGCGCGGGCTCACCTATGCGCCCAGCCTGCCGCAGGGCAATTCGCTGGTCGCGGGCGAATGGTGGCCACGGGATTACCGCGGAACCCCGCTGGTCAGCGTGGACGAGGAGTTGGCCAAAGCGGCTGGCCTCGCCATCGGCGATACGCTCACCGTCGGCCTGCTCGGCGTGGAGCGCACCGCGCGCATCGCCAATCTGCGCCGGATCGATTGGGAGAGCCTGGGCTTCAACTACGTGCTGGTGTTCTCCCCCAACACCTTCGACGATGCGCCGCACAATCTTGCCGCCACCATCGCCCTGCCCCCAGGCGAGCGCGCCAGCGGCCTGCTGGGCGACATGGTGCGCACCTTCCCCTCCAGCCAGGTGATCGAGGTCGGCCCGCTGCTGGTGCAGGCCCGCGCCATTCTCGAACAGGTGGCGCTGGCGATCCTCGCCGCCTCGGGCGTGGCGGTGCTGGCGGGCCTCGCGGTGCTGCTGGGCGCGATCGCCTCGGCCCGTGCGCAGCGCACTTACGATAGCGTGATCCTGCGCGTGCTCGGCGCCAGCAGCCGCCAGCTGCTGCTGCTCCAACTGGCGGAATTCGCCATGCTCGCGGCGGTGCTGGGGGTAGTGGCGCTGCTGTTGGGCAGCGCCCTCGCCTGGGGAATCGTCACCCAGCTGTTCGAGTTCGACTGGCTGCCCGATTGGAACCGCGTGCTGGCGGTGCTGGGCGGCGGCGTGGGGCTGGTACTGGTATTCGCGCTGGCCGCATCGCTCCCGGTGCTGCGCGCCCGCCCCTCGCAGAGCCTGCGCACTCTGTAACCCTTATCGCCGCCGCGAGAGCGCCCAGGCGAGCCCGCCCGCTACCAGCGTCGCGCCGAGGCTCAACGCCGCCTCCGCGCGATGCGTGGTCAGCCACAGCTGGCTCGAACGCCGGTGCGCAATCGCGTCGAACCGCCCATGCGCCCCGCGATCGCCCGGCACCGGCTCGTGGAGATTGTCGCGCCGATCCGGCGCCACCCGCTCCTCATCCTGCTGCCCCTCGATCCCGGTCGCCGCGAGATAGCGGTCCACCAGCCCGGAGGCGAACCAATCGCCCCAGATCGCCTGCAGGCTCGGCCAGCCCAGCGTGATCTCCTTGCGCCGGTGATAGGCGGCATAATGGATCGCCTCTGCCGCGATCTCCGGCTGATAGGGTGGGCTCGCTGGCTTGGGCTTCTTCGGCATGGTGGTGCGGATCCAGTCGAACTGCGGCGTGTTGACACCGGGCAGCTGCACCATGCTCACATGCACCTTCGATCCGGCCGAGAACAGTTCGCTGCGAACCGAATCCTGAAAGCCCTGAACCGCATGCTTGGCCCCGCAATAGGCCGATTGCAGCGGAATCCCGCGATAGGCCAGCGCACTGCCCACCAGCACGATCGAGCCGCGATTGCGCCTCATCATCCGCTTCAGCGCCGCGCGCGTACCGTTCACCTGCCCCATGTAGGTGACATCGGTGACCCGGGCATAATCCTCGACGCTCACCTCCATGAACGGCGCGAGGATCCCGGCAAAGGCGGCGTTGATCCAGATGTCGATCGGCCCGAGTTCGTTCTCGAAGGTCTCGGCGGCAGCTTCCATTTCGGCAGCATCGGCCACGTCGCAGGGGTAGATCAGCGCCTCGCCGCCGGCCGCCTCGACCTCAAACCGCGTCGCCTCCAACCCCTCGATGCCGCGGGCGATCAGCCCGATTTTCGCACCATCCCGGGCAAAGCGCTGTACCACCGCCCGGCCAACCCCGGCGGAGGCACCGGTGATTACGACAACGGGCGGATGGGGAAGATCGATGGCCATGGCGTTCTAAAGCGCACCCGCCGCTCAGGTTCCGCGGTTCGAAAGCTCTCGAGGAGCTTCCATGCCCAAACGAGAAAACGCCGCCCGGACCAGCCGAGCGGCGCTTTTCTCAGCCGGCAACCGGCCCGCAATCGGACCAGCCGCCGGTGCCTGCGATCAGACGCAGTTGAAGGTAATGGTCGAGCGGCCGCCGCCGGTGGGCGTGACAGTCCGAAGCTCGGCGTTACGGTTGCGAGCCCGGCAATAATCCCGCGCGGCACTCTCAGCCTTGGATTGATCCTCGGGCTTCACTTGGTAAGTGATGCCCTGATTGTTAGCCGATACCACCCGCGGCATGCTCGAAGCACACCCGGCCACGGCCATCAGGGCAACGGCGCCGAATAGGGTCTTGATGTAAATCATGTAAAAATCCTCTTGGTCCGACGAATCGGTGATGTCTGGTTAACGAAGCCGTTGGCGTCATGTTCCGCATCGCCCCGGATCAGCGGCGAGCGGACGGCATTTTTGGTGAACAGTGGCCCACAAGACGCATTCGGTCTTCTGGCTTTCCCATTGGCTCTGGTGCCAGACCCTCCATCGTTGCATGGCCGCACGCGCATGGCCGACGAACAGCAGCACGCCTGGTGGCAAAGCGGGGTGATCTACCAGATCTACCCGCGTTCCTTCGCCGACAGCGATGGTGACGGCGTGGGCGACCTCGCCGGCATCGAGGCGCGGCTGGATCATGTCGCCAGCCTCGGAGTGGATGCCATCTGGCTCTCGCCCGTGTTCCCCTCGCCGATGGCCGATTTCGGCTACGACGTGGCCGATTATTGCGCCATCGACCCCCTGTTCGGCGATCTGCCCGCCTTCGATCGCCTGCTCGCCGCGGCCCACGCCCGCGGGCTGAAGCTGCTGCTCGATTACGTGCCCAACCACTCGTCGGATCAGCACCCCTGGTTCGTCGAGAGCCGATCCAGCCGCACCAACGCCAAGCGGGACTGGTACATCTGGCGCGATCCCGCGCTAGATGGCGGCCCGCCCAACAACTGGATCAGCGATTTCGGCGGCCCAGCCTGGGAGTGGGACGAGCCCACCGGCCAATTTTACCTCCACGCCTTCCTGCCCCAGCAGCCCGATCTCAACTGGCGCAACCCCCAGATGAAAGCGGCCATGCTCAACGTGCTGCGCTTCTGGCTGGATCGCGGCGTGGACGGCTTCCGCATCGACGTGCTGTGGCACATCGTAAAGGCCGAGGCCCTGCCCGACAATCCGCCCAACCCCGCCTGGACCCGCGCCCAGACCGAACGCGACCGCCTCATCCAGCGCCACTCGACAGACCAGCCCGAAGCCCACGCCCTCTCCGCCGAGTTCCGCGCGCTGGCGGAGCAATACACCGGCGCCACCGGCCGCGAACGCGTGCTGATCGGCGAGATCTTCCTCCCCAACGAGCGCCTCGCCCGCTGGTACGGCCCGCCCGAACGCCCGCAGGTCCACCTGCCGTTCAACTTCCAGCTGATCGAGAACGAGTGGGACGCGGCCACCCTCGCCCGCGTCGTCGCCGATTACCTCGCCTCCCTGCCCCCACACGGCTGGCCCAACTGGGTGCTCGGCAGCCACGATGCCCCGCGCATTGCCGCACGCATCGGCGGGGCGCAGGCGCGCGTGGCGATGATGCTGCTGCTCACCCTGCGCGGCACCCCCACGCTCTACCAGGGCGACGAACTGGCCATCGGCCATGTCCCGATCCCGCCCGACCGCATCCGCGACCCGCAACACCACCGCCAGCCCCACCTTGACATCGGCCGCGACCGCTCCCGCACCCCGATGCCATGGAACAGCTCACCCCATGCCGGCTTCAGCACCGCCGAACCCTGGCTCCCGCTCAACCGGGACTGGCCCACCCGCAACGTCGCCACGCAAGCGCAAGATCCCGCCTCGATGCTCGCCCTCACCCACGCCCTGCTGGCACTCCGGCGAGCGGAACCAGCGCTCTCCGTCGGCGCCATCCAGCTGCTCGATGCACCCGCCGGCCTGCTCGCCTACCAGCGCACCCACGGCACCCGCCAGCTCACCATCCTGCTCAACCTCACCGCGCAAGGTATCGACACCGAGTGGCGGGGCACCCCCCTCCTCTCCACGCTCGTCGGCCCGCCGCAGCCCGGCACCCTCCGCGCCAACGAGGGCATCGTCTTGGCATGAGGATCGCCATGCTGGCCCCCATCGCCTGGCGCACCCCGCCGCGTCATTATGGCCCGTGGGAACTGGTCACCAGCCTGCTGACCGAGGCGCTGGTGGCCAAAGGCTTGGACGTCACCTTGTTCGCCACGCAGGACAGCCTCACCGCCGCCACGCTCGCCGGCGTGGTCCCCGCACCCTACAGCGAAGACCCGTCCATCGACGCCAAGGTGTGGGAGCACCGCCACCTCGCCCATCTGTTCGAGCGCGCCGGCGAGTTCGACCTGATCCACAACCAGGCCGATTTCCCCGCCCACGCCTTCGCCAATCTCGTGTCCACGCCGATGGTCACGACGATCCACGGCTTCTCGTCGGACCGCATCCTCCCGATGTACGCGCCCTACGACACGCGCGTGCACTACGTCGCCATCAGCGCGTCCGACCGCCACCCGGCACTTCGCTACGCCGCCACCATCCACCACGGCATCCGCATGGACGAGTTCCCGCTCGATCCGCACGGCGCCGAAAGCCTGCTGTTCTTCGGCCGCATCCACCCGGACAAGGGCCCCGCCGCCGCCATCGCCGCTGCCCACGCCGCCGGCCGCCCGCTCGATCTCTACGGCATCGTGCAGGACCAGGACTGCTTCGAGCGCGACGTCGCTCCCGCGCTCAGCGACAGCGTGCGCTACCACGGCCCCGTCGGCGGGGCGGAGCGGGTGCAGGCACTCGGCCGCGCCCGCGCGCTGCTGCACCTGATCGATTTCGACGAGCCCTTCGGCCTGTCGGTGGTGGAGGCGATGGCCTGCGGCACCCCGGTGATCGCCACCCGCCGCGGCTCGATGCCCGAACTGATCGAGCACGGCATCACCGGCTTCCTGGTCGACAGCCCGCAAGAGGCAGTCGAGGCAATCCACCATGCCGGAGAACTCGATCGCACCACCATCCGCCGCCACGCCGCCGCCCGCTTCGGCATCGAGCGCATGGCCGACGAATACATCGCCCTGTACCGCCGCATCCTCGGCTGAGCGCGCGAATGGATTGCAGGTCCGCAAGTGTCCCCCCGCTAAAGCTGCCTGTCGGGGGGCGGCCCATGAGCGGACATTCGAAAGCGCGGTAGACTAGGCGTTTTTCGGACGAACCAGCGGGTAGGTCAAAGCCCCGGACACCATGGCCACGGCCATGCCGATCAACGCAGCAAAGGCGAGGCTCAGGAGAATAGGAGCACTCACGGCGACTCCCCCCTCGGCGCCTAGGGACTTAGCGACCGGCTCGAAGCTGGGCTGGCCAAGGATAAACAGCGCCGCAGCGGTCGCTACAAAAAAGAACGCCGCAGCAGCGAAGCCCACCTTTGCAGATGCCGAAAGGCCCTTCCAGAAGCTCTGCGCACCACCTCGCTGTGACACCAGATAAACTGCCGCTACGCCTCCCAAAAGTGGCCACACCAATGGCCACGCGTGGCTGAATGGGATCATTGCGTGGGCAAAGAAAAGAAAACCTGATAGCAGTCCAATCTTGGTGATCGATGTCATGGTCTTCTCCTCTTTAGAAAAGAACCGCATCATGCAGCCAGGTTCCAATGGCAGATTACCACCCGGTCTTGCTCTTCCCACCGAAACTCGCGAGAGGTAAAAGCCAACGGGTCGCCGGCGCCTCAATTTCCATACAGCCTAAGCCGTTGTCGTCTACAGCTTCATCATGATGAGACCGCTGACGATCAGCACGGCAGCGAAAACCCGCATAGGGCTCAAGGCCTCGCCGAAATAGGCTATGCCGACAATGAAAGCTCCGACGGCTCCAATACCGGTCCAGATTGTGTAGGCAGTGCCAAGTGGCAGCACCTTCATCGACCAGGCCAGCAAGCCAAAGCTGAGCAGCATTGCGACTGCCATCACGATGGTCGGCAAGGGCCGGGTGAAGCCTTCCGACTGCTTCATGGCAGTCGCCCAGACGATCTCGAACAAACCGGCCAAAACAAGCGCAATCCACGCCACAGCAACCCTCCTTAATCCGCCGGACCGTCCCGTTCTTGAAAGCCAAAACGGCGCGGGAACGTGGTGGCCGCGCGGCTCAAATAAGCAGGTTAGGGTCGGCTACAATGACAGCTTTTCACCCAGTGTCGGAGGTTCAGCCGTTGGCTGCGCCCACTTTGAAGCGGACAGTCCATTTTCGCGGTCATCACCGCCTGAGCCGCCACTCCTCCCGGTCGATCCGCGCCCCCAGCCGTCTGCGCGAACCGCCGCCCCGCCGCCGCCCGCTTCGGCGTCGAGCGCACGGCCGATGAATACATCGCACTTCACCGCCGCATCCTCGGCTGAGCGCGAACCGGATCGCAGGTCCGCACGGACGTGTTCCCCTGCAAGAGCGGCCGGTCAGGAAGCGACCCAGTTGTGCCTCTTCCGGGCCGACTAGGTTCGAACGATAATCTCCACCTTGTCAGGAGCGACATCGAACAATGCCGCGATCTGTCGCTTGAACTGTTCCAGCCGCTCACCTCGGCTCGATTCAGGCGCTGACATTGGAGAACCAAAGTCTTTTGAAGCATGGTTCTTCTCAGCGCCATGATTCCTCAACTGTATCCAACTGACCTCCAGTGCCTTTTCCAGCCTAAGCATGACCTCCAATCTGGGCATGACACCGTTCTCTTCCCAATTATGGACTGCCGTAGGGCTGACCCTCACCTGCCGAGCCAATTCTGACTTGGTAAGTCCGGCAAGTTCCCGAAATCGCTTGATATTGGCCCCAACACGTTCCGCTCTATCCATGACACATTCCTAATGCTGCCTTGCGATAAGCGCTTTCGTATAAACAAAACTTTCGTTTAAACAATAGTAGAGCCTTCGTTGCGGTGATATCTGTCCCGGCAGCTGACCACCCATGACCGAAGGTTCAGCCGTTCGCTGCGCCCACTTTGCAGGGGGACTGTCCGCGATCGCAGCCATCAACGTCCGAGCCGCCGCTCCACCCGGTCGAGCCACGCCCCCAGCCGCCCCCGAGAATAGGTCAGCGCCGCATACAGCGCGACCAGCCAGCGCGCCGGGCGCTTATACAACGCCGGCACCCCTGCGCCCCGCGATCCGGCGAACAGGCGGTGGCTCCAGGCGCTGATCGCCTGCCGCATCCGGTAGATCGCCCGCCGCCGCCAGCCCAGCCCAGCGCGCGAGGGCGCCACCCGCTTGCGCGGCCGCAACCCGCCTTTCCGCAGCGCCAGCCGATAGGCCAACCCCTCGCGCCGCTGGCGAAAGCCCGCCGCCTGGGTCTCCACCACCAGCTCCGCGCCCACCGCCTCCAGCGCCAGCCGCCGTGCCCCGCGCGCCGCTTCCACCAGCTCGTGCAGCACGGCCGAGCGGACCACCACCACATTGGTCCCCCGCCCGTCGCTGGAATAGGGCTCCACCCAGGCATCGCCGAAGGAGATGTCGGCGGTTTCCGCCACAACATCGTCGCAGAAATCGCAGGCCGAATGCTGGAAGAAGCCGCTGCCCCAATCGCCCTCCAGCAGGTGCCACCAATCCTGCTCGGCCGTGGCACCCTCTTCGAGCACAAGCTGCGTGCGGTACCAATTCGCCGGCCGCTCGGCATCCTTGAGTCGGAAATCCACAGCCCGCACCATTGCCGGCTCCGCACCCATCTGCAGGGCGAAGCTGTCCACCAGCGCCGCGCTCTTCATGTGCCCGCACACCAGCCCCAGCGTGAAGGCGATCCGCTCCGCCAGCACCGGCTCCGCCGCCCGCGCCAGCTGCACCGCCTTGACGAAGCACGGCACCCCCACCACCGCATAGCGCCCAGGAACGCGGCGGATCTCGTCCAGCACGCGCGACAGCTCGATCGGATAATAGCGCGATTTCGCCCCGGCCCGCAGCTCGGTCACGTTGCGTGAGATGCGATAATCGAACAGCCGCCCGGTCGCTCGGCGGTCGGTCGGCGCCACATGCGCCACCCCGTCGACCAGTCCCCGCGCCAGCAGCTCGGCCGCCACCCAGCTGACCATCCCGCCCGAGCTACCCGCCTCGCGAAACCCCTCCCCCGCATGGCCCACATAAGCCGCCGCAAACCGGCCGATCCGCGGATCCACCACCGGCGCATCGGGGAACAGCGCCGCAGCGATCTGGTCCTCATCGCGCGCGTGGGGCGAAAACGGGCAGATCGCCGCCAGCCGCGCACTTTTGCGCTCCAACCACTCGGACGACCCCGCAGGCTCCAGCTGGCCGAACCGGTTCCAGCCCATCGCACCCGCCGGCTCGCCCGAGGCACAGCTCCCGCAACCGATGCACAGCCCCCCGGCGATCACCTCGCCCGGGCTCAGCCGCGCCGCATCGAGGCTCCCCGCCTCAACCAAGCGCAGCGGCGAGATAGGCGCCGGATCGTTCGCGCAGCCCGGCGATCCGCTGGCCCACCGCCGCGTCCGGCGGGGTGGCCAGCAACTCGCCCACCTGCGCAACGTCGCCCCCGCTCACCAGCCGTTCTTCAGCCCCCACCTTCTCCATCAGATCGCGCAGCTTGTTGGCACGGTAGCTGGAGGCTATGGCGGCGAAGGGCCGCTCGAACAGCAGAGCAAACACGCAGCCGTGGAAGAAATTGGTCGCCAACGCCTCGCTCCCGGCGATCAGCTGCGCAAATTCATCGGGCCCGGCGTCGATCCGCTGCTCATCCGCCCAATCGTTGCGATAGCCGATGCTCACCAGCTTTACCCCCGCATCTCCGGCCGCCCGCCGCACCGCGCGCGCATATTCGTCGGGGAAGGAATGGCCGTACACCGCGATGTAACGCTCGCCCGCGTCCGGCCCGGGCTTCTCGCCGACCGCCTCCAGTGCCACCGGAAACTGCAGCACAGGGTCGAGCACAAGCGCCGGCTCCTCGCCCAGCGCTTCCCCCACCAGCAGGCGCGAATTGCGATCGCGCACCGAGATCGCGTCGAACCGCCGCAGCCGCTCGGCCCAGTCGGGCGCCAGCCCCTCGGCCGCGTCCTGGTTGCCGAAGCTCGCGGCATAGGACACCAGCCGCCGGGTGCGCAGCCCCTCGCCCCAGAACACCGGCTTGCCGCCATACCAGGGGTGGCGCAGGTTCCACACCTCGTCGCTGCCGACCACCACGCAGGCAAATTCTTCCGCCTCCTCCGGCCGCTCCAGCGGGAACGGCGCGGAACCGGGCAAGGCATCGGCCGCCGCGATCAGCTTGCGCGCCTTGGCGCCATACAGCGGCAGCTCTTCCCGGCGCGATCGCTCGGGCAACAGCGGCTGGAACGCGCAGGCCCATTCGGCCCGCCGCACCTCGGCACTGCAATGCTCCATCAGCACCGCATCGGCCCCTCCGGCGCGCAGCCCCTCGACCAGCGAGCGCGCCTGCCAGTAGGAGCCGTAATTGATGCAGCGATGGAACGTCAGGATGCCGATTCGGGCACTCGCCGGCTTGCCCCCGGCCTGCCGGGTCGGTGAACTCAGGGTCTGTTCGCTCAAGCCGGGCTCCCCGCGTGAATGGCCGCTGCGCGCCGGCCGATCCAGCGCGCAACGTCGCAACCACCGCTCCAGCCGATTTGCGCCGCGGTTTCAAGCCGGTGCATCGCGCTTGCAAATCGGCGTCGCGGCGCTTGCGACCCTGCTGCTGTCCGCCTGCACCCCCGCTGCAACCGTAGATTCGCCACCCTCCGCCCAGCCGCAGCGGATCATGTCGACCAATCTGTGCAGCGATCTGCTGCTGCTGATGCTGGTGCCAAAGGAGCGGATCGCCTCCATCACCCACCTCGCAACAGGCCCTGCGGCGGTCCTCCTGCCCGGCGCGGCCGATGGCGTGCCCACCAACCGCGCCACCGCCGAAGAGGTGGTCGCCCAAGTGCCCGACCTGATCCTGGCAAGCCCCTGGTCGGCCACCGCCCTGCGCCGTCTAGCTGCACAGGTGAACGCCCCGGTGGTGGAAATCGACGCCGCCAACAGCTTCGCCGATATCCGCCGCATCACCCGCGAAGTGGGCCAAGCCGTCGGCGAGCCCGCCCGCGCCGAGGCGCTGGTGGCGCAAATGGACCGCACGCTGGCCGAGTTGGCGGCGACCGCCCCGGAGCGCCCGATCGAGGTGGTCGCCTGGAACGGCGGCGATGCGGTGCCGGGCCAGGGCACGCTCACCCACGCGATCATCGAGGCCGCGGGCGCTCGCAACCTCTCCGCCCGGCTGCCCGGCGCGGCGGCGGAAAGCTTCGGGCTGGAGGAGCTGCTCGCCGCCCGCCCACAGGCGATCCTGCGCGGGGCAGACCGGTTCGATGCCCCCTCGCTGCGCGATTCCTCGGGCGAGCACGCGGTGGTGCAGGCGGGCTTCGCCGGGCGCCAGATCATCTACCCGGCCACGCTCCACGCCTGCGGCCTGCCGCAATCGGCCGAGGCGGCGCGCCAGCTGCGTACCGCGCTGGAGCGCCTGCCGCCCGGTGACGTGCGCTGGTGAGCGCCCGCCTCTGGCCGCTGATCGCAGCGGCGCTGCTGGTCTTGGGCGTGCTGCTCTCGCTCGGCACCGGGGCGGTGTGGCTCGATCCCGCGCTGCTGGCGGGCAGCGTGGTGAGCCCCAAGCCGAGCCTGCCCTGGCTGATCCTGTGGGAGCTGCGCCTTCCGCGCACGCTGCTGGCGCTGCTGGTGGGGGCCACTCTCGGCCTCTCGGGCGCGGCGCTGCAGGGTTTGTTGCGCAATCCGCTGGCGGAACCGGGGCTGCTCGGCGTCTCGGCCGGCGCGGCGCTGGGCGCGGTGGTGGCGATCTATTTCGGGCTCGCGGCGAGCTTCGCGCTGGCCGCGCCGCTGCTCGGCATCACCGGCGCACTGGCCGCCGCGGCACTGACCCTGACGGTAGGTCGCGGCGGCACGCTGACTATGATCCTGGCGGGCGCGGCGGTCTCCGGGCTGATGGCCGCGGGGCTGAGCCTGGCGCTGAACCTCGCGCCGAGCCCCTGGGCGGCCTACGAGATCACCACCTGGCTGCTCGGCTCCCTAACGGATCGCGGGTGGGACCAGCTGCTGTTGGCGCTGCCGTTCCTCCTCGCCGGCTGGGTATGCCTCGCCACCACCGCCCGCGCGCTCGATGCGCTGACCCTGGGCGAGGCGCAGGCAGAGAGCCTCGGCATCGACATCTCTCGCACCCGCCTGCTGGCGCTCGCCGGCACTGCCTTGTCGGTCGGCGCGGCGACGGCGGTGAGCGGGGCGATCGGGTTCATCGGGCTGCTGGCGCCGCATCTGGTGCGCCCCTTCGTGGGCCACCAGCCCAGCCGCGTGCTGCTGCCCTCCGCCATCTTCGGCGCGATCCTCCTGCTATACGCGGATGTGGCCACGCGCCTCATCCCCACCACGCAGGAGCTGAAGCTGGGCGTGCTGACCAGCCTTGCCGGAACCCCGTTCTTCTTCTGGCTGGTCACCCGGCTGCGGCGGACCGCGCCATGAGCACTCCGCAAACCCGGTTGGAAGCGCACGGCATCGTCGTGCGGCGCGGCGGGCGCACGATCCTCGATGGCGTGTCGCTGGTGCTGGAAGGCGGGCAGTTCACCGGGCTGATCGGCCCCAACGGTTCGGGAAAATCGACGCTGATGGCGGTGCTCGCCGGGCTGCTGGTGCCGGATGCGGGCGAGGTGGTGCTGGATGGCGTCCCGCTCGCCCGGATCGACCGGCGCACGCTCGCCCGCCGCCGCGCCTATCTGCCGCAATCCCCGCGCGCCGAATGGCCGCTGCCGGTGGAGCGGATGGTGGCGCTGGGCCTCACGCCGCACCTGCCGGCCTTCGGTGGCCTGCCCGCTGCTCTCGCCGCGAGGGTGGACGCGGCGATCGCTCAGTTCGACCTCGGCGCCCACCGCTACCAGCCAGCCACCACGCTCTCGGGCGGCGAGCTGGCGCGGGCGATGCTGGCGCGCGCATTGGTCGGCGAACCCGAACTGCTGCTGGCGGACGAACCGCTCGCCGGGCTCGATCCGCGCCACGCGCTCGATGGAATCGGCCGCCTGAGCGCATTGGCCGGGCGCGGCACGCTGGTGCTCGCCTCGCTGCACGAACTCACGCTGGCCGCTCGCCACGCCACGCGGCTCGCGGTGCTGCGCGAGGGACGGCTGGTCGCCTGCGGGCCGACCGCCGAGGCGCTTACCGCCGGCATGTTGCACGAGGTGTTCGAGGTGAATGCCTGCGTCACCGGCGCGGGGACTCGGACCGCCTCCGTCGATTTCACCTAACTGGCGGGAGAATGGCGGATTTGCCCACCCCCAAGGTGCCGATCTATCTCGCCATTGGCCGTTAAATCAGCACCTGCTTCCAATGCCAGACAAAGGGGGGAAGCTCTTGCAGGATCGGTACTGATACCGCTAACAGCCGGCGCAGAGGATGCCGGGCTCCTGGGCACACAGGCGGCAAGCTTGCGGGAGAAAAACTGATGCGGCTTGACACCACCACCGCGGCTGCCGCTGGCGCGCTGCTGCTCGCGGGCTGCGCCTCGGGCGCGCTGACCGGACAGCCCGGCACGGCAGCGGGCGGAGCGCAGGCCGGCGTGGCCAACCCCGCGATCTGGCCGCAATATGTCGATCCGGTGCCGCAGCTGCCGCAAGACGAGGCGCGGATCGTCGACCTGCTCGCCCGCATGACGCTGGAGGAGAAGATCGGGCAGCTGATGCAGCCCGATCTGTGCTGCGTCACGCCCGAAGACGTGCGCCAGTACAACATCGGCTCGGTGCTCAATGGCGGCAACAGCGGCCCCTATGGCGACGATCTCGCCCCCGCCCCCCGTTGGCTGCAGGCGGCGGACGAGTTCTACGAGGCCTCGGTCGATCGCTCGGATGGCGGCGTGGGCATCCCGATCGTCTGGGGCACCGATGCGGTGCACGGCCATTCGAACATCATCGGCGCCACCATCTTCCCACACAATATTGGCCTTGGCGCCATGCGCGATGCCGAGCTGGTCGAGCGGATCGGCGCCGCCACCGCCACCGAGATCCGCGTCACCGGCCAGGAATGGACCTTCGCGCCCACCGTCGCGGTGCCGCAGGATTTCCGCTGGGGGCGCGCGTACGAAGGTTACTCCTCCGATCCGGCACTCGTCGCCTCCTATGTCGGCGCGATGGTGCGCGGGCTGCAGGGCCCGCCCGATGGCGAGCGCATCCTGCCGCGCGGCAAGGTGATCGCCTCCACCAAGCACTTCCTGGCCGATGGCGGCACCGAGGGCGGCGTGGATCAGGGCGATGCCCGGATCAGCGAGGAGGAGCTGCGCGACATCCACGGACTGCCCTATGGCCCGGCGATCGAGAACCGCGTCGCTACGGTGATGGCCAGCTTCTCCAGCTGGAACGGCGTCAAGATGACCGCCAATCGCAGCCTGCTGAACGACGTGCTGAAGGAGCGGATGAATTTCGGCGGCTTCATCGTCTCCGACTGGAACGCGCACGGGCAGGTCGAGGGCTGCACCGTGGAGGATTGCCCCGATCCGCTGCTCGCGGGGCTCGCCATGTACATGGCGCCCGACAGCTGGAAGCCGCTGTATGCGAATTTGCTGGCCGATGCCCGCGCTGGCAGCATCCCGATGGCGCGGATCGACGATGCGGTGGCCCGCATCCTGCGCGTCAAGCTGCGGCTGGGGCTGTTCGAAGCGGGCAAGCCGTCGGACCGCGCTCTCTCGGGCCGCTGGGAGCTGCTCGGCGCCCCCGAGCACCGGGCGATCGCGCGCGAAGCGGTGCGCAAGTCGCTGGTGCTGCTCAAGAACGAGGGCGTCCTGCCGCTCGCCCCCGGCAGGCGGCTGCTGGTGGCCGGCGACGGGGCGGACGATATCGGCCGCCAATCGGGCGGGTGGACCCTCACCTGGCAGGGCACCGGGCTGGAGAACAGCCAATTCCCCGGCGGCACTTCAATTTGGGACGGGCTGCACCAGGCGGTCGAAAGCGCCGGCGGCAGCGCGCAGCTCTCGCCCGACGGCAGCTTCACCCAACGGCCCGATGCGGCGGTGGTGGTGTTCGGCGAGACGCCCTATGCCGAGTTCCAGGGCGATCGCCCCTCGCTCCAGCTTGCCCCCGAACTGACCCGTCCGTACGAGACGATGCGGCGCCTCAAGGCGCAGGGCATCCCGGTGGTCGCGCTGATGATCACCGGCCGCCCGCTCTACGTGAACCCGGCGCTCAACATCGCCGATGCCTTCGTAGTCGCCTGGCTGCCGGGCTCGGAGGGCGTCGGCATCGCCGATGTGCTGGTCGGGCAGAGCAGCGGCATGCCGCGCTACGATTTCACCGGCAAACTGCCGGCCGACTGGCCCCGCACGGCGGATCTGGAAGACGGGGCGCTGTTCCCGTTCGGCTACGGCCTCACCTATGGTGCGCCGCGCACCACCTGGGCCCCTCTGGACAAGGATGCGGGCATCGCCGAGGCCGGTAGCGGCGCCTATTTCTCCGGCGGCGCGCCGGCGGCCAGCTGGTCGTTCGGGCTCGGCAATGCCGACATGAGCGAGACCGTGCGGATCAGCGCCGTGCCCGCCCGCGCACTGGGTGGCCGGGCCGAGGTCACCGCCACCAACACCGACGTGCAGGAAGGCGCGCGCCGCGTGCGCATTGAAAGCGGCGGCGGGGCGCTCTCGCTCACCAACCTCGAGCCGATCGACCTTGCCCGTGAAACCAACGGCAAGGTGCTGCTGCTGTTCACCATGCGGATCGACGATGCGCCGGATTCGGCCGCGCTGCGGATGAATTGCGAAGGGGCCAATTGCGGCGCCTGGGTCCCGCTGAACCTCCAGCCCACCAATGGCTTCGTGCGCTTCGGCGTACCGCTCGAATGCTTCGCCGATGCCTGGGTGAACGTCGCCCGCATCACCGCGCCCTTCGTGCTGCAGACCCAGGGGCAGACCGATTACTCGCTGGAGGAGGTGCGTCTGGGCACCGATGCGCAGCAGCTGTTCGGCTGCTCGCAAAGCCCGCAAGCGGCGCCGGTGATCCGCGGCAGCGAGGCGAGGGCAAAGTGGCTATTTACCTTGCGCGGCCCTCGGTCGGTTCCTATCGGTAGCGCTAACAGATGAGGGGGCTAACGAAAGCCGATGGCCACCATGCTGAGCGACATCCTGCCGCAGGACCATTCCGCCGGGCGCTTTCTCGGCCGCGCGCAATCGCCCGAGGGGCCGTGCGTCATCGCCATCCGCGAAGGCCAGCTGTTCGATCTCACCGCCGAGGTCGCCACCGTCGCAGGCGCGATCGACCGTCGCGCCTTCGACGGCGGCCGCCCGCTCGGCCCGGTCGAGGCCGGCCTGCCCGAGGGCTGGTCGCTGCTCTCCCCGATCGACCTGCAATGTGTCAAGGCCGCCGGCGTCACCTTCGCCCTCTCCGCCATCGAGCGGGTGATCGAGGAGCGCGCCCGCGGCGATGCCACCCGCGCCGCCGAGATCCGCACCGGGCTGGAGGAAAAGGTCGGCGCCGGCATCCGCGCAGTCGTCCCCGGCACCCCGGAGGCAGACGAGCTCAAGGCCGCGCTGATCGAACAGGGCATGTGGTCGCAATATCTCGAGGTCGCGATCGGCCCCGATGCGGAGGTGTTCTCCAAATCGCCGGTACTCTCCACCGTGGGCGCGGGCGCGCCCATCGGCGTGCGCTCCGATTCCAGCTGGAACAACCCCGAGCCTGAAGTGGTGCTGGTCGTCGATCCGCGCGGGGAGGTGGTCGGCGCCACGCTCGGCAATGACGTCAATTTGCGCGATTTCGAAGGCCGCTCCGCGCTGCTCCTCAGCAAGGCGAAGGACAACACCGCCTCCTGCGCGATCGGCCCGTTCATCCGCCTGTTCGACAATGGCTACACGATCGATGACGTCCGCACCGCCAATGTCGACCTGCTGATCGAGGGACCGGAAGGCTACCGCCTCGAAGGCGCCAACCTCATGGCCGAAATCAGCCGCGACCCGCTGGAACTGGTCCGCCAGACCTTGAGCGAGCACCACTACCCCGATGGCTTCGTGCTGTTCTGCGGCACTTTATTTGCTCCCACCCAGGATCGCGACACGCCCGGCGCGGGTTTCACCCACAAACTGGGCGACCGTGTCACCATCAGCTCGCACCGGCTCGGCCGGCTGGTTAATATTGTCATAACATCGCGCGATGCTCCTGCCTGGGAGCTCGGCATCGCCGCCTTCATGCGCAATCTCGCGCAGCGCGGCTTGATTGACAGGATCTAGAGGAACCCCCCATGGAAACCCACAGTCTCGGCCATCTCATCGGCGGCGAATGGACCGGCGCGGACGACGCGCTGGAAAGCCGCAACCCGTCCAACACCAAGGACATCGTCGCCCGCTTCCCCGATGGCACCGCCGAGGATGTGAACCGCGCGGTCGCCGCTGCGCAACAGGCCTTCCCCGCCTGGTCCGCCGCCTCGCCCGAAGTGCGCGCAGACCTGCTCGACAAGATCGCCGCCACCCTGTTCGAGCGCGCCGCCGAACTGGGCGAGCTGCTCGCCCGCGAGGAAGGCAAGATCCGCGCCGAAGGCATGGGCGAAACCCTGCGCGCCGCGCGCATCTTCCGCTATTTCGCCGGCGAGGCGCTGCGCCGCCACGGCCTCACGCTTGAATCCACCCGCCCGGGGCTGGACGTCGCCACCTATCGCGAGGCGCTGGGCGTCATCGGCCTGATCACCCCGTGGAACTTCCCCATCGCCATCCCGGCCTGGAAGATCGCCCCCGCGCTCGCCTTCGGCAACGCCGTGGTGCTCAAGCCCGCCAACATCACCCCCGCGGTGGCCAGCGCACTCGCCCGCATCATCGACGAATGCGGCGCCCCGGCCGGCGTGTTCAACCTCGTGCTCGGCCGCGGAGACGTGGGCCGCGCGCTGGTCGATCACGCGGATGTCGCTGCGATCAGCTTCACCGGCTCGCAGGAGGTCGGCGCCGCGGTCGGCAAGGCCGCCGTGGCCCGGCAGGCGCGCGTGCAGATGGAGATGGGCGGCAAGAACCCACTGGTCATCCTTGCCGATGCCGATCTCGACAAAGCGGTGGCGATCGCGGCCGATGGCGGCTTCCTCCAGACCGGCCAGCGCTGCACCGCCTCCAGCCGCGTGATCGTGGAGGATGCGATCCACGATCGCTTCGTCGAGGCGCTGGCGCAGAAGGCGCAATCGCTCAAGGTCGGCGGCGCACTCGCCGAGGGCACGCAGATCGGCCCCGCCAGCAGCAAAACGCAGTTGGAACAGAACCTGCGCTACGTCGGCATCGCGCGCGACGAAGGGGGCCGCATCGCCACCGGCGGCGAGCGGCTGGAGCTGGAGACCCCCGGCTACTTCATGCAGCCAACGCTGATTGCGGACACCAGGCCGGACATGCGGATCAATGGCGAGGAGGTGTTCGGGCCAGTGGTCTCCACCATCCGCGCGAAGAACTACGAGGAGGCGCTGGAGATCGCCAACATGGGCGATTTTGGCCTCTCCGCCGGCATCGTCAGCAACAACGCCAGGCACATCCGCGATTTCCGCAAGCGCATCCGCGCCGGCATGGTGATGGTCAACCTGCCCACTGCCGGGGTCGATTACCACGTCCCCTTCGGCGGCACTCGCGGCTCCAGCTACGGCCCGCGCGAACAGGGCTACGCCGCCGTGGAATTCTACACGCAGATCAAAACCGTCTACACGGGAGATTGAGTTGACCGAGGGGGGAGACAAACAGGCGGGCCGGGCACACTACCCGAGCCTCGCCGGCAAGCGCGTGATCATCAGCGGCGGCGCATCGGGCATCGGCGAGGGCATGGTCGAGGGCTTCGTGGCGCAAGGGTCGGCGGTCGCCTTTGTCGACCTGCTGGAGGACGAGGGCGCGGAACAGGCGCAGCGCCTCGCCGCCACCGCCGCGATTGCGCCGATCTTCGAAGCCTGCGACATTACGGACAGCACCGCATATCCCGCACTGCTCGGCCGCCTGATCGAGCGGCTCGGCGGCTGCGACGTGCTGATCAACAACGCCGCGCGCGACGATCGCCACAGCGTTGCCGATGTCACACCCGAATATTGGGACGACATGATGGCGGTGAACCTCAAGCACCTGTTCTTCGCCGCCAAGGCGGTGATCCCGTCGATGCAGCAGACAGGCCGCGGCTCGATCGTCAATCTCGGCTCGATCAGCTGGCACCTGGGGCTGGAGAACCTGAGCGTCTACCAGACCGCCAAGGCCGCCATCGAGGGCCTCACCCGCAGCCTTGCGCGCGAATTCGGGAAAGACGGCATTCGCGTCAACGCGATATTGCCCGGCAACGTGCAGACCCCGCGCCAGATGCAATGGTACACGCCCGAAGGCGAGGCCGAGATCGTTGCCGCGCAGTGCCTCGAAGGGCGCATCCAGCCGGAGGACGTCGCCGCGCTGGCGCTGTTCCTCGCCTCGGACGATGCACGCTATTGCACCGCACACAATTATTGGGTGGACGCCGGATGGAGATGAAGCTCGAAGTGCGCGAGGCGTTCCGCGCCAACTGCACGCTGGGCGAAGGGCCAGTGTGGGATGCGCCAAACCAGCTGCTCTGGTTCGTCGATATCAAGCGCCACCAGCTGTGGCGCTTCGATCCCGCCACCGGCGAAGCCACCAGTGCCGAGGCACCCGGCCAGATCGGCTGGGCGCTGCCGGCCGAGGATGGCCGCCTGCTGTGCGGGCTGCAATCCGGGCTCTGCACCTTCGATCCCGAGCAGCGCGCGTTCGAACCGCTCTGCGCCATCCCCGGCGAACCGGCCGGCAACCGCAGCAACGATGCCTGTACCGATCCACACGGCCGCGTGTTCATGGGCACGATGGATGATAATGAGGATGCCCCCACCGGCCGCTTCTACTGCTTTGATCGCGGCACCATCACGCCCGCCGGCCCAGCGGAAATCGCCATCACTAACGGGCCCGCCATCTCGCCGGACGGTGGCACGATCTACTTCACCAGCACGCTCGGGCAGGCGATCCACGCCGCCGATCTGCACGAGGACGGCACCGTGGGAGAAACCCGCCTGTTTGCGGACACTGCCGAGCACCTGCCGGACGCCCATCCCGATGGACCGGTGGTCGATGCCGAGGGCCATGTCTGGAGCGCCTTCTCCGGCGGCTCCTGCCTCATCCGCTTCGCGCCCGATGGCACGCCCGTCGCCCGTGTGCCGATGCTGACGGCGAACATTACAAAGCTGGCCTTCGGCGGCCCGGATCTCACCACCGCCTATGTCACCACCGCGCGCAGCGGGCTCTCGGAAGCGGAGCTGGCCGCCCAACCGCTCGCCGGCAGCCTGCTCGCCTTCGAGGCACAGGTCGCCGGCTTCGCGCAGCCGCTGGTGAAGCTCGCTTGATCCGCCCCGCGCTCGTCGTCGTCGCGCTGCTGGCCACCGGCGCCGCGCTCGCCGCCCCGGCCCGCGCCGCGCCGGTGCTGAGCCCGGTGTGGGGCGACCATGCGGTCATCCAGCGCGGCCAGCCGATCGTGGTCGAGGGCACCGCCGCCGCCGGCGAGCGGATCGCCGCCACTTTTGGAAGCGAGCGCGCCGCCGCCACCGCCGGCGCAGATGGCGCCTTCCGCCTCACCTTCCCCGCCCGCCCGGCCTCGGCCCATCCGCTCACGCTCACCGTCACCGGCGTGCGGGGCTCGGTGACGGTCTCGGACATCGTCATCGGCGATGTCTGGCTGTGCTCGGGCCAGTCGAACATGGCGATGACCGTCTCGGCCACGCTCAACGGCGACAATCTCATCGCCGCCTCGGCCGATCCGCTGCTGCGCATGCTCAATGTGCCGCTGGAGACCAGCCCGAGGCCCGAGCGCGCCTTCTCGCAGGCGGTCCAGTGGCAGGCAGCCAGCCCTGAGACCACCGGCACCTTCTCCGCCGCCTGCTACGCCATGCTGCGCGATCTACGCGCCGAGCTCGGCGTGCCGATGGGCGCGGTCCATGCCAGCTGGGGCGGCGCGCAGATCCGCGCCTGGCTCACCCCGCAAGGCGGCACCGCGCTCTACGGGGCCGAGCAGATGGCCCTGCTCAAAACCTTCTCGGCCGATCCGCTGGGCGCCGCCGCCGCCTTCGCCCCGCTGTACGAAAGCTGGTGGCGGGAAAGCACCGGGCAAAAGCCGTGGAGCGATCCTTCCACCGTCGACTGGCTGCCGGTGCCGCAGATCTCGGTGTGGAACCAGTGGACCGGCACGACACTGGCCAAGAACGCCAACGGCAATGTGCTGCTGCGCCGCACGATCGATCTCACACCCGCGCAGGCCGCAGTTGGCGGCACGCTGAACATCGGCATCATCGACGATATTGACGCCACCTGGATTAACGGCCGCCCGCTCGGCTTCACCCACGGCTGGAGCACCGAGCGGGAATATTCCGTGCCCCCCGCCTATCTGCAGGCCGGCGCCAACGAGGTGCTGGTGATCGCGTCCAATTCCTACGCCACCGGCGGCTTCACCAGCCCGGCCGAGCGGCTGTGCTTCGCGGTCACCGGCGGACGGCGTATCCCGCTGGGCGAAGGCTGGCTCTATGCTATCGGCACCGAGAGCGGCTCGCCCCGCGCGCCATGGGATGCCAATGCCGGTATTGGCGTGATGCACAACCGCATGGTCGCGCCGCTCGGCAACATCCCGCTCGCCGGCGCCGCCTGGTACCAGGGCGAAAGCGACGTCGGCATCCCCGGCTATGGGGAACGCCTGCGCGAGCTGTTCGCCGGCTGGCGCGGCCAGTTCGGCCCGCAATTGCGCGTGCTGGTGGTGCAGCTGGCCGATTACGGCCCCACCGCCGCGCAGCCCGTCGCCTCCGGCTGGGCGGAGCTTCGCGAGGCGCAGCGCCGCGCCGTCGTCGCCGACAGCAACGCCGCGCTCGTCACCGCGATCGACATCGGCGAGCGGACCGATATCCACCCGGCCAACAAGCCCGAGCTCGGCCGCCGCCTGGCGCTCGCCGCACGCGGCGAAGCATTGCCAATGCCCCGCTCTGCCACAAGCGATGGAGAGTGGGTGCGGGTGCGTTTCGATCGCGTTGCAAGCGCCTTGCAAAGCTGGAGCGGCCCCCCGCTGGCGTTCGGATTGTGCGCCGACACGCAAGATAGTTGCCGCTTCGCCCGCGCCACCATCCAGGGCGCGGACATGTTGCTCTTCACGGATGGCCAGCCCGCCAGCCGCGTCCGCTACGCCTGGGCCGACAGCCCCGTCGTCAACACCTACGACGAACGCGACCTGCCGCTGCCCGGCTTCGAGCTTGAGATTGAGCCCTGAGCTTCAGCCGGACCGCCGCCGCTCCGCGCACGCCGGCTTCAACCCGCCCGTTCGCCGGCCTTCACGCGCACCGCACCCTTGGCAAGGCCCGGCGCCGCATCGGACTGGCGCCGCACCAGCGAATAATCGAGGGTCACGTGCGCCGGCCGCGTACGGCGGCCCGCGCTCGCCCCGCGCAGCTCGCTGGCCAGTAGCTCGAGCGCCCGGCGCGCCATGTCGCTGATCGGCTGGCGGATGGTCGTCAGCTCGGGCCAGATCGTGCTGGCGATCGCCGTATCGTCGAACCCGCACACCGAAAGGTCGACCGGCACATCGAGGTGCCGCCGGTGCGCCACCGCCACCACCGCGGCGGCCATGTCGTCGTTGGAAGCGAAGATCGCGCTCGGCGGATGGGGCTGGTCGAGCAACCGCATCGCCGCATCCCAGCCAGAGCGGTAGGTAAACAGCCCCTGCACCACCAGCCCCTCGTCCACCGTCAGCCCGGCCGCCGCCATCGCCTCCAGATAGCCCGAGAGACGCTGCCCACTGGCGCTCTGGTGTGGATTGCCGACGATAAAGCCGATCCGCCGATGCCCCAGCGAGATGATGTGCAAGGTCATGTCGAACGCCGCCTGGTAATCGTCGATCATCACCACGGAGTGCGAGGGGTGCGGGCGCCCGGGACCGACCAGCACCGCCCGTGCGCCCATCCGCGGCAGCATGTCGAGCAGAGCCGATTCGTCGCACAGGGGCGAAGGCAGCAGGAAGCCGGTGATGCCGCATTTCAGCAGGCGGGCGATTACCTCCTCCTCGTCCTTGTTGAACTCGCAGCGTTCCACCACCAAGTGGATGGCGCTGCGGCTCGCCTGGTCGAGGCTGCCCATCAGCAGCTCGCTGAGGTAGGAGGCAGAGGGGTTGGAATAGAGCAGCGCAATACTGGTCTGCGCGCCGCCGGCCAGGCTGCGGGCGGCGCGATTGGGCTTGTAATCCAGCTTCTCGATCACCGCGAGCACCGTCTGCCGGGTCTTCTCGCGCACGCTGTTCTCGTCGTTGATGACGCGGCTCACCGTCATCGGCGAGCAATTGGCCAGCCGAGCCACGTCGGTGATCGTTGGCTGGCCGGATTGCCGCCGGGTGCTCTTGCCGGCCGTGGTCGTAACATTGCTCATGCGGCCTTCAAGCGCAAAGCCGTCCGCCCCGCAAGCTCGTGTGGCCCGGCCGGGCCGCGCTGGCTGGGCCTGCCGATCACGGGTGCCCCGGCGCTTCGGGGAAATCGAGCGCGCGATAATGCTCGATCGGGTGTTCGGGTGCAGTGGTACCGGGCGGCATGGCGAGCCCGTTGCGCGATCGCCAATAGGCGATCGAGGCATCCCGCCACCAGCGCGCCTCGCGGCCCTGGATCGCCAGATGCGCCGCCACCTCGGCATGACGCTGGGCATCGACATGCGGGGCAAGCTCCGCCCAGTTCTGCGCCATCTGCACGGCCGCCGTCACCCGTTGGTCGTACCGGTGCACCAGCTCACTCCATAACGGCCGGCCCGACTGGGTCGTGTGGTCCCAGGGCAGATGGTGAAACCAGAGCAGATATTCCTCGTCGATCGTCGCCGGGTCCTGCCATTGCGCGGCGATCTCGGGCGCATATTGCCCAAGCGCGCCGCTGCCCGTAGCGGTGCGATCGAAGCCGATCCCCTCGGCATCGGCCTGCGCGTGATAGCACGGGTTCCACTCCGGGCGAGCCAGGTCGCAAACCCACGGCGCGGGGCCATAATGGTGGTCGGTCGCCATCTGGTGAGTCAGGCCGACCGGGGTCATGTAATTCACTGCCGCCTGTCGGCTGCCCATCATCATCGGCACCACCGCTTCCAGGAACGGCTCGGCACGGCTGAAGCGCGACGAGCCGGTGTTGGCAACGCCCGCCATGCCGCCCCCCATGATCGTCTGTACGACGGTGCCCGCGCGGCCGGTCTTGGCCTGAAGCACCTCCTCCCACATCGGTGCGAGGAACACGAGATGGCTGGCAAAGCCCAGATATTCCTTGGTGATCTGCGCCTCGAGCATCAGCCGTGTATCAGGCGTGGCGCCGAACAGGGGGTGGAACGGCTCGCGCGGCTGGAAATCGATCGGCCCGTTCTTCACCTGCACGATCACGTTTTCGGCGAACTGCCCGTCCAGCGGCACGAATTCGGCATGGGCCTGCATCGCCCGGTCGGTCTGGTCGGTTTCCGAATGAACGAAGGCGCGCCAGATCACCACGCCCCGCTCCCCGATGGCGCGGGTCATCATGTTGGCGCCGTCCGCATGGGTGCGGCCGTAATCTTGTGGGCCGGGCTGGCCGTCGGAACTGGCCTTCACCAGGAAACCGCCAAAGTCGGGGATCGCGGCGTAGATCTCGTCCACCTTCGCCTGCCACCAGGCCTGCACCGCCGGATCGAGCGGATCGGCCGTCTCCATCCCGCCGACATCGCGCGGGGCGGAAAAGCGCGCGGAGATATATAGCCGGATGCGATAGGGCCGCAGCACCTCGGCCAACCGGGCCAGCTTGGGCAGGTAGCGCTCGGTCAGGAACAGCGGGCTCGCATTGACATTGTTGACCACGGTGCCGTTGATGCCGACCGAGGCATTGGCCCGGGCGTAATCGACCATCCGGCGGTCGACCTGCTCGGGCAGGTGCCACCAGTCGAAGATCGAACTGCCGGCATAGCCGCGCTCCACCGTACCATCGGGATTGTCCCATGGTTCAGCATTCGCAGCGCCAGCGTGGGGGCGGAGGCGAGGCTCGCAGGCGCCGTGCCCTCCACGCCCAGGTGGCGCAGCAGCGCGAAGGCGCCGTAGAGCAGGCCCGCATCGTCATGGCCGACGATGATCGTGCGCCCATCTGCCAGCCGCCCGATGCGATAGGAACCCTCCGTGGCCGTTTCCAGCCGCAGCGACTCCAGCGCCCGATCGCCCGCCAACCGGCTGTCATGCGCCAGGACCAGCCCGGCACCGGTGCTCGCGGCGTCGCCCAGCAGCCTGCCAATTCCCCGCTCGAGTTCGACCATGGCGGCGCGGGCGGTCGGCGTCTCGTCGGCCCACAGCGCCACGGGGCCCAGATGCCGGGCGGCGGCGGCGGCGCGATCGAGCGGGGCGGGGCGTAGCCACAAATCGTAGCCATCCTCGGCACGAATGGGGGTGGAGAGGACGAGCACAGGCAGCAAAAACAGCAGCGCTGCGCAGCGATTGACAAGGCCTCTTGCGATAATCATGGTAGCGGTATCAGAGACCGAGGCGACACAGTCAAGCTGCGGGAGAGGGAAAGAACCGATGGGTTCGCGCATCCGCGCCGCGCTGCTGGCCGCCGCCACCTGCCTCACGGCATCCGCCGTGCCGCTCGCCATGGCGCAACCGGCGCCGGCCTCAAGTGCGCCTTCTACTGCCGCGGTTGCTCCGCCGATGGCCGACGCGCCCTAATCGCTTGATGCCGCTGCCAACCTTCCCCGGCCACGCACGCCTGCGCTGGCGCCTCGCAGAGAGGATACGATGACCAACAATGCCCTCCACCCCTCGCGCCGCCAGCTGCTAGCGGGCCTCGTCACCCTTCCGCTCGCCGGCTGCAGCGGCTCCGGCGGCAGCCCGGGACCGATCTCCACCCCCGCGCCCGCGCCGCCATCCTCGGTGGTGCCCTCGCCCAGCCTCAATGCGCTGGCCCAGCGCAGCGGCCGCCGCTTCGGCAGCGCGGTCGCCGCCTTCCCCGGCCCGCGGGTCGGCGGCACGGTGCAGAACCCGGCCTATGCCGCCATCGTTGCCGCCGAATGCGGGGTCGTGGTGGCCGAGAACGAGATGAAATGGGCCACCGTCCAGCCGCGCCCGTTCGAATTCGATTTCACGCGGATGGACCAGATCGTCGAATGGGCGCGTGCCAACGAGCAGGCCGTTCGCGGGCACACGCTGCTGTGGCACCGCCCGCGCTGGTTTCCCGAATGGCTCAACAATTACGATTTCGGCGCCAACCCGGCGAGCGAGGCCGAGCGGGTGCTCTCCACCCATATCCGCACCGTCACCGATCGCTATCGCGGCATCATCGCCAGCTACGACGTGGTCAACGAGGCGATCGACCACGATACCAACGGGCTGATGGAAACCAGCCTTAGCCGCGCGATGGGCAGCCCCGAAGCGGTGCTCGACCATGCCTTCCGCCTCGCGCGCGAACTGCTGCCGGACGCCGAGCTGGTCTATAACGATTACATGAGCTGGGAGCCGCACCACGCCCATCACGTCGCCGATGTGCTGCGCCTGCTGGAGGGCTTCCGCGAACGCAACGTGCCGGTCGATACGCTGGGCATCCAGTCGCATATCGAGATGTTCTCGATCGATCCGGCTACGGGCGTCGGGCCCTATGCCGAGCGGGAGTTGCGCGCCTTTCTCGATGAGGTGGTGAGCATGGGCTACAAGCTGATGATCACCGAGTTCGACGTGAAGGACAAGGCGCTGCCCTCCGCCCTACCCGCGCGTGATGCAGCCGTGGCCGATTATACGGGGCGCTATCTCGACCTGATGCTCGGCTACGAGCAACTGGAAGACGTGCTCGCCTGGGGCATGGTCGACGGGTTCAGCTGGCTGCAGGGCTTCGCCCCGCGCGACGACGGGCTGGAGGTGCGCGGCCTGCCCTATTCCTCGGACTATCGCCCCAAGCCACTGCGCGCGGCGATCGCCAATTCGTTCATCGCCGCCGCCTGAGGCGCACGCATCCCCCGGCTGGCCGGCAAAGAATGCTCCCGGCGCGGGGCGCTCAGCCGATCCGGGTAGTCGGCGTGATCGCGTCGCCCGCGGCTTCGGGCGCGGTCCAGCCTTCCATCTCCTCCAGCTCCTTGCCCTTGGTCTCGGTGATGAAGGCGCGGACCAGGAAGAAGCTGATCACCGCGCTCACCGTGTAGAAGGCATAGGTCGCCGCAAGGCCGAGGTTCTCGGCCATCCATGGGAAGCTCTGCACCACCAGATAGTTGGCCGCCCATTGCGCGAGGCCGCACACCGCCAGCGCCGATCCACGGATCTGGTTGGGAAACATTTCGCCCAGCATCACCCACATCACCGGGCCCCAGCTGAAGTTGAAGAAGAGGACATAGAGGTTGGCCGCCACCAGCGCGGTCCAGCCGGCGGTCTCGCCCAGCACGAGGTTGCCCGCCGGGTCGGTGCCCCCGCCTGCAAAGGCCCAGGTCATCGCCCCAAGAGTCACCGCCATGCCCACAGAACCGATCATCAGCAGCGGCTTGCGGCCGATCTTGTCGATCATCAGCAGCGCCGCGAACACCGCCGCAATCGAGACGAGTCCGGAGAGGATGTTGCGCTCCAGCGCGGTCTCCTCCGATACGCCGGCAAGCCGCCACAGCGTTTCGCCATAATAGAAGATGATGTTGATGCCGACGAATTGCTGGAACGTCGCCAGCAAGAGCCCCGCCCACACGATGGGCAGGAAGATCGTACCCTTGCGGGTGACATCGCCCAGCCGCGGCCGATGGTCGGCATCGAAGGTAGCGCGGATTTCCTCGATCTTGCGATCGGCGGTGGCTTGGTCGAACAGCCGCGCCAGAACGTCGCGCGCCTCCTCGATGCGCCCGCGCGCGACCAAGTAGCGCGGGCTCTCCGGAATGAAGAACAGCGCCACCAGGAACACCACCGCGGGCACCGCCTGCGCCAGGTACATCCAGCGCCACGCCGGCAGGCCGCCGATCTCGGACAGCGAGTTGCCGGCGGTCTGCGCGAGGACATAGTTCACCACGAACGCGGCGGTCAGGCCGGTGATGATCATCACCTGCTGCACCGTCGTCAGCCGGCCGCGAATATTCGCCGGCGCCATTTCGGAAATATAGAGCGGGGAGAGCACGCTTGCCGCGCCCACCGCCATGCCGCCCGCAAACCGCGCGACGACGAACCAGGAATGGACGTCGATCAGCCCCTGCACCAGGGCACTCACCAGGAACAGCCCCGCCGCATACAGCATCACCGTGCGGCGGCCCATCACGTCGGCCAGCCGCCCGGCGAAGAAGGCACCGAAGGCGCAACCGATCAGCAGCGAGCCCACCGTGAAGCCGAGGGCGGTCGGGCTGAGATCGAACTCTTCGATCAGCCCCCCTTGGGTACCGTTGACCGCACCGCTGTCATAGCCGAACAGCAGTCCGCCGATCGTCGCGACAGCAACGATGGCCGTGATCAGCGCGGTGTTTACTGTGCCCCTCGGTGTGGTGTCCATTGCTTCCCATCTCCTCCCAGGGCGCCGCAATCCCCGTCGCGGGCACCATGTTAGCGCTAACCACTAAAACGGCCCTGATCTTCTGGCAAGAAGGTTCAGAATAGCGTCTGCTGAAGCGTTCCTGTCAAGGGCCATCGGTGACCAAGCCTGCCGACAGCCGCCTGAAACGGGCCCGGGCTAGCGGCGTGAAATAAAGATATTGCTATATGCGAGAATGTGTGATAGCAGGCTGACCATGCGGACCGAAACCGTCACCCGAGCGCTTGGCGACCTGACCCGGCTCAGGATAATGCGGCTGCTCGCGCATATGGAGCTGGCGGTCGGCGAACTCGCGCATGTGCTTGGACAGAGTCAGCCGCGCGTATCCCGCCATGTCGCCATCCTTTGCGAAAGCGGCTTGGCCGAACGCCGGCGCGAGGGCAGCTGGACCTTCCTGCGCCATGCCGCTCCGGTGACCGGCTCGCGCCGGCTGCTCCTCTCGGTCGCGCGGCTGCTCGAATCAGCCGAGGCGGAGGACGAGAGCTTCGCCATGCGCTGCGCCGAAGATCGTCGGCACCTGGCCGCAATCCGCTCCACCCGCGAGAGCCACGCGCAGGCCTATTTCGCGCGTCACGCGGCCGACTGGGACCGCCTGCGCGCGCTGCTGACCCCTGCCGACGAGGTCGAGGCGGCGCTGACCGAGGCGCTGTCCGGTCAGAAGCTCGGCCGCGTGCTCGATATCGGCACCGGCACCGGCCGCATCGCGCATCTGCTGCTGCCCGAAAGCGAGCACGTCGTCGGCCTCGATCGCAGCCCCGAGATGCTGCGCCTCGCCCGCGCACGGCTGCAGGATCTGCCGGCCGATCGCTGGGAGCTGCTGCAGGGCGATTTCGTGGCGCTGCCCCATCCCCCCGCCAGCTTCGATACGGTGGTGCTGCACCAGGTGCTGCACTTCGCCTCCGAGCCGGCGTTTCCGCTGGCCGAGGCCGCGCGTGTGTGCCGGCCCGGCGGGCGGATCGCGGTGGTCGATCTGGCGGCCCATGCGCGCGAGGAGCTGCGCGAGCAGCACGCCCATGCGCGGCTCGGCTTTACCGACGAGCAGATGGCGGCGTGGCTCGCCACCTCGGGCTTCACCCCGGCCCCGCCGCTCACCCTGCCCGGGCAGGGGCTGGCCACCAAGATCTGGGTGGCCGAGCGCGGCGGGGCGCAACAGAGATCCCTTCCCCACAAGGCGGCGGCATAGACATGAGCAATTCCGATCAATCCGGCTTCGCACCCTTGGGCACCTCGGCCTTTGCCGGCCTGCCCGGCGACGTGGCGGTCTCCTTCGAATTCTTCCCGCCCAAGAACCCCGCAGGCATGGAACAGCTGCGCGAGACGGTGACGCGGCTGGAGCCGTTCGCCCCCGATTTCGTCTCGGTGACCTATGGCGCGGGCGGCAGCACGCGGGAGCCGACCATCGCCACCCTGCGCGCGCTCACCGGCGAAACCACTCTGCCGGTGGCGGGCCACCTCACCTGCGTCGGCGCAAGCCGGGCAGAGGTCGAGGCGGTCGCGCACACCTATCTGGAGGCGGGCGTGCGCCACATCGTCGCGCTGCGCGGTGATGGCGGGCCGCCCGGAACGCCGTTCGTGCCCCACCCCGAAGGCTATCGCTCCGCCGCCGAACTGGTCGCGGGGCTCAAGCAGATCGGCCCTTTTGAAATCTCGGTCGCTGCCTATCCCGAAGTCCACCCCGAAGCGACCTGCCCGAACAGCGATCTCGACAACCTCAAGCGCAAGCTGGACGCCGGCGCGGCCCGCGCGCTGACGCAGTTCTTCTTCACCCCCGAAGCCTATTTCCGCTTCCGCGACCGGGCAGAGGCGGCCGGCATCACCGCGCCGATCGTGCCGGGCATCCTGCCGATCACCAATTTCGCCCAGACCCGCAAGTTCGCCGCCGCCTGCGGGGCGAGCATGCCCGCTTGGATGGCCCAGCTGTTCGAGGGGCTGGACGGCAGCCCCGGCACGCGGCAGCTGGTGGCGACCACGCTGGCGGCCGAGTTCTGCAGCCGGCTCTATGCCGGCGGCGTGCGCGATTTCCACTTCTACACGCTCAACCGCGCCGAGCTGACCGAGGCGCTGTGCCATCTGCTCGGCAAGCGCGCGCCCGCACCGATAGAGCAGGCCGCATGAACGCACGCGAAGACTTCCTCGCCCTAGCGGCGCAGCGGATCGCCATCTTCGACGGCGCGTTCGGCACGGAGATCCAGCAGTGCGGCCTCCAGGAGGACGATTTCGCCGGCACGCTCGGCCTCGCAAAATCCCAAGGCGGCAATAACGACATTCTCGCGCTCACCCGTCCCGAGGTGATCGCCCGGATCACCGGCGCCTATCTCGAGGCCGGGTCGGACATGGTCTCCACCAACACCTTTTCCGCGAACCGCATCAGCCAGGCCGATTACGCCGCCGAGCACCTCGTGGCCGAGATCAACCACGCCTCCGCCCGCATCGCGCGCGAAGCGGCCGACGGCTTTGCCGCGCGCGACGGGCGCCGCCGCTTCGTCGCCGGGGCGATCGGGCCGACCAACAAGACGCTCTCGCTCTCCCCCTCGGTCGAGGACCCGGGCTATCGCGAGATCGATTTCGACCATCTGTCCGAGGTCTACCGCGAACAGGCCGCCGCGCTGGTCGAAGGCGGGGTCGATTTCATCCTGGTGGAAACCATCTTCGACACGCTGAACGCCAAAGCGGCGATCCATGCGGTTCGCCAGCTGGAGCGCGCAATCGGACGCGAAGTGCCGATGATGCTCTCGCTCACCCTTACCGATCTTTCGGGCCGAAACCTCTCCGGCCACACGGTGGAGGCGTTCTGGCACTCGGTGCGCCACGCCCAGCCGCTGGCGGTGGGGCTCAATTGCTCATTCGGCGCCGAGCAGCTGCGCCCGCATGTCCAGCTGCTGGCCGGCATCGCCGATACGCTGCTGCTCGCCTATCCCAACGCGGGCCTGCCCAACGAGCTGGGCGAATATGACGAGCTGCCGCGCACCACCGCGGGCTCGCTGCGCGAATGGGCCGAGGGCGGGCATGTCAACATCCTGGGCGGCTGCTGCGGCTCGACTCCGGCCCATATCGCCGCGATCGCCAAGGCCGTCGCCGGCCTGCCGCCGCGCACGCCCCCGCATCCTCCGCGCGTGACCCGGCTCGCCGGGCTCGAAGCCTTCTCGATGGCAGACTGAACCCATGGCCAGCACCGTGATCCGCGCGCCCGAACCGGCGCCGCATACCTATTCGTCCGCGCATTTCGTCAATATCGGCGAGCGCACCAACGTCACCGGGTCAGCGAAGTTCAAGAATTTGATCCTCGCGGGCGATTACACCGCCGCGGTCGAGGTGGCGCGCAGCCAGGTCGAGAACGGCGCGCAGATCCTCGACGTCAACATGGACGAGGGCCTCCTCGATGCGAAGGAGGCGATGACCACCTTCCTGCGCCTGATCGCCGCCGAGCCGGACATCGCGCGGGTGCCGGTGATGGTCGACAGCTCGCGCTGGGAGGTGATCGAGGCCGGGCTCAAATGGGTGCCGGGCAAGCCGATCGTCAATTCGATCAGCCTCAAGGAGGGGGAGGAGCCGTTCCTCGCGCAGGCGCGCATTTGCATGGATTACGGTGCCGCCGTGGTGGTGATGGCCTTCGACGAGGCCGGCCAGGCAGATAGCAAGGAGCGCAAGGTGGCGATCTGCCAGCGCGCCTATGCCCTCCTCACCGGCATCGGCTTTCCGCCCGAAGACATCATCTTCGACGCCAATGTCTTCGCCGTCGCCACTGGCATGGAGGAGCACGAACGCTACGGCCTCGATTTCCTCGAGGCGGTGAGCGAGATCCGCGAGACCTGCCCGCACGTCCATTGCTCGGGCGGGCTGTCCAACCTTTCCTTCAGCTTCCGCGGCAACGAGACCGTCCGCCGCGCGATGCATTCGGTGTTCCTCTACCACGCGATCCCCGCTGGGCTCGACATGGCGATCGTCAACGCCGGCCAGCTCGACGTCTACGACACGATCGAGCCCGAATTGCGCGAGGCCTGCGAAGACGTGATCCTCATGCGCCGTCCCCCGCCGGGCAGCGAGCAGTCCCCTACCGAGCGCCTGATCGCTCTAGCCGAGCGGTTCCGTGGGCAGGCCCCGCAGGAAGCCGCCGCTGAAGCCGAATGGCGCAGCTGGCCGGTGACCAAGCGGCTCGAACACGCGCTGGTCAAGGGCATCGACGCGCATGTGGTGAGCGACACCGAAGAGGCGCGCCAGGCGGTCAAGGCCCGTAACGGACGGCCGATCGAGGTAATCGAAGGCCCGCTGATGGATGGCATGAATGTCGTCGGCGACCTGTTCGGCAGCGGCAAGATGTTCCTGCCGCAGGTGGTGAAATCGGCCCGCGTGATGAAGAAGGCGGTCGCCCACCTGATCCCCTATATCGAGGCGGAAAAGCAGCCGGGCGCCCGCGCCAAGGGCCGCATCATCATGGCCACGGTGAAGGGCGACGTCCACGATATCGGCAAGAACATCGTCGGCGTGGTCCTCCAGTGCAACGGCTACGAGGTGATCGATCTCGGCGTGATGGTGCCCTGGACGAAGATCCTCGAAACCGCGCAGGAAGAGCAGGTCGATATCATCGGCCTTTCGGGCCTCATCACCCCCTCGCTCGACGAGATGGTCACCGTGGCTCAGGAAATGCAGCGCGCCGGCCTCGCGCTGCCGCTGCTGATCGGCGGCGCCACCACCAGCCGCGTGCACACCGCGCTGCGGATCGACCCCGCCTACGATGGCCCGGTGATCCACGTGCTCGATGCCAGCCGCGCAGTCGGCGTCGCCAGCCAGCTGCTGTCGGACACCCAGCGCGATGGCTTTGTCGATACGACCGCGCAGGAATACGACAAGGTTCGCGTCACCCGCGCCAACAAGGGCAAGTCCGCCCTGCTCCCGCTGGCCGAGGCGCGCGCCAACGGCTTCAAGCCCGATCTCACGCTCAAGGCTCCCGCCCCCATCCAGCCCGGGCTGCACGTGTTCGACAGCTGGAGCCTCGCAGACCTGCGCGATTATATCGACTGGACGCCGTTCTTCCGCGCCTGGGAGCTGGCCGGCACCTACCCCGCCATTCTCGACGATCCGGTCGTGGGCGAAAGCGCGCGCCACCTCCAGCACGATGCGCTGGCGATGCTCGATCGCATCATCGGCGAAGGCTGGCTCACCGCGCGCGGCGTCTGCGCCTTCTGGCCCTGCCGCCGCGAGGAAGACGACGTGCGGCTGGGTGATGGCACGCTGATCCCCTTCCTGCGCCAGCAGGTCGGCAAGACCCGCGCGAAGGACGGCACCGGTCGGGCGAATTATTGCCTGGCCGATTTCGTCGACCCGGCGGGCGATTGGCTCGGCGGCTTCACCGTGGCGATCCACGGTATCGAACCGCACCTCGCCCGCTTCCAGGCCGAGCACGACGATTATTCGGACATTCTGCTCAAGGCGCTGGCCGATCGCTTCGCCGAAGCCTTTGCCGAGCGGCTGCACCAGCACGTGCGCACCACGCTGTGGGGCTACGCGCCGGGCGAACAGCTCACCAGCGAGGCGCTGATCCGCGAGCATTATCGCGGCATCCGCCCCGCCCCCGGCTACCCCGCCTGCCCCGATCACAGCCTCAAGCCGATCCTGTTCGATCTGCTGCAGGCCGAACAAAACGCCGGCGCCGTGCTGACCGAGAGCAATGCCATGCTGCCCGCCTCGGCGGTCTCGGGCTTCTACTTCGCGCATCCCGAAAGTGAATATTTCGCGGTCGCCCGCATCGGCGAGGATCAGGTCGCGGATTACGCCACCCGCCGCAACGTGGAGCGCGGCATCATCGAGCGCTGGCTGGCGCCCAACCTCGAATGACGTCAATCAGCGCGTCATAGTCGTGCTGATCGCCTCCACCATGCCCGGCAGCCAGTTCGCACCGTCGCGCAGGCGGAGGTGTTCGAATAGCCCCACGCGCAGGATTGCACGCCAATCGAGGCATAGGCCGCGCTCATCGCCCGGAAGCACTCGCTCCGCTGGGCCAGCGGCACCACAGGGTGGTCCATCGCGCCATATTCGCCGACAAACGGCACGCGCCCCGTGCGCGCAATGTACTCCTGCACCGCGCGCAAATTCGCACTCAGCTCGGCCCAATCGGCCGCACTGCCGAAGATCTTGCCCAGCGCCGGCACCGGATCGACCCTGGTCGCCCCCTGGTGAGTGAAGGCGAACGGATCGTCGGTGTGGAACGTCGGCACGACATAAGAATCGTCCGGCATGGGCAGGCTTGCCAGTGAACCCACCCGCTCCAGTTTTCCCCGCCGATGATCACCGGCCGCGTGGGGTTTGTCGCCTGCACATTCGCCAGTGCCGGGTTCAGCACCGAGAGCAGGTTGAAGTGATCGAGCCGGGCATGCGGCTCGTTCAGCAGCTCGAACCACACGCGGTCGCCGGCGGTGCGGAACTCGCTCGCGATCTGCTGCCACAGGCCGGCGAAGCGCTCGCGATGGGCGTCCGGCGCCTGGAACAGCTCGTCGTAATGGTGCATGTTGAGCGTCGCCAAGACCCGCCACCTGCGCCTGCCCCACCACCTGCCGCACCCGCGCCATGAAGGCCGGGTCGATGGCGTAGGGCGCATCGGCCCCGGCGTGGGCCGACCAGCGGACGGGAAGGCGCACGCTGTCGAACCCCGGCCGCGCGGATCATCCGGGAATCCTTCGCGACGATCGGCCGCCCCCACTCACCCTCGCGCGCCGCCTCGAGCATGTTGCCCATGTTCACGCACTTGCCCAGCCTCAGCCGCACGCCGGTCGTCGGCTCCGCCGCGGCCTGCGGCGTGAACACCGGGGCGGGAGCAGACGAAGGAGCCGGCGCGGGAGCAAGCGTCGGCGAGTTCGACACCATCGGAGAAGGCAGGACACTCGTGGTCACCCCCACCCCCGCTGCTGCCCCCTACCGCCGCAAGCCGCCAGGGCGGGCGCGAGCCCGAGTGCAATGGTCCGTCTGAGGGTGCTTGGGCGGACTGCGGGGCGGGCGTGGTGGTTCATTACGTCAGGCTCGCTAGCCACAGGTGTGAACAGATTGGCCACGCCGATCTCGGCGATCAGATAGATGAAGATCGCCGGGAATGCAGAGCACCAGGTTGCGGGTGGTTCCACAGCGAGTGCTGCTTGCGCTCCTCGCGCGCGATGCGGCTGGTGGCCGAGCCCAGCGCGGGCAGGCTGGAACGCCAGATCACCACGCCAGCAGCACCAGCACCACCGCCACCATGATGTAGGCCAGCTGCGTCGCCTGAGCGTCGCCCAGCCGGTGCGCCTCGCTCAGCTGCGTGCCTTCCAGCGCGGTGCTGCCCACCGTGCGGCTGAGGATCAGATAGCCGCCGAACAGCGGCGCGATGAAGGTGCCCAGCGAGTTGAACGCCTGAACCATCGTCAGCCGCGCTTACGAGCTTTCCTGCGGCCCGATCACCGACACGCAGGGGTTGGCCGCCACCTGCAGCAAGGTGATGCCGCTGGCGATCACGAACAGGGCGAACAGCGTCACCCCAATAGGAGGGGATCCGCGCTGCGGGCACCATTATCACCGCACCGACCCCCTCACCAGCAGGCCGATGATGATGGCCTTCTTGTCGCCGGTCCGCTCGATCAGGAACGCGCTCGGCATCCCCATCACGCCATAAGCGATGAACCAGACGAACTCGATCGGCGTGGTCTGCGTGTAGGTCAGCTCGAACACGCTGCGCAGATGCGGCAGCAGCGTGTTGTGATCACCGTGATGAGGCCCCACATGAGGAACAGCGGGGCCAGCAGCGCCAGCGCGGGCTTGCAGTTTACCGTGGAACCCCCCCACTCCAGGCGCAGCCCGAAGGACCGCCAGAGGCACTGCCAGCGCGGCCGGCCGCGTTCCGGCTCGGTGCCACGGCCATCGGCCCCTTCTCGCCTGACCCTTTGCCCGCAAGCCGCCAGAGCGGCTTGCGCTTGTCTCATTTGTCGGACTGTTTTAGCCCACAGACAGCCTCAAGCGCCGTCATCGGGGGGATTTTCGGATGTCACGCATTCTGCGCAGCCGCGCCTGGTTCGACAACCCCGACAATATCGACATGACCGCGCTTTACCTTGAGCGCTACCTCAACTTCGGCCTGTCGCTCACCGAACTGCGCGGCGACAAGCCGATCATCGGCATCGCCCAGACCGGCAGCGATCTCAGCCCCTGCAACCGCCACCATCTCATCCTGGCAGAGCGCATCCGCGAGGGCATCCGCGAGGCCGGCGGCATCGCGCTCGAGTTCCCGGTCCACCCGATCCAGGAGACCGGCAAGCGCCCCACCGCGGGGCTCGATCGCAACCTCGCCTACCTGGCGCTGGTCGAGCTGCTCTACGGCTACCCCCTCGATGGCGTGGTGCTGACCACCGGCTGCGACAAGACCACGCCGGCCTGCCTGATGGCCGCGGCCACGGTCAACATCCCGGCCATCGCGCTCTCGGTCGGGCCGATGCTCAACGGCTGGTACAAGGGCGAGCGCACCGGCTCGGGCACCATCGTGTGGAAGGCGCGCGAACTGCTGGCAGAAGGCAAGATCGACGATGAGGGCTTCATCAAGCTGGTCGCCAGCTCGGCCCCTTCCACCGGCTATTGCAACACCATGGGCACCGCCTCCACCATGAACGCGCTGGCCGAGGCGCTGGGGATGATGCTGCCGGGCACCGCCAACATCCCCGCGCCCTATCGCGACCGGCAGGAATCGGCGTATGCCACCGGCAAGCGGATCGTCGAGATGGTCGCCGAAGACCTCAAGCCGTCCGACATCATGACGCGCGACAGCTTCCTCAACGCCATCGCGGTCAACTCCGCCATCGGCGGCTCCACCAACGCGCCGATCCACCTCACCGCCCTCGCCCGTCACCTGGGCGTGGAGCTGCCGCTGCAGGAATGGCAGACCCACGGCCACCACATCCCGCTGCTGGTCAACATGCAGCCTGCCGGCGAGTATCTGGGCGAGGATTTCTACCACGCCGGCGCGGTGCCCGCCGTGGTCGCGCAGCTGATCGGCGCCGGGCTGATCCGCGAAGACGCGCTCACCGCCAATGGCCGCACCATCGGCGAGAACTGCCGCACCGCCAAGATCGAGGACGAGCGGGTGATCCGCCCGTTCGGCCAGCCGCTGATCGAACATGCCGGCTTCATGGTGCTCACCGGCAATCTGTTCGATGCGGCGATCATGAAGACCAGCGTCATCGGCGAGGAGTTCCGCCAACGCTACCTCTCCAACCCCGACGATCCCGAGGCCTTCGAAGGCCCCGTGGTGGTGTTCGACGGGCCCGAGGATTACCACGCGCGGATCGACGATCCGGCCACCGGCATCACCACCGATACCATGCTAATCATGCGAGGCGCCGGGCCGATCGGCTATCCGGGCGGCGCCGAGGTGGTCAACATGCGCCCGCCCGCGTACCTGCTGGCCGAGAACGTCCACGCGCTCCCCTGCATCGGCGACGGGCGCCAGTCCGGCACCTCGGCCAGCCCCTCGATCCTCAACGCCTCGCCCGAAGCCGCCGCCCACGGCGGCCTCGCCCTCGTGCAGACCGGTGACCGGCTGCGGATCGATCTCGCCAAGGGCCTCGTCATGCTGCTCGTGCCCGACGAGGAACTCGCCCGCCGCCGCACCCAACTTGAAGCCAACGGCGGTTTCGCTTACCCCGCCTCGCAAACCCCCTGGCAGGAAATCCAGCGCGCCCTCACCGGCCAGCTCAACACCGGCGCCATCCTCGAAGGCAGCGAACAATACCAACGCATCGCCCAAACCAAAGGCCTCCCCAGAGACAACCACTGATCATGCAAAAGCGAACGCGGATCAACGGCAAGCCACTCGCCACCCTGCTGGCCGAGGTCCATTCGCAGCTTCCGCATGACCCGCCGTTCGGCCGGTCTCCGGTGGGCAGGGCCTGCCCAGTCGAGCGGCCGTTTGGTGAGCCCTGCATCGCCGCAGCCATCCCTGCGCGGGCATTCGAAAGAAGGCCCGGGCACCCGCACCCGCATTGCCTCCTGCGCACCCGATCTGCCCAAGCACATGGCGGAAAAACGCACTCACAACCCCCGGCCACCATCGAGCATTGCGCCCCTCGGTCAGCTGGGCAAAAGCAGCCGGCAGGAGATCAGGTGGTCCTGACTGCGCCTCGGCCCCCAGGGGGGCACCTGTCAGGAAAGCACGGGCGCGCTCGCGAGATCTCCGCTCGGGCGCAGCGCGACCGGGGCGGGCTGCAGAATCGGCCGCCCGCTCTGCGAAAGCACCCGATTGTAGATGTGCACCCAATTCCCAATCAGCGCGTTCCAGGCGAAGTGCTCGCGCTCGGCTTGATCGCGGGCCGTGCGTGCAAGCTGGTCGGCATAGGTGCCGTCTGACGCAAGCTTGGTCATCGCCTCGGCGAGGCCCGCGACCATGGCATCGGAAGACCGATGGTCGACAAGGATCCCTCCTCCGCCACTCAGAAGAAGCGCCGGACCGCCCCAATTGACCGCGATCACCGGGAGGCCGAGCATCATCGCCTCCTGCACGGCAATGCCGTTCGCCTCGGCGAGGCTCGCGGTTACCATGCCACGATATTCCCGCAACGCCTCGAATAGCGCTGGCCCGCTCTTGACCCAGCCGAGCATCCGGACACGGTCCTGCAGCCCCAGCTCGATCACCAGCGCCTCGAGCCGGCCGCGCTCGGGACCATCGCCGATGATGTCAAGTTTGATCCATGCCGGGGTGCGGGCCATCGCCTGCAGCAGGAGATCGCATGCCTTGTATTCGACCAGACGCCCCAGATAGACGAACCGACCGTTTCGCCCACTATGCACGATCCGCTCAAACGAGAGCAGATCATTCGAAATGCCGCTGTCGAGCGTGTTCACGAGCCGCTCCTCGCGCACCCCGCCGCGCAGCAGCGCCCGCCTGGTCCTATCGCCACCGGCGACCAGGATCGCATGGGCGTCCCGCTTGCCCCTGAACAGCAGCCCGAGCACCCGCTGGATCGTCGGCTGGAGAAGCTCCGAGAAGCGCCGCCTGAAACTCTGCCGCTGGCTAAAAGCCGGAGGGCGGGAGATCGTCCCGTTCAGCGGACCAATTACAACCGCCGCTTCCGGAAAGCTGTAATAGGGAATGACGGTCGAAATCGGCGAGGTGAAGTGGACCAGCTGGCTGCCGGTCTCGCGCACAATCCGGCGCGCGTCCTTGTGAATGAAGTAAACGTCGAGAACATTGATCAGCGGACTGTTGCCGAAGTGCTTCCAGATCAAATGCTGGATCTTGCGCTCCCGGGTGTAGGTGATCGCCAATTCGGGAAAGTTCTGGCTCAGCTCCGCCCGGTTTCGCTCGTGGGTGACCTGATAGACGGCATAGCCGCGTTCCATCAACTCGCAGCAGATGCCCAGCGCCTTGATGGCTTCACCGCCCATGAATTGCGACACGTTGGGCGCAACCAGCACGATGGACGAATGGGAGTTCGCCGGTGACATCAATCCATCACTGCCTTGCAAATCGCCATGAGCACCAAGCGACCCGGTGGCGCTTTAACCAAATTGTGCCGATCTCGGCCCATATCGACGCGCGCGGCTGGAGGTAATGCCGCGACCAAGCGCCAAGCTGTGGGTGACGGTCGAAAGGGAGTCAAGCGTTCAGCATCGTTCGCTACGGGCCACAAATGATGGTCAGGCCGATAGGCGCGATCCGCTGCGCCTGCCACCCCGGGGCCACCAGGCTCCGAAGACGGCCTTGCCTTAGCGCATCGTGTACACGCGGTAGATCATCTGGTGGCGATACGCCCGCCCCGGCTCCACCCTGGCGGAACCGAAGTCCGGTTGGTTGGGCGTGTCGGGGAACTTCTGCGGCTCCAGCGCGATGCCGTCGCCCATGCGATAGGCCTTGCCGCCCTTGCCGACCACGGTGCCGTCCAGGAAATTGCCGCTGTAGAACTGTAGCCCGGGCTCGGTCGAAAGCACGTCCAGCACCCGCCCCGATCCCCGATCGACCAGCCGCGCCGCCAGCTCCGGCCCCTCGGTAAGCCCCTTGTCGAGCACCCAATTGTGGTCGTAGCCACAGCCGGCCACGATCTGCCGGTCGCTCGCCTCGCGCAGTCCCTGCTCGATGGTGCGCGGCTCGCGGAAATCGAACACGCTGCCCGCCACCGGGCGCAACTCGCCGGTCGGGACCAGCCCGTTGTCCACCGGGGTGTAGCGACTGGCCGGCAGCATCAGCCAATGGTCCATCGCATCGCTGTGCGCATCCTGCCCGGCCAAGTTGAACAGCGCATGGTTGGTCATGTTGACCACCGTGGGCGCATCGCTGGTCGCCTCGTAGAGAATGCCCAGGTCGCCCGCATCGTTGAGCGTGTAGGTCACCTGCACCTCCAGCGTTCCGGGATAGCCCTGGTCGCCCGCCGGGCTGGTCAGCGCCAGCACCAGCCTGGCCACCGGACCGCTCTCCACCGAGATGATGCGCCAGTTGCGCTTGTCGAACCCTTCCACCCCGCCATGCAGCGAATTGGCCTCGTCGTTCTGCGTCAGTTGGTAGCGCTGGCCGTCGAGCTCGAAGGTGCCGCCGCCGATGCGGTTGGCGAAGCGCCCCACCGTCACGCCGTAATAATTGGGCCGCTCCGCATAATCGGAAGCCGCGTCATAACCCAGAGTGATGTCCGAGAGCACGCCATCGCGGTCGGGCGCGGTGAGCGATTGCAGCGTGGCGCCATAGGTCAGCACCCGTGCGGAAACGCCGCTGGCGTTGGAGAGGGTCACCGTCTCCACGGGCGCGCCATCGGCCAGCTGGTCCGCTATCTGACGCTGCGCCTCCGCCGCTTTTGCTGTCTGACCGGACTGCACTAGCCCCCGCCCCAACAGCATCGCTTCCACATCGTTCTCTCCCTCCTGTTCGCCGCGTCTCCTAGAGGCGTGCGCCATTTTGCCGGAGCCTGGCTGGTGTGTCAGACAAGCGTCCGGATGGAAACCTCCTCCTTGTGCAGCGTACGAATGCCGTGCCGTGCAAACAATGGGGCGAACCGTTGTGCACTTGCGAAGCAGGCGGTTGTCGGGCGGTTCGCCAGCTGTATGAGTTCTCGGCGAAGAGGGTCGTAACCAAACGGGGGAATTTATATGGCGGATTTGAGACTGGTCGGCACAGCGGCAATCGGCGCGCCCCTGCTCGTGGTGGCAGGAACGGGCACTTACTCCGCCCAAGAGGCGAGCTATATTCCTGTCCCCACCAAGGACGCTGTCCAACAGTCGGTAGTTCTACCAGCCATCGAGGTTGGTGTGAACCTAAGTGGTAACTCGTATTACGATACGTCGTTTCCGTTTCTGGACCACATGAAGTCGGCCGGGGGGTGGATCACGCAGCGCGATGGCACGTGGGA
>PPFU01001495.1_pt1 | contig 44221 bp, 55 predicted proteins | sample 1535991 | NCBI WGS metagenome assembly PPFU01 (sample SAMN04901290, study PRJNA319586) | Hypolithon metagenome, whole genome shotgun sequencing project. | isolation source: Antarctic Hypolithon | place: Antarctica: Miers Valley | collected 2014
TATTATGCTCCAGGCCATTAAGAGAGTCTAATATGGTATTGGCTTGTGCCTTCATCTCCTCGTAGGTGCGTTTTTCACTCATAGCTATAGTTCTTGAAGTTCGTCTATAATTAAGAAATTCAAAGCTCCATTACCTGTACCTGGTAGTGATTTTAAAATGATTGTTAATCCATTTTCATCCGGCTTAATAGATAAGAGTGTCAGTAGTTCAGTCTTATTTTGACTACCTACTACTCGCTTAGATTGCCCATCATTTGCGGTCACCTCAATCTCATTTGACGTAGAAGAAAATAACTGTCCGCTATATACTTTTACATTATACCATTTTGAAGTATCTGCCTCCGGCATATTAATGTATAGGCTGTCAAAACTAAAAAAGTCAAAAGTCAGTAGTGTATCAAATAGTGGGCTATCTCGTACTCCTTTATTGCTATGGTTTTTGAAGTTCATAACTCTAAGTGTATTACCAGAGAAAGGCATAGTCAGTGAATAAGGCGTACCTCCTGCTGGTCGTGGAATAGCTATATAGTTACTATACGTTTCAAAATTTAGATACTCATTAAAATCAAATCCCCAGGTATTTTCAATTGTCAAACCTCCTTTGACTGTACGTACAGTTACAGAATTGCTACGCGCACTTTGCAACGCTGCACTATTCTGATTATATACACGAATATAATACTCAGTATCATCAGTTAATCCGCCTATCCAGCCTGTACGAGTTTCTGTATTAGATATTACTACAGGTGTCCAATTTGTGTTGTCCGTAGAGTATTCTATTACCTGAGAATTGATGAAGGATTCTTCATTACTCCAGCCTACCCTAACGCTATCATCATTGCTGTCAATTAGGTATATGTCATGCGGGGCATCCAAGGAGCTTATCGCGGATTCTTGGCAGAAAATTAACATACCTAACTCATCTACATCTATGGTTAGAGTATTATTCGTGATGCTTAATTCTTTTCCGTACCCTAAATCATAACCCCATTTCCACTTAGTTTCATACGCGGAAGATATATTAGCGGGTAGTGTAATTTGAAAATTAGTAGCGACATCCCCTGTAAAAGGACTGATTTTCCAGACTGCATAAGCGTGTTTTGTTGGATCATCTTCATTAATGTATTTCAATAACCACACAGGTTGAGCCGTATCCCCCGCAATTACTCTGCTTTCACACCTATATCTACCTAATTTATGTGTGAACCAACGGGACATATACCAGCTATCTTTCTTATTATACTGCCCCTTGTAAGTCACTAATCCAGACGTGCCATACAGTCCTCCTGGTGGTGGGTTAGCATCTCTTATCATGTAGAATGGAGCCATCTGAATGTATGGAACCGCACTATTAGTTACATAATATCTATACAGGTAAGAAGCTTGTATTTGATAGGGCGTGTAATTACTACCCGCGTTTGGTACTGCTTGACTACTTCCTGGGTTATCATCAGCACCATATTCATCAGCTACCAAGTATCTACCTGGAAAGTAACTTTTAGTAAAATTCGCTAAACTATCTAATTCTCTTAATGCGTTAGCACCACTAGGGACAACTCCTTTTCTATTCTCGCTAGTATGGTCGGAACTGCCTCCATTGGTGTGCCAGTAGTAGTGAAAAGATAGTCTATCGAAGGTTCGCTCTGTTCTGCTAGGATACATTTCCTTATACACCATTTCAATATACCTAGTCTTCATCCAGTAGTCGTAATTGTAGTACCCTACTGTAGGACTGTTTAAGACTATTAGACTAGGGTCAAGGGTTTTTACGCCTATGTTCGGCCCCATTGATCCATCAAATCCATCATATACAGCCTTGTGCATCGCCCAGGCGGCCTCTGAACTTAGGTAAGCATCCTTAAATTTCCAGTGTCCATTTCGCTCATTGCCTGGCTGTATCCCATAGACTAGATCAAGGCCAGATTGTTTTGTATTTCCGAGGTGACTAACATCTATTTTAAGGACACTATCTGGAAAAGTAATTTTCCCATAACGCATAGCTACCTGCGACATTTCCGAGGCGAGGGTAATGTAGTTCCAAGGGTCAGTTCGAGACCCAAAATAATCATCAACCGGTAGGTTTTCTCTATTGTCCTCATAAATCATATAAGGCAACCTGCCATTGACAATCACAAGGGAGTCTATAACCTCTCGCCTAAACCCAAGAGAATCACCATATACAAACCAAGTTTTTTGATAGGTAAAAAATCCATCTCTTGCATAGTAGGTATTATTGGCAAGAACAGAGTCAGGGCCAGGCCCGCCCTTATAAGTCCCATTGCCATCAATATATACAAGTGTGTCTCTAGGCGAAATGTAAAGCAGTTCATCTATAGAACCCCTAGATACTTTCATATTGTAATCTTTTGGAGTTCCATCTACATATTTTGCAACATAGCCCCAACCATATAATGGACTAAGGGACTTCGCAGACCAATATGCTCCTTGGCCAACTTCTTTCAAGTCTATTAATGCTTGGTCGAAGAAAAAGCCTCCGTTCGCAGCATAGCCCGGATTAAAAGCATACTGGTCATTCGGGTACAAGCCTGCTTTTTCGTTCATGTACCAATCTTGATTGTTATACATCCGGTGTACGGAATTGGTAGTAAATGCATCCATTATACCTATTGGTACATCTACAAAAGTGTTAGAGGATAGTAAGGAGTCTATAGTTTGAGGTACTGGATCAGGTGCTGGTGCCGGTGGAAAATATACAGGATTTGAATACGCAGGATCGTGGTAAACTTTCAGAAAAAACGGATAGTTTCCTTGCGTGTAATACCTCTGAAATCTTGTCGTATCATCCACATTAATTGCACCTATCTGATTCCATCCCACTTCAAAAGTTGCAGATGTGTCATAAGTTAGCCCATCATTACTATTCATTACTATTAGCCTACTACCACCAGTAGCACCTTTTATTTGGTAGCCTGTTATTCTTGTGTTTTCTGCAAAATACACATCAACTTTTGGCTCACCTTGTGATAATGGGGCGGCACTTCCGGGGTGGTAAGATGTATTGGATAAGGTATCAAATAGATTCATTTTCCCATAAAGTTCGTAGTTTTTATCCCTTATTTGGCTGCTCGCTGTAATCATCGCCATGTAGGTGTTAATAGAGATAGGTACACCAAAATCGGGTTCAACACCTTGACTACCACCTACAGGCTCACTACCACCGCCACTACTTCCGCCTCCACCACTACCTGCTAGTAATGACTTCTGCCAAACCATTCTTTTCATTGCTTGACTAAAAAGGGCCTGATTTGCGGGGGTAATATAGCTACCGGTAAATGCGCTTAATGTCCATGAGCCAAATGATCCGCCTGGTACACCATTTTCATTTGCAACTAGTACATAACTCTCAAGTGATGCTAATGCTCCTATAGCAGAAGTACCAGAATAGAACTGCACACCATTTCGGTATAAGCTGGTGGTTGTGCCAGACCTGTTTACAGTTATTACTATGGTATCACTTCCTGGAATAGTACTAACACTAGGGTTGGGTGAGACTGTATTATTGATTCGGAAATGATTATTTCTAAGTAGTAAATCACCGCCAGTGCCATAGCGACTACCCATCCACCAACTAGAGCTACTACTTAATGATCCTGAACTGTAGAATACGATGCCAAATGATCCTGAACTAGCTTGAAAATTTACGGCATTTACGCTGGGAATGTATTGGGTGCGGAGATAATTCTTAGTGGAGCCTACAGCATTTACAAAGCCTAGCTTAGTCTGAAAAGTTGGAGCGTTAGTAGGTACTGCATTATACGTTCCTGGATTTGCCCAATTTATTGTAGCAAAATCTGAATTACTATTGGTGCTATATATGTGCATCCAGTCAGGAGTGAATATAGGATCAATAGTTTCATAGAAAATACTATTTATTTCATTTTCTAAATCAGAGGGAGGGTCTATGCTATCCGCTACGGCCCAATTTATGACAGCTTGATACTTGTTGAATAATGTAGTGTCCACCGACTTACGAACCGGGGGTTGAAAACCGTGAAATGCAGATACAGAACTGTTCATAGTTTTTCCTCTTTGAGCGACAAGCCCAAAAGATAGGAATAGGAATAGGAGTACTAATTTATTCATGGATAGTTGTTTAGGGGGATACTGCCAGCGCTAAGGAGTAGTAAGCATTAACTGCATTGGTCAGGGTTGTTATTTCGGAATCGCTTATGCTGCCACCAAATATGACCAAGCCAAATGGGTAATTTACGTTGGCTGAAAAACTTCCACCGTAATCTCCACAAATGCCTATAATTTGATCGGGAATACCCGTAGCACCCGAATGAGATACGGTGCCCATCGCAACGCCATTAAACCACGCCTTTAGGGTGCCACCAATGCGGGTTATTATAAGTAGCCCCGTACTATCCTGCAATGCGTAAGTGGGTGTTATGCTAACACTTGCAGAGCCATTAATTCGCGTTTTAATGGTGCCATCGGTATGATATCGCACGTTAAAATCAAACCCTGCATTGGCCCCGCTGGCTACATTATTGTTTTTATTGAAGTTTTTCACCCAATAGGCTGCAAATACCGAATCTGTTTTCCAGTATATTTTATCCGTAAATGGGTTGTAATTGGTTACAATGCCCTGAGAACTAATTATTGCCTTAAAACCTTCGTTTGTCGTAAACGTAGCCTCTACATTAACAGCCATGTTACTATCCGGATCGAGCTGATTTATAAGCGCAAAGCCAGACTGATCGCCCAGAAAGTTCGCAAACCAATCCGCTTTAAGTCCGGCCACCACATCCAATAAATCGCTTTGACCTTGGCGGTATCCTACATCCGCTTTGGTAATACCATTGGCATCGGCATAATCTAACACCGCTTGGTAGCTTGCGCTGTACGGGAGTACGACAGCTGAATCAACAGCCCCTAACGAATAATAGTAATTACCTCTTTGTGCAAATCCGCTAAAACCAATAAGAAGGAAAATTATATATTTCATCATAACACTATGTATTCATTAGTTGCTCGTTTTTTCAATATACTACCGGTATATACAGTACCATCTCCTACATCCTTACTGCCTACTTCTACCCCGTTAATTGTAACACTGGAGCCGGCTTGAATTGTAAATGTGGCAGCTTCTGAAATAAGGTTAATCTCATCCCCAATATTCATTGCTGAAAATCCTACGGTAATAGTTAGTGTGCTTGTCGCAGTACAGATAAGAGTATTTCCTATATCGGTAGCTGCTATATTCCTAGAAGAACTAACCACTATATCGCTAGCTTTTAAGTTGTAAAAGGCAAGGGTATCCTCCAACATTGTTTTTACTGTGGCAATGTCGGTATCAATTTTATCCCCGGAATATGTGGTTGTAGGTGAAGGGCCTCCATCTTCTATTGTAACATCATCAGATTGATTTTTATCCCACCCGTCAAATGCGGCTTCTGACCCCGAAACAACTGGAAGAGTTTGCCACGATTTATCTCCTCTCCAATATTGCAACGTAGTTCCGGATGAAATAGTAGGTTCTTTTCCCGCTAAGGCTGTGGCTTGTGCAGTACTTACAGGCTTATCGGCATCAGCGGTATTAGTTACAAGATTTAGCACCATTTCTGATTTTAGCGTGGTGTAAGTAATAGCTGTTGGCGATGCTGTAGTACCTCCATTATTGGCAATAAGGGTTTTTGTTGCTTGTGTTGCCAGCTTAGGTAGTGTTACTGCTGCATTATTTATTTTGGTTGTGGTTACTGCATTTGCGGCAATAGTGAGCGCTGTTGTACCTGTAACATCTCCTGTGTGGGTGGCATTAGTAATCTTAGCTGTGTTGGCTGTTACTGATGCATTAGCTGTAACCGTTGCGGCAAAATCTGAAATAGTAGATGCTAGTTGAGTACCGGTATGGTTACCTCTTGCTATAGCAAAATCTATACGATCATCAATATAAAATCTTGTACCTATAATGGTTGTATCTACGTTAGTAATTGAATCGGGCAACTCTAATCCAAAACCCGCGAGAAAATTAGTGCCTCCTGCTCCACCCGTATTATCAGTCGCCCATGTAGGTACGCCTGCAATTAACTTAATTACTTGCCCATTTGATCCTGCCTCTTGCAGTAATTGTGTAATACTTAGAGTTGCCCCTTTTATCTCCCAATTTGTTGGGAAGGCTATTTTATTTTCGCCAGGATATTGCAACCTGCTACCAATCATTATGAAGTTTTTGGCGTAACTCGGAAAGTTTGCATTGTAAGGACTTGTACCACCCAACACATTAGTGTAATCTCCTATTTGGATTGCATTTTCAAACCTGCCTCCACCAATATTATGGTTTCTAAATAAGGTGTGTGGGCCAATACCAACTACTCCTATACTTTTGGCGTATATAGCACTTTCAAAACCTATAGCTGTTGAGTTAATGTGATCTCCTCTTGCTATAGCCATAGCATGAGAACCTATGGCAATAGAGCGTAAGTAATTTCGCTTAATTCTTCCTATCGAATCTGATGGTGCTACCATTTGCAATGAATTACTCATGGCGGATTCGCCTATAGCAACCGACCTAAAAACTTGCTCGTTGTTTACGCCCGTGTTGTTGCCTGAAAATGTGCTATGGTTGATGGCATTAATATCTGAACCGGCATACAGTCCAAAAGCAGATACTGTTCCATTACTATCTAATACAGGATTAGCAGAATAAGTACCTCCATAAGTTTTGCTGTTACGACCCGCGCTATGCCCTACAAGAGTACTGGTACTACCTAAGAAGTCTCTACCTGCATTTAGACCTACCCCTAAATTAACTCCATAGCCATAACTGGAGCCAAAAGCAGAGCCTTTTCCCGCATCTAAGCCAATCCACATATTATAGGTAGCGGTGTTGTCGGAAAATAAATTCATACCACTTATTTTGGTCGTATCTCCATCTTCGTTAATGCCTTGTGCCGTTGTATTTCCAGAAGTTAATACTTGATTTAGTGTTGGGGTAGGGGTATTGGAGCCACTTGCTACAGGCACTCCACCGGAAAGAAAATAAGACTCTGTACCCTTTCGATGAAGGAAAGCTACCGTATTAACAAGGTAGGTTGTAATTGCACTGTCGTTGAAAATCTTAGTATTGGTTTGATTCGCTTGGTACAGTATGTTGCCCGTTCCTTCGTTGAGAAAAGTTATGTTTTGGGTATTAATCGGCATACTGCCTCCAGCAGCCATTGTGTAATTATACACATTATTAGTTCTGTTAATTATTTTCTTGCCCGCGTGGCTATTGTCATAAGTCATGTTACCACTCATTATTATAACTTCTTGCGTAATAAGCTTATCATCCAATATAGGCCGTGTGTAGTAGCCCAGTAGCGCAGTATTAAAGCCGTTTCCTAAGAGGTCATATATCTCTGAAAACGCATCCTGAACATTATCAGAAATCATATCATCAAATGGAACGAAAGGCACATCTGCCGCGTTTTGCAATTCATTGCTTGGGTCTGAATCAGCATCATCCGTATTGATCTGGGTGAGGTCATATAGGGTTGCGGCAATAGAGGTATCTAAGGTGACCGTGGAACCCGAAACATTAATACCATTACCGGCTGTGGGCGATGATCCACCACTAGGAAGGGCTACTGTATTACCCCCTGAAATAGATAAATTACTCCCACTAATAGAAAGATTTTGGGAAGAACCACCACCGGAACCGGTGCCAATAGCACTCAGTTTTTTGGAGCTCATAAGGCCACCGGGCAAAAACAGGGCTACCATTGTGTCAGTAGGATCGGCCAATGTGGCTATCCTGATATTATAAGGAATTACCTGTCCAAAAACTTCCAGGTGATCCTTAACCTGAACGGTAGGATTAGAAAGGGATTCTAGGGTGATGGGAGAACCAAACGACTGAAGGTTCAGCTCAGTGGCTGCAAGCTTCATCCTGCCATAAGATATAATATCCAACGTGTCGTAGGCTATAATCTCTTGCTTGCTCTGCAGTATATTCAGTTGATTGAGCGTTTCCTCAAAAGTTGGAGTTGATCCTCCCAAACTATCCACCAAATATAAATACACCAATCGTCCTAAATCTCTGGAGTCAAACACTCCATAGGGTGTGCGGATGCTATCTAAAAATTCGGCCTCATCATAAAAATGGAAAGGCTTTCGAGCGTGTATTTCATTTTTTTCATTCCGCGCCTGGCTAAATGCAGAAAAGGAAAGGGAGAGGGTGATTATTAAGAGTGCTAATTTTTTCATTTTTTATGCGGGATATATTTCTACAAGGATTTCTGTGGTGTCAAAAGCATCCGGTATGGTTATAAAATTGTCTGCAGTGTTTTTGGTAATAAAGCCTGTTTGGTGCAGCAGTTGGCCCCCTACGTAGGCTCTTAATTGGCCTAGCTGAATACCTGCCAGGGAAGCGTGAGTAAATACCTCGGAGGTAATGGTGCCGGTAAGCGTGCTGATTGGGTCCATCTTATCGCCAAGATCTGAGGTGAACTGTGTTTGGGCTAATTCTACTGCATCTAACCTGTTTTTTAGAGAAACTATTTCTGCAATTAGGGCAGCAACGTTTAGGGCTTGGGCATCAATAAGGTCTTTCAGCACTTTACCCTGGCGAGCATCTAACTGAAAGCCTGCATTTATTTGGTTTAAAGCATTGTAGGTGTTTAGAACCGCTACAGGTATTTGCGTCCAATCGTTATTAATGTATAAGGCTCTATCTCCCACCGCCCAACTAGTGTAACCACCGAGGCTGTAGTTTCCCGCCACATTTACAATCCAATATTCCTTATTGGCTGGGGTAGCGGTTGGTGCAGAGCCTGCACTGGCATCCCACACATCCTTTGGGATGAGCCCGTCTAAATCAATTACTGAAGGATCTATTTTTCCATTGGCCCCAATACCGGCATATCCACCAACTTGGTTTTTGGCTGAAATAAGAAGGTAGTTGACCAGACTTTGATTGATGAGGGAAACATCATCTTCATTGCTTTGGATGAGTGCGCGGAGTACGCGCCCTTGATTGGCAGATAGTCCATCGGCATCAGAAAAAGAAGTAAGGGCATCAATTATGGTAACATTTCCGATAGGCAACCATACACCTGCAATCTTATGATTCCAACTTATCAGGTTACCACCGCTATCAACTTTAGCCCAAATAAGGTGGGGGGCAGTTACTGAAGGGGCGGCTACCCCCTCATAAAAAACGCCAACCTGACCGAGGTTTATCATGTGGAATCTTATTTCCATCAAACCTACAGTCAGGGTGGCCCATAATAAAGAACAGAAGCGGAAGGTTTATTCTTCGTTGTGCCTCATAAATTGTAAAAAATGAAATTCCATTTCATTCTTTTCTTCGCGCGTAATGTCGCTGTGCTGTTCAATAAGGGCCATCACGGCACTAAAACTGTATTTTCTAATTTCTTTTGGCTTAAACTTCGCCCTCATCTGTGCCTCGCTAATATCTTTATAGCGCTGCAGCATGCTATCCTTAATTACACTTTTCTTCTCTTCACTTTGTTCGATTGTCATGTTACAATTCTGTTAAACGTTAGATAATTCTTCGTAAGCCGTAAGTAGGTCTTCATCGCCAGCCTCTGCTTCTTCAAGCAAAATATGCCTCCAAAAATCTGTGTTATGGTGATTTTTCATTTCACCAGCGGCCGCTTTTATATTCACAAAGCGAACCATTAGGTTAGAAATCTGATTCTTATTCAAATTTTTAACTTTCTTAATTAATGCCGCCTGACGTTGAGTTACATCAGTATGCTGTTCTAATAATGAGTCATGTCTTTCCCTCCATGTTGGCAATTTCCGGTATCGCAAATACAGGGAAAGGGTTAGTATTACAAGGGTAGATAAGGTCACCCAATAAAATTCAATATTATTATTTTCAGGATCGGGCACCAAAGCCTTAATCAAATAAAAGAGGTTCATCCCCGTAAATTCAGTTACCAGCAAAATAAAAATCCAATGAGTGCTGCGGGCTAGTCCAATCAATAAGGTAATCCCAATAATAGCCATGGCTAAAAATGTGGATACCTGCCAAACAAACTCGCGCAAATACGGCCATCCAAAATAATGGCTATCAACATCCCAAAACAATAAGGTTAAAGTGCTTTGGTCATTAGCAATGTCAAGCCAGCTGTAGCTGCTTAGTATAACCGGGACCAATGCTATCAACATTAGCCCCGTAATTATTTTATTAAAATTCCTCATGGTATCCTAACGTACCTTTTTCGAGTTTCACCGGTATCGTTTACGTATAACTCTTCACCATCAGCATCTATAATAGATGCCCCTGGCGGAATTAAAAGAGCCGTATCCCCTTCCCCACTAAAGTCAATTTGTGGCTTGCCATTTACACAGATCACTTCTACATTTTGATTTCCACACGTTGTTTGTCCCAAAATTTATGTAATTTTTAGTTATTAATTAAAGCCGAAATATAACCATTTTGCTACCGTCAGAAAAATGGTTTCGCCCATTGAAACGGGCGATAACAGTTGCTAACCAACATGCCTTGGGGCACGTTGGTTAGCTTGGTGTTGTGTGCAAGTGGTGCGATACTGCTAAAATTTAAGTTCGTGCCATTTACACCGTTTTAATAATTTTTCCCAACGCTTTTTAATTCGATTTACAAAAACAATCGTGTTCAATGTCCATATCAAAATCAAATGAATTTTGTTGTTTTCTCAATTCGTGTTTATCAATGGCTTTTGTAAATGGATGTTTTGCCAATTCTACTAAATCAACTATTCTCAAACTTCTCATTGCATCAAATTTGCTTTGTTTTTCGTTGCTATATTTATGCTCCATCCTATCCCACCATTCAACAATGTGCGGTTGTTCATCAATTAGTGTTAATCTTTTACGTTTCGATTTTAAAAAGCATAAATCACAATTTCCCTCATAATCTTTTAATTCTAAATCAAAAATTTGTCGATCCCAGAAATTTCTAACTATTAATTCATCTATTTCCATTTCTGCTAATGGATACACCTTTTTAGGATCGGAACCTAATCGGTGTTTTTCATCTGCTCTAATTCCAATAGCAGTTAAATACTCGCCTTCAAAAATTGATTTAGCAAATTTATGAATAGGCACTTCTTTTAATTCTCTTGTGCAGTGCCTGTAATATTTAGAAGGTAATCCAAACTTTTGTATCACTTCCTCAAAGGGTTCTCCATTCCTTTTAGCCGTTTCAAAAGAAACGACTTTGTAATCTGTTCCTTTTCCTTTTTTGTGATTTACATCTGCTTCAATCCAAACAACATCAAGTTTAAAAGCCTTATCACATTCGTTTACGAATTTCAAAGTTTTTTCTTTCTCTTTTCCTGTATTGGCGAAAACAACCAATTTTTTAAAGCTCTTATATTTTGGCAATTCAAATATTAGTTTCGCCATAAAAGCAGAGGTTCTTCCACCTGAAAAACTTATCAAGATGTTGCTCTCGCTCAAAAAATTATTAAAACTACCTTTATCCATAATTCAAACTTTATCTCTATTAAACCGCACCAGACACACAACACGATATAAAAGCCATTGAAAATAACGGCTCTTATACTCATTCCGTTAGCAGAAATAAAAAATTTGCTCATAGAGTTCTGTGCTTCGGTTCAATATAAGCCAAACCAATTCTATCAAACAGGTCTTTTTCCTCCAACACATTGTAAGTTTTACCGCCCTGAGTTAAATAGCCACCTTCACTTTTATATCCTCTTTTTACCCAACCATTCGCTAAAACTTTGTGGCTATAATCTGCACTGCCTGTTCGTATGGCAAAAATCAACCCCCAGTTTCCTTCCTCTGCAAAAAACAAATCCAGTTTTATTCCTTCAGGTAAAATTCTTTGCGTGTATTTTGTTTTACCATACGCTAATTCGCCTTTTACCTTTTGCCATCTATTCACAACTTCCGCTATCCCATCTTCAAAAAGTCCTGTTTGATAGGGTTTTGGAATTGCTACTATTTCAATATCTTTTACTTCGGGTTTTTCTCTGCGTATGCTTCCAGCTATCTCGCATCTAATACAATGAGGTCGCAGCAATTCTAAAACTGCCAACGCTATCGAATAGGCTTCATCGTAAGCAAATTTTTTACTATCTGCTAACAGCACATTGCCAATATTGGCGGCTTCATCGTTTGTTGAAGTTTTGTTTTCCATATCAAGTGTATTTTAAGTTTGAAAATTTGTGTTTCAAATCGCCAACATCGGCAATCTGCAAAACGTTAGAACAACATCGGAAAATGCTTTCTTATCTTTTTATCATCCGTTACATCTCTGCCGTAATCAGCAATATTATTTATCGTTTCGGGAGATAAAACATCATTGCCTATTACCTCTGGGGCTTCTACTATCGCAAAAATTCCTTTTTGCGCTTCACCTTCCCACTCCCACGCCACATACACGGTAAAGTGTCCATTTTTAGGAATTAATACTACTCCGCCCACAGCTTTGCCGTTTACAAGACTGTAATTTTGTGATTTTGTTTTTATTGAGTTCATTTCTATCTGTATTTAATGCTATTTTACTGCTGAATTTTATCTTTTTTTCATTTTGTAGAAAAAGTACGAATGCTCTCCCGACTTGTTTTTTGCGTTACATTTGTTACATCGACTACAACCCTTACTACCACTCACTTTTTTTTGTAACAAAATTTGTAACACTCTCCCCTAAAAGTGTTACAAAGTACTTTATCCCCCAAAAATCTTGTAACGTTGTAACACCCTCTTTTTTAATTTTGTTACAAAATTTTCAACCTATAACCCTTTGGTAATCTTTACTTTAAACCCTATTTGTAACAAATGTAACGTTTGTAACGCTTTTTTTAGGTTTGCCAGAGAAATCAATTTTTTTCCGAGGGAAACTCATATTTGGGGCACGAAAAAGACCTCCCGGTAATCATTCCTTTTATGCTGCTAAATTTGCCAAAACCACCATAATCCCAAGCTTTCTCATTTTTACAATTCCCGCTAAAAACATCCTTTTTTTTCCAGTGCTTACAGTTGCCGCAAAATGGACGTTCCCTTTTCTTGATAGGATCCGTCATTAGCGGAAACTCTCCAGTTTTTTCCAAGTCCTGTAATTCTATCCACGTAATGGCCATCCTTCGCTGTTTTTCGCTCATTTTAAAATGGATTATCGTCCTCCAAATCGCCCGAAAGCAGATCACCATTCTTCCCCCCAACTGCAGTGGACGAAGTTTCGCCATGCATAATCCTCACCCGGTCATCCTCATTCACCCAATCCTTCATTTCAAAAGTGTAATACCGGCCCACCTTTTCGCCCCAATTAATTTTATGCACACCCTCCACCTCCAGCAGCTGCTGGTTGCTGTTTTCAAACCCAATCGGAAATTTAAAGCGGCTAGGTTTATCCTCAGGAGTTAGCCCATATCGGTTCTTCAGCTTATCGCGGATGTCATTTTCATTCAACTTCCACTTTATGCGGTCATTCAATTGATCTTTAAGCGTCAGCGGGTCGTAATGCAACTGCGCCTGGCGGAAATCCAAAAACTGCTGCTCAATAAATATCTCCAACTGCTTTTCTAAAAAGTCTTTTGTGTTTGCCACAATCTCCATAAACTGTGCAGTAATAAAATGCTTAGGCTCAAACCATAGCCTATCCTTACGGGGATGTGCAATTCTGCGGGTATTTAAAAAATTTAAAAACGCGGGAATCTCCTTCCGCATCTTCATCTCCATGTCCGGGTCTTTCTCCCCAGTGGCAATTTTTGGCACCTTTACCACAAACCATCTATCTTCCTGGTCATCCATCTTCATTACACTATCCGCATCATTGCTCGCCATTATAACTTTCGCGTAATATGGAAACTGTTTCACATCAATCCCCTTATTTTGCAAAAAGGCCGTATCTGCCGTTACCAGCTGCTTCAATCGTTCCTTTTCTGCCTTTTTATCTACATCCAAAAAACTCTCGTCAATCGCAATAAACTGCTTAGTAATGTAGTGGCTGTTGAAACTCATTTTGAACAAATCATTGCTCAAAATGGCCATGTTGTTAGCCCCAAAAATGGCCTGCATAAATTTTAGAAAAGTGGATTTTCCTGTGTTATATTCCTTACTTACCAGTATAGGCACCGGTAACGGAGATTTTGGGTGGCGGTAAGCAATATTCAACCAATCCATAGCCACCGTAAACACATCGCTCAACATAAAACACTCTATGGCAGCGCCATTTTCGTAAAAATGAATAGATCCCTCTCCCCTAAATATGTGCTTCAAAAATCGGTAAATAGTAGGCCATCCGCCTGCCGCCATGCCGTGTTGTATAGGGTTGGCCAAGTTGTAGCAATCGTTATGCTCCCGCTCATACTTATCCGTCCAATCTGGCTCATTGCAAAAAGCATCATACTTCTTAATGCTGGCTACAAATCCCGGAAAACGCTTATAATCCCTTTCAATCTCTCCAATATTCCATGGTATTAACTGTGGCTCAGGCTCACTGTACTTATTAGGCACCTCAATCATCTTCATCCAATTGGGGCCAATTCTCAAATACTTACTTACGTCATTATGATGAAGAAATTTTGGCCCCTCGCTATCATTAATGTACACTGCATTATTGTACACAAAAGGCTTGTCATCCAAATCAGCCGCATATACCTTCCCAAATTCCTTTACGCTGCTAATCCCAAAAGCCTTTTTTAATCGCGTTTCATAATTTTCGGTAATGCTTATACATTTGAAGTACTTTTCGGCCTTTGCCAACTTTTGTAAGTCATTTACAATGGCCTTTGTATGGTCCCGCTCCACCTCCAACAAATCATCAAATCCCTTGGCCTTTAAGTCGTAAATGCCCTTTATGTGGCAAAAATAAACCTCCGCCAAAGCCGAGTCAGGGTCTTTCATAACATACCCTGCAGCACTTCTAAAATTTTTCACGGCAGAGTAAAAGCTTTTTGGGCGTTTCGTCATCTCCTTATCCTTCTCCCAATGCACACTAATAGTATCTGCATCGCTCAAAAAAACAAAGTTCTGAACCTTGCAATCCATCAGTATTCTTATAATGTCCTGGTGTAAAGTTTTAATTGCCGGGTGATCATTTTTCTCCCCATAAAAACCATGGATGCTAGGCATCCCAATAATATCCACACCAACCCTATCCGCGGCAAAAGCTTTAAACTCCCCCTCAATTGCATACAGCGTTTCAATAGGTTTTTTGGTTTGCCAAGCGCGTAATACCCTTGGCGGGAGAAAAGGATTAACACCACCCCCTTTTGGGGAACTGTAACGCATTTGCTCGGTAGCGTTTTTTGGGTGCAAGCGCTTTCGCGTATAAATGCCATTCCATTTTGCCCCATCTTTTGCAAAGGTGTATGGCCCGCCCTCCGGCATAAAGTAGCGGATTACAATGTTGCCATGCTCATCCTCACTAAAGTAATCGCACACATGCACACTGGCCTCTTTCGTGCGCAAATCTTCGGGTAAAAAAACATCCTCGCGTTTTACGTTAAGGCTTTTAAGTCGTTCTTCAAAATATGTCATCAGGGGAGTAGGGAGTTTTTAGTGCTAAGAAGCTTTAAGTTGTTGTTGTTCCTGCTTTTTAGCAGGTTTTAAAAAAGTGCCGTTTTCAGTCACCAAGCGGTTCAACTCATAAAACATCACCCCAGGGTAAGCAGCCTCATTTTCCTTGAGGTTTTCAAAAATTACAGAGAGCAGCTCCAAACCTCTAGCCACTGTTACTTTTCCCGGACAAATAATCTTCGCCAAATCATAGCCCGGCATTGCCCCTATCCTTACCTCAATCAATAAATCAGGGTCGGGTTCACAAATAAGGTCATCCAATGCACTATCCAATACCATGGTAGCCAATCTCAATTTTTCCAATGCCTCAGGGCTTTTATCCTCCCTGCGCTTATGCTGCGCATCGCGCATATTCTTTACCAGCTGTACAAATTCTCGCTTGCTCATATCACATCCGTATTATCGGGTTCATCAATAAGGTTAATGGCATCCAGCACCACTTTTAAAAGGAGCAGCATAAAAAGTACACCGCCCGCAAATCCACCTAAAAACAAAAAGAATCCCATGGTTTAAGAATTTAATTAGTTAGAAAAAAACCCGTCTTTCCGAGCTGTCAGCATAAGCCCTTTTAAACTCTATACATGCCAGATTATACCTAGAAAAGCTTTGCCAAATCTGATAATCGCGTAGTGCTTGCACCGGTGGCAGGAGTCGAACCTGCCCACGGTAAATCCCCCGCCCTGCGTATATTCCCTACTGGCACACCTTAATTGCGGTCAGGTACAGGGTGGGGTCATTTCAAAATATCGGGCAGCTTTGGCTTTAAAATTTAGTGAACTGTGAAAAAAGAACCCACTAACCACCACCCGCAAACGCACTCTATTTAAGGCTGAGCTAACCTATTGCGCCCCAATCACCTACCGGGGCACTAATGCTATTTCTCCAATTTCTTTGGGTTCCACTTCAAATAGTGGTGCGTATCATATTCCTGCAGCGTAACCCTCTGCTTAAAAACACTGTTTACATGTGCCGTTTCAAAAATCCGCTCCCGCGCCATCGCCTTTATCGTTGTAATGGTGCCCACATCAGCATCACCAGGTGCATATACAAAGTGCTCCATTCCCAGCACCTCAAACACCACTTTGGTACACATTATTCCGTCATTCATCTTCAGTAGTTAATTGTGCCTTAAGCCGGTTATTTACTCCTTTTTGAGAGGCTAATTGCCTTTGCAGCATGTGCACCTCCTCTTTTATTTTTAAATTTTGAGAGTGCAACAGGCTCATAGGCCTTTCAAGCCTCTCTAGGCTAGTAGCTATCCTAAGCATAGCGGCAGCTTGCAGTTCGCCAAGGGTTAAATTTTCCCCCTCCGCCATTATCCTCCCCGTTTCAAGCCGCGAGCGATCTATTATGCAGCTGGGCTTACTCATCGCTATCCATTTTAAAAATGATGTGAGTAGTCTCGTCACCAGGGTCGCTCACTATTATTTGATATATCACTTGTGTTGATTTTTTAACCCCCGCCTGACCGAGGGTTTGAGTTAAACTTCTTCCCGGTTTGGAGCCGGAATCTCTACTTCAGCAAGAAAGGCACATTCAGGGCCTTTGTATTTTCTTTTTAAAAGCCTTATGCTTTGCGGATATATTCGTGTATCCATCCCGCCAAATCTTGAACCTTAGCGCGGTAATCAGCCAATAAAATACTGCTATTGGGTGGGTACATGCGAGTGAGAGAAGGCATAATATTACACACGCCATTCACGTAATTTTCAAACCCCCATCTATGGCCCTGCTCAGCAAAAGCCCTCACCTTTGCTATGTTATGAGCGTACTTTTCCAACATTGCTGTTGCCTGATAAGCCCTCTCGCGTTGGTTCATCATCCCCTTTAGCATTTCACTAATCTGGTTGCGCACAAATGCCTCTTTTTGGTACGGAAAAACCCTTTGCTTAACCTCAAATGAGCCAAACTTTAGCTCTACCACTACCCTACTGTCATTACTTGCAGCCATCATAAACTTTGTATTTTAGATTCGTAAGCTTCTCTAGTTACTTCCAGCAACTCCAGCGCTGCCATTTCTACCTTCTGATTTTTCCGTAATGGAATTCTAAACCACTGTCTTACCACCTCATATGAGGTCTCCGCTTTAGCGGCAATCTGAAACTTATGGTCTCCTAAACCATACTTTTCAAAGCCTCTCTCAATTTTGGATTTCAATAATTCTAGCTCGCTCATGGTTATCGTAAAAAAACTTGTATTAAGTTTGTATTATTCTTGTATTATTCTTGTATTAATCTTGGACGAAGTAAGAACTTTTAGTTCCAATAAAAAAACAATTCGAGAACTTTTAGTTCTAAAAAACAGCTAACTAATTGATTTACAGTAAAATTATTTTTACAATGCCAAACCACCCCCCTATTTCTACACAGGTGCTTACCGCTGTAGAATCCAGAGTGAAAAAAAAGAGTGAAATAGCTGAAATTTTGGACGTTTCCGTCCGGCAGATAGACAAATTGCTACTAAGTGGACGCTGGAATGCTGAGCAATTAGAAAAGCTAAGCAAGGCCCTAGAATGGAAATTTGTGATAGATCCGTACGGCAGTACCCGACCTGTAGAAAATCTGGTTAATGAAACTTCCCCAAAGTGGGATAGTCCATTAACCTTCAATATCGTTCTTAATAAAAATACCGCCCAAAAAATACCGGGCTTAGTGCAAGAAATGGAGGATTTAATTGCTCGAAAAATGAGGGATTTAGATTAACAAACTGCCCACAAATGCCCAAAAGAACCTTTAACATACTGATAAACAACCACTCGGTTAATCCTTCCGAGGTCACAACACTCTTTTCTCAGCAAGAAAAGCACATTCAGGGTCATTTAATTAATCTCAATATCAGTGAGTTATGCAAATGGCCGAAATTATCCTTCACGAAGGAAACTGCCCAACAAACTGCCCACAGGTGAAATATGCCGGGCAGTCCATTACCCATAAGGTAAAATTAAAAACCGATTATACCCGTAAGGATGGCACACACGCCATCTACATCCAATCTTTTGTAAATGGCGAACAAGTGCGCCTGTTTTTAGATAACCTCTCCGCCCAACCTAAAAATTGGGATCCCATAAAACAAAGATTTAAAGGCAGATCGCAAATGGCCGTTGATGGTAACCTCATTATTGAGGATTACCTAAAGCGCATTCATGAAATTGCGGTGCAGGTACGTTTAGGCTCGGTAACTCTTTCTAAAAATGCCTTTATTGAGCAAGTAATGAACTACTCCATGCGTACCGATTTTATTGTTTATTACACGTGGAAAGTGGAACAAAGGCGGATGGAACTAAGTGCTGAAACCTTTAAGCTCCATAAAAGCTGCCAAAAAACCTTAAAGCAATTCACCACCACCTTACCCTTCCACCAGATTAATGCTCAGTTTTTACGGAGATTTAAAGCTTGGCTCCGACAAAAAGAACTAGCAGAAAATACTATTGCCACCAAAATTAAGGTGCTCAAAACGTACCTCAATCTCGCCCGTAATCAAGATGGATTTAAATTCACCTTTCCCGATGCCGAATTAAAAGGGCGTGTGTTTGACTCTAAAATAGTGTATCTCACAAGGGAAGAAATTCAGAAAGCACAAGCCGTTTATGAAGATTATATTCTCCCGCAGCACCTCAAAAATACCCTGCAATATTTCCTCTTTAGTTGCTTTACCGGTGTTCGGTTTGGCGATATTGAAAGGCTTACCCGAGAAAATATTATAGGAAACTACCTGGTGTTTGTGCCTCATAAAACCAAAAAGAAAGGACGTACACTCAAAATTCCGCTCACCAAGGCCGCTAAACGGTATCTCAATCCCAAAGGACCATTATTTAACCATGTAATTCACAACGTAAAAACCAATGCCAACCTTAAGCTTATTGCCCGGTTTATTGGCACCAAAACAAAACTTACCTTCCACGTAAGCCGCCACACCTTTGCCACTCAATTTCTCGAAATCGGCAATAGTATAGAAGTACTTCAAAAATTGATGGATCATTCAAATATCCGCGAAACTATGGGATATGCCCACGTTACTGATAAAAGGCGCGAACAACAGATTATGGGTTTTGATGAGTGGTTTTGATTACCGCTGATAACTCGCAACAATATACGTGCTATCCGCCACCACTTCTACCATGTCCTTCTTTTTGCCCCACACGTAAAGCGTGACTTTCATATACTGCTTACGCTCCATGGTGCTGGCTTTTACGTAGTAGTTTTGGCTGCCGTCAAAGCTTATCAGCGTATAATCTAGCGAACCTCTTACGGTTTGTTTTTGGAGTATTCCTTCCTCCACAATCATCTCTACTTCGCACACCGCACAATCAACAGTGTAGCGGATTTCCTTATCATTTTTCAATGGGTCTCCTTTACAGGAAAAAGCCAAAAACAGGAGTAAGATTATTCTTTTCATAGTGCCAAATTACACAATGATATCCATTTCTGCTCTAATACTGTTGTGAGTTATCTTTAAAGTTCGCTGTAATGGGATGCCGCCATAACGCCCAATGATGGCCTTTTCTAAAAAGCTAAAATCCGTTACATCCTGCGCATCTGGCACGTAATCAATACTTACTTTTCTCCCCGCAAAAAGGCGGTCAGTCCATTTTTTCCATCGTCTTGTGTACAACCCTAAATATTCATTTGATAGCAGCCCGTCCATATTAAAAAAGGAAAGATTCGTGCTGAAATAATCAAAATAAGGGGTAGTAACTCCCTGTGGGTAATTATAGGGCCTTCTGGTGGTGCCAAAAGCTTGTGCCGATTTTATCCCCTCATAGTTTACCAGGCGAATATCACTATCCCCAAAATCACTCAATTCTAAGGATGGAATAATCCCATATTTTGCATCCAAAGGGCCGGGTAACACAATGGCCTTCTGATTTTCTACCGACTCCATAGCCGTAAGCTTAAAGGTAGTTGCAATATCTTCAACTCCTAATCCCACCACTTTTGAGGGTTGGCCGTCATACGTAAAACTATAGCCCTCTTTTGCCTCCGGCACTTTCCAATAATCCAACACTTTGCCCTTTATTTTCCGCTCTGGCAAATCATTTAATTGGTTATAGGTAACGACCTTTGCCTCTAGTGATTTCGCATCAATTAAAAGTACCGTGCCCAGCAGCTTGTTAAAGTTTAGCAAAAAGGAGGTTTGGTCAAAGTCAGGCAACCGGCCCGCTAAGGGATAAGAGCCTACTGGCGCATACCTATAAAGCCCGGTGCCAAGGTTTTGAGTTGGTTTATTTAGATGCCTTTTGGTTAGTATGCAAAGCCGGTTAAAATCCTGACTATTTTCCAAGGCCGTCATATCAACTTTATACCCCGCGCCTTCAAAAATGGCCTTAATTACCGCATTGCTTTTGATAAATGGAGCCAATAAACTCCTAAACTCAGGCGCATCAGGATCGGTATAAGTAGAATTTCCATAAAACAAATTATTCAACGGATCGTACTGATTAAATACCCCCTCCCATACGGGGTTATTATCTGCATCACTAAAATCGGGAATGTTGATTGGAAAAAAAATGTGGTTGTGATTATCTGGATTTACCGCAGTATCCTTAGCGTGGGTGTAAAAATTGGGCGGGTCTAAAGTTCCTAAATTCAAGTTCCAAAGTTTTTTTCCTTGTATCTTTTCCTGAAAACCTCCCAATGCGCCTTGGTAGCTGCACACATACACATCCCGGAAGCTGGTAAATACCATCCTTCCTTCTTTCCAAAGGCGGTTAAGTAAATACAATTGAACCGTAACATAATTAGCTCCATTTTCACTCCGCTCAATCACATCTCTGTTATCTAGCGTAGTTTGATTAGCCCTTGTTTTTGGAATGCTAAAGCTATAGCTGTAATCTCCGCCCACAAAAGCAAAGCTGAGCGCTGGTGATTCTTCTTTAAATGTTAGGCTAAGTTGTTCACCCAAATCAAGTGCTCGCGCCTCCCCCAGACCCGCTACCTGTCCCACCACCAATATTTTTAACATTGCTATAATTGTTTTCTTGTTCAAAAAGGCACTCTATTGCCATAGAGTTGGTGCCATCACTCAAACTATTGTGTAATTCTCCGCTTGGTGGATTCATTATCACCGGAACCCACTTTTTATTTATCGCCAAGTAAGTTTCTTCCGAATTAAAAAAATCCACCATCACCGATATCTCCTCTTTCGTTCGCCAGCCACTACTTATAGTGACTCCAATCACATAGGAGTTATCTAACACCACACTCCGCCTATCGTGCGTATATAGTGGCTTATCCTTCTTTTGAGTGGCCCGCTCGTTTTGACCTTCATATATATGAGTGGTGTTACCCGTCAATGTAACTACTTCATAAGCACCAAGAGAGTTGCGGTATAAAATTTCTGAGATTTCCACTGGCACATTATCATCAGCCAAAACAAGGGTTAGCTTTTCGGTAACCTTTGCACCAGAAGGATCAGTAGCCAACCACACGCGTATTTCCACCACCTCTTTTCCCGTATTGTTCAGCCCAGCTAAATAATCGTAAAACAGCGGAACGGTAATGTAGTGGAACTCCCCGGTATTAAGTGTATATGAGTTTACCACGGCCGTGGTGGCATCTACAAATAAAAATTCCACCTTAAGCCTTACTTTGGTGGCATTGGTCATATTTACCACGCTCAAATAATCTCTTTGCCCTGCCGCCATTTTCCTTACCAAGGGTTTCCAACTTAAAAAGTATCTCCCCGTAAGTGCCAGAAAGTCCGTCATCACACTATTTTCAAAAGTGTCCGCCCACCTAAAACCACCGTGTAAAGCGTACTTTTTTTGGTAGCTGTTTTTTATTTTCCAATAAAAAGGCACTCCATATCCTTCAAAATATTCCAAGTAATATTCAATCACCTTTTCAGGAAGATTTAACATTCCCGGAAGGCTATAAGCGGGGATGGGTGAATCTGGGATATCGCCATTTAAAAAAGAGGCCAGATCAAAAGTAACCTTACCGCTTAAGGGCTCCAATTCTAAAAGTGCCTCAGTGTATGCGGTTCCGCCAAGCCTGTTATATCGCAAATGTGCGCCAAGTTTATAGTTTTCTTTATACGTTTGAGTTACTGGCGGAAAAATGGTGCTCAGCACGGGCGCGGCATACCCCGAAAGGCCCTGCACCGCCAAAGTATATTCCACCCCTACATTTCGCGCGGTAATCTGCACTCGATCACTCCCAATCTGCTCAATCTCAAAATCTCTATCAAACAGATAATTCCTTTTCATCGCAGGCACAAAGTCAGTGCCTATAAAGCCACTAGCAAGGGTGCTGTATTTAATTTGCAACCCACTACTGTCAGGTGCGGCCACTAAAGCCATTTCAAGCACAATAGAATTATTGAGCCACCTAAACTGAAATACTCCCTGAGTAAATCCAGTGCTCCACGTTAAAAGCCACCTCCCTGCCACCCCGGCAATAGCAACGTGCTCAGTAGTGGTCATTTCTATAAGGATGGGATTCTCCGTAAAGGAAAACGTGGGTGGCTCTGTTGTTACACTAATTGGCATAAATTCTTGATTTTTCTTGGATTTCCTGATCGCGGTCTGTCTTAATTTTCATATTTCGTGCAAATTCATCATCTGCCACAGCAGGTATTCCATTTTCAACCATACTGTCAAGCACTCTACTCAGCCGGTTAACCGTGTTCACCAACTCATCTACATTAATGGTTTGGGTACTATTATTATTGATAGTTTTATTACCAGAGGTAAACCCACCACCCGCAAAACTCCCCATCCTTGCACTACGTGCCATTTCTATTTGCCCCACCATCTGGGCAATGTCTGGCCTGCGTAATTCTTCCGTTGCCACCACATATTCATTATCGTGAACGTATCCTTTTATGCTCCTTCCAGGTATGTTCGGATCCACTAATCCTAAACCAGTGCCACCAGTGAAACCACCCGTATGCATAGATTTTATTTTATCAACCTCCGCCATAGCGTTACCAACTTGCAACGCGCCTGTTGCGGCATATAGGCCCGCTACTATTGGCCCTACCGGAAACCCAAGCTCTAAGGCCGACATTACCGCAACGGCAGTGCTGGCAATAATTTGGGAGACCTTAATAATAGCCTCAATTACAGCGTACTTCTTTACAATGTCATTCCGTGTTTTCTCAGCTTCCTCCTTCCGTTTCGTATACTCTTTTTCGCTTTCGCCCTTCTTGCGTGTAATCTCTTCGGTTTTTGCAAGCTCACTATCTTTAAACGCAGAAACTAAGTCACTAAACCCATTCGCAATCTGTAACGCAATCTGATATTCTTCCCGCTGATCCTGTAGCCGTCTAATGCGGGCTTCGTCATCTTTATCCGCCTGATCCTCCCTGTGCTTATCCTCCATAAAGGATTTGGCCTGTATGTACTCATCATAGTTAAGAAGTTCCTCGTCATAATACTCCTTCAGCATGTCTAGCTGCATGGTAAGTTCTTCCTCTTGGCTAATTAAACCATACTTTTCCCGCAACTGCTTTTGCTTCTCAAGCAACTCTTTAGACTTAGCCAACCTGTCCTTCTCTGCCTTGGCTTGTTCCTCCCCTTCTTTTACATAACCCTTTTTTAGTTCTTCAAAAACTTCGGCATTCATTGCGGCCATCAAGGCCGGTAGATCCTCTACACTGTACTTTTCGGCTAAATCAATAAGCTTCTGATACTTCTCCCTAATAACTTCTTCCTCATCGCCAGAAGCTTTTACCAAAAAAGCCCTGATTTTTTCCTGAGCCGCTGCTCGTTTATTCACACTGTCCCCCGTAGGATCTCCGCTTAGTAAGTCCTTTTCATCCTCATTCCCTGTTTTCTTATTGCCTCCACCATCTAGCTTTTTATCAATTTCTTGCATATCAAGCCCCAGCTCCTTAATGATTTTTTGGCGCTGCTCCGCCAGCGAATTAGCTTCCTCAGCCTGCTCATTACTAAACTTTTGCCACCCTTTAAACCGCGATAACTCCGCATCCATCGCACTCCCGCCAAAAAGCTTACTTGTAGTGCTGCGGTATTTTTCCGCGGCTTCTTCTGCCTGTTCTATTATATCGCGGTTTTTATCGATCGTAAAACCGTACTTCTCACTCATTTTTATAAGTAACTCCTGTACCTTACTACGGCTTTCCATCCGCCCCATCTCATAATCAGCTTGTTTGGTAAGCGTTTCTGTTAGTTTTTCATCTTGTTTTTGGATGATGATTTTATTCAGCAGCTGCTGATTTACCTGAGCAAGGGCCACGCTCAATTCCTCATTAGTTACCTTTTCGCTATCAATATGGCTTAGGTATCCAGGATATCTGGTCTTTAGGTCATCAATTATCTTAACCCTGTCCTCTGCCGGGGTATTCGTATCATACAACTGCAGCTCTAACATCCGCAGTTCTATCCTTTCCTTCTCCACCGTTTCAGAAACAGGCACCTCCACCATTTTAGCCATCCACCCCGATATTTCTGAGATGCCATTTACCACGCTGCTGTTCACAAAGGCCTCTAAAAGGTGTTTTTGCACCTTCTCTAAATTACCCGCCAAATTGCCATTTTTCTTAGCATATTCTTCCGTAAGGGAGGTGCCTTTTTCTAACTCTCTATTTGCCAATCCCTGCCTGTCGCGGAGTTTATCTACATTTTGGCTTAACGCTAAAAACACCTGACTACCTCTATCGCCACTAATACCCACCTGCTCTAGCTTCCGCAAAAAGTCATCACTACCCTTACTGGTTTCTTTAAGCCTTTCTAAAAAGGCCAAAAACCCTTCATTGGTTCCCTTCTCGCCAATAAGCTTACTCAACTCCCCACGTTGAAAGCCTGCAGCATCCCCAAACTTCTCCGTGTTTTTTATAAAATCAATAAAAAAACCATTGAGGGCAGTAGAACTCATTTCTGTTTTAAGCCCCATTTCATCCATCACGGTTCCATACCCCAATATATCTCCAGCACTAATTTTTGCCTGTTTTCCAATTCCGCCCAAGCGGCTCAAAAATTCAGTAAGAAACCCCGCATTGGCCTTTGTGTTGTCCGCCACCGCATTAATAGAGGAGCCTATATTCTTCATCTCCACATCAAACACATCGGCCATTTTCGCCACTTTTAGAGTAGCACCTTCGCCAAGGTCATCACCCAGTGCCACATTTAGCTGATTGGCTTGTTCCACAAACTTGGCAATATTATCAACGCCTCTAATCCCCATTTTACCGGCTTCCGTAGCCAGCTTATGCAGTTCTTCACGCGGGGTGCGGGTATTAAAACTCCGGTACTTACTTTCTAATTTTTCTAGCTCACTATTAGTAAGCTGCGTGGTTTTCGCCACATCAGCCCGCACATCACTAAGATTAGCAGAATCTCCAATGAGTTTTTTTATCCCCATAAAAACTCCGGTAATCGTTGCAAAGCCAGCGGTAAGCGCGCCTAAATATTTACCGAAGCCAGCACCGGCACTACCCCACCCCTTATTTACGCCATACAGTTCCGTTTTTTGCTTGCGAATTTCGGTAGTCACTTTCTGAAATTGCGCCTTTTTTGCGCCAAAACCATCAGCATTGCGGCTCATGCCCATAAGCTCATTACGCACCTTGCGGGCTTGCCCCTCTAGCGCGCGAAGGCTTTGCCCCGCTTGCTTTTCATTTATATATACGTTTGCCCGTATGTTGTTTACACTATCGCTCATCAGGTATTCTTTATTTTAATTTGGGCAGCGTTTAGTACAAAACCTTTAAAGGTTTTTTGTAAATCTTCAATAAAGCGAGGTAAGCGCTTATCAATTGCCGGATTAAACCAGGGCTTGGGGTTTAACTTTCCCTGACCCTTGGCTTCATCTCGCGTAAGGCCCCCAAAAACACCCATTTCTACAAACACCCCATATCGTGGAAAAACAAACCCCACGGATTCCAATAACCCTGATCTATATTTATTTCGCCCTTTAATTGCCGAGCTTAAGCGCCCGGTACTCATACTCTGCATATCTTGCTTAGTAAGTGAGCCAAATTGTTGCCCCAGCTTATTAAGCTGCAGTACTTCTGCATGCGTTAACTCGCTCATAGCCTGTGTGGGGTTTCATTATTCCATTTGGCAGTATCAAAAGGCGCGCGGGGTACATTCCATTTAAAAGTCATCATTACCCCTAGCATTGGCCGCCACTCATAGTGGAGTGGCGCTATCATAAACCCGTTTTCATCTAGCCCAGGTAATACGTGTTGCTTGGCCGCTGCATTCCAATCCTTGCGGTCTTTTATCATTTTCGCCTGAATGTCTTCCGCAATCCCACGGCACTTTTCAATCAGTTGTTGGGCTTCGGCAAAATCATACTGATCATCTAGCTTGTCCAAAATAAAGAGAGAGCCACTCAGCTCCCACCGTAAATTGGCGTGGTTGGCTGTAGCTTGGTAGCGTGGCGAAGTAATGGCTAGTATAATGGGCTTAAGCGTTACCACCACGCTACTATCCAACTCCCCCATCTCTACATGCGTAAAGTGTGGCTCCTCATCCGTATGGCCAATAAGCTTATGGTTGGTGGCAATGCTTTTAAAGTAAGGGCTGTATTCTGGGTTCATCGCAATTTTGTTTGTTACAGTGAGTGATAGTGTTAGTGCTTATTACTTATTTTCCTTCCGCCTTCGTTCTGCCTCTTTGGCTTCGCGGATGGTTTCCCGCAACTCCATTAATAGCATCACCAGGCGGAGATCCGCCACACCATCAAATTGCAGGGGGTGTTTGCTCATGCTTCGAAAAATAGGGATCCACCCATTGCCGCTTTTGGCTTTGCCTTCGTTTTTGCTGGAAAATATATCGGGACGGATTTTTTGCAAATTCTGGCGAAAGCATTGCCACCAAAAGAAGATGCCCACTTTTATGGGTATGGATATTTTGGACATTATTTGTCCATTAGTTTCAATTTGAAACCGGTTGAACTTACAGCGGATATCCCCAATAAATTTGAAATGATTAAGGGTATGCTCATCCCCTGTGCCTCTAACCCTGTACAGTATCCCCACCAATTGGTTTAGAGACTCCATGTTTCCACTATCCAAATATTTGGCATACGCTAAATCTGCAAAGTGAAACTCTGCCCCAGAAATATTACTGAAGGATGAATAAGGAGAGAAATAAGCCTTACGCTTAATGCGGAATACACGGGGCACAGGCTCCGTTCTGTCTAAATCGGTGAACACAAAGTTTAGGGTGAGTAGTACATCTGCCAGCTCAGGGGTTTCCATGGCGTAAAAGGCTCTGGTGCTTCTGCTAAACGGCCAACGGCCAATCCCACAAAACCGCCTTAGTATTTCAATACGTATTTGCTGTAGCTCCACATCATACAACTGGGCGGTAGTATGCAATTCACTATCCACCGCATCTACCCATTTGTAATACTGAGCTTTCCACGCTTGTAGTTTTGGGGCTATCCACTGCACCAAGTAAGCCGGCACTTCATCCCAGTTTTCGGCAATGCTGTAGTGGTAATCCTTGCCCTTGTGCTCAATGCGGAGGTTTGTCATACTCCGAAAATCGGTAGAAGCCGCTTAGGATTAAAGAACAATAAAAGGGGAGGGAGGGGTTAGCCCGTGTAACCGTATTTCCGCATGTTGGGCAATAATTTTGCTATGGTCTTTGGCAATGGATTGGAACCATTTACTATTTCCTGCAAAGTGCGCCTGGGCACTTTGGCCTCTTTCGCAAATGCAGAGTAGATGAGTGCCGGGCGGGCCGTAAAAAATTCGCGGATGTGGTTGCCTGTTGTCATGTATATATATTTTAAAAACCCCCAACGGTTAGGCTGGGGGTTGGTTTTCCCGAAGAACTTTTCAGGAAACTCCGGGGAATTTTCTATTTTGAAAAGTTTTTTTGATTGCTAATCTGCAAGCCAAAGGTAAAAGTAGGGAGTGCGTAACGACTCCCTACCTTTAGTTAGTGCTTGGTTTAAAGGTCTTGTTCAGGATATTCTTCTTCTTTATTCCTTAGTTGGCAATCCTTTTCATATTCCTCTTCTTCCCTAATTCTTTGAAGAACTTGTTTAGTAGTTTTTGCGCCACGACCAAATGCAATCATATCTGTGCGTGTGTCATGTTCAATCCGTTGCCATTCTATAGTATATCCATTTTCAGATTCATAAATAGCTAAATAGCTTTCAGGGTGTTTTTCTTTAGATTTCTTGACAATCTCTTTAACTCTTGCTTTTGCTTCTTCAATTAATTCTTTCATGGTGCTAATTTTTATTAGTTAGGGGCGGCAAAATGCCAACCCTTTGATGTTCATATTATATTAACGATTACAATATACTCATCTCCATATCTCTGTACAAAATACTCTTCTATTTGGTCAATATCCGTTAGGTCTGTGTGTGAAAGCCCAGCTTCATGAAGGCTAATATTTCCATCTTTTTTAAAACCCTCAGTTCTTACGTTGTTTCCTTCGATGTCAATTGTAAATTTTAAAGTTTGCATTTTGAAAAGTTTTTGTTTGTTAATACTTCTTTTGAATATTCAAATCTATGGTGAATGTTTGAGGTGTGCAAATCTGCACACTATAAATATGCGTTTATTTTATAATTGCCTGATAATGAAGTCTATTATTTTCAACTACAATCTCAACACTTCCACTTCTGCTGTTACTTTATCGTCAGAAATGGAGATGGAGAACTCTAAGGTTTCTATGAGGCACACAAAATCTGCTAGGGCCTGTGGGTTGGAGGGGTTAGCCCGTGTAACCGTATTTCAGCATGTTGGGCAATAATTTTTAGGGTAAAACCCGCCATCCTACAAATATCCCAAAACAAAGGGCTAAAACTATTACCCACCAAAACATTTTAAAAGCTATCCAAAGGCGTTGCCACCAGCCGGGGGCTTCTACCGTATGGCGCACTAATGTTTTTAGAATATCGCGGTTTTTGTAGTACAAAAAGGAGTCTCGCGTAAGGGTGAGCTGCTCTTGCAAATAAGCAGTACTATCGCTCTTGGTGCTTTCTACACTTTCCCTTTTTGGAATGTAAAAACTGTAATTATTAATCAAACCCTGGTACTCCGCTTCAAAATAAGCATTACCACTGCTTACCCTAAACTCCTTTACGGGGAGAATAGGATCTTTTTGCAAAGTGCCTTTTTGCAACGTTGCCAGTTCACGCTCTATCACCACCTTCTCTTTATGCTGCCGCATAACTGTTTTTCGCAAAGCGCTGTTCTCCTTAGTTAATTGTAATACCGCGGTAGTATCAATCACAGTTTGGGTGTCAGTAAGCGTTACCACCTTTCGGCTGCAACCTAAAAAAACACTCATTAATAATGTTACTAAAATGGCAAATACCACCCACCTACCTACCTCCTCTAGGTCTTTCATTCGTTTGCTATTCGGATTCATAGTATTATCCTTTATACTTTTTAAAACTGACAACCAATTCATTAAACTCCTTCACAATTGCCTCTTTCTCCAGCTTGCAGGCTTCCATGTCCGTGTTAAATCGTTTTCGCAATACCGCAATTTCATCCCGGTAATGATCTTCCATTTGTTTGGTGTGGTCGATAGTAGCCTGTAGTCTTTTTTCTAAAAAATCAATGGAACGTTGGTAAACATCCATTTGCTTATCATCGGCCTCTAGCTCACTTATACGCGCACCTTGCTGCTCCTTTTTCCTGTAATTTCTATCGTAAAATGATTTAAACCACCCGCCCCCAAACACTATGCTAAGGCCGCTAGAAATTAAAGCAATTATTTCCACTTTACTCACCTGGGCCATCGTTTTTTAAATTAATAGTTGGGGTTGGTTGAGTATTTATATAGCGGATCAACTCCTGCACCTTGGCGCGGAGTTCAAACAACTGGCTATCCTTATCCTCAAAAGCCTGTGTTTTTAAAAGTTCAATCATGCGCCTGTCATCCCGTTAAAGGTCTTCAAAGTAGTATCCGAAATTTCTGCCTGTACCTCCGGGTCTTCATAATTATCACTGCTAAAGTAGCCTGCAAATTTTGTAGGGCTGGCATTGGTATTTAGGTAATCCGCCAACTCCGTAAGCCATCCATCGCCCTTTTGCTTAAGTTTATCATAGTAGCTTCTGAGCTTTACATCATCAGCCGCTTTTCTCTCAATATTGGTGGTTTCATTTTTCGCCAAACTCTGCACATATCCGCCATCAGCGGTTAGTTCTACATTCAAATTCTCAATACTATCGGCCATGGTCAAAAAGGCAACCGCGGGCAATAGCATAGGCATCAGCTCCAATTCATCTGCCGTAAGGTCATCCTTCAAAATACCATCCTTCAAATCATCAAAAAGCACTTTGCCAACGGTGTTTTTTATCCGGCCACTCTCAATTTGGCGCATACTAGGCTTAAGCACTACTAGCATCCTATAGCTTTCGCGGATGTTTACAAACTGCTGAAACTCATCAGGAGTATTAATAAAAAATTCACGCGAAAGAGAATAGGCAGAACTGGTGGCCCAGGCTTCAAAGTCCTCTTTATTTTTATTCAGATACTTAATCAGTTCATCCAAACAGAAATAAGCTTTTTCAATATAACTGGTCAGTAGTTTCTCTACCTGCCAGGCATAGGCCGTTTTGTCGCGATTGGCCACCATCACCCCGGCATCATTTACCTGAGCATGCCCCTCGCCCAAATAATCATAAATGCTAAGCAGCAGCAATGGCTTTTGCACGTAAGGTAGTAGCGCCAACATGTGGGCATTACCCGCATCATTAATGGTAGCATCATCATACATCGCCACCAGCTCATCAAATAGGGTGTCTGTTAATATCCTGCGGATTTCTTTTTCTGATCGACTATGGGTCAGGTAGGGCGTTAGCCTTTTTATACTTAGCGAAGTACTAGCGCCACTAAATTGGATAACTTCAGCTTCTGTTTTTAGTAGCGTTTTCATGCTGCGGATTTAAAATTTTCTATGGGAAAAAAGCTTTTGAAAAAGGCGTATTCCGAACCTTTAATGAGGTTAAACCTGTGGTTCCAAAACCTTATCCGGCTTTGCCATTTAATATTAAATTCCTGAAAAATTACTCCATAGCTTCTTGAGTCTTCCTCGTCAAACAAGGCTGTAAGAAAGTCACTATTTATACTTTCCAACTCAGGCTCAACCTTTGTTTTCCAATAGGCCATTTCCTTAACCTTAACCCTATTTCCTTGCCGCGAAAGTTTATTCTCCTCCATCTGTTTTATTATTGCTCGGTTTCGTTTCGGTGCCCTCATCCAATCGCGCAATCATGTAGTTTTTATGCCAAAAGCGTAGTTTGGTTCCTTCCTTTTGCAACCTCTTAGTCCATCCATTATAACGGGCAACATAATGTAAGGGCTCCAATATCAACATGGCATGTGGCTTAATCATTAGCTGGTAAGTATTCCACGCCACACGGGCATTGCTACCACTACCGCCCCCGCTCAAATCTTTACCAGCTGTATTGCCAAATAACGTGGGGTTCACCTTCATGTTTTTGAATATGTGCGCATCGGCCTCTTGGCTGTCTTCAATGAAAGCACCTTCGGGTATGGCCGCGTTTAAATTGGTAATTTTCCAAGCGGCATACTCAATACCCTGTTTTTTGTTTTTAGCATCCACCATTAGGCTTTTTCCCTTATTTTTTTCGCTGAAAAAGGCATTAAAGGCAGCGTGTTCCGCCTTCACAATTTCCTTCCGCTTAACATCATCAAGGGCGCTCCAATTCTTGTATCTATCCGTCCAGTACCACTCAGGCACTTCAATAATAGTGCGTACTGCCAACTGGTTTGCAAGTATCGAAGCCTTATAAGCCGGAATGGCTTTAGCAATCGGAATCCAGCTTTTCAGTAATACATGCCAAGCGGCCTCTTGATAATAGCCCCTTCCGGGAGAAGGAAATGCAAGCGGGTAAATCAACTCCTTATTGCCAGTGTTTTTTAAATCGTCCACACTGTGGCGATATCTATTTATCACCGGTAGTTTCTTGGTTTCCTTATTGGTGTCATTATACCTCTCCCAGTCAGGAGAGATGTACACATTTTCAATGTAACCCTTGGTACTCCTTATTTCCCAGCGCGTATCCGTGCTTTCGTGGCAATGCAAAAAGTTTATCTGGCTACCATCAATACTTTGAGTAAGTGATGGGAATAAATTCCTAAAATGATAAAAGTTCACCGAGGCCTCTAGCAGATACTGACTTACTCCTGAGTCTTCACACCAATCCTCAATTTCACTATCAATCAAAGGCTCAATAATTTCTTTCCCGCCCTCGTAGCGCTCCAGTCCGTAACTCAGGCCACCGCCATAAAGCGCCTCACTTTGCCACTCTAGCAACGGTTTTACAAGGGTTACATCCTTTATTTCGTTCATCAGTTTTTGCGGAAAAAGGTTGTCATCGCCCCAAGGGGCAACCTTTTCAGTACCGCTCACCTCAGGGTCAATACTCTGGTGGGGGCGTTTTGCCTTAGGCGATAAGCCTGCGGCCAATGTCGTTACCAACGCGGTGGTAGGTGTTATAAATGCTTCTATACTCATCAGGGTATCACCGGTTGGTTATTGAATTCTACTATCAGCTTTTGGTGCACACTATAAGGGTGGGCTTGTTTAATCTGATCCTTACAGCCAATCAAATACTTTTTTGTCCGGTGCTGTCTTGGTAATGGGCACATTTCAGCACGGGGTAAAGTCACCCGCTTAAACTTCTTCATGTCCCGGGCGTTTGTAAAAAACGAAACCTGAAACACAACAGCTTCAGCACCATGCTTCTCATTCATTCGTGCCAGGGCGGTTTTAAGTTTAATGGGCTGCAAATTCCTCACCTACCAAATAAAAGGCTTCCCCCCACCCCATTAAAGAACAATAAAACCTCTCCCCATTAGTCTGTTTTAACGGTGCTTTTTTGGGTGAAAAAATCAACTCCCATTTTTCTATTTGCAAACTACTCTGTATCAAAAACCTAAGCCCAAACCCAAACCTAAATAGTATTAAGGTCTCTCATGTCTCTTCGGCTACTCCCTGCCTGATTTGTGCAATTGCACTTTTACTAGGGGTGGATATATGAGAGGTTTCTTACATTACAACACAAATAAGTAAGAGATCTCCTATAATGGAGTAATCTAATGGGTGGATTAATTGATGGAACTTATAGGGGTAATACCAGATGAGTGTTGGTTGGACGCTGCTACATAGAACAGCAGGTTATCCCCAGCATCTGTGTAGTGGGTGGTTTCGGCCTGGTCGGCATCTTTATCGCGCTCTGGGTTCTTGTTTTTCTCCACGCCCTTGGTGCCTTGCTTCACATCAGCATTACCCATTGCGATCTCCCACTTACCAAGGCCGGAGCGGGAGTACCGAACCTTTAGGGCTTCAGGGTCTTTTTCAGAGAATACATTATCAAAGACTTTGTATCGAATGTCTGGGGATACCGTGCGGCTCATATACATTTCATTAACCTGCCATCCTTCTCCCCTGAATGTATCTATAACTGATTGGGCGTAGGTAGCCTCAGTGTTGGCGTTACCACCTATAGCAGTGTGGTCGTAGTAGTAGTTTACCACCTTAGTAGGGTAGTGCTTATAATACTTACAGAAGTCCTTCACTACATCCTGTAACAGGCCCTCTCCTTGATAGCGGTGGAAACCCCGAAACAACCTATACTCCATGCCCACGCGCTGGCCGGTAACCATACAGTTAAACACGCCATAGTCACAGCCCACATCAAGGGGAGACCCCTTGTCCATTCCATCATCCTGCCTACTATCTTCTTCGATTGAAGTCCGCCCAATAAAACTATCTAAGTAGTGATAATCAAACCAATCCGTACCATGAAACTCAGGCTTAAAGTTGGGGTAAAAGCCGCCCTCTATCTTATTTAATCGCTGGTTAAGGATCGATGTCCTATACTGTAAATCCGTCAAAGCACCCTTCATCCGCTTAAGATATTGCGGGCCTAACACATCAAGGTTATCCATAGCGCTAGCTTCCAAATAATACTTTGAGATAATCCTATTCCGAGCTTCAGGGTTATTCTTATGACCTAATCTCAAGGAGTACAGTCGTTTTTCTAAAACCTGCAATGCCTTATGCAAGGAGAGTTTTTCGCTTTTCTCAGCATTCATATACTGCCGTTGCCTCAGGTTATACAGCAACTGGTTGCTCATAATCTGGGTAATCTGGTCAACATCCATCTCCGCAGCCATATCCAGTATCCATTTTGCTTTGGCCGTAGTAGGCATGTCTGTGGTAAATAAAATGCCACCATAGCCAGTGCACTTACCAAACTTAGCCCGCTCACCCCTTAGGGTAGGGATTACCTCCTCGTCAAACCGTTGCTTATTCAATAGCTTGGCTTCATCGCCCGCAACATATTGCAAGGATAACCCATTAGAACTGCCAACCCTATCCTGGCTAATCAAAACATTTGCGGATCCATTAAACCAATAAATAGCATATTTTGAGTCCAAGGGCTTGGTAATAGGGCCTTCCCATTTAAACAGTCGCTTAAACTTTTCCGAAGGTTCCCTGCCAATTACAAAATGCCTATCCTGCTCATATCCCATCTTTTTCCACATTGCCAGCATAGGCGGTAATGTTCTCACCAATAGCTGCTGAAAAGTTGCGCCAACAATACCACCACTACTCCTAGGCATTTCCTGAGCTCTTCTAATTTCCCAGGGGGCAATTATACCAGATGTCTTTCCAACTCCCCGACCCGCCACCACGTAAGTCTCCGTAGCATCCACAAGCCCAATCTTAAGTTGTGGCACATTCAAGTGGAGGGGCCTAATCTTCATCTTCTACTTCTTCATAGTTCGTTTCCGAAGAATTATTAGGCAACCAGTTCCTAAATCTTTCCATCAACTCATCATCATTTGGCGGATCCACGCCCACCTGATCCGGTATTACCGCGAACAAAATAGTGCTAAAATCATAATGAGAGGCATCCAACTCTTCTGGGTCTTCCTTATCCAATTGGTGAAGCTTAATGTAATTAGCATCAATGGCCGCGAGTGCCTTAGTATCGTCATTTCTAATCGCCAATTCCTTACTCTGCAGTATCATTTCCTCAGCAATAGCCCTTTTTACATCCTTACTAGCACGCACCAAATTACCAATCACACGCTCAACCAGCTTAATATCTCGCCAGGCGGTACTCTCGCTATAGCCATGTACCTTTTTTAATATTTTTACAGTACGCCCATACGTCTTGTGCTCCAATATCAACGCCTTAGTTTCCACAACACGCTGTAACATCTCCTCCATCTTATCGCTAATGGCACTATCATGTCCATCTAGGTATCTAATCAGCTCATCAGCATCAGCATTAAGCCCAAGCTTATCAGCCGGAAATGCAAAAGCCCTACGTTTTCTCTCTGCAGTCATAATGTAGCCTCCAATTTCGTTATTTCCTTAGCCCAATCCTTCAACTTATCCAATTTCTTAGGGTCATCCTTGCTGCGGCTTATGTAAGTGCGTAAATTATTCCTCCGCATTAAGCGATAGTTGTAATCGAATCGTTCATCAGTACTTATCTCCTGGTATTTATTTGCTAAAATGGACTTATTATCATCATAATAATGTAGAATAGTGAATATCTCATCAATTTCATCCCACGCCTGTACCAACTTGTTTTTGGCCTGAAAACAATCCTTTTGGTTGGTTAGCCACAAAGCATCCAATTGCGGGTGTAAATGATTGATTAAGGCGTACAACTCATGCAGCCTATCGTAGGCCATGTGTAATTCCACAGGATAAACTTCTCTAGGTTGTGCCTTGCGCCATTGAGCCGGCAACGGGGATATACTATCTTCTCCCTTATTGGATGCGGTAGAATCCAGAGAGAAAATCTCTTCTGGGGCGGATCTCTCCCCAATAATTACCAACTCCTTATGCAACCTTCCACGGTTGTAAGTGCTGGCACCCCCCTTTGTAAATATGGAAATCAACACAGCTTTACCGCCATGTTTCGCGTACAATTGCAAACCCTCATCGTAGGGTTTACGGGCACTGTTAAGCCACTCCAATACATTCATACGGCTAATGTGCAATAGTGCAATTGCATTAAAAAGAACAGTGCAATTATCGCTTATACCATTTTGTTATCGGCAGAAAAATGGTTTCGCCCATTGAAACGGGCGATAACAGTTGCTAACCAACATGCCAGGAAGGCACGTTAGTTAGCTTGGTGTTACAGGTAATACTACGATAGTGCATCAAATAGAGATACCTGATTCACATTCTCTTTTCGTTGTATTCCGAAGGCTGTTTCTAATATAGTTCTTCCCGCTTCATAATCTACAAGGTTGCGAGCTATCTTATCTTTTCTTTGTATTCCGTTATAGTTACTTAAATCTATTTCGTGAAATTCCTGCCATTTTGAAACTTCATCTTTCCCTTCCATAAATGCACATTTCCTATCAGCCAATTTATTTGGTAAATTAAAGTTAGTCCAATATAAATGCCTTCCTCTTTTTGTTGCAGGTATTAACGGCTCGTAAAAAGGAACTACATTTTCAACGCAATATTTACCTTTAAAATAACTTGATAAAAAGATTATTTCTTGATATAATTTCATATCAGGGTATTCTGTCTTTGTGCTTTTGTGCCTTGCAAATCTCGCTTTGCTATGTGTAGGACAAGGTGGCGAACTCCATATAAAATTAAATTCTTTGTAATGGTCAAGTAAATATTGGTGTGCATCCGCTAATATTACCGTATCATTTGGGAAACGCTCTTGGTATAGTTTTGCTAATTCAGGGTCAAGTTCAACCGCAGTAACTTCTAAATTATCCGCTACTTCATCCCATTTATATCTATTACCTCCCAAACAAGCGTAAAGATTAAGTATTTTATATTTTTTCATAATTCGTTTTTAATAACCGTACTACCTGTAACACGTGCTATAAGCAATAGCGGGTTCTGTGCTTTCCGAAAGTTTTGGTATATTATTTAATTCTGTCATAAATTTTAAGTTTTGTGTTATTTAATCCGCTACTACTTATAGCACCATTCGTTGTGCTTAATAAAAAGCTACCAAATGTCAGGGTGGTCTATGGTCATTGTATATCCGCAACATTTAGCCCATCCATTTTTCATACTTTCAGCAGGGTTTACTTTCTTTTCCCTCCCACACGTTCTGCACCACACTTTTCCTCTCGATATTGAGGGATGGCAATTAGCCAAAGCTTCGTGCAATGATTCTACTTTTGACGTAAGCACAACACCAGATATAGTGTATGGGTGTTCTTGTTTTTTGGTATTTTCCACATTTCAAATTTTTACCAGTTTATTAAATTAGTGACATTTATTGGAAAGCCACACACCATATCCACAGCGTTACGGAACCACAACGCCATTGGAGCACCGGAATTTCACTTTGATAAATTTCAGCTCCTTATATACAAATGGAAATTTCTGCCTTTTGAGGTAATTGTAACTCAACCTCTTAACCTTACACAACTCAACAAGGGAACCCCACGCCTCGTGAGATTGACCGTCTGTTAGTATTATTATGTTCTCATTCATTTGTCAGGATTTCCCCATTTATTTAGAATCTCGTAAATCTCATCATCATCATAATCAACCCACGGGTTTGAATTAATCAATTCACTATTGCTATTGGCAAAAGTTATAGCCTCAGCATATGTGTCAAAGCTCTTTATTAGTTTATCATTCCTATCTAAGAAAACGAATTTATCCCCCCTCTTGAAGCAATAAATCCATCCGATTTCTCTTAGGACAATTTTTTGCTTGCCCATTTTCAATATCGTTTATTTGTTAGTCTTAGCCATTTCCATTCTCTCTTCGTGAGGATAAACAAGAGCCCTTAGGGCTTCACCAAGTAGCCAATCTTTTGCTATAGCTTCGGTTTCTTTTGACTTATATTCTGTAGCAATTTCGGGTATTTCCAAAAGTTCTTTTGCTATTTCGTTTAATCTGTTATTCAGGTCTTGAGTTGTCATGGTGCTAATTTTTTATAAATGATTAGTCCCTATTGGTGCGGTTTTTTGCATTTCTGCTCTTACTTTTTGTCTTTGACTTTCTCCAGTTGGGTGTGCTTTTTTATAGTCAACTCCGTTACCTGCACTTCCCCCAGTTGTAGTTTTCCATTCTTCAAGCTGACTACCAAAGTCTGTTTTTGTTTCAAACCCATCAGGGTGCTTTTGAAAAAGTGGTTGATTTTCTAAAAATAAAATTATTGATTTAATAATTTCGTCAGCATTTTCGCAAATTAGCGCACACGCTTTTTCATAAATATATCCTTGTGCTTTTGCGCCACCGTGCAAAGCCAATGATTTTCCAAGCCAACCAGCATACTTTGTGTAAGAATTTCCATCTTGTGGATTTTGAGCGGTGCAATTTACTTTTACACCTTTTGCGGGACCATTCATTGGAGTTGAGCCAACTTTCCAAAATATTTCTAAATTTTCGGCTTTGAAAATAATGTTTGAATTTTTCATTTTATTTAAGCTTTATTGTTAATACTGGTGTAAATATATAACAAATAAATACACCACCTAACAAAAAGTGTAAAAACTTTAGTAAAAACTCATCCGAGCATTTAGCCTGGCTTTCTTTGGTTCATCAAAAACCAATTTCTCAAACCTACAAACAAAAAAAATCCCCACCATCACTGGTGGGGATTTCCCGTATTTAACTCAAACATTCACAACATCACATATTTTTCTCCGCTGCAATAGCTTTTTCCTTTCTCTTAATGTACTTACAGCCCTTTTGCACCAAAGCATCAGCTGTCTTTGCGCTCATTTTTCTGAAATCATAACTCTTCCCTTCAAAAATGATCTTACCAGGCTGTATACCCACCAGTTCAAATTTCTTCAATGTAGAGTCCAATTTTCTTTCCTCACGCATAAGCAATTTTTAAACAGCGGCTGTAAACGAAATGGCACCCGTGTACATTTTCGCATATCCAAACCAGGTTACACTCACATTCCATCCACGCTCACCACCTTCCTCAGTACCTGTTTGAAAACTAGTAGTAACCATAGCACCATTATATTCATCACCCAATTGCAGCACTTGGCCGTCATTAAGTGGCAACAGTACCATGTGCTTCTCCGCGCGTATTTTACGGTTAAGGCCCATTTGCTTAGCTGCAATATTTGGGATGAATCCCACAAAGCTGAACTTATCATGGTTACCTCTTACAGCACCTTGATACTCTCCAGTCAACGAGTTTTTATTAACCTCCATCTCAGCCGTGTAAAACCTCCCGCCCGTGTTGAAAACATGATCCGCTGCAACAACAGATACCTCAGAAAGAGTTGCGGCATCTAAGCCACCTTCTTTTTCAATCGTGGCAAAAGAATTTAGTGGCGCAAAGTGAAAGGCCTGACGGGTACCACTTGGGTTATCCGTAACCGGTGCAATAATGTCTTCAAAATCTGCCATCGCTAGTCTTGTTTTTCAATTAATATTTGTTGCCCTTCCAGCGCCAACACCTCTTTTACAAGAGATGAATCTGCCTCCAAATCATTCACATCACACACCTTAGTCCCTAACCTAAATTTTGGGATGTTCAACACATAAACCTTCTTCCCATGCTCAATCTCTGCCTTAGCATTAGGATTGTTTTTCTGAGCCGTCAACTTATCAATGGTCGCTTGCATATCTGCAATCACACCTTCATAAGCCTCTTTTTCATCAGCAGCCAATCCTCCTTCAGCTGGGGCAGTAACTTTTTCTTCTTTGGGCGAATTTTTTTTCTCACTCATAATCGTAAAGTATTAATCCCCTCCGTGCTTTGCAGGGAGGGGGATAGTTTTTTTTAGGCCTGATCGTTCACAAAAAGCACTTCCAAGTCTGCAATCTGGCTACCAAGCGTAAACTTGGCCACATTATCAGTACCATGCAATGTTTCCACGCTTTTCGTTACTCCCGGTGTACCGGCAAGGTTAGTACCTGCGCACAGGTTTTGCCCTTGCGAGTCAAAAATAATCCTCTGGCTTCCGCCCATCCAAGTGGCAGGCTCAATCATCCATTTACCACCATCACCGTAAATTTCTTTTTTCTCATTCCCCATTCCTGGGTAAGCAATAGGAGAGTATTTCGCGCGCTCGTCTTTCAAATATTTCCGAAATACATCGTGGCTCATTCTAATTTTACCGCCCTTGTTTCGTACTGCCACTGGAATAACATCGTACATGTCCTCCGTTTTTGTGTAAGCATTAGTGTTTGTTAAGGCTCCCGTTACAATTGGGGTAATGTTACTGTCAGTAATTTCAGCAGACAGTATAGTCCCAGGCCCATCGAAACAAACCACACTATTTACGAGGTCCCACTTTGCGGTAGTAGTAATGGGCGATTGCCCAGCAGTAGTAGCAGCATTGGCCTGGTAAAAGTAGTTGTACCCATCTAGGGTGTACTTCACGTAATCGCCATCAGCGTAAGTAGCAGAAGCATCAAAGGCAGCAGCATCACCATGAAAAGAACTCAGGTAAAAATTATCATTAATCTCACTGGCCAGTTTCTGCATTTCTGCTTGCCAAAAAAATTGAGCAAAAGGAATAACCTTAGCGCCAGGAGCAAGCATGTCACTCATGTAAGTTTCAATTACCTCCTCCGGTACAAATCGGAAAATCTTCATACAGTCATTCACAAACAGCTTTCGTCCACCAAGTGTACGCTCCACGCCTTTATTTCTATCCACATCAGTATCTAACGGTCGCATGCCTGCATTCACTGTAATTTTCGGTAAAAGCTTACCATGTCTGCTCACATTACGGTCTACCTTCAGCTGACTAAAAACATCTAAGCCATTAAGGGTTTGCATCAATAGCGTTTTGCTGAACTGCCCCGCGAACTTAGTAACCGCAGTTACTGCCGTTTTCGGATCGAGCGTGGGTAGCGTTATCGCCAATATATTATTAGGCATATATGCCATTACCGTATGGGTAACCATAGGCACAGCCAAAGCCGCAGCAGCTCCATAGGCACTACCCGTTAGGGTGAACCCAATCAGCGCCACAAGCGCCAATTTTAAGAGTAAAAGAGTTTCCTTTTTCATCGTTTTCAGTCTTTATTCAATTTATTTTTTTTCGTCATTACCGGCCATCTCAGCCTGCAGTGCCCTTAGCGCATCCTCAGTAGCTTTCAACTCAGTGGTTTCAGCGTCATCAACAGCTCCACCCTCACCGCCAAGGTTCTCATTATTATCTAATGGAAACGTACCGCTCAGCTTACCTAACTCACTAATACGGGCACCTAGTGCATCAATGCCAGCTTTGCCTTTTTGGTCACCATCCAGCTTTGCAGCTTTCAACGTGGCCGCAAGGGCATCACTCAACTCAGTAGCAGTAGTAGTAGTAGTAGTTAGCGCCAAGGCTGCAGCAGCTGCATCCTTTTTAGCTTCCGCCAATTCCGTTTTCAGCTGATCACGATCTGCCGTAACCGTTCCCAGTTCGCTCAGTTTCGTGTTCATGCTTTCAAGCTGGGCATCAGTAAGCTCATGCTCCACGCTGTCTTTTCCTTCTTCTGGTGTAATGGCCAAAAAAGCCATCAAAGCCGCCCAGCCATTCTTTACATTCAGTTTCATATCATTTTCGATTTTTAAATCCTTATTAATAGGAGGGAGAAAAGCATTCAGCTTCTCCACCGCATTCAATTCGTCCGTTAAGTCCACTTTATGGCCATTGTCATCGTAGAGTGCCAGGGCGTTTTTGTTGGCCGGCACATCCACCACGCTTACTTCTACCAATTTACACTTGGTAACAGTGGGGCGGGTTTGGCCTGGCAACATGTACTTCTTATCCTCGCTCAGCTCAATAATCTGAAAGCCAATGCTTGCAGCACGAATGAAGTTCTTTTCAATCTTGTTGGAAATCATTTTTCCTTTCGGATCTTCCTCATCAAAAACAGGGTCACCATATAGTTTCCCGCTTTTCACCGCCACATTATCCCAGCGCCCAATTGGCCCATCATACTTATCTACACCCCAGCTCATGCGCTCATGGTTGAATAGTAACACGGGGTTCTTTTCAAAATCAGACATATCAATGCCATCAGTCAGCACACGGTAGCCGTAACTGTTGAGGGAATCATCTGAAAGTAAGAATGTCTTAGCCATTTGGCAGATTGAAATTTTCGTCTATACAAAAATTCACTACCATTTGCAGCGAATAAAGAACCTATCGTGTTTTCTTAAGCAATACGTTTTGTAGGGAGTATTGACTTTCAAATGGGCCTGTAACCTCCAACTCACCATCATCAAGGGCAAAGGTTTCTTGCAACCCTCCATCGTAGAATAGCTGCCCAAACTCATTGATAAAGAAGTAAGGATCTGTGCTTATATTAAGGTAATAACTAGGGTGGGTGTGTAATCCTACAAAATTAAACTGCCACCCTTTGGTGCCGCCAGGTGCGCCACTATTTTTAAAGTCAAACACCACACGCACCGGTTGCTCCGGGGTGCCAATCAATCGGCTTACGCCACCTCTATCCGTGTACTGCACCAACATCGGCTTATAACGGTTTCTAAAAAATAGGTTGGCAATATCTATATGGTCATGCGGCAGTAGTCCTCCAAAATCCTTGCTAAATAATTGGCCACTCTCCCCATCGCTGGGCGGCTCAGCAAAATCCAGCGTATCATTCACCGCAAAGCCAAAGCGCCACTGCTTCCCCGGCTTAAGCAATATCTGCCTATCCGTAATAGCCAAGTTGCGCACTTTGGGGAAACTAGCAACGTCCTCCACCAAGGTGAATTTAAACACGTCCATCCCAGCAACCAAGGCTTCATGTATTTCTCTAAAATCTTCCATATTATGCGAACACCTTTACCTAAATCCGTCACAACACGCTCTGCAAAAGGCTTTCTTGCCGCTTCTTCCATCGTTGGTAGCGTATGCGCCACATGTCGTACGTCATTTCCTCAGCAGCCGTGTTGTATTTTTCATTAAAATCAATAATAGTCTGCTTCATCCGTCCACTCCTACGGTTCGCCTCATTGCTATCCTCTAGCAATTCCAACTTGCCAAATAGCCGCGCCTGCATCAATTCGTCTAGCAGCTTATTGAATCGCTTAATATTACTGGCACTCACCACCAAAAAGCAAGTTTGGCCATCATACATTTTTCCAAGCTTATCCCTTTCGGGCAGATTAAACCCCCAGGTACATTCTCCATAATCCGGGGCCGGCCTATCACTACTATGTGCAATGCTCATAATGTAAGCACCTAACGGGCGGTGGGCATTAATGTCAATCTCATTTTTAGCGGCACCTAGCTCACTCCTTACAAAATTGTACAAATGGGGCCTTAGCGGTATTTTTACCTGAACTTTATTCATGCCAACCAATGTAATCATTGGTTCTCAAATTTCACCAATTTCAGAACTCACTTTTGCACACCTTTTTAACCAGGCTAATCGGTGGCTTCAGTCGTTACCGTTTGCGCAACAATGCTAATCAAGATACCAGCAATCAATAGTATTTCTGCCAAATGATTAACAATTGGCCTATCAATTGGTAAGGCTAGTAGAGCACCACCAGCCGCAGCCAATGCACCGCTCAGGTTGCGGATTTTAATAAACACCTTTGGGGTCGGAGCTTGAATACGTTCCTTCAACGTCATTTGTTTTTTGGAATTTTGCATCACTTAATTATTTAGTTGTTTAATTTTAATACTGTTTTTGCCTCATGGTGGTTGTGATCTCTTCTGTATTTTTCAGGATAGTCAGAAAACATCTGACTATACAACCGATTTGCTTCCTGTAATTTTTTCAAATACTCAGGGCTATTATGCTCCAGGCCATTAAGAGAGTCTAATATGGTATTGGCTTGTGCCTTCATCTCCTCGTAGGTG
>PPFU01004603.1_pt1 | contig 43956 bp, 46 predicted proteins | sample 1535991 | NCBI WGS metagenome assembly PPFU01 (sample SAMN04901290, study PRJNA319586) | Hypolithon metagenome, whole genome shotgun sequencing project. | isolation source: Antarctic Hypolithon | place: Antarctica: Miers Valley | collected 2014
GAACAGCCACCTCAATCCATACTACTGCTGATCAGAGGTCACTCGCTCCCGCAATTACCCCATGTTCGTTGAGTATCAGGACGGCGTCAGACCAGCTCCACCGCCACCGCCGTAGCCTCGCCGCCACCGATGCACAGGGAGGCGACGCCCCGCTTGCCGCCGCGCTGCTTCAGCGCATTGAGCAGCGTCACCATGATCCGCGCACCGCTGGCGCCGATCGGGTGGCCGAGCGCGGTGCCGCCGCCGTTCACGTTGATCTTGTCGTGCGGGATGCCGATGTCGCGCATCGCGAACATCGCGACGCAGGCGAACGCCTCGTTGACCTCCCACAGATCGACCTCGTCGGCCTTCCAGCCGGCCTTTTCGAGCACCTTCCTGATCGCACCAACGGGCGCGGTGGTGAAATCCTTGGGCTCCTGCGCATGCGCGGCCATCGCCACGATCCGCGCGAGCGGCTGGCGGCCCTGCTGCTTGGCCACGCTCTCGCGGGTCAGCACCAGCGCCGCCGCGCCGTCGGAGATCGAGGAGGAGGTGGCGGCGGTGATCGTGCCTTCCTTGGCGAAAGCGGCCTTCAGCTGGGGGATCTTCTCGGGATTGGCCTTACCCGGCGCTTCGTCGCGTTCTATGGTGACGTCACCCTTGCGGGTTTTCACGGTGACCGGCGTCACCTCATCGTCGAACGCACCCGACTTGATCGCCTCGTTCGCTCGGGCGAGCGAGGTCGTGGCGAATTCGTCCATGTCCTGTCGGGTGAGCTGATATTCGTCGGCGGTGCACTGGGCAAAGGCGCCCATCGCCTTGCCCTCCTCGTACGCGTCTTCCAACCCGTCGAGGAACATGTGGTCATACGCCGTATCGTGCCCGATCCGCGCGCCCGAGCGGTGCTTCTTGAGCAGGTAGGGCGCGTTGGTCATGCTCTCCATGCCGCCGGCTACCACCATGTCCGCGCTGCCTACGGCGAGCGCCTCGGCGCCCATGATCACCGTCTGCATGCCGCTGCCGCACACCTTGTTGACCGTGGTAGCCTGCACCGTTTTGGGCAGGCCGGCCTTGATCCCCGCCTGCCGCGCGGGCGCCTGGCCCAGCCCGGCGGGCAGCACGCAGCCCATGTAGAGCCGCTCCACATCATCGCCCGAAATGCCCGCCCTCTCGACCGCGGCCTTCACCGCAGTGGCGCCCAGATCGGTGGCCGAAGCTTCCGACAGCGCCCCCTGCATGCCGCCCATCGGCGTGCGTGCATAAGACAGGATGACGACGGGATCGGCTTCGCTGAAAGTGGCCATGTGCTTCTCTCCCCACTGGGTGCTTGGATTCGCTAGGGCCCATCTAGTGTCGGCGCGCTCGCGGGGCAAACCGCAGGGCGCCCGCCGCCGGACCAAATTGGGCTTGCCCCTTGAACGCGCCTGCGCTGGGCAGTAGGGCGGCGCCAAGTCCTCTCCCCGCGCAAGGGGCGAGTCTGCGCTTCAAGGATTTCCGGTGTTCGACCTGACGCAATATTTGCCGATTCTGATCTTCATCGGCATCGCGCTTGTCCTGTCGGTTGCCTTCGTGTTCCTGCCGATGGGCGTGTCGCGCCTCACCGGCTCGCACAACCCCACCGCCGAAAAGCTGAGCGAATATGAATGCGGCTTCCCCGCCTTCGAGGATGCGCGCAGCCAGTTCGACATCAAGTTCTACCTGGTGGCGATCAGCTTCATCGTCTTCGACCTTGAGGCGGCGTTCCTGTTCCCCTGGGCCGTCACCCTCGATCTCACCGGCTGGCCAGGCTGGATCGGCATGATGGTGTTCCTCACCATTCTCGCCACCGGTCTGGCTTACGAATGGAAGAAGGGCGCGCTGGAATGGGCGTGAACGATGGCCGGCTGGTCGATCCGCGCACCGGCGTGAGCCTCGACCACCAGCTGGCGAACCCGGCCGGCAACACCGTCAGCCCAGAGGCGCACAACCGCGTGCTGCACCCCGAATTGCAGCAGCCGGACACGGGCTATTACAACGCGCTCTCGTCCGAAGTATCGGACAAGGGCTTCCTCGTCACCGGCACGGAGGACCTGTTCCAGTGGGCCCGCACCGGCTCGCTCTGGTGGATGACCTTCGGCCTCGCTTGCTGCGCGGTGGAGATGATCCACGTGAACATGCCGCGCTACGACATGGAGCGCTTCGGCGTGGCCCCGCGCGCCTCCCCGCGCCAAAGCGACGTGATGATCGTGGCCGGCACCTTGTGCAACAAGATGGCCCCGGCGCTGCGCAAGGTCTACGACCAGATGTCGGACCCCAAATACGTCATCAGCATGGGCAGCTGCGCCAATGGCGGCGGCTATTACCACTACAGCTATTCGGTGGTGCGCGGCTGCGACCGCATCGTGCCGGTCGATATTTACGTCCCCGGCTGCCCGCCCACCGCCGAGGCGCTGCTCTATGGCGTGATGCAGCTGCAGCGGAAGATCCGCCGCGTCGGCACGATCGAGCGTTGAAGGCGCAGCGCTGATGGCCGTCCTCCATTCCGCCCCCCGCGTCAGCGCGGACCCGGCCGCGCTGGAAACGCTTGGCGCAGCGCTGGGCGGCCTGCTGGTCGATGCGCATGAGGAGCATGGCGAGCTGATGTTGCGCGTGCCCCGCGAAAGCATCGAGGACGCGCTGCGCCTGCTGCGCGACGAGCATGCCTACCAGCAGCTGATCGACATTGCCGGGGTGGATTATCCGGGGCGCGAGGAGCGCTTCGAGCTGGTGTACATCCTGCTCAGCCTGACGAAGAACCACCGCATCATGGTCAAGTGCAGCGCGGCCGAAGACGTGGCGGTGCCCACCGTCACCACCCTGTGGCCCAATGCAGGCTGGCTGGAACGCGAGGTGTTCGACATGTTCGGCGTCCCGTTCGACGGCAATACCGACATGCGCCGGATCCTCACCGATTACGGCTTCGAGGGGCACCCCTTTCGCAAGGATTTCCCGCTCACCGGCTACCACGAGGTGCGCTATTCCGAGGAAGCCAAGCGGGTGATCTATGAGCCGGTGGAGCTGGCGCAGGATTTCCGCAATTTCGAGTTCACCAGCCCATGGGAAGGCGCCGATTACCCGCTGCCGGGCGACGAGAAGGCCACCATGCCCCCGGTGATGGAGGTCAAGACCACCGAAAAGCCGATCCAGACCGGCGCCGGCCCAAAAACCGACGCGAAGGCCGCCGAACATGTCGCCCGCGGCGCCTCGGGCGGAACGGTGGCAGGGCAGGGGCAGGGCGAACCGGTCCCCGAGGACACGAAGATCGAGGCTCCCGGCGCCCCCGATCCCACCGAGGACCGCCACGACCGCCTGCCGCGTGAGGATACCTCGCCCGATACACACGGTGCCACGCAGGTCGAGCCGCGCAAGAGCAGAGATCGAGACGAGTAATGCCCAGCCTCACCCAGGACGTGGTGCCCACCACCGGTGACGAGACGATCTCCAGCTACACGATCAATTTCGGCCCCCAGCACCCGGCCGCGCACGGCGTGCTGCGGCTGGTGATGGAGCTGGATGGTGAGATCATCGAGCGGGTCGATCCGCATATCGGCCTGCTCCATCGGGGCACCGAGAAGCTGATCGAATACAAGACCTACCTCCAGGCACTGCCCTATTTCGACCGGCTCGATTATTGCAGCCCGATGTGCATGGAGCACACTTGGGTGCTGGCGATCGAAAAGCTGCTCAACGTCGAGGTGCCGATCCGCGCACAATATCTTCGCGTGCTGTTCGCCGAGCTGACGCGGATCAAGAACCACCTGCTCAACATCGGCGCGCATGTGATGGACGTGGGCGCGATGACCGCCAATCTGTGGCTGTTCGAACTGCGCGAAGACGTGATGAACTTCTACGAGCGCGCCTCGGGCGCCCGCATGCACGCGGCCTATTTCCGCCCGGGCGGCGTCCACCAGGACGTGCCGCTCAAGCTGCTCACCGACATCGGCGATTGGTGCGATACGCTCCTGCCGCGCCTGTTCGGGGATGCGATGAGCCTCGTCATCGACAATCGCATCTTCAAGCAGCGCAATGTCGATATCGCCGTGGTCAGCAAGGAAGATGCGATCGCCTGGGGCTTCTCCGGCCCGATGATCCGCGCCTCCGGCCTCCCGTGGGACCTGCGCAAGAGCCAGCCCTATGACGTGTACGAGCGGATGGATTTCGAAATTCCCGTCGGCACCAATGGCGATTGCTACGATCGGATGATGGTGCGCGTGGAGGAGGTCCGCCAGTCGGCCCGCATCATCAAGCAATGCCTCGCCGAACTGCCCGAGGGCCCGGTGCAGAGCATCGACCGCAAGGTGGCCCCGCCCAAGCGCGGTGAGATGAAGCAATCAATGGAAGCGCTGATCCATCACTTCAAGCTCTATACCGAAGGCTTTCACGTGCCCGCAGGCGAGGTCTACGTCGCCACTGAGAGCCCCAAGGGCGAGTTCGGCGTGTATCTGGTCAGCGACGGCTCGAACAAGCCTTACCGCTGCAAGATCCGCCCCACCATGTTCAGCCACCTCCAGGCGATGGATTTCATGTGCAAGGGGCACATGCTGCCCGATGCCACGGCCATCCTGGGCGCGATCGACGCCGTGTTCGGGGAGTGCGACCGGTGAGCGCCAGCGCAGAGATGGGGCAGCCCGGTGAGGGCATCGTGCGGGAGGGGGGAGTGCCGATGGATACGCTCATCGATCGCGTTGACGCTTTTGCCCAACGCCACCGCAGGATCCTCTCGATTGTCGGCGCAATCTGGTTTGTTCTCGGCTGCGCGGCGGCTTCGGGAATGGTTCGCCTCCCCGACATTCCGCTGCTGACCGACAGGGCCGCCTTCTTCCTCAGCGGCGCCTACAATGCGATCTGGTGGGGGTTCCTCTACCCACGGGCCGAACAGCGCCGGAAAGAACGCAAGGCGCTGATCGAGGGCAAGGCTGCCACCGATGGCTAATCGCGCCCCATCTCCCGATAGCCCCGAGCTACGCGCCCGCTGGGGCTCCTTCGCCTGGACCGAAGCGAATGCCGATCTCGCGCGCCAGATCGTCGCTCGCTACCCCGAGGGGCGCCAGCGCAGCGCGGTGATGCCGCTGCTGTTCCTCGCTCAAGAGCAGGTCGGCGCGGAGACGAACACGCAAGGCTGGCTGCCCATCCCGGTGATCGAGTTCGTCGCACGCGAACTCGAGATGCCGGCGATCCGGGTGCTCGAGGTCGCCAGCTTCTACATGATGTACAACCTCGCCCCGGTCGGCCGCTTCCATGTGCAGGTCTGCGGCACCACGCCCTGCATGCTGCGCGGCTCGGACGACATCCTCGATGCCTGCTATGCGCGCGGGATGAAGAAGGGCCACACCACGCCGGACGGGCTGTGGACGCTCACCGAGGTGGAATGCATGGGCAATTGCGCCACCGCGCCGATGGTTCAGATCAATGATGCCAATTACGAGGACCTGACCCCCGAACGGCTCGACATCGTGCTCGATGCGCTCGCCCGCGGCGAAATGCCGAAGGAAGGCACGCAGGAGCCCGGCCGCCATACTAGCGAACCGCTCGGCGGCCCCACGACGCTCACCGCCATGGTCGAGGCCAATTACGATTACCGGGGCGAATGGCAGTGAACGGCAAGATCATCATCGGCTTGGGCGCCGCCCTGATGGCCTGGGGCGCGGTCGCTTTCAGCTACGGGCAGAACGGCACCGGAGCGGCACTTCTGCTACTCGGCATCGCGGTGTTCGTGCTCGGCCGGCGCCAGTCACGAAAGGGTCTATAATGGAACCGGTGATACTCGTCCTTGTCGCCCTCGTGCTGGTGTTCCTCGCCTTTAAGTTCCTTGCCGGCCTAATCAAAACGGTAGTGCTCGTCGCCATCCTGGCCGCCGTGGCGATCTTCGTGTTCGGGGGCATGGCGTGATGGCCTCGGACGAGGGCCACCGCGGGGCCGTTGGCAGCCGCAAGGCGCTGGCATTCGGCGCAGTGCTGCTGGTGATCGGCACGGCAGTGCTCGCGCTCGCGCTGTGGCGCAGCTACGGGCTGGATGAAGACGCGACCGACCTGTTCATCGCCGCACCGCTACTGCTAATGACCGCATCGCTGGTCCTGCGCAGCCCCTCCAGGCGCGGGGGCGACAATGCTCGCTGACAAGGACCGCATTTTCACCAACCTGTACGGCTTCCAGGACTGGCACCTCGCCGGCGCGCAGGCACGCGGCGACTGGGACGATACCAAGGCGCTGATCGCCCGCGGGCAGGAAGCGATCATCGACGAACTGAAGGAATCAGGCCTGCGCGGTCGCGGCGGCGCGGGCTTTCCCACCGGCCTCAAATGGTCCTTCATGCCCAAGGAATCGCCCAAGGACGCGCAGGGGAACAGCCGCCCCAGCTTCCTCGTCATCAATGCCGACGAATCCGAGCCCGGCAGCTGCAAGGATCGCGAGATCCTGCGCCACGATCCGCACAAGCTGATCGAAGGGGCGCTTGTGGCCGGCTTCGCAATGCGCGCGCGCGCCGCCTATATCTACATCCGCGGCGAATATATCCGCGAGGCCGAAAACCTGTTCGCCGCCGTGGCCGAAGCCTACGATGCCGGCCTGCTGGGCAAGAACGCGGCCGGCTCCGGCTTCGATTTCGATGTTTTCGTCCATCGCGGCGCGGGCGCCTACATCTGCGGCGAGGAAACCGCGATGATCGAGAGCCTGGAGGGCAAGAAGGGCCAGCCCCGCCTCAAGCCCCCGTTCCCCGCCGGCGCGGGCCTTTACGGCTGCCCCACCACGGTGAACAACGTTGAATCCATCGCGGTCGTGCCCACCATCCTGCGGCGGGGCGCGGTCTGGTTCTCCAGCTTCGGGCGCGAGGGCAACAAGGGCACCAAGCTGTTCCAGATCAGCGGCCACGTGGAAAAGCCCTGCGTGGTCGAAGAGGCGATGAGCATCCCCTTTCGCGAGCTGATCGAGACGCATTGCGGCGGCATCCGCGGCGGGTGGGATAATCTTCTCGCAGTCATCCCCGGCGGCTCCTCGGTGCCGCTGGTCCCGGCGGCCGAGATCATGGATTGCCCGATGGATTTCGACGGGCTCAAGGCGCTGGGCTCGGGCCTCGGCACCGCGGCGGTGATCGTAATGGACAAGAGCACCGATATTGTTCGCGCGATCAGCCGACTCAGCTATTTCTACAAGCACGAAAGCTGCGGCCAGTGCACCCCCTGCCGCGAGGGCACCGGCTGGATGTGGCGCATGATGGAACGCCTGCGCGTGGGCGATGCCACAGTGGCCGAGATCGACATGCTCTATGGCGTCACCAAGCAGGTCGAAGGCCACACCATCTGCGCTTTGGGCGACGCCGCAGCCTGGCCGATCCAGGGCCTGATCAAGCACTTCCGCCCGGAGCTTGAACGCCGCATAGCCGAGCGTGAAGCGGGCGACGTGCGGGAGGCGGCGGAGTGAACCGCCCGCGCTCAGCCTCAGCCTCAGCCAACGCCCTGGCGGCCGGCGCCATGGTTCTCGCCGGCTTGCTTGCGAGTGTGCCAGTCGCTGCGGACCCGCAGAGTGTCATCGGCTCGAGAATTCCGCGCAAAGAGGCCGGCGTGTCGCGCACGCAATTGCTGCCGCAATCCGGCTCGATGCGGGCCGGGTTCAATGCGCTTGGCCGCTGCATGGCTGAGTTGTTCGAGCCGGCAGCCCGCAGGGCACTGGCGCATCCCTACGGCGGGGAACAGCAGGCAAAGGCTGTCGGCCGGATCTTGGAACAGGCGCGCTGGCGCAGCGGGGATTGCACCAGCGCCAGTATCGAAACGAGCGGCTCTGTCGAAGCCTATGCCGGAGCTTTCGCCGAGTTCTTCCTGCGCCATCGATTTGGTCAGGCGCAGGTAGACGCCCTGGCCGCGGACCAGAGCGAGGGATGGTCCGCCGCCCGCCTGGTCCCCCGCACCGGCGACGAGCACTTCAGCGCGTGCATCGTGGCCGCAGCAGCACCGCAGATTTACGCACTCGTGGAAACCATACCCGACAGCGGGGCGGAGCAAGCGGCACTTGCCCCGATCATCGAGGTTCTCTCACCCTGTATAACGCAGGGACAGGAGGTGGCTTTCACTCCAGCTGGCCTCCGCAGCACGCTCGCCGTGTCGCTATTCCAGGCGCTCAGTGACTACAGCGAATACACGCAGGACGCAGGCTGATGCCGAAAGTCACAGTCGACGGCACGGAAATCGAGGTCCCCAACGGCGCCACCGTGCTGCAGGCCTGCGAGATGGCAGGGAAGGAAATTCCGCGCTTCTGCTATCATGAGCGGCTGTCCATCGCCGGCAATTGCCGGATGTGCCTGGTCGAGGTGAAGCCCGGCCCGCCCAAGCCGCAGGCCAGCTGCGCGCTGCCCGCCACCGAGGGGCAGGAGATCCGCACCGACAGCGCGATGGTCAAGGCCGCGCGCGAGGGGGTGATGGAGTTCCTGCTCATCAACCACCCGCTCGATTGTCCGATCTGCGACCAGGGCGGCGAGTGCGACCTGCAAGACCAGTCGATGATGTATGGCCGCGGCGGCACGCGCTACAACGAGAACAAGCGGGCCGTGACGCACAAATACATGGGCCCGCTGATCAAGACGATCATGACTCGCTGCATCCACTGCACTCGCTGCGTGCGCTTCTCCGAAGAGGTCGCCGGGGTGGACGAGATCGGCGCGCTCTATCGCGGCGAGGACATGCAGATCACCACCTATCTCGAACGCGCCGCGAGCCACGAACTCTCCGCCAATGTGATCGATCTGTGCCCGGTCGGCGCGCTCACCAGCCGCCCCTATGCCTACGAGGCGCGCCCGTGGGAGCTGAAGAAGACGCTCGGCATCGACGTATCGGACGCAATGGGCACCAACATCCGCGTGGATTCGCGCGGCCGCGAAGTGCTGCGCGTGCTGCCGCGCAATAATGACGACGTGAACGAGGAGTGGATCAGCGACAAGGCGCGCTACCAGATCGACGGGCTCCTCCGCCGCCGGCTTGATAGGGTGTGGATCCGTCGTGAAGGCAAGCTCCAGCCCGCCAGCTGGGACGAGGCCTTTGCCGCCATCGCCGCGACCAACCCGGGCGCCAGCGTTGCGGCGGTGGCGGGCGATCTGCTCGATTGCGAGACGATGTTCGCCGCCAAACGCCTGCTCGGCGCGCTCGGCTCCACGCTGATCGAGAGCCGGCAGACCGGCCTGTCCTACCCGGCCGACAATCTCGCCGCTGTCGCCTTCAACTCCACCTTCGCGGGCATCGAGGAAACCGATGCGGTGCTGGTGATCGGCAGCCATCTGCGCTGGGAGGCGCCGCTGCTCAACGTCCGCCTCCGCAAGGCCGCGCGGCGCGGCGCCAAGATCTTCCTGATCGGCCCCCACTGGGAAACCACTTATCCGGCCGAGTTCCTGGGCGAGGATGCGCAGCTGTTGCACAGCCTTCCCGACCACGTAGCAAGCGCGATGCAAGGCGCTGCAAGGCCGGCCATCATCGTGGGCGCAGGCGGTCTCGCAGTTGGCGCGCTCCACCCTGCCTTGGCCCTCGGAGCAGGCTGGAACCTCACGCGGGAAGGCTGGAACGGCTTCAACGTCGTGCACATGGCCGCCGCCCGGATGGGCGCGCTGATGCTCGGCTTCGCGCAGGCCGGCGGCGTCGCAGACTTCGCAAGAGCCGCGCCCAAAGTATTGATTTCGCTCGGTGCAGATGAATTGGACCATGCCCCCTTTGCACAATCGCTGAAGGTCTATATCGGCCACCATGGCGATCGCGGCGCAGCGGCGGCGGACATCATCCTGCCGGGCAGTGCCTTTACCGAAAAGCCGGGAACCTACGTCAACATGGAAGGCCGCGTGCAGTTCGCTGACCAATCGGTCTTCGCCCCCGGCGATGCGCGAGAGGATTGGACGATCCTGCGCGCCCTCGCCGATGCGTTGGGAGTCTCGGTCGGGTTCGACAGCTTCGACCAGCTGCGCGCGGCAATGATCGCCGAAGTGCCGGCGCTTGGACAGGCCGGGCTGGCGCAATATGGCGCTCTGCCCTCGGCCGACACTTCGGTCCGCGCCGAAGGCCGCATCGCCTATCCGATCAAGGATTTCTACCTCACCAACCCAATCGCCCGGGCCAGCGTGGTGATGCAGCGCTGCTCGGCCGAGTTGCTGCATGGCGAGATAGAGGCCGAGGCTGCGGAATGACTGCGGTTTTCCAGAGCTGGGGTCTGTCCTACGAAGCGGCGTGGTTGTTCGCCACCGTGGCGGGCGTCCTGCTGATCGCCTTTCCGCTGATGCTTGCGGTGGCGATGGTCATCTATGTCGATCGCAAGGTCTGGGCTGCGGTCGCGCTGCGCCGCGGACCCAATGTGGTCGGCCCGTTCGGTCTGCTGCAGAGCTTCGCCGATGGGCTAAAGGTGTTCCTGCAAGAGACGATCATACCCGCGGCGGCCAACAAGGGACTATTCCTGATCGCCCCGATCGTCACCTTCACCGTGGCGCTGTCAGCCTGGGCGGTGATTCCGTTCAACTCCGGCGCGGTGCTGGCCGATATCAACGTCGGCCTGCTGTACATCTTCGCGATCAGCTCGCTAGGGGTGTACGGCGTGGTCATCGCGGGTTGGGCATCCAACTCAAAATACCCTTTTTTCAGTGCGATGCGGGCCGCTGCTCAGATGATCTCTTACGAGGTCTCGATCGGTTTCATCCTCATTTGCGTGGTGCTGTGGGCCGGCACATTCAACTTGAACGGCATCATCGAGGCGCAGCGCGGCCACGGTCTGGGCATCGTCAACGGCTTCGTCTTCAACGTTCTGCTGTTTCCGATGTGGGTGATGTTCCTCATCTCCAGCCTGGCCGAAACCGCGCGCGCGCCCTTCGATCTCACCGAGGCGGAAAGCGAACTCGTCGCCGGCTACCAGACCGAATATTCCAGCATGAGCTTCGCGCTGTTTTGGCTCGGCGAATACGCCAACGTGCTGCTGATGTGCGCGCTCAACGCCATCCTGTTCTTCGGCGGCTGGCTGCCACCGCTGGACTGGGAGCCGCTCTACCTCGTCCCCGGCTGGATCTGGCTGCTGGCGAAGATCTTCTTTTTCTTCCTCATCTTCAGCTGGATCAAGGCCACCGTGCCCCGCTTCCGCTACGACCAACTGATGCGGCTCGGCTGGAAGGTGTTCCTGCCCCTCAGTCTGGTCTTTGTCGTGCTGGTCAGCGGCTGGCTCATGCTCACGAGGTACGGATGACCGTCGCCCAACTCATCAAGAGCTTCACCCTGTGGGAGTTCCTCAAGGCCCACGCACTAACTCTGAAATATTTCTTCAAGCCCAAGGCGACGATCAACTATCCGTTCGAGAAGAACCCGCTGTCCCCCCGCTTCCGCGGCGAACATGCGCTGCGCCGTTATCCCAACGGTGAGGAGCGCTGTATCGCCTGCAAATTGTGCGAGGCGGTGTGCCCGGCGCTGGCGATCACCATCGAGAGCGAACCGCGCGAGGACGGCAGCCGTCGCACCACCCGCTACGACATCGACATGACCAAGTGCATTTATTGCGGCTTCTGCCAGGAGGCATGCCCGGTCGACGCGATCGTCGAGGGGCCAAATTTCGAATATTCGACGGAGACCCGCGAGGAGTTGATGTACGACAAGGCCAAGCTGCTGGCCAACGGGGACAAGTGGGAGCGGGCGCTCGCCGCTAACCTTGAAGCCGACGCGCCCTACCGCTAGGCGCCGCCTCAGACATGCATGGGGGCTCATGATCCAGGCTTTCGCCTTTTACCTGTTCGCGGCTCTCGTAATCGCCAGCGGCGCGCTGACGGTGCTCGCGCGCAATCCGGTGCACTCGGTGCTGTGGCTGATCGTCGCCTTCTTCAACGGCGCCGGGCTGATGGTGCTCGTGGGCGCTGAATTCATCGCCATGCTGCTGGTGATCGTCTACGTCGGCGCGGTTGCGGTGCTGTTCCTGTTCGTGGTGATGATGCTCGACATCGATTTCGCCGAGCTGCGCGCGGGCTTCATCCGCAATTTCCCGCTCGGCATCGCCATTGCAGCTGTGCTGCTGGCGGAGCTGGTGCTGGGCATCGGCGCCTATCGGGCGGGCGCAATTGGGCTCGGCACCCCGATGGGCGACGCCGCCCCGCTGCTGGGTGAGAGCAATATCGAGAACATCGGCGCACTGCTCTACGGGCGCTACCTGTTCCTGTTCGAATGCGCAGGCCTCATCCTGCTGGTGGCGATGATCGGCGCGATTGTGCTCACCCATCGCGAGCGCAAATCGCCGCGCGCCCAGCAGAACATCGCCCGCCAGATCGCCCGCAACCCGAACGAGGCGACGGTCAACGCACGGCCCGAAGTCGGCCGGGGGATCGAGCTGTGAAGCGGGCACGGCGATGATCGGCATCGAACATTACGTCGTGGTCAGCTCGATCCTGTTCGTGTTGGGCGTGCTGGGCATCTTCCTCAATCGCAAGAACATCATCGTCATCCTCATGGCGATCGAGCTGATCCTGCTGGCGGTGAACATCAACCTCGTCGCCTTCAGCGCCTTCCTGGGGGACCTGACGGGGCAGATCTTCGCGATGTTCGTCCTCACCGTGGCGGCGGCCGAGGCGGCGATCGGCCTGGCGATCCTGGTCGTTTATTATCGCGGCCGCGGAACCATCGCGGTGGACGATGTCAACCGGATGAAGGGCTGAACATTTGTCCCCCATCCTGATCATCGTCTTCCTCCCGCTGCTGGCGGCGCTCGTCGCCGGGCTGGGCAATCGCGCGCTCGGCAATGTCGTCGCCAAGGCGCTGACCACCGGCGCGCTGTTCGTCTCCTGCGCGCTCAGCTGGCCGATCTTCCTCACCTATCTCGGCGGCGGGGTCGAGGCGCAGGTGGTGCCGGTGCTCAAATGGGTCGAGAGCGGCACGTTGAGCTTCGACTGGGCGCTGCGGGTCGATGCGCTCACCGCGGTCATGCTGGTGGTGATCACCACGGTCTCGGCGCTGGTCCACCTCTACAGCTGGGGCTACATGGCCGAAGATCCGGACCAGCCGCGCTTCTTCGCCTATCTCTCGCTGTTCACCTTCGCCATGCTGATGCTGGTGACGGCGGATAACCTCGTCCAGATGTTCTTCGGCTGGGAAGGGGTGGGCCTCGCCAGCTATCTGCTGATCGGCTTCTGGTTCAAGAAGCCCACCGCCAATGCCGCGGCGATCAAGGCCTTCGTCGTCAACCGCGTGGGCGATCTGGGCTTCATGCTGGGCATTTTCGGCACCTTCCTGGTGTTCGGCACCACCTCGATTCCCGCGATCCTCGAAGCGGCGCCTGCCATGGCCAATTCGTCAATCGGGTTCCTAGGCATGCGGCTCGATACGATGACGATCCTGTGCCTGCTGCTGTTCATCGGCGCGATGGGGAAATCGGCGCAGCTGGGCCTGCACACCTGGCTGCCCGATGCGATGGAGGGGCCAACGCCCGTCTCCGCATTGATCCACGCGGCCACTATGGTCACCGCGGGCGTGTTCATGGTCTGCCGCCTCTCGCCGATGTTCGAGGCGGCGCCGATGGCCCTCACCTTCGTCACCTTCATCGGCGCGGCCACCTGCCTGTTTGCCGCCACCATCGGCACCACCCAATGGGACATCAAGCGGGTCATCGCCTACTCCACCTGCTCGCAGCTGGGCTACATGTTCTTCGCTGCGGGCGTGGGCGCTTATGGCGTGGCGATGTTCCACCTGTTCACCCACGCCTTCTTCAAGGCGCTGCTGTTCCTGGGCGCGGGCTCGGTGATCCACGCGATGCACCACGAACAGGACATGCGTCATTACGGCGCGCTGCGGCGCGAGATCCCGATCACCTTCTGGGCAATGCTGGCCGGCACGCTGGCGATCACCGGGGTGGGCGTGCTCGGCGTGTTCGGCTTCGCGGGCTTCTATTCCAAGGATGCGATCCTCGAGGCGGCTTTCGCCAGCGGCACCGGAATGGGGCGCACCGCCTTCTGGTTCGGCGCCATCGCCGCGCTGCTTACCAGCTTCTACAGCTGGCGGCTGATGTTCCTGACCTTTTGGGGCCGCCCCCGCTGGGCTTCGAGCGAGTACATCCAGCACGCGATGCACGCTTCCGGCGATCATCATTCCGGCGATCACGGGCACGCGGAGGCGCACGGCCATGCCAAGCTGCACGCAGACAACCCGCCCGCGCAGGAACATTCCGGCGATGATGTCGTGCATTCCGTGCCCTCGCCGAACGAGGCGGACGGCACCGGCGGCTACCACCCGCATGAGAGCCCGTGGGCGATGCTGGTGCCACTGGTGCTGCTAAGCGCCGGCGCGGTGTTCGCTGGCTTCGTGTTCCAACACGCCTTTATCGACGAGCCGGCATTCTGGAACGGCTCGATTGCCTATAACGAAGAGCTGATCCACGCGCTTCACGAGGTGCCGCTGTGGGTGAAGCTCACCGCCACCATCGACATGCTGCTCGGCCTCGCCGCAGCGTGGCTCGCCTACATCCACAGAACTTCGATCCCTGCTGTCACGGCGCGGATGCTTGGGCCGATCTACCGCCTGTTTCTCAACAAGTGGTATTTCGACGAGCTCTACGCCTTCCTCTTCGTGCGCCCGGCCTTCCGGTTCGGTCGCGTGTTCTGGCAGCGCGGCGATATCGGGGTGATCGATCGGTTCGGCCCCAACGGCGCTGCCTGGGCGGTGGGGCAGGGCGCCATCTTCGCGCGGAAGGTGCAGTCGGGGTACCTCACCAGCTATGCGCTGATTATGTTGCTGGGCTTGGTCGCGGCGATCAGCTGGGTGCTCGTCTGATGGAGGGCTTTCCCATCCTCTCGGCCATGCTGCTGGTGCCGCTGCTCGGCGCCATCGCCTGCATGTTCGTCGCCGCGCCGGCCGCGCGCACCATCGCGCTGGCCGCAACGCTGCTCAACTTCCTCCTCGGTATCGTGCTGTGGGCCAGCTACGATATCGGCGGCGCGCAGTGGCAGTTCACCGAGCGCGCGGCGGTCTTCGCCGGCTTCGAATGGGCGCTGGGGATCGATGGCATCGCGCTGATGCTGATCGTGCTCAGCGTATTCCTGATGCCGATCTGCATCCTCGCCAGCCGCTCCATCGAGCGGCGGGTGGGCGAGTACATGGCCGCCTTCCTGTTCATGGAAACGCTGATGATCGGCGTGTTCGCGGCGCAGGACCTGTTCCTGTTCTACATCTTCTTCGAGGCCGGCCTCATCCCGATGTACCTCATCATCGGCATCTGGGGCGGGGACAACCGGATCTACGCCAGCTACAAGTTCTTCCTCTACACGCTGCTCGGCTCGCTGCTGATGCTGATCGCGATGCTGTGGATGGCCGAGGAAGCGGGCACTAGCTCCATCCCAGCATTAATGGCCTACGATTTCGATCCCGGCGCGCAGGTCTGGCTGTTCCTGGCCTTCTTCGCCAGCTTCGCGGTGAAGATGCCGATGTGGCCGGTGCACACCTGGCTGCCCGATGCGCATGTGCAGGCGCCCACCGCCGGCTCGGTGATCCTGGCCGGCGTGCTGCTGAAGATGGGTGGCTACGGCTTCATCCGCTTCAGCCTGCCGATGTTCCCCGAGGCCAGTGCGCAGCTCGCCTGGCTGGTGTTCGCTTTGTCGATGATCGCGGTGGTGGTCACCAGCCTCATTGCGCTGGTTCAGCACGATATGAAGAAGCTGATCGCCTATTCCTCGGTGGCCCACATGGCCATCGTCACCGTCGGCCTGTTCGCCTTCAACGTGCAGGGGCTGGAAGGGGCGATGATCGTCATGCTCAGCCACGGCCTCGTCTCGGGCGCGCTGTTCCTGTGCGTAGGCGTGATCTACGATCGGCTGCACACGCGCGAGATCTCGCGCTACGGCGGCCTGTCGATCAACATGCCACGCTATGCGCTGTTCTTCCTGCTGTTCACCATGGCCAGTATCGGCCTGCCCGGCACCAGCGGCTTCGTCGGCGAGTTCCTGGCGCTGGCCGGCATCTACCAGGTCTCGAGCTGGGTCGCGCTGGTCTGCACCACCGGCATTATCCTGGGCGCCGCCTACATGCTCTATCTCTACCGCCGCGTCGCCTTCGGGCTGCAGCGCAACGAGGACGCAGCGGCGATGAAAGACCTGTCGCCGCGCGAATATGTCATGCTCGCCCCGATCGCCGCCGCCGTGCTGTGGATGGGCGTCTATCCTGAAAGCTTTCTCGCGCCGATGCGGCAGGACATCCAGCGGCTGGACGAACGCCTCGCACGCGCTGCGCCCGAAGGCGATGCACGGCTGGCGGTCGGTCGACTGGCCCCGGCACCCACCCAGGCCCCGGCCGAGGGCGCTCACTGATGATCGATTACGAAACCTCGCTCCGGCTGATCGCGCCCGAAATCCTGCTGGCCGTCTCCGGCCTCGTGCTGCTGCTGGTCGCCGCCTGGGGGGGCGACCGCGCCGCGCGGGCGGTCAGCATCGCCGCCGCGGTCGCGCTCGGCACGGCGTTTTTCCTAGTCATGCCCTCGGTCGATGGCGGCCTCAGCGGCCCTGACCGCATCGCCTTCGCCGGCCTGTTCCGCGCCGATGCCTTTGCCGGCTTTGCCAAGCTGATGATCTTCGCCGCCAGCATCGCCGCGCTGATGGTGGCGCCGTCGTTCCTCGAGCGCACCGGCTCGATGCGCGCGGAATACCCGATCCTGGTGCTGTTCTCGGCGCTGGGCATGGCGATCATGGTCTCCGCCGGCGATCTGATGACGCTTTATATCGGGCTCGAACTGCAATCGCTCTCCGCCTACGTGCTCGCCGCCTTCCTGCGCACCGACGGGCGCTCGGCCGAAGCGGGGCTCAAATATTTCGTTCTGGGCGCCTTGGCGAGCGGCATCCTGCTGTTCGGCATGAGCCTCACCTACGGCTTTGCCGGCACCACCAGCCTTGCCGGCATCCGCGTATCGATGGTCGATGGCCTGTCCACCGGTGCGATGTTCGGGCTGGTGTTCGTGCTCGCGGGCCTCGCCTTCAAGATCAGTGCGGTGCCGTTCCACATGTGGACGCCCGATGTCTACGAAGGCGCTCCCACGCCGGTCACCGCCTTCTTCGCCAGCGCCCCCAAGGTCGCCGCCGTGGCGCTCACCGCGCGCGTTGCGATCGAGGCATTCGGCTCGCAGGCCGACGCCTGGCGGCAAATCGTGGTGTTCGCCGCGCTGGCCTCGATCATCGTCGGCGCGTTGGGTGCGATCGGGCAGACGAACATCAAGCGGCTGCTCGCCTATTCCTCGATCAACAATGTCGGGTTTATTCTCATCGGGCTCGCCTGCGCTACTGCTTCCGGTACCAGTGCAATGCTGGTGTACCTGGCAATCTACGTGCCGATGACGCTTGCCGGCTTCGTTGCGGTGCTGATGCTGCGCGATGCAAATGGCGATCCGGCCGAGCGGGTCACCGATCTTTCCGGCCTCTCGCGCATCCGCCCGGCGCTCGCCTGGTGTCTAATGATCGTGATGTTCAGCCTTGCCGGTATCCCGCCGATGTTCGGTTTCTGGGGCAAATTTGTCGTGTTCCGCGCGGCGGTGGAGGCGGATCTGCTGGTGCTGGCGGCGCTCGGCGTCGCCACCAGCGTGATCGGCGCCTTCTACTACATCAAGATCGTCAAGGTGATGTTCTTCGACGAGCCAGCACCCGGCACGGCCGCGGTAACCGGCGCCGGAACCGGCACGAACACCGGCGCGATCGCAATGCGAGACGGCCGAGCGCACTGGGCGCTGCTGGTGATCGGCACGCTGCTGGTCTCGCCGTTCGGCTTCCTGGCGACCGGCTGGCTCGGCAATCTCGCCGATCGCGCCGCCGCCTCTCTGTTCCTCGTCGCCTGACTTGACGATCCCGCTTCACCCAGTGCGGATCGAAACCGTCGGCGAAACCGGCTCCACCAATGCCGATCTGCTGGTCCGGATCGAGGCCGGCGAGCGCCTGCACGAAGGCAGCTGGCTGGTGGCCGACCGCCAGCATGCCGGGCGCGGGCGACAGGGCCGGCCGTGGCTCGATGCGCCGGGCAATTTCATGGGCTCCACGCTCGTCCATCTCGGCCCCGAGGATCCACCGCCGCACAGCCTGTCTCTTCTCGCAGGCTTGGCGTTGTACGAAATGGTGCTGCCGCGATTGCCGGAGCCCCTTGCGCTGCAGCTCAAATGGCCCAACGATCTGCTGCTGGGCGGTGCCAAGATGGCCGGCATCCTGCTTGAGCGCACCGGCGGCAGCGCGGTGATCGGTTTCGGCGTGAACCTCGCCGCCGCGCCCAACTTGCCGGATCGCACAGCCGGCCACCTTGCTGCCACCGGCCCCGCGCCAGATCGCAACGGCTTCGCACGCGATCTCGCCACCATCTTCGATCAAGAGTTAATCCGCTGGCGCGAGTTCGGGGTCGAACCGATCCACGCCCGTTGGCTCGCCGCCGCTCACCCGCTGGGCAGCGCGTTGGTGGTGCATGGCGGGGGCGGCGAATGGCTGACGGGCAGCTTCGCCGGGCTCGATGATGACGGCGCGCTGCGTCTTCGCCTCGCCGGCGGCGAAATCCGCACCGTCCATGCCGGCGATGTTACCGTGGAGGGGGGCTGAGCCATGCTGCTGGCGGTCGATATCGGCAACACCAACGTGGTTTTCGCGCTTATCGAAGGCGCCGGCGAAGCGGCCGTGATCCGCACCCGCTGGCGCATCGCCACCGATCCGCGGCGCACGGGTGACGAATATGCGGTCTGGCTGCTGCAGCTGATGGCGATCGAAGGCATAGCGCGCGAGGCGGTGAGCACGATGATCGTGTCCACGGTGGTCCCCCGCGCGCGCCACAATATCGAGGTGCTGGGCCAGAAATATTTCCGCCTCACGCCGCTGTTCGCCGGCGAGGGGGCGGCGCAATGGTCGTTCCCGATCGACGTGGAGGAGCCGCGCTCGCTCGGCGCCGATCGTGCGCTGAACGCGATGGCGGCCCATGCGGCGCATCCCGGCGATAGCATCGTGGTGGATTTCGGCACCGCCACCACCTTCGACGTGGTGGATTTCGCCGGCGCCTACAAGGGCGGGATCATCGCGCCCGGGATCAATCTCTCGCTCGATGCGCTGGTGAGCAACACGGCAAAGCTTCCGCGCATTGCCATCGAGAATCCGCGCGGAGACAGCGTGATCGGCCGCAACACCGAAGACCAGATGCTGATCGGCGTCTTCTGGGGCTATGTGGCGCTGCTGGAGGGCCTGATCGCCCGTCTTCGCGCCGAAATCGCCCGGCCAACGCGGGTCATCGCCACCGGCGGCCTTGCGCTGCTTTTCGACCGACAGACCGACCTCTTCGATGCGGTCGATCCTGATCTTACTCTTAAGGGGCTGGCGATTCTCGCCGGCCAGGCTGCACAAAAATGAAAAAAGACTACACGCCGCAAGACGAATTGCTGTTCCTCGCGCTCGGCGGATCGGGCGAGATCGGCATGAACGTCAACCTCTATGGCTGCCACGGCAAATGGCTGATGGTCGATCTGGGCATGAGCTTCGGCGCCAATGAATACCCGGGCACCGAACTGCTGTTTGCCGATATCGATTTCATCGAGGAGCGCGCGCGCGATCTCTTGGGCATCGTGCTGACGCATGCGCATGAGGACCATATCGGCGCGGTGCCTTATTTCGCCGCCGAGCTGGGCGTGCCGCTCTATGCCACGCCGTTCACCGCCGATCTGGTGCGGCTGAAGCTGGAGGAGGCGGGGCTCGCGCGCGAGGTGAAGCTGATCGTGGTGGAGGAGGATCATGGCCGCATCGAGCTGGGCCCCTTCGCCATTACCTACATCCCGCTCGCGCACTCCATCGCCGAGGGCAACGCCTTGCTGATCGAGACTCCCTACGGCACCGTGTTCCACACCGGCGACTGGAAGCTGGACGATGAGCCGCTGATCGGCCGCCCCACCACCGGCGAGGAACTGGCCGAACTGGGCGACGAGGGTATCCTCGCGATGGTTTGCGATTCGACCAATGTGTTCAACCCCTATCCCTCCGGCTCGGAAGGCGGGGTGTTGCGCGGGCTGATGGAGGAGGTGCAGCGCCATTCCGGCAAGCGCGTGCTGGTCACCACCTTCGCCTCCAACGTGGCGCGGCTGCACACCTTGGGTGAGGTCGCGCGCGAGACGGGCCGCGAGCTGTGCATCGCCGGGCGCTCGCTCGACCGGATGATCAAGGTGGCGCAGGACAATGGCTACCTCGAGGATTTCCCCGAGCCGATCAACTTCGATGCGGCGATGGCCCTGCCGCGCGGCAAGGTTTTGATCCTCGCCACCGGCGGGCAGGGCGAGCCGCGCGCCGCACTGGCACGGATCGCGGAGGGCAACCACCCGCTCGAAATGGCCGCGGGCGACGTGGTGCTGTTCTCCAGCCGCCAGATTCCGGGCAACGAACTGGCGGTGGGCCGAGTGCAGAACCAGCTCGCCGCGCAGGGCGTCGTGATGGTGTCCGATAAGCAGGGCGAGATCCACGTCTCCGGTCACCCCGGCCGCCCCGAGCTGGAGACGCTCTACGGCTGGCTGCGTCCGCAGATCCTGGTGCCGGTGCATGGCGAGATGCGCCACATGCAGGAACATGCGCGGCTCGGCAAAGCGAGCGGCATTCCCGAGACATTGGTGCAGAAGAATGGCGATATCGTGCGCCTTGCACCCGGCCGCCCGGGCAAGCTCGCAGAGGTGCGCAACGGGCGCCTGGTGCTCGATGGCGATATCATCGTGCCGGCCGATGGCGAGGCGATCGCCACCCGCCGCCGGCTGGCGCGCGATGGCCTGCTGGTGGTGGCTCTCGACGGGAAGGGCGGGGCACAGGTCCATGGGATCGGCCTGCCGCTGGATGAGGATTATCCCGAATTCGTCGCCGAGGCCGAAGCCGACGTGGCCGAAGCGCTGCGCAAGCTGAAGGGCCGTGACCGGAACCTGCCCGATGCGATAAGCGAGGCCGCCCGCCTCGCCGCCCGTCGTGCGGCGCAGCGCTGGTCGGGCAAGAAGCCGCAGACCAAGGTGCTGTTCCCGCGCGCCTGACCAGGGACGTTTTGCAATGCAATGGACTTCCGTGCTGGCGATTTACGCGCTCATCTGGGTGATGTGCGCGTTCATCCTGCTGCCGTTCGGCGTGCAGACGCACGACGAGGCAGGGATTGAGAAGGTGCCGGGCCAGGCGGACAGTGCCCCCGCTCATTTCCGCCCCTGGCGCATCGTCCTGAGGGCGACGGTGCTGGCGGCGCTGCTATGCGCGCTTTACATTGCCAATTTCGTCAACGGCTGGATCACTAGCGATGATATCAACCTGTTCGGTCAGCCGCCCGGATGGGAGAAGGTGGGCGAAAGCTAGTCGTGGGATTGCTTGGCGCTGCCCAGCTTGGCAGGGTCGCGCCGCATCAATGGGAGGGGTGCCGCTTGCGCGCCGTGCTGATCGCCATACCGGAGCGGCCTGGCTGGCTGCGCGAAGGGCCGCCACCCGCGCAGCTCGGGCGCCCGCTGCCGCTGCGCCAGCTTGATTTCGCGCTTGCTTGCGGCTGCGAGAGCGTGCTGGCGGTGGGCGATACCGGCGCCCCGGAGGCCGAGGCGCTCCAGCGAGAGGCGCGCGCCGCCGGTATGCCGCTGTACATCACCCCTCATGCCCACGGCCTGCTGGGCCAGCTCGGCGCGTCCGACGAGCTGCTGGTCTTGGCCGCGCGCCTGCTGCCCGAAGCACCTGCCGCGGTGCAGGCGCTGGCCGGCGGCCCCGGCGTGCTGGTGCTCCCTGCCGAGTCGGCGGTCGATGCCGGCTTCGAGCGCATCGATGGCCAGCGTGCTTGGGCCGGCGCAGCGCTGATCCCGGGCAGCCTGGTCGAACACCTCGCCGAGCTCCCGCGCGAAAGCGACCCGGCCGCCGCTTTGCTGCGGATCGCGCTGCAGGCCCGCGTACCCGAACGGCGCCTGTCGGTCGAGGCGATGGAGGAGGGCAGCTGGGCGGTGGTCGCGCATGGTGCCGCAGCCTCCGCGCCGGGCGAGGGCTGGCGCCGCCGCCAGCTGGAGAGTGACGGTCGGCACGCGGTGACCGGCGGATTGGCACAGGCCATCCTGAGGCGCTGGGGCGCGATGCGGACCGACGGACGGACGATCGCCGCCTTCTACGCGGGCGCGGCGCTGTTGCTGGCCGCCGCCGTGGCGCTTTCGTGGCACGGCTGGCAGGCGGTCGGGCTCGCGTTGCTGGCGCCGGCGAGTTTATCGGCCACGCTCGGCGCGCTGCTGGTGCGGATCGGTGCGGGCCCGTTTGGACGGCGGAGGCCGCGCTGGAAGCCCGAGCTGGTGCTTGCCGGCGCGCTCGATGCAGCGCTGCTCGCCTGCGCGGCACTGGCGATCGAGGGTGAGTGGCTCGGCCGGCTGTTTCCGCCGCTGGTGCTGTTGGTGGCACTCCACGCCCGCAGCGCGGCCGAACGGCCCATCTGGCTCGCGCAGCTGGGCGACCGCCTGCCGCTTGCCTTGCTGCTGGCGCTGGCCACCGCGCTCGGCCTGGCAGAGCCCGTGATCATGCTTGCGGCGCTCGCCTTCCTGCTCGGCGACCGGCAGGGAGGGCGCCCATCGGGCTAGGCTCAGCGCCGCCCATGCGGCATGAAGCGCCTCAGCCAGATCAGCGCCAGCCCCATCAGCATGGCGATCACGCCGTTGATCGCCCATTGTCGATCCGCCAGCATAAAGCTTTGCGCCGGCCACATCACCAACCCGAGCCCCTGCAGGGTCCACAGCCCGCCGGCCAGCACCAGCATCACGCCCAGCGCCAGCAGCAGCGCCCTTAGTAGGGAGGCGAGGATGGCTGGCATCGCCGCAGCGCCCCGACGTCGGTCCGGGGCTTAGCGCTGGCCGACCGGAACGTAGTCGCGATGCGTGGGCCCGGTGTAGAGTTGGCGCGGGCGGCCGATCACCTGGCCGGGATCGGAGATCATCTCGTTCCACTGCGCCACCCAGCCGACGGTCCGCGCGAGCGCGAACAGGGCGGTGAACATGGTCGTCGGGAAGCCGATCGCCGAGAGAATTACGCCCGAATAAAAGTCCACGTTGGGGAACAGCTTTTTCTCGATGAAGTAGTCGTCCGCCAACGCGATCTCTTCTAGCTGCAGCGCGGTCTCAAACACCGGGTCGTTCACGCCCAGCGCATCGAACACCTCGCGCACGGTCTTCTGCATCACGGCCGCGCGGGGGTCGTAATTCTTGTACACGCGGTGGCCGAAGCCCATCAGGCGAAACGGATCGTTCCGGTCCTTTGCTCGCTCGATGTAATGGGGGATGCGGTCGGGCGTACCGATCTCCTGCAGCATATTGAGCGCAGCTTCGTTCGCGCCGCCATGCGCCGGGCCCCACAGGCAGGCGATCCCGGCCGCGATGCAGGCGAACGGATTGGCGCCCGACGATCCGGCCAGCCGCACGGTGGAGGTGGAGGCGTTCTGCTCATGATCGGCGTGGAGGATGAAGATCCGGTCCATCGCCTTTTCCACCGCCGGGTGAATCTCGTATTCCTCGGCCGGCACGCCGAAGGTCATGCGCAGGAAATTGCCCGTGTAGCTCAGCGAATTGAGCGGCTGCATGAAAGGCTGGCCGATCGCATATTTGTAGGCCCAGGCGGCGATCGTGGGCATTTTGGCGATCAGCCGGTGGCTGCTGATCTTGCGGTGCTCGGGGTCCGAAATGTCGGTGCTGTCGTGGTAGAAGGCGCTGAGCGCACCGACAACGCCGCACATGATTGCCATCGGGTGCGCATCGCGGCGGAAGCCCTGATAGAACTGGCGCAGCTGGTCGTGCAGCATCGTGTGGCGGGTGATGGTGTAGGTGAAGCTGTCGAGCTCGGTCTGCTGGGGCAGCTCGCCATTGAGCAGCAGGTAGCACACTTCCATGAAGCTGGATTGCTCGGCCAGCTGGCCGATCGGGTACCCCCGGTGCAGCAGGACGCCTTCCTCGCCATCGATGAAGGTCAGCGCGCTCTCGCAACTGGCGGTGGATTTGTAGCCAGGATCGTAAGTGAACATGTCGGTGGAGCCGAACATCTTGCGGATGTCCACCACGTCGGGGCCGCAGCTGCCCTCCATCACCGGGAAATCGTACTGCTGGTCTTCGACCGTCAGCTTCGCCTGCTTGTCAACCAAGATGCGTCTCCTTCGTGTGTCCTGCTTGCGGTCAGTCGCCGCCCGATCCGCTGCCGAGAGCCTGTGCCTCGATCCTCGCCAGGCTCTCCTCCCTGCCGAGCAGGGCGAGCACGTCGAAGATGCCTGGCGAGGTGGCCTGCCCGGTGAGCGCGGCCCGAAGCGGCTGTGCGAGCTTGCCAAGGCCGAGCCCCAGTTGTTCCGCATAGGCCTTCAGGTTCGCTTCGAGCGCGCTTGTAGTCCAGACCTGTTCCGCGCGCAAACGCCCGGCGATGCAGCCCAGCAGTGTGCGCGCCGGTTCGTCGAGTAGGGCGGCGGCCTTGTCGCTCAGGATCAGCGGACGGCGGGCGAACAGGAAGCGCGCGCCCTCGGCCAGTTCGTCGAGATCCTTTGCACGGGGCTTGAGTTCCGGCATTGCCCTGGTCAGCAGCGCAACCCCGTTGACGGCATCGGATCCGACGCGGGGGGCCACCAGTGCGGCCAGTCGGGCATCGTCGGCTTGGCGGATGTAGTGCCCGTTGAGGCTGTGCAGCTTCTTCATGTCGAACCGGCTCGGGCTCTTACCTACCCCATCCAGATCGAACAGCGTCGCAGCTTCCTTCGCGGTGAATTCCTCACGATCGCCATGGCCCCAGCCGAGCCGCAGCAGGTAATTGAACAGCGCTTCGGGCAGGATGCCGAGTTCGTCACGATAGGCGTCGACCCCGGTGGCGCCGTGGCGCTTGGAAAGCTTGGCGCCATCTGCCCCGTGGATCAGTGGGATATGCGCATAGGTGGGATCGGGCCAGCTGCCCTCGATGCTGTCCATGGCGCGGATGATCGGCAGCTGGCGGAAGGCGTTGTTGAGATGGTCGTCCCCGCGGATGATGTGGGTGACGCCCATGTCGTGATCGTCGACAATCACCGCCAGCATGTAGGTCGGCGTGCCGTCGGCGCGCAGCAGCACGTAATCGTCGATCTCGGCATTGCTGACGGTGACGCGGCCCTGCACGCGGTCTTCGATGACCGTCTCGCCCTCGCGCGGGGATTTCAGGCGAACGGTGAAGGGCATGCCTTCGGGCGCTTCCGCTGGATCGCGGTCGCGCCAGCGCCCGTCATAGCGCAGCGGCTGGCGCGCGGCACGCTGGCCTTCGCGCATTTCCTCCAGCTCCTCGGTCGTGGCGTAGCATCGATAGGCATGGTCATGCGCGAGCAGCGCCTGCGCCACCTGGGCATGGCGGTTGGCACGTTGTGACTGGAGGACGGGTGGCTCGTCGAAGTGGATCCCCAGCCAGTCCAGCCCGTCTAGGATCGCGTCGATTGCCGCTTGCGTGGAACGCTTCGCGTCGGTGTCCTCGATCCGCAGCAGCACCTTGCCGCCGTGGCGCCGGGCATAAAGCCAGTTGAACAGCGCCGTCCGCGCACCGCCAATATGCAGAAAGCCGGTGGGCGAGGGCGCAAACCGCGTGACGACCGGAGACACGATCGTCTCGGTCGGAACCGCGGCCAGTTCGCTTGCGCTTGCCATTGCCGTGCGCTTTCTCTCCAAGGGTTGCATGGCCACCCGCCGCACCCCTGATGTCCCTCTCGGTGAGGATTTCGGTGATGCTGCGGTGCAACAGCCGCCTTGGCGAAAGCGCGCCAGCTTGTCCAGCATGGCGGACATTGCGGAGGCTCACCTCTCTTACGCCGGGCTGGATCGCGGGCCCTGGCTGGCGATCGCCTTTGCCGCCGGGATCGCCGCCTGGTTCTGGCTCGACGGCCCGGCCGAGTGGATCGCGGCGCTGGCCGCCTGCGGCATGCTGTGCCTCGGCGTGCTGGCGCTTTGGAAAGGAGAGGAGGCGCGCGCTCATCTGGTGACCGCGGCGGTCAGCGTGGGCCTGCTGGTGGCGGCCGGGATCGCGGTGATCTGGCTGCGCTCGGAACTGGTCGGCGCCCGCCCGCTCGATCGGCCGATGTCGGCCCAGATCACCGGCCGCATCCTCGACCGGATCGACCAGCCGGCCGAGGATCGCGTGCGGCTGGTGCTGGCCACGCGCAACCCCGATACCGGCGAGGCGATCAAGGTGCGCGTTAACGTGCCCACAGACGAGGCCCAGCCGGGCATGACCGAGGGCGCGGTCGTCCGCATGCGCGCCCGGCTAATGCCGCCTGCCTCGCCGATGCTGCCGGGCGCCTACGATTTTGCCCGCGCGGCCTGGTTCCAGGGCTTCGCCGCCACGGGCAGCACCCAGGGCGAGGTTGAGCTGGTGGAGGAGACACCGGGCGGATCGGCCATCTCCCGGCTCCAGCGCTGGCTCTCGGCGCATGTTCGCTCGCAGCTCACCGGCTCCCCCGGCACCATCGCGGCGGCCTATGCTAGCGGCGACCGCGGTGCGATCGACGAGGCCGACGACATCGCCATGCGCGACTCCGGTCTCACCCATCTCCTCTCCATCGGCGGCATGCATCTCAGCGCGCTGATGGCAGCCGCCTACCTGCTGGCCATGCGCTTTCTCGCGCTCTCGCCATGGCTCGCCCTGCGCGTGCGGCTGCCGGTGATCGCCGCCGGCATCGCCGCATTGGCGGGCATCGGCTACACGCTGCTGACCGGCTCCGAGGTGCCGACCGTGAGGAGTTGCGTCGCCGCGCTGCTGGTGCTCGTCGCACTGGCGATGGGGCGACAGCCGCTCTCGCTCAGGATGGTGGCAGCGGCCGCGTTCGTGGTGCTGCTCTTGTGGCCAGAAACGCTGATCGGGCCCAGCTTCCAGATGAGCTTTGCCGCGATCATCGCGCTGGTGGCATTGAACCAGTGCGCGCCAATGCGCGAATTCATGCGCCCGCGAGAGGAAGGCTGGCTGGTGCGCGCCGGGCGCAACACGGTGCTGCTGCTCGCCACCGGCATCGTCATCGAACTGGCGCTGATGCCCATCGTGCTGCTGCACTTCCACCGGGCTGGCATCTACGGTGCACTGGCCAACGTCATTGTCATCCCGCTCACCACTTTCGTCACCATGCCGCTGATTGCCATTGCGCTGCTTTTCGATCTGGTGGGGCTGGGCGCGCCGGTCTGGTGGCTGACCGGCAAGTCGCTCGAACTGATGCTGTGGATCGCGCATTTCACTGCCAGTCAGCCGGGGTCGGTCAAGCTGTTGCCGCAGATGTCGGATGGCACTTTCGCGCTGTTCCTCGCCGGTGGGCTATGGCTGGCCTTCTGGCGCGGGCGAGCGCGCCTGCTGGGGCTGGGCCCGGCATCCGTCGCTGCGCTGATGATGGTAATGACGCCGGTGCCCGACCTGTTAGTCTCGGGCGATGGACGCCATGTCGGGATCACCGGCGAGGGCGACCGGCTGCTGATGCTGCGCACAACTCGCAGCAGTTTCACCCGCGACAATTTGACGGAACTCGCCGGCGCATCGGCCGAACCCATTCCCCTGGCGGAATGGCCACTGGCACGTTGCAGCCCCGATTTCTGCTCACTCACCATCCGCCGTGACGGTCGCGACTGGAACCTGCTGATGAGCCGCAGCAACCGCTACGTCCCACTGGACGATCTGCGGGCGGCCTGCGCGCAGGCCGATATCGTGATCTCGGATCGCTGGCTGCCGCGGGTGTGCGAACCACGCTGGCTGAAGGCCGACCAGCGTATGCTGCGAGAGACCGGCGGACTGGCGATCGACCTTTCTCGCGGAAGGGTGCAGACGGTCGCGGATAGTCAGGGCAGCCATGGATGGTGGCGCGGCGAATAGCTCTCCCCGGCGCGCCCCGGCGGTCGGCCGCGCCTAGTGGTAGCGGCGCAGCAGCCCGGCGAGACGGCCCTGAACCACCACCTCGTGCTCGGGATAGAGCTGCGGCTGGTAAGCGCCGTTCGCAGGGTCGAGCCGCACCATGCCGTTCTCCCGCCGTAAATATTTCAGCGTCGCCTCCTCGCCCCGGATAAGGGCGACCACGATCTCGCCATCGCGCGCCTCGTCGGTGCGCTTCACCAGCGCGTAATCGCCGTCGAGAATGCCGGCCTCGATCATCGAATCGCCGGAAACCTCAAGCGCATAATGGTCGCCTGCGCCCAGCAGCGCGGCGGGGACGGGCAGCGTGCGGCTATCTTCCAGCGCCTCAATCGGCATGCCCGCCGCGATTCGGCCGTGCAGCGGTACCTCGACCACGTCATTGGCCGGTTCGGGCATTTTGCGCGGGGGGCGAACCGACTGTGCAACAGGCTCGCTTGACGCTTGCATCGGGCGCGCAACGCCGCGCTGGTTCTCGGGCTGCCGGACGACTTCGAGCGCTCGTGCGCGATTTGGGAGGCGGCGGATGAAGCCGCGCTCTTCCAGCGCGGAGATCAACCGGTGCACGCCGGACTTGCTCTTGAGATCAAGGGCGTCCTTCATTTCCTCAAATGACGGGGAGATACCCGTATCCTCCAGCCGGTGCTGGACGAACAGCAGAAGCTCGTGCTGCTTGGCGGTGAGCATGATCGTCTCCTCGGCATGTTCCTATCAGGAACGAACACGGAACAATTATGCAACTCCTACAAGTCCGTCAAGCCATACCATCATTATGGATCCAATAGACCGTTACCAATTCGCCGGGCTTCGCTGACGGGCTGCGTGCGAGGCGCTGGATCAGGCAATCTGCGGCCCCCAGCGAAGCAAGCGTGCTGCTATCCTGCTGCTCGAGCGGAACGACACCCTCGGGCTCGATTAGGCCGCGTAGGAACTCCATACGCTCGCCTACCGGCGGGAGCGGAGCGGCGAGCGGCAGAGCCACACCCACCGGAAGCGGCCCGCTCGATCCGCCGAGCCGCCGTAGCAGCGGCAGGAGGAACAGAAACGCGGTGACGAAGCTCGACACCGGGTTGCCGGGCAGGCCGAGGATTACCTGCTCGCCGCGCCGGGCCACCAGCAGCGGCTTGCCCGGGCGGATCGCGATGCGCCAGAAGTCGATCCGCGCGCCCCAGGCTTCAAGCGCGGGGCGGATGAGATCGTGCTCGCCGACCGAAGCGCCGCCGCTGGTCACGAGCACGTCGCACGATTGCGCCTGTTCCAGCGCCGCAGCCAGCGCGTCCAGGCGATCGGGCACCGGCCCGACGCGGGTGAGGCTAGAGACCAGCGGCGCGGCCATCGCGGCCAGCATCGCCCCATTGCTGGCCGGCACCCGGTGCGGCGGGCAGGCCTGCGGATTGCCCGCCAGTTCATCGCCGCTTTCGAGCACCGCGAGCGCCGGCCGCCGACCGACTTCGACTGCTCCATGCCCGCCCGCCAGCAGCAGCGCCATCCGCGCGGGGGTCAGCAGGGCGCCGGCAGGGAGCAGCGGCTCGCCTTCGCAAAAATCGAGCCCGGCGAGGCGAATGTGGTGGGGCGAAGGGGCGCCGTCGGGAGCAAGGCGCAGCGTCCCAACTTCGTGCAAGGCTTGCTCCTGCAGCAGGATCGCGCCCGCCGCTGGGGGCAGCAGTGCGCCGGTCGATATGCGCACGGCCTCGCCTGGCTTCAGCGGCACGGTGAAGGGATGGCCCGCAGCGCTTTCCCCCACGGTTCGCCACGGTCCGCCGAGATCGTCCGCGCGCATCGCAAAGCCATCCATCGCGGAGCAATCAGCCGCCGGTTGCGTGCGCCGGGCGAGCAGCGGTCCGGAAGAATAGCGCCCCGCTGCATCGGCAACCGGAACAGTTTCGCTCCCCAGCGGCATCACTCGTCCGAGGAGCCGCTCCTGCGCCACTTCCAGCGAGAGCGGCCGGATCATTCCGGCGCGTGCCAGGGACCGCTCTTGCCGCCGGTCTTCTCGATCAGGCGCACGTCTTCGATGACCATCGCGCGGTCCACCGCCTTGGCCATGTCATAGATTGTGAGCAGCGCAATGGAAGCCGCTGTCATGGCTTCCATTTCGACGCCGGTTCGGCCACGGAGGGAGGCGCGCGCCATGACCGATACGGCATCGTTCTCGAACGTGAATTCGACACTCACCGCGTCGAGTGCGAGCGGATGACACAGCGGGATCAGTTCGCCAGTGCGCTTGGCCGCCATGATCCCCGCAATGCGCGCGACGGCGAGCACATCGCCCTTGGAGCCGTTGCCCTCGCGAACGGCCGCCAGCGCTCCGGGCGACATACGGATGCGTCCGCTGGCAGCGGCCATACGCGCGGTTTCGGCCTTGCCGCCGACATCGACCATGCGCGCCTGGCCCTGCTCGTCGAGATGGGTCAACCTCGTCATGACGAGCGGCTCACCTCCATTAGGCACAAGAGAAGGGATGGCTCTGGGTGCGCGGCATCATCGCTCCGCCCGCATCGAAGGTAACGGCGTTCCCGGGTCGGTGCCTCGTCGTTAATCGGGATGCCGCGCCAGGCCTCCTGGTGGCGCTGCTCCCGAGCCACCCAGCCACTCGCCGCTTCACCGGCGCGCCTGCGCAGCCCAGCAGCCGGTCGCCCTTATCGAGCCCAAAGGCGAGATAGCGGGGGCTGCTCATCATCCCGCCGCCTCGCCTCCCAGCAGCGCCGCAGTCGCCGCCGCCAGATCGGGTGCGCGCATCAGGCTTTCGCCGACCAGAAAGGTGTGCACTCCACTGCTCGCCAGACGGCGCAGGTCCGTGTGGGTGGCGATTCCGCTTTCGCCCACCAGCAGCGCATCGACCGGGGCGAGCGGCGCGAGGCGTTCGGTGGTGGCGAGATCGGTACGGAAGCTGCGCAAATCGCGGTTGTTGATGCCGATCAGCCGCGTCGCGAGGCGGGCGGCACGGTCGAGCTCGGCTGCGTTATGCACCTCCACCAGCACATCCATCCCGCGTTCCAGCGCTGCGGCCTCGAGTTCTGCCATCTGCGAATCCCCCAGAGCGGCGACGATCAGCAGGATCGCATCGGCGCCGATGGCGCGCGCCTCGGCCACCTGCCATGGATCGAGCGTGAAATCCTTGCGCAGCACCGGCAGCGGGCAGGCCGCGCGCGCTTCCAGCAGATAATCCTCGTGCCCCTGAAAATGCGGTGCATCGGTGAGGACGGACAGGCAGGCGGCGCCGCCACGCTGATAGGCCTGCGCGTGCTCGGCAGGGTGGAAATCGTCGCGGATCAACCCTTTGGAGGGCGATGCTTTCTTGATTTCTGCAATCAATGCGAAGGAGCCGCGGGCCAGCTTCTCCTCCAGCGCGGCGCGAAAGCCGCGCGGAGGGGAGGCGGAGGCAGCGCGTCGATCAAGGTCGCCGATGGACGCGAGGCCCTTGCGCGCTTGCACCTCCTCCAGCTTGACCGCGCAGATCTGGGCGAGGCGGTCGCTCATCGGGCCGTCGCGATCCAGCAATCGAGCAACGCAGTGGCCAGGCCGCGATCGATCGCCTCGGCCGCCTCTTCCACGCCAGCGCTCCAGCTCTCGGCCTCTCCCGCCACGATCAGCGCACCGGCGGCGTTGAACAGCACTGCATCGCGATAGGGGCCGGGTGCGCCCAGCAGCAGTTCGCGCAGGGCGGCGGCGTTGTGCACCGCCCCGCCGCCGCGGATCGCCTCCACCGGTTCGCTGGGCAGACCCGCCTCCGAGGCATCCACGCGGCTCATCGCCAGCGCGCCGCCGGTGATGGTCGCGACCGTATTGCCACCCGCCAGGCTCAGTTCGTCCAGCCCCTCGTCGCCCGAGACGACCATCGAGTGCCCGGTGCCGAGCCGCGCCAGTGCCTCGGCATAGACCGGCACGTAATCGGGCCGCGCGATGCCGACCAGCTGGCGGCGCACGCCGGCCGGGTTGGCCAGCGGGCCCATCAAATTAAAGATCGTCCGCTGGCCCAGCGCGCGGCGGATGGGCTGGATGCGCGCCATCGCCGGGTGGTGAGTCTGCGCGAAAAGGAAGCCGATGCCGATCTCGCGCAGGGTCATTTCGGCGGTGCGCCCGGCGGCTTCCATGTCGAGCCCCAGCGCCTCCAGCGTATCCGCAGCGCCGGCCTTGCTGGAGGCGGCGCGGTTGCCGTGCTTGGCGACCGGCACACCGCAGGCCGCCACCACGATCGCGACAGCGGTCGAGACGTTGAGCGTGTGGTGCCCGTCGCCTCCCGTGCCGCAGACGTCGATGGCGTTGGCTGGCGCCTCGACCGGCACCAGCCTAGCCCGCATTGCCCGGGCGGCGCCGGCGATTTCACCCGCGGTCTCACCCCGATTGGACAGCGCCAGCAGGAAGCGTGCGATTGCCTCATCCGAAGGCGCCCCATCGAGCATGATGCCGAAGGCGGCTTCGGCCTCCTCCTCGGACAGTGCCCGGTCGGTGGCGGGCAGCACGTTCATGCGGGCACCTTCGCTTCGATGCCGCAGAGCTTCAGGAAGTTGGCCAGCAGCGCATGACCGTGCTCGGTGGCGATGCTCTCGGGGTGGAACTGCACGCCGTGGATCGGCAATGTGGCGTGGCGCATGCCCATGACGCAGGTGCCCTTGAGCCCGGGTGTTTCGCTTGTGCCATTGACCAGCAGCGCGGGCGGCAGGTCCTCGACGATCAGGGAATGGTAGCGGGTGGCGGTAAAGGGGGCGGGCAGGCCGGCGAAGACCCCGCTGCCATCGTGCGTGACCGGGCTGGTCTTGCCATGCATCAGACCGCCGCGCTTCACCGTGCCGCCGAAATGCTGCCCGATCGCCTGATGGCCGAGGCATACGCCCAGCAGCGGCGTGCCCGCATCGGCACAGGCGGCGACCAGCTCGAGGCTGATGCCCGCCTCGTTGGGCGTGCAGGGGCCCGGCGAAATGAGGAAGCCCTTCGCGCCGCTTGCCAGCGCCTCCGCGGCAGTGAGCGCGTCGTTGCGCACCACCTCCACTGCGGCCCCCAGCTCCATCAGATAATGGACGAGGTTGAAGGTGAAGCTGTCGTAATTGTCGATGACGAGGATCATGGCGCGTGGCTACTGCCCGAATTCCGCCTCGCCCGCCAGCCGCACGGCCTCGCGGGCGGCGGCCAGCAGCGCGGCGGCCTTGGCCTCGCATTCGCGCTGTTCGGAGGCCGGGTCGCTGTCGGCCACGATCCCGGCGCCGGCCTGCACGTGCATCACGCCATCCTTGACCACCGCGGTGCGCAGCACGATGCAGCTATCCACCGCTCCGTCGGGCGCGAAATAGCCCACGCCGCCAGCATAGGCGCCCCGGGTTTCGGGCTCGAGTTCGGCGATGATCTGGCAGGCGCGGATCTTCGGCGCGCCCGATACGGTGCCGGCAGGGAAGCCCGCGAACAGCGCGTCGAGCGCGTCGCGGCCCTCGGCCAATCGGCCGACCACGTTGCTGACGATGTGCATCACGTGGCTGTAGCGCTCGATGGTGAAACTGTCGGTCACCGCTACGCTGCCCGCCGCCGCCACACGGCCGACATCGTTGCGCCCCAGATCGAGCAACATCAGGTGTTCGGCGCATTCCTTCGGGTCCGCCAGCAGGGCGAGTTCGGCGGCGCGGTCTTCCTCCTGCGAGCGGCCGCGCGGGCGGGTGCCGGCGATCGGCCGCACGGTGATCTCGCCATCGCGCACCCGCACGAGGATCTCGGGGCTGGAGCCGACCACCGCGAAGCCCGGCAGGTCGAGAAAATAGAGGAACGGCGAGGGGTTCACGCGCCGCAGCGCGCGGTACAGCGCCAGCGGCGGCAGCGGGAACGGGCAGGTGAAGCGCTGCGCGAGCACCACCTGGAAGATGTCCCCCGCGGTAATGTAATCCTTCGCCCGTGCCACCATCGCCGAGTAATCGGCGCCGGTGAGGGTGGGCTCCAGCGCCAGTTCCGGCAACTCGGCGGCACGGACGTTGGGCGGAACAGGAGCGGAAAGGCGGCGCAGGGCGGCTTCGGTCCGCTCGCCGGCCTGCTCGATCTGGCGCTCGGGCTTGCCGCCCTCGGCCCAGAGCGGCGCGATGCAAAACAGCGTATCGGTCAGCCCGTCGAACACCAGGATCAGCGTGGGGCGCACGAACAACATGTCGGGCAGAGCCAGCGGGCCTGCCGGTGCGCGGGGCAGATCTTCGACCAAGCCGATGGTCTCGTAGCCGAAATAGCCGACGAGGCAGGCGAGCGCGGGCGGCAGCTCGGGCGGCACCGCAATCCGGCACCCAGCGGCCAGTGCGCGCAGCTCGGCCAGGCTGGTGCCGGGGAGGGAGGTGAAGGCGGCGCGATCGTGGCGCCAGCGGCGGTTGACTTCGCAGGCTGGGCCGGTGGCGCGAAAGAGCAGGTCCGGCTCCAGCCCGAGCAGCGAATAGCGCCCGCGAATGGCGCCGCCCTCCACCGATTCGAGCAGGAAATCGCCGCGTCCGGGCTCGATCAGCTTGAGCGCCGCGCCGACCGGCGTCTCCGTATCGGCGACCACCTGTCGCCAGACCAGCGCAGGCTCGCCCGCCGCAAGGCAGCGGCGCGCGGCTTCGGCATTGGCGAGAGCTTCCAGCGCCGGCGGCCTCAGTTGGCGCTGCCGGTCAGCTGCGCGGCCACTGCCTGCACCGCTTGGCTGTTGCGCTCCACGCCGACCTCGGCCTGCACTGCGGCGGTGAACTGCGTGACATATTCCTCGGCCGTCACCGTGCCCAATTGCTGCAGCACCGCCGTGACGATCGGATCGTCCTGCGCAATCGCGCCGGCCGTCACCTCGTCCACCTGCACCACGAACCAGCCATTGTCGTTGGCATCTTCCAGCTTCTTCACCGAGCCCTGCGCCATCGAGAAGAACAGCGCCAGCGGAGCCGGCACCTGGCCGATCTGCGCCAGTTCCTCGCGGCTCAGCGAAAGGCTCTCGGGCGCGGGCAGGCTGCGCTGCTCAGCGGCGATCGCCTGGGCCAGCGTGCTGCCCCGGGCCATGCGCTGGATCACCCGGTCGGCCGCCGCACGAGCCAACGCCGCGCCGCGATCGCGCCGCCAGAAGGAAGCGACCTGCTCGCGGATCTCCGCCAGCGGGGCAATCGCCGAGGCGGTCACCTCGGAGACATCGAACATCATGTAGCGTTCGCCTGCCGTCACCTGGGCCAGCTGCGCCTCGCCCTCGGCCACGTCGAAGGCGAGCGGCAGCACCGGGGCGAGCACCGGCGGCACGGTCTCGCCGGCAACACCGTAGATCGCGCCATCGGCGGTCACGGGGCGCGAGATGGCCAGCGTGAGGCCGAGTTCCTGCGCCACCTCGGTGAGGCTGGCGCCCTCCTGCAACTGCTCATCCAGCCGGGTCAGCAACTCGGCAAAGGCGGTGCGGCGCGTTTCCTCCGTCAGTCTCGTGGTCAACTCGCCGCGAACCTGCTCGAGCGTGCGCGCCGGCGTGCGCTCCACTGCGTCGACGCGCAGCACGTACCAGCCGAGCTCCCCGCGGGCAGGGGCGGCAATCGCGCCCTGGGCAGCCTGGAAGCCCGCCGTGGCGACCGCGGCCGAGCTTGCCTGCGCCAGCTGTGCCTGAGCCGCCGGGCCGATCGGGGTGGTGCGCAGCCCCTTCGATTCGGCGGAGGCATCAAGCGAGGTGCCGCCGCGCACCTCGGCCACGATGGCCTGCGCTGCGGCCTGCGTGGGCACCACCAGCTGGGTGAAGCGGCGCAGCTCGCGTGCCACATACTGCCCGCGATCGCGGCGATAGGCCTGCGCCAGCTGCTCCTCGGTCGGCGCGGGCAACTGGCCGATCGACTCCTCGCCAAAATCGACATAGCGGATCACCCGCCGCTCTGGGCGAATATAGAGCCGGCTGGTAGCGGTGTAATATTCCTGTAGCTGCGCCGGGGTCGGCCCGCTCTCGGGCGCATAGGCCGCGGCCGGCAGCAGCGCCAGCGCGCCCGCGCGCCGCTCGCGCAGCAGCGAGGCATAGCGCCGGCCGATGCTCGCGGGCATCACCGGGGAAAGCGCAATCGGGGTCAGCAGCTGGCGGGCGAACAGGCCCATCGCCAGATCCTTGCGCACCGCCGCCTCGCTGAGCCCGCGCTGACTGATCGCGGCACGATAGGCGGCCTGGTCGAACGATCCGTCCGGCCCGCGGAAGGCGGGCAGCTGCAGCAATTCGCTGTCGATCAACCGGTTGCCCGCGCGCAGGCCATGCTGGCGGCCGAACTCCGCCAAGGCGGCGCGGCGCACCATCTGGTCGAGGAGCTCATCGAGCGCGCCATTCCCCACGAAGGCTTCCATCGTCATCGTGGGGTTCTGCTGCTGCACCTGCCCAAGCGCGTTGGAGGCGTTCATCTCCAACTCGGCGGCATCGATCCGCTCGTCGCCCACCACCGCCACGCGATCGCCCCCGGCGACCCCGCCGAAGGTGGTGACGTTGGCCACATCCGCGCTGGCGAAGGCGACCGCCACCAGGCCCAGGAAGGCCAGCGTGACGGCAATGCCCAGCTTGGACTTGAAGAAACTGCGAAACAGGGTGAGCATGAAGCGGCTTTGCGGATCCCGTGCGCCGGATGGCGGCATTTTCGGCCCGGGGCCTTATCCCGCCTGCGGCCACTCCGCAACAGCCGAGGCCCTTCCTGTCTTTCCCGCCGACATGTGGACAAGCGGCTTTTGACATCACCCATGCAGCGGACTAGCGGGCGTGCACTTCGGCCGATGCGGGCCTTTCCTTGATTTAATACCAAGCGAGGTTTCCGATGACCCAGCGCCCATACATCGTCGGCAACTGGAAGATGAATGGCATGCGCGCGATGCTGGGGGAGGCGCGCGCGATCGACCGTGCGGCCGAGCGCTTGATCAAGGCCGAGGTGGCATTGGCGCCCCCGTTCACGATGATCCATGCGATCCGCAGAGAGGCGCAGCTGATCGGGGTCGGCGCGCAGAATTGCCAGCCCGAGGACGGGCTGGAGCACACCGGCGAAATTTCGCCGGCGATGGTGAAGGATGCCGGCGCCGGCTTCGTGATACTTGGCCATTGCGAGCGGCGCGCGCATCACCACGAGACCGATGCCATGATCAAAGCCAAGGCCGAGGCGGCGCTGGCGGTGGGCCTCGGCGTAATCGTGTGCGTGGGCGAAACCGGGGAGCAGCGCAAAGCCGGACAGGCCGAACAGGCGATCGCGGCGCGGCTGAAGGGCTCCCTACCCGGCGGCGACAATGCGGCGGAGAAGCTCACCGTAGCATATGAACCGATCTGGGCGGTGGGCAGCGGACGCACGCCCACGCCGGACGAGATCGGCGCGGTGCATCGCATGATCCGCTCTCAGCTGATGGAAACCTATGGCGAGGGTGCGGCCGCTGTTCGAATCCTCTACGGTGGCTCGGTCAACGTCGAGAACGCGGCCGAGCTGCTCTCGGCGGACGAGGTGGGCGGGGTGCTGGTGGGCGGGGCCAGCCGTTCGGCCGAAAGCTTTCTTGGGATCATCGCCGCCGCTGCCGAACGCGGCTCCTGATCGCCGCGCCCCGGGATTTTCGGGGAGAGCATCAGCGGCACGGGCGGCGCACGGCTTGTGCCGGTGCGCGCCAGCCCCTAGATGCGCGCCCTTACATTCACCGACAGAGCGCCCGTCACGATGTTCATCTTCCTCACCGTCATCCAGGGGATCGTTGCGGCGACGCTGGTCGGGCTGATCCTGATGCAGCGCTCCGAAGGCGGCGGACTGGGGATCGGCGGCGGCGGCAGCCCCGGCGGGCTAATGAGCGCCCGTGGCGCGGCCGATTTCATGACCCGCGCGACCAAGTGGCTGGCGGTGCTGTTCGTGGTGCTGGCGATCGTGCTGGCAGCGATGGCGGTGGACCGGGCGAGCGGGCGCGAGATCGACACCAGCCTCCAGCGCCCGGTCAGCGACCCGCTGGCAGACCCGATCGCAAGCCCCGGCGCCCCGGCGCCGCCTCCAGATCTGATCCCGGGCGATCCGGGGCTCGATGGCCAGGCGCCGGTCAGCCCAATCCCTGCCACCCCGTCGGATCCCCTCGCCGAAGTCCAGTAACGCGCCGGAAGATACGGCAGGGAGGGGGTACGAGCTCCTTCTTGCCACGCGCTGCTCGCCGCTTCTGTGCAAAGACCGCGGCTTGCGGCTTGCGCCGAATCCGCCGCCACGCCTAAGGCTCACCTCCCATGGCGCGGTTCATTTTCATCACCGGCGGCGTGGTGTCTTCGCTCGGCAAGGGGCTGATGGCGGCGAGCCTCGCCGCCCTCCTCCAGGCGCGAGGCTTCAAGGTCCGCATCCGCAAGTTCGATCCCTATCTCAACGTTGATCCGGGCACGATGAGCCCGTATCAGCACGGCGAGGTCTACGTCACCGACGATGGCGCCGAGACCGATCTCGATCTCGGCCATTACGAGCGTTTTACCGGCGTCTCCGCGCGCCAGAGCGACAATGTCACCTCGGGGCGCATCTACCAGCAGATCATCGCCCGGGAGCGGCGCGGCGATTACCTCGGTGCCACTGTGCAGGTGATCCCGCACGTCACCGATGCCATTAAGCAATTCGCCCTCGCCGATACCGAGGGGCACGATTTCATTCTGTGCGAGATCGGCGGCACGGTCGGCGATATCGAGAGCCTGCCGTTCATCGAAGCCATCCGGCAGCTGCGCAACGAGCTCGGGCGGGAGAACACCGCAGTCGTCCACGTCACGCTGGTGCCTTACATCACCGCCGCGGGCGAGCTGAAGACCAAGCCCACCCAGCATTCGGTGCGCGAGCTCACCAGCCTCGGCGTTCAGCCCGACCTGCTGCTATGCCGCTGCGAGCATCCGCTGCCCGCCACAGAGCGCGCCAAGATTGCGCTGTTCTGCAACGTGCGGCCCGAAGCGGTGATTCAGGCGCTCGATGCGCCCAGCATCTACGCAGTGCCACTGCAATATCACGGCGAGGGGCTGGATGGGGAGGTGCTGCGGCACTTCGGGCTGGAGGCGCCGGCGCCCGATATCGCCCGCTGGGTGGACATCCTCGATCGCTACAACAACCCCGAAGGGCAGGTGACCATCGGAGTGGTGGGCAAATATGTCGGCCTGCCCGACGCCTACAAATCGCTGAACGAGGCGCTGGTGCATGGCGGACTGGCCAACCGGGTGAAGGTCGCCGTCCGCTGGATCGACGCCGAAGTGTTCGAGCAGGACGATGCCGCCATCGCCGCCGAGCTGGAACCCATGCACGGCATTCTCGTGCCGGGCGGCTTTGGGGAGCGCGGCTCAGAAGGCAAGATTGCCTCGGTGCGCTTTGCGCGGGAACGCGAGGTGCCGTTCTTCGGCATCTGTCTGGGCATGCAGATGGCCTGCATTGAAGGCGCCCGCAACACCGCCGGCTTCCCCGAGGCCAGCTCCACCGAATTCGGCCCCACGGACAATCCGGTGGTCGGCATCATCACCGAATGGATGAGCAAGGAGGGGCTGCAGCAGCGCAGCGCCGAGGGCGATCTGGGCGGCACGATGCGGCTCGGCGCCTATGAGGCAGTGCTCTCTGGCAACAGCCACGTCTCCAGCATCTACGACGGGGCGACGCGCATCGTCGAGCGACACCGCCACCGCTATGAGGTCAACGCCTGTTATCGCGAGCCACTGGAGCGGGGCGGGCTGGTGTTCTCCGGCATGTCGCCCGATGGGCTGCTGCCCGAGATCGTCGAGCGACCGGATCATCCCTGGTTCGTCGGCGTGCAGTTCCACCCGGAGCTGAAGAGCAAGCCGTTCGATCCGCACCCGCTGTTCGCGGGCTTCATCGCTGCGGCGCTGAACAAGTCCCGGCTGGTCTAAAAACAAGGAGGGCGGAGCCCACGGCCCCGCCCCCGATCATCTCAAACCCATGGTTTGAGCAGAGGTCAGGCCGCGTCGGCCTGCTCGCCTTCGTTCACCACTTCCAGCTTGCGCTGGCCGCCGACCTGAATCTTCTTGGGCTTCATCGCCTCGGGCACTTCGCGCACGAGATCGATCACCAGCAGCCCATCGGCTAGGTCTGCATTGTCCACGCGGACGAAATCGGCCAGCTCGAAGCGCCGCTCGAAGCCGCGATTGGCGATGCCGACATGCAGCATGTCACCCCCCGGCTGCTCCTCGCGCCGGCGGCCCTGCACCACCAGCAGGTTCTGCTGGGCGGTGATGTCGAGATCCTGCGCGCGGAAGCCCGCCACCGCGATGGTGATGCGATAAGCATCCTCGCTGCGGCGCTCGATATTGAACGGCGGGAAGTTATCGCCACCCTGGGTTCGGCCCTGGTTCTCCAGTAGGTCGAACAGCCGGTCGAAGCCAACGGTGGAACGGCGATAGGGGGTAAAGTCAAAACGGGTCATCGAAACAAATCCTCCTGTGAGCAATTTGAACGGGATGGGCCCGCGTTGCTGCGGCACCCACTGCCGTGGCGCCCTTGCGGCACGCACCGACAGCGCTAGAGATATTGGCGGTGCGAGGGGAGTTCAAGAGGCTCCCGCGCCGATGAAGGAACGTCCGTGAAGCAGCCGAAAATCGAGATCTACACCAAGCTTCATTGCGGCTATTGTCATCGTGCCAAGCGCCTGCTGGGAGAGAAGGGTGTGGAGTACGAAGAGCACGACATCACGCTGGGCGGCGTGGGCAGGGCCCAGATGCTCACCCGCAAGCCCGATGCGCGCACCGTGCCGCAGATCTTCATCGATGGGCGCGCAATCGGCGGTTCCGACGATCTGGCGCAACTCGAGCGCGAAGGCCGGCTCGATGCGCTGCTCGGGCTCTAGGAAGCGCGGGCGATGACGCGCATCGCGCTGCTGCAGATGTGCTCGGACATCGATCCGGCCGTGAATGCACCCGTGCTGGTCGAGGCGATCGAGCGCGCCGCGGGCCGGGGCGCCAGGATGCTGTTCACGCCCGAGATGGCCGGCATGCTCGATCGCGATCGTAGTCGCGCCGCGGGCAAGATCGTCACCGAAGACGCCGATCCGGTGCTTGCCGCGGTTCGCCAGGCGGCGGCGGCGAACGGTCTGTGGGTCGCACTGGGCTCGCTCCCCGTCGCGCGTCGGGACGGACGCTGGGCGAACCGCTCGTTGGTGGTGGACTCACGCGGCGAGGTCGTTGCGCGCTACGACAAGATCCACATGTTCGACGTGACCCTTGAAACCGGCGAAAGCTGGCGGGAAAGCGCCTCTTACGAGCCGGGGGAGCGCGCAGTGGCGCTCGATACGCCGCTCGGCAAGCTGGGCCTCACGGTGTGCTACGATTTGCGATTTCCCGCTCTCTTTCAGGAGCTTGGGCGCCATAGCTGCGACCTTATCGCCATTCCCTCAGCCTTCACCGTGCCCACCGGAAAGGCGCATTGGCACCTGCTTCAGCGGGCCCGCGCAATAGAGGCGAGCGCCTACGTCGTGGCCGCCGCACAGGTGGGCGATCATGCGGACGGGCGGCGCACCTATGGCCACTCGCTGGTGGTCGACCCTTGGGGCGAGGTGGTGCTCGACATGGGCGGTGGCGCACCGGGGCTGGGCTTCGCCGAGATCGACCCGGAACGGATTGCCACCACGCGCATGCAACTGCCCAGCCTTGCCAACCGCCGGGACATCGCCCAATCGCGTTGAGATCATGATTATATTCGATCTTCTCTGCACGGCCGGACATCGGTTTGAAGGTTGGTTCGCCTCCTCGGACGAGTACGCGCGCCAAAGCGGCCGCGATCTCGTCGCCTGCCCGGTCTGTGGCTCGGTGGCGGTGGAAAAGGCGCCGATGGCCCCGGCCGTGCCGCGCAAGGGCAACCGGTCGCCGGCCGCGGCCCGCACCAGCGAGCCGGCTGGCGAGCAGGCGATCGCACGGGCCAGCGCAGCCGGCACAGCCCGCGGCAACGCACCGGCCGTCGTGCGAGATGGCGGTCATGCGGTCGCCCGCAGCCCTCTGCCGCCGCACGTGGCCGAGGCGCTCACACAGCTTGCAAGGGCGCAGGCCAAAGCGCTCGAACAGTCGCGCTGGGTGGGCGATGGCTTCGCCGGGGAGGCGCGCGCGATGCATTATGGCGAACGCGAGGGCCAGCCGATCCACGGCCGGGCTAGCAGTGAAGAGGCAGAGAGGCTGGTAGCCGAGGGCATCGCCATCGCCCCCCTGCCTTTCCCCGTCACCGCGCCAGAAGACCTGAACTGAGCCCGTTCTCACGTAGCGCAAAGTGCAATAGCGCGCGCACCGACCCGGGCTCAAGCAGGCCAAAGGCCGCCGCTGGCGCAGACAAACCAGCGCTCAGGTAGCGCGAAGCGCGATAGCGCCTACAAACTGGTGCCCCGTGCAGGATAAACATAACGAATATGTATCGCCGTTCGCGCTACTGTAGTCGCGCCTCGTAGCGCCGGCTACCGATCAACGTCGCCCTGTAGTGCCGCCGGCCCTGCGAAGAGCGTTGATCGCGGACCTCGCTGTGCCGTCCGCTTCCAACGCCTCGCAATAAAAGTCCGATGGCGGTTAAGGCGATCGACAAACGTGCTATAGTCAGAATGTGAGGCGGGGATCCGTCGAGCACCTCAAGGCGGCGCAATCGCTGCTCGAAGACGAGGAGACATTGATGTTGATCACGACCGACATGGTCGCGCAGCGCCGTTATGCGCGCGACGCCAAAGCTCGCAACTTGACCGGCCTCGCGATCGGACCGACCGTTTTGCGGGGTCTACGCGACCTTGGCTATCGCGACACCGCCTCGGCACTCGCCGCGCTCGTCGACAATGCGATCGACGGCGGTGCCAAACGGATCTACATCGCAACGGAAACCCACGGCTCCGCGACGACCGGGATCGCGGTCATCGACAACGGCTACGGCTACGGGATGGTCCCCGAAATGATGCGCGCCGCCTGTGCGGTCGGGGTTACAGTCCCGCTCGGCGACGGCCCGCATATGGCGCGCAATGGCTTCGGCCTACCGTTCGCGATCGGCAGCCGCTTCGACCTAATGTCCTGTTCGGCCGGTATGTCGCTCCACGGCGTGACGATGGATCTTGTCGAGCTCGACGCGGACAAAGTGCCCGAGGCCCAGCGCACAACGCTGCCCGTGTTCGTCGCAGCCTATATCGCCCAGCACGTCCGATCCTGGTCGAGCGGCACGATCGTCGCGATGACCGGGCTCGACCGGGTGTCGCCGCAGCAGGCGGTGCGGCTGCGGAGCGAGATCAGGCGTCACCTCGCGTTCGTCTTTGCCCGGTGGCTGTCCGTGATCGACATGCGGGTCGATGGCGAGCGGCTGGCGGGTGCCGACCCCGTCTTTCCAAGCGGCGCTGCTCATGACGAGTGCCGGACGGTCGATGGCGAGCACTTCGCGGTCGAGATCGATGGTGCGCAGATCGCCGCGACGGCAGGTGCACTTCGCCTTCCTGCGGACGTTCGACCGTCTCGCCCTTGTCCTTGAGGTCAGTAGCAAGCAGGTCGAGCAGTCGATCCTCGACCGCTTCGGGCACCCAGGGGCGCTCACCATAGAGGATATGTCGCAGGAACGTTGCGCCAAGATGGCGGTCGAGATCGGCATGGTCCCAGCGGTTCTTGTGCGAGCGCAGGCAGGCGTAGCAGGAGGACGAACATTTACAGTCCTCCAGCAAGTCCAGCGCAAGCTTGAGCAACTTTCCAGGTTCGCGCGCAGCTGCGCGGACGAATCCTGCGCCGCCAGGTGCGGTGTCGTACAGGAATACCTCAACTTCACTGCCGCGCGCGCCACCTTCGTTTAGTGCGGCACGATGGCCACCGCCGATGTCGGCCGCATCGACGTCGAGCAGACCGGCGGCTGCGACGCTCAAAGCTTCGGCGATCGTCGTCAAAACGATGCGTCCAGCGGTCGAACCGGCAGGCACGTGCAGTTCCGGTGCCAGCTTGAACGAGAATAATGCAATGTCGGTCAGGAATTCGTGGCCGAGCACGATCGCTCGGCCGCGCCCATCGCACAATTCGGGCTGCTTCCCATGGTCGGGATAGGGGCGCGGGTGCGGCTTTCTGCTGGCCAACTTGCCCTCCGACCATCCGGTCGGCTCGGTGCGGCCGCAGGCAGAGCAATAGAGGAAGCCAGTCTCGGTGGCTCCTGCTTTGCGCACGCCGAGGTTCGTGACCATCAATGTCTTCTGTGGATGGCTCCCGCGTTGCAAGGATAATTTGAGGCTTGGCGTTGGGTCGGGTGCAGTCT
>PPFU01000368.1_pt1 | contig 43919 bp, 34 predicted proteins | sample 1535991 | NCBI WGS metagenome assembly PPFU01 (sample SAMN04901290, study PRJNA319586) | Hypolithon metagenome, whole genome shotgun sequencing project. | isolation source: Antarctic Hypolithon | place: Antarctica: Miers Valley | collected 2014
TCTTGACCCCGCCACTCTCGCGCGAGGTGCGCTCGGCGGCGGGCGCCTCGACCACGTTTTCGGCGGCGTTCGCCGGGCTCTGGCAGGCGCTCGTCGCCAGCGCTAGGCCGGTCAGCGGGGCGAGGAGCCTCAACCGAAGAATGGCAGGGCCCCGCTCGACATCGCTATCGCGGTCACGCCGAAGCCGACGAAGAAGGAGCGGAAGAGGTCCGATTTGAGGAAGCGCATGGGTGGTCTTTCGTTCGGTTCGGTTCATCATGGCCGCTTTCTAGCAGGGGCGGCTTGACGACATGGTGAACCGGGCTGTCGTGCGCGGTTCATCTGGGGATCGTTGTGCAGCGCGGCAAGCGGGGCGCACGCATCCGGCCGATCGGCAAGCGCGGTTCGTCGAAACGGGAGCGAGTCCACACGTTGCGAGCAGGTCCACGAGCATGATCGCCCAGCCTATGCCCGCCGAAGCGTTTAACAAAGGTTAATGCCGGAAGTGGCGCATTCCGGTGAACACCATGGCGATATCGGCCTGATCGGCGGCGGCAATCACCTCCGCGTCGCGCACCGAGCCGCCGGGCTGGATGATGCAGGTGGAGCCCGCCTCGATCGCCATCTCGACCCCGTCGGCGAAGGGGAGGAAGGCGTCCGACGCCATCGCACTGCCATGCGTGCGTGGCTCGGGCCAGCCCGCCGCCCCGGCCGCCTCGCGCGCGCGGATGGCGGCGATGCGCGCGGCATCGCGCCGGTTCATCTGGCCCGCGCCGATGCCCGCGGTGGCGCCATCGCGCGCAAAGACGATGGCGTTCGATTTGACGTGGCGGGCGATGGTCCAGGCGAACAGCGCATCGGCCTGCTCGCGTGCGCTCGGGGCGCGCTTGGTGACCACCTTGAGGTCCGCCTCGCGGATCGCCCCGGCATCACGGCTCTGCGCCAGCAATCCGCCGGCGATCGGCTTGACGATCAGGCCGCCGCGGCGCGGATCGGGCAGGTCGCCCGTCAAAAGCAGGCGCAGGTTGCGCTTGGCGAGGAAGGCGGCGCGCGCGGCCTCGTCCGCCTCGGGAGCAATGACGACCTCGGTGAAGATCGAGGCGATCGCCTCCGCGGTGGCGCCATCGAGCGGGCGATTGACCGCGACGATGCCGCCGAAGGCCGAGACGGGGTCGCAGGCGAGCGCCTCGTGCCAGGCTTCGACCAGGCTCGCCCGGCGCGCCACCCCGCACGGGTTGGCGTGCTTGACGATCACCACCGCCGGATCATCGTCGGCGAACTCGGCGATCAGCTCCAGCGCGGCGTCGCCATCATTGAGGTTGTTGTAGCTCAGCGCCTTGCCCTGGACCTGCTCGGCCTGGGCCAGCCCCGCGCGGTGCGGCCCCAACGGCGCATAGAGCGCCGCCTGCTGATGCGGGTTCTCGCCATAGCGCAGCTCGACGAGCTTGCGCCCGGCGATCGCCAGCATGTCGGGGAAGAGCTGCTGCTGATCGGCAAAGGCGAACCACTGGCTGATGGCGACGTCGTAGGCAGCCGTGGCGGCAAACGCCTTGGCGGCCATGGCCTTGCGCAAAGCGAGCGTCGTTGCCCCGTCGTTCCCGGCCAGTTCGTCGAGCAGCCCGGCATAGTCCGCCGGGTCGGTGACGATGGTGACGAAGGCGTGGTTCTTGGCCGCCGAGCGGATCATCGCCGGACCGCCGATATCGATGTTCTCGATGACCTGGTCCCTGCTGCCGCCGCCCGCGACCGTCTCCGCGAAGGGGTAGAGGTTGGAGACGAGGAGATCGAACGGCTCGACGTCATGCGCGTCCATCTCGGCGGCGTGCGTCTCGTTGTCGCGCACCGCGAGAAGGCCCCCGTGGATGCGCGGGTGGAGGGTCTTGACGCGCCCGTCTATCATCTCGGGAAAGCCGGTGATATCAGATACTTCGCGCACCTGGAGCCCACCATCGCGCAGGGCCCGCGCGGTGCCGCCGGTCGACACCAGCTCGACCCCGCCCTTGGCGAGCCGCGAGGCGAGTTCGATGAGGCCGGTCTTGTCGGACACGCTGAGGAGCGCGCGCCTGATCGTCACATTGTTCATGGCGCGGCCTTAGCCGATCCTGTCGAGCTGCCAAGCGAACGCCTCGCCGGCGCGCGAGGCGAGGCCCTCGATGACCAGCTGCTGCGTCTCGTGGGGGCGGCCCTCGCCATCGACCCACAGGCTCTCTTCGGCGATCAGCGGTTCGCCGGCTGAGCGCAGGCGCCAGCACGTGCCATCGGGCAGCAGCAATTCGGCCTCGTGCGCGCCCTCGCCAAGGCGCAGGTCGACAAGCGGGCCGAGATGGAAGCGCAGCGCATAACCGACCTTGCCGCGCCGGCCGCGGCGCCCGGCGGGCTCGAGCCGATCCTCGCCGGCGAGCGCGGTGCCATCGGCGGCCAGCTGGAGGATCCGGCGATGGGTCAGGCCGAAGCGCGCCACGTAGCCGTCATGCGCGGCCTCGAGCCGGGTCGCGGGGCGGCCGTCATCGAGATGGCCGGGCGCGCGATCGAGTTCGACCGCCTGCACCCCCTTGCCGAGCTTGCCGCCAAGCACGGTGGCGGTAGAATTGGCATCGTCCAGCACCAGCGTCGAATGGGCCGCACTGGCGCGCAGGGCCTGCTCGATCCGCGCCGGGGTCAGGCCGCCGGTAAGCGCCGCGCCGCCGCAATTGACGATCACCGGCTGGCCCTGATGGCTGAACTCGAAGGCCAGCGTCGAGGCGCAGCCGAAGCGGGCATGGGCGGCGAGCGGCGGCGGGGCGGCGTCGCAGACGAGCACCGAGCCCGCCCCCTCGAGCCGCTGGTAGCCCCAGCCGCGCACCTCGCGGGGCGGGCGCGGGCGCACGCCGCTGGCCGCGATCAGCCGCGCCATGCGCTCGCCATCGATCCGTCCGCCGCCCTGCCAGCTGCCGATCGCGCCGCCCGCATCGGCCATGCCCACCAACGGGGGGACGAGCAGCGCCACCGCGCTCGCCACGCAGGGCGGCGGCCCGGCGCGGGTGGCGCGATAGCAGGCGGCGAGGCGGATCAGCGCCACCAGCAGCTCGGTCTGGGCGAGCGGGCTGCGCGAGAGAACGCCGCCATCCTCGCCGATCACGCCGGCGAGCGCCTCGGCCAGCGCGGTCTCGGCCAGCAGGCGGCGCGGGCGGCCGTGGGGGAGCAGCAGGCCCGCGGCGGCGAGCGCGGCGAAGGCGAAGGCCGCGCCATGGCGATCGGCGGCCTTCCCGGCGTGGCGCTCGAGCCAGCGCGCGGTCTCGTCGATCGCCTCGAGGGTGGCGGCGCGATAGGCCTTGTCGCCCCCTGCCAGGATTAGCGGGGCGTTGACCAGGCAGGCGAGCAGGCGGCGCGCGGCGGTCTCGACATGCCACGGCCCGGCATGCGCGGGCGGATCGGGCTCGGGATTGGCGGCGAGGAACGAGCGCAACACGCGCTCGGCCAGTTCCTCGCATTGCGACGCGGGGGCGCAAGCGGCGAGATCGTCGAGCCATCCGAAGCCGTGCAGCGCCTGCTCGACGAGCGGGGCGTGATGCGCGGCGGCGGAGAAATCCGCCCTGGCGAGCGGGATCCTGGCACCGCCGACGAGGAAATGCCCGGCCCTGAGGGCCATTCCCGCAACCCGGTCGCCCAGCGCAGGGCACTCGACCGTCGCGGTGATGCGCAGCGGCTCGGGCCGGCGGAAGGGGGCATCGAGGATGCCGGCGGGAACGCCCATGCGATAGGCGGCGCGCACTATCCGCTCGCCCAGCGTCGCCTCGGGCGAGGCGAGATCGGCGGGGGGCGGGGCATCGTGCGGTTCAGCGGGCGCGGTCGGCGGCAGCGGGCGGGCGCGCTCTTCGGAAGCGGGCCCGTGGGTCCCGGAGACGCCGCCGCGCGCCCTGCCGGCCGCTTCGAACAGCGTCATCTGCCGCGCTTCGTCCTCGGAGTCGGAGGCCCGCTCGCTCACCCCCTCCTCATGCTGCAGGCGCGGGCGGAACGCATTCACGCCGCCACGCTTTCGCCCCTGAGCGCAGCGATATTGGCGGCGTATTGCGCCGCGCCGCCCTTGAAGGTGGCCGAGCCGGCGACCAGCACATCGGCCCCCGCCTCGACGCACCGGCGGGCGGTCTCGGCGTTGATCCCGCCATCGACCTCGATCAGCACCTCGTGGCCGCCCTTGTCGATCATTGTGCGCACCGCCTCGATCTTCTTCAGCTGCGAGGCGATGAAGCTCTGCCCGCCGAACCCGGGATTGACGCTCATCACCAGCACGAGGTCGATCTCGCCGATGAGGTAATCGAGCGTCTTGGCAGGGGTGCCGGGGTTGAGCGAGACGCCCGGCTTTGCCCCGGCGGCACGGATCGCCTGGAGCGTGCGGTGGATGTGCGGCCCCGCCTCGGGATGGACCGTGATGTGATCGGCGCCCGCACGCGCGAAAGGCTCGATCCACAAATCGACCGGCGCGCACATCAGATGGACATCGAGCGGCTTTCGCGTGTGCGGCCGCAGTGCCTCGACCACCATCGGCCCGATGGTGAGGTTGGGCACGAAATGGCCGTCCATCACGTCGACATGGATCCAGTCCGCGCCCGCCTCGTCGACGGCGCGCACCTCCTCGCCCAGCCGCGCGAAATCCGCCGAGAGGATGCTGGGGGAGATGAGCGGCCTGGCCATGAGCGCGGGGCCAGCGTTAGGCGCGCGCGTCAGGCCCGACAAGCGCGGGAATGCCGCTTTTCCACGCTTCGCCGCACCCGCGGGGCGTTGCGGCGGCTTGCGCGAATGTCAGCGATCGTTCAGTCGGCGCCCGCCAACGGACCGGTGAATGGACAGGGGGACGAGCCGGACCGGCGCGCGGCCAGCAGTGCCGCCCGCCGCCGGGCCCCCGTAATCGAGAGACATGAAGATGATCTGGCGCAAGACCCTTTTCGCCGCCTCCGGCATGGCTCTAGCGCTAGCGGGGGCGCTGGCGGGGGCGCCTGCACAGGCGCAGTACGCGGTGAAGATCGCCAACGACATGAGCGTGTGCGAGGGCCGCGGGCCAGCGGTGCGGATCAATGTCAGCGGGGTGAAGAACTCGACCGGCAACATGCGCGTGCAGATCTACCGGGCGAACAAGGCCGACTGGCTCGAGAAGGACCGCTGGGTCTACCGCATCGAGGCCCCTGCGCGCACCGGCTCGATGAGCTTCTGCATGCCCGTGCCGCGCCCCGGCAGCTACGCGGTGGCGATCCGGCATGATGCCAACAACAACCGCGACACCGATATCTTCGCCGATGGCGGGGGGATGAGCAACAACCCGTCGGTCAACATCTTCAACCTCGGCCGGCCGAGCTATCGCAAGACCGCGTTCACGGTCGGCAACGAGGTGCGCATGGTCGACATCCGGATGCGCTACCTCTAGCGGCGTTCGGCTTGCCAGCGGGCCGGCGATCCGACAGTCTGGCGCGCATGACCGCCGATCTGCTCGAAGCCGCCCGTGCCCTCTCCCCGCGCATCGTCGCGCTGCGCCGGGCGATCCATGCCGAGCCGGAACTGGGGCTCGAGACCCCGCTCACGCTGGCCAAGGTGGAGGCCGAGCTGGCCGACCTGCCGCTCGAATGGCGGCATGGCACCTCGGCCACGGGCGCGGTGGCGGTGCTCAAGGGCGGGCAGCCGGGCCGAAGCGTGCTGCTGCGCGGCGACATGGATGCGCTGCCGATGGACGAGCATACCGGGCTGGACTTCGCCTCGAGGATCCCCGGGCGGATGCATGCCTGCGGGCACGATACGCATACCGCGATGCTGGCGGGCGCAGCGCGGCTACTGGCGGCGCGGCGCGAGGAACTCGCCGGCGAAGTGCGGTTCATGTTCCAGCCGGGCGAGGAAGGGTTCCACGGCGCGCGGCACATGATCGAGGACGGGCTCCTCGAACCACTGCCCGAAGCCGCCTTCGCGCTCCATGTGATGCCCAATGCCGCGCACGGGATCATCGCCGGGCGCAGCGGCGCGATGCTGGCGGCGGCGGACCAGTTCGCGCTGCACGTGACGGGCAAGGGCGGCCACGCCTCGATGCCGCACGACACGCATGATCCCGTCCCGGCTGCGGCGGCGATCGTGCTCGCATTGCAGGCGATGGTCACGCGCCGTTTCGATGCCGCGGAAGCCACGGTGGTGACGGTGACGCGGCTCGATGCGGGAACCGCGCACAACATCATCCCCGACACGGCGCGTCTCTCGGGCACGATCCGCACCCTCTCGCCCGACCGGCGCGCGGCGATCCGCAAGGCGATCGAGGAGACGGCGATGCACACGGCCCGCGCGCATGGCTGCGAGGCCCGAGCCGAGTTCATCGACGGCTTCCCCCCCACCATCAATGATGCGCGCGCGATCGCGCTCGCCGAGGCCATCGCACGCGCAATGGGCGGGGAGCACGGCTGGTATCCGATGGCCGGCCCGATCATGGGCGCAGAGGATTTCTCCTACGTGCTCGAGAAGGTGCCGGGAGCGATGCTATTCCTGGGCGTCGCGCATGAGGGGGCGGACTGGAAGAATTGCTGCTCGATCCATTCGAGCCGGATGATGGTGGACGAGAGCGTGCTGCCCAAGGGCGCGGCGTTTCTCGCGGCCTGCGCGGAGCGGTTCCTGGAGCGGGGGTGGGAGTGAGACCACCCATGCATCTCGGAAGAGACCTCAATCCAGGTTGGGCCGCAGCCACCGCTGCGCCTCGGCCAGGTCCATCCCGCGCCGCTCGGCATAATCGGCAAGCTGGTCCTGGCCGATCCGCGCAACGCCGAAATACTGGCTCTCGGGATGTGCGAAATAGAGCCCGCTGACCGCCGCGGTGGGCAGCATGGCCTGGCTCTCGGTCAGCGTGAGCCCCGTATTCGCGCCCGCGTCGAGCAGGTCGAACAGGATCGGCTTCAAGGTATGGTCGGGACAGGCAGGATAGCCCGGCGCGGGCCGGATGCCGTGATATTTCTCGCGGATCAGCTGCTCGTTGGTGAGCGCCTCGTCGGGCGCGTAGCCCCACAAGGTGGTGCGGACGTGCTGGTGCAGGCGTTCGGCGAAAGCCTCGGCGAAGCGATCGGCCAGCGCCTTGAGGAGAATGTCCGAGAAATCGTCATGCTCGGCGGCGAAGCGCTTGAGATGCGGCTCGATGCCGTGGATCGCGACCGCGAAGCCGCCGATCCAGTCGCCCGCGGGGTCGATGAAATCGGCGAGCGAGAAATTGGCGCGGCCCTTGCCGTCCTTGCCCTTGCTCTTGACCACCTGCTGGCGGAGCATGGGCAGCAGCGTGCCGTCCTGGAGGCGGATGTCGTCGCCTTCACGCGTGCACTGCCACAGCCCGCAGACGCCGCGCGCGCTGAGCCAACCCTCGGCAATGATCGTCTCGAGCATCGCCTGTGCATCGTCGAATAGCCCGCGTGCGCTCTCGCCGACGACCTCGTCCCGAAGGATCGCGGGGTAGATGCCGGCGAGCTCCCAGGCGCGGAAGAAGGGTGTCCAGTCGAAGGCGCTGGCGAGATCGGCCAGGTCCCATTCGTCGAACACGTGGACGCCGGGCTTTGCGGGCGCGGCGGGTTTCAGCGCATAATCGGCCCGGAAAGCGTTCTGCCGCGCCTCTGCCAGGGACAGCAGCGGTGTCCCTGCCCGGCCCGCGCGCGCCTCGCGCACCTTCTCGTACTCGCCGGCGATCCCGGTAACGAAGCCATCCTTCTGGGTGTCCGACAGCAGCTGGCTGGCGACGCCCACCGCGCGGCTCGCATCGAGCACGTGGATCACCGAACCCTTGTACGCGGGGTCGATCCGGAGCGCGGTGTGCACCTTGCTGGTCGTCGCCCCGCCGATCAGCAGCGGGATCGTGAGCCCGGCGCGGCCCATCTCCTCGGCCACCGTCACCATCTCGTCGAGCGAGGGCGTGATGAGGCCGGAAAGCCCGATGAGGTCGGCATCGCGCTCGATCGCGGTCTCGATGATCTTCGTCCACGGGGTCATGACGCCGAGGTCGATCACCTCGTAGCCGTTGCACTGGAGGACCACGCCGACGATGTTCTTGCCGATGTCGTGGACGTCGCCCTTGACGGTCGCCATCACGATCTTGCCCGCGCTCCTGGCGCCCGGCTGCTTCTCCTCCTCGATATAGGGGATGAGGTGGGCGACCGCCTTCTTCATCACCCGTGCCGACTTCACCACCTGCGGCAGGAACATGCGCCCCGAGCCGAACAGGTCGCCGACGATGTTCATCCCGTCCATCAGCGGGCCTTCGATCACCTCGATGGTCCGCCCGCCGGCGCCGGCGATCTCCAGCCGCGCCTCCTCGGTATCGGCGACGACATGGGCATCGATGCCCTTGACCAGCGCGTGCTCGAGCCGCCTCGCCACCGGCCAGCCGCGCCATTCGGCCGCCGCCGCTTCCTCCTTCGCCCCGCCGCGATGCCGCTCGGCGAGCGCGATCAGCCGCTCGGTCGCGCTGTCGTAACCCCCGCGCCCGGGGCGGTTGAGGATCACGTCCTCGCACGCCTCGCGCAATTCGGGGTCGAGCGTGTCGTAGACGTCGAGCTGGCCGGCGTTGACGATCGCCATGTCGAGCCCGGCGGGGATCGCGTGGTAGAGGAACACCGAGTGCATCGCCCGGCGCACCGCCTCGTTGCCGCGGAAGCTGAACGAGAGGTTGGAGAGGCCGCCGGAGAAATGCACGTGCGGGCACAATTGGCGGATCTCGGCCACCGCCTCGATGAAATCGAGCGCGTAGCGTTCGTGCTCCTCCATGCCCGTCGCGACGGCGAAGACATTGGGATCGAAGATAATGTCCTCGGGCGAAAAGCCGTTGGCCGTGAGCAGGTCATAGGCCCGCTTGCAGATGGCGACCTTGCGCTCCTTGCTGTCTGCCTGGCCTGTCTCGTCGAACGCCATGACGACGACGCTGGCGCCATAGTCGCGGCACTTGCCGGCTTGCTCGAGGAACTGCGCCTCGCCTTCCTTGAGGCTGATCGAATTGACGATCGGCTTGCCCGAGACGCATTTCAGCCCGGCCTCGATCACCTCCCACTTGGAGCTGTCGATCATGAACGGCACGCGGGCGATGTCGGGCTCGGCGGCGATGAGCTTGAGGAAGGTGGTCATCGCATGGACCGCGTCGAGCAGGCCCTCGTCCATGTTGATGTCGATCACCTGCGCGCCGTTCTCGACTTGGCTGCGCGCAACTTCCACGGCGGCGGGATAGTCGCCCGCGAGGATCAGCTTCTTGAACTTCGCCGAGCCGGTGACGTTGGTCCGCTCGCCGATATTGACGAAGCGCACCACCGCGGCGGGCGCGGCATCGGCCTCGGTGCCGGTCGCGCGGGCGTCAGGGGCGAGATTGAAGGCGGTAGCCATCTAGGCGGGCATTCCTTGCTGGGCCCGAACCGGGCGGGCGAGCACGAGATCGTCAAAGGTGCGGCAGCCCACGCAGAAGCGGCGCGTGCCGATCTGCTCGAAGCCCTGCCGGCGGTAGAAGGCGATCGCGCGGTGATTGTCCTCTTTCACACCGAGCACCAGCCGCCGATGGCCTTGCCGGCCGGCGGCCGCGAGCACCGCGCCGAGCAGCGCGTGACCCAGCGCTTCGCCCTGGAAGCGGGACAGGGCGTAGATCCGCCGCAGCTCCCAGTCTCCCGCGCGCGCCAAATCCAGATCGGGCGCACAGGCCAGCGCGAAGCCGATCGGGGCATCACCCGGTTCGATCGTCCCGAGCCACGCCTGGGCCCCGGCTTCGAACAGCGCGCGATAAGCCGCAGGCGAGTGCTGTTGCCGGCAATGCTCGATGATCGCCTCGCCCTCGACCAGCCTGGCATAGCTCTCGAGGAAGGTCGCCGCGCCGACCAGCGCCAGCGCATCCGCGTCATCGGGCCCGGCTTCGCGCAGCCGCCAGCGGGCTGTGTCGGCGAGGGTCATGCCGCGAGCGTGAACGGCTCGAGCCCGGCGAGGCGGGTGACGCGCTCGGGCTGCGGCACCTTGCGCGGCGCGAGGCCCTCGACCGCGCTTGCCATCGCGGCGATATGCTGAGGGGTCGAGCCGCAGCAACCGCCGAGGATATTGACCGCGCCGTTCGTCGCCCACTCGCCTACCAGTGCGGCGGTGGTCGCGGGCGGCTCGTCATATTCGCCAAGCTCGTTGGGCAGCCCCGCATTGGGATAGGCGAGGATCAGCGTATCGGCGATCTCGGCCAGCGCCTTGACGTAGGGCCGCAGCTGCTCGGCGCCGAACGAGCAATTGAGCCCCACCGTCACCGGATCGGCATGGCGCACCGAGTGCCAGAACGCCTCGACCGTGTGGCCCGAGAGGTTGCGGCCCGAAAGATCGGTCAGCGTCATCGACAGCGCGATCGGGATCTCGCGGCCGAGCTCGCGTTCGAGCGCGCGCACCGCGGAGATGGCGCTCTTGGCGTTGAGCGTGTCGAAGATCGTCTCGATCAGGATGATGTCGGCCCCGCCCTCGACCAGCGCGGCGGCCTGTTGGCGATAGACCTGCGCCAGATCGTCATAGCTGATCTCGCGGAAGCCCGGGTCCTCGACATCGGGCGAGAGGGTGAGCGTCTTGTTGGTCGGCCCCATCGCGCCCGCCACGAAGCGCGGGCGGCCGTCTGTGGCGGCGAACTCGTCGGCCAGCTCGCGGGCGATCCGGGCGGCGGCGCGGTTGATGTCGCCCACAAGGCCTTGCGCGGAGTAATCGGCCTGGCTGATGGTGTTGGCGGAGAAGGTGTTGGTCGAGACCAGGTCCGATCCCGCCTCGAAATAGGCGCGGGTGATCTCGGCGATGATGTCGGGCCGGGTCAGCGCGAGGATGTCGTTATTGCCTCCTTGCGAGGCGGACAGGCCCAGATCGCCGGCGAAATCCTCCTCGCAGAGCCGGTAATTCTGGATCATCGTCCCGAAGGCGCCGTCGAACAGCAGGATGCGTTGCGCAGCGGCGGCGTTCAGCGTCTCGCGAATGTTCATGCCGGTTTCCCTTCATCGGCGAGAGGCTTGCGGCCGAGCAGGTGGCACACCGCCTCGGTCAGCTCGGCACGGTTGAGGGTGTAGAAATGCAACTCGCGCGCCCCCCCGTCATAGAGCCGGCGGCAGAGCTCGGCGAGCACCGCCATGGCAACGAACTGGCGCGCGGGCGGGCGCTGGTCGAGACCCTCGAACAAGTCCGCCATCCAGCGCGGGATCGCCGCCCCGCAGGCGCCGGCGAAGCGGCTGGCCTGGGCGAAATTGCCGATCGGCAGCACGCCGGGCACGATCGGCGCCTCGATGCCTGCCGCCGCCGCCTTGTCGCGGAAGCGGAAGAAGGTGTCGGGCTCGAAGAAGAACTGGGTGATGGCACGCGTACCGCCCGCATCGAGCTTGCGCTTGAGGTGGTCGAGGTCGGCCTGCTCGTCCGCCGCATCGGGATGCTTCTCGGGATAGGCGGCGACCGAAATCTCGAATGGTTTCAGTGCGGTAAGCCCGGCGACCAGTTCGGCGGCATTGCCATAGCCGTGCGGGTGGGCGACGAATGGCTCGCCCGGCTTGCCGCCATCCCCGCGCAACGCGACGATGTGGCGAATGCCGGCATCCCAGAAATCGAGCGCCACCTGGTCGACTTCCTCGCGGCTCGCACCCACGCAGGTCAGGTGCGCAGCGATCGGCACCGAGCCATGCCCGACCAGCCGGCGTACCGCGGCCAGGCTTCGCTCGCGCGTCGAGCCGCCCGCGCCATAGGTCATCGAGACGAATTCCGGGCTGATCGGCGCAAGCTGCTCGAACGCGCGCCACATCTGGCCTTCCGCCGCATCGTCCTTGGGCGGGAAGAACTCGAACGAGACGGCGATGTCCCCCGGCAGGCCGGTGAACAGCGTCTCGCTCGCGAGCGGCGAGAATCGGGGCTCGATGAGGGACAGAACCTCGTTCATGCGCGCTTTTCCTCGAGCTTCGGCAGGGTGACGGTCCACATATCAAATTATCTTTATATCAGCATCCGCCTGCTGAAAAGCCCATTTTCGGGATTGTGCATATAAAGAACTCGTTATATGCCTAGACGGTGCAGATCGAGACTCTCCTCAGCGCCCTCGCCGACCCGACGCGGCTGAGGATCATGCGCCTGCTCGAGCATCTCGAACTGGCGGTGGGCGAGGTGGCACAGGCGCTGGGGCAAAGCCAGCCGCGCGTTTCCCGCCACGTCGCCATCCTGTGCGAGAGCGGCCTCGCCGAACGTCGGCGCGAGGGCAGCTGGGTGTTCCTGCGCCGTGCGATCGGCCTCGATTCGCCCCAGCCCCTCGCCGCCGCGGTCGCCCGTCTGCTCGCCGCCGCCGAGCAGCAGGATGCCGCCTTCGCTGCGCGCTGCGCCGATGACCGCCGCCACCTCGCCGCGATCCGCCAGATGCGCGAGAAGAGCGCGGCCGATTATTTCGCCGATCATGCCGAGCAGTGGGATTCGCTGCGCGCCATGCTCACCCCCGCCGCCGAGGTGGAGGCGGCGCTGGTCGCGGCGCTGGGCAAGGGGCCGCTCGGCCGCCTGCTCGACATCGGCACCGGCACCGGGCGGATCGCCGAACTGCTTGCCGGGCGGACCGAGCACATCGTCGGGCTCGACCGCAGCCCCGAAATGCTGCGCCTGGCCCGCGCCCGGCTGCAGAAGCTGCCGCCCGAGAACTGGGAGCTGGTCCAGGCCGATTTCAACGCCCTGCCGTTTGCCGAGCGCTCCTTCGACACCATCGTGCTCCACCAGGTGCTGCACTTCGCCAGCGAGCCGCAATACGTGCTCGAGGAGGCGGCGCGCGTCTGCCGGCCAGGCGGGCGGCTGGTGGTGGTCGACCTTGCCGCGCATGATCACGAGGAGTTGCGCAAGAGCCACGCGCACCTGCGCCTCGGCTTCGGCGATGCACACATGCGCGATTTCCTCGGGGCAAGCCGATTCAACCCCTTGCCGCCGCGCACACTTCGGGGAAAAGGGCTGACGACCAAGATCTGGCTTGCCGAGCGCGTCGCCGAGGATCGGCACGAGGCGATGGCGGGCGACATGGAAGGCGCGGCGTGAGCACCGAAACCCAGTTCGCCTCGGGCGAAGCGATCGACCGGCCCACCGACGAGGAACCGCGCACGCTGCCGCTCGATGCCTGGCATCGCGCGCAGGGCGGGCGGATGGTGCCCTTCGCCGGCTATTCGATGCCGATCCAGTATGACGGCATCATCGCCGAACACCAGTGGACTCGCGAGCACGCCGGCCTGTTCGACGTCAGCCACATGGGCCAGCTCACGGTGACCGGGCAGGGCGCGACGGCGGCGCTCGAGGCGCTGCTGCCCGCCGATCTGCAGGCGCTCAAGCCCGGCCGGATCCGCTATTCGCTGCTGCTGACCGAGGATGGCGGGATCATCGACGATCTGATGGTCACCAACGTCTCGCAGAGCGGCGAGGAAACCTTCGCCCTGGTCGTCAACGGCGCGACCAAGGAAGGGGACATCGCTCACCTTCGCGAACATCTGCCCGATGAGATCACCCTCACCTACCACGACGAGCGCGCGCTGCTCGCCCTCCAGGGTCCCGAAGCCGTCGCCGTGCTCGACAGGCTGCTTCCCGGCATCGCCGAGGAGCTTTCCTTCATGCAGGCCACCGCCCGCGAGTGGCAGGGCGCTTCCATCGGCATCGGCCGAGGCGGCTATACCGGCGAGGACGGGTTCGAAATCTCGCTCCCCGCCGAAGCCGCCGCGCCCTTCGCCGATGCGCTGCTGGCCGATGAGCGAGTCCGCCCGGTCGGCCTCGGCGCACGCGATTCGCTCCGGCTCGAGGCTGGCCTGCCGCTTTATGGCCACGACATCGACCTCGGCACCGATCCCCTCAGCGCCGGCCTCGCCTTCGCCATCTCCAAGCGCCGCCGCGCCGAGGGCGGCTATCCCGGCGCACCGCGCATCGCCCGGCTGCTGGAGGACGGCGCGCCGACCATCCGCGTCGGCCTCGCCATCGCCGCCGGCCCGCCCGCGCGCGAGGGCGCCCCGGTGCTCGCAGGCGATACGCCGATCGGCAGCGTCACCAGCGGCGGCTTTTCGCCCAGCCTCGAGCGCGCCATCGCCATGGCCACGATCGATGCCTTGCACGCCAACCCGGGCACAGAGCTCGCGATCGAGGTGCGCGGCCGCCGCCTGGCCGCGACGATCGTGCCCTTGCCCTTCGTCCCACACCGCTATCACCGCCGGGGAGCCGCCTGACATGCGCCAGTACACCAGGGATCACGAATGGATCGAGCTCGACGGCGACGTCGCGACCGTGGGCATCACCGACTACGCGCAGAGCCAGCTCGGTGACCTCGTCTTTGTCGAGCTGCCCGAGGTCGGCCGCGAAGTCGCCAAGGGGGGCGAGGCGGCGGTGGTCGAATCGGTCAAGGCGGCGAGCGACGTCTATGCGCCCGTCTCGGGCAAGGTGACCGAGACCAACGACACGCTCAATGACGAGCCGGCGCTGGTCAATTCCGATGCCGAGGGCGAGGGCTGGTTCTTCCGCCTCACGATCTCGGACAATGCCGAGCTCGAAGGGCTGATGGACGAGAGCGAATATCAGGAATATCTGGCGGATCTGGACTGAGCGGCCATCGCCGCGCCGCCAGTTATCCGCAGGAGGTCTGAAAGACCGTCTCGAAGGGCCGTGGCATAGCGCCCACTGGCATCGAGCGAAGTTATGGGGGAGCGTCCCCGATTTCTCCTGAGCCTGCACTGCGCCCGGGAAAGCAAGTCATGGAAACAGGTTGTTAGGAAATATGCGCTACCTCCCCCTCACCGATCCCGATCGCACGGCGATGCTCGCCACCATCGGCGCGCCCGAAATCGACGCGCTGTTCGCCGACGTGCCCGAAGCCGCGCGGCTCGACGGCCCGATCCATCATCTGCCGATGCATGCGAGCGAAATGGCGGTCGAGCGGCATATGGCCCACCTCGCCGCGCAGAACCTCACCGCCGGCGAGGTGCCGTTCTTCCTCGGCGCGGGCGCCTATCGCCACCATGTCCCCGCCAGCGTCGACCACCTGATTCAGCGCGGCGAGTTCCTTACCGCCTACACTCCCTACCAGCCCGAGATCGCCCAGGGCACGCTGCAGATGCTGTTCGAGTTCCAGAGCCAGGTCGCGCGGCTCTATGGCTGCGCGGTCGCCAATGCGAGCATGTATGACGGCTCGACCGCGGCCTGGGAGGCGGTCAGCATGGCGCGGCGGATCACCAGGAGGCCACTGGCGATCCTCGACGAAGGCCTGCACCCCCACTACGTCTCGGTCATCCGCACCATGGCCAAGTTCACCGGCGACAGCGTGGCCGACCGCGCGCCGACGCTCTCGGCTGAAGGCGGAACAGCGGCACTGATCGCCGAGATCGAAGCCAATGAGCCCTCCTGCGTCGTCGTCCAGTACCCCGATATCCTCGGCCGCCTGCCCGATCTCGCTGCCATCGCTGAAGCCGCTCACGCCAAGGGCGCGCTGCTGATCGCGGTCAATACCGAGCCCGTGGCGCTGGGCGCGATCCGTTCGCCGGGCGAGCTCGGGGCCGACATCGTGGTGGGCGAAGGCCAGTCGCTCGGCGTCGGCCTGCAATTCGGCGGGCCGTACCTGGGCCTGTTCGCGGTGCGCGACATGAAGCACGTCCGCCAGATGCCCGGCCGCCTTTGCGGCGAGACGACCGATGCCGAGGGCCGGCGCGGCTTCGTCCTCACCCTGGCGACGCGCGAGCAGCACATCCGCCGCGAGAAGGCGACGAGCAACATCTGCACCAATTCCGGGCTCTGCGCGCTCGCCTTCTCGATTCATCTGACGCTGCTCGGCGAGAAGGGCCTCACCGCGCTGGCGGCCGAGAACCACCGTCTCGCCTGCCTCGCCGCCGACCGGCTCGCCGCGATCCCCGGCGTGCGGCTCGTCAACGAGAGCTTCTTCAACGAGGTTGCGCTCGATCTGGGCGAGGGCAAGGATGCGCGCCACGTCGTGCAGGAGCTTGCCGAGCGCGGCGTGCTCGGCGGCGTATCGCTCGGCCGGCTCTATCCAGAGGAGCCGCAACTCGCGCGCGGGCTGCTGGTCGCGGTCACCGAGACCACGTCCGAGGACGATATCGACGAACTCGCCACCCAGCTTGAGGAGATGCTCGCGTGAACATCAACCCCGTCGGCTGGCGCCCCGCCGCCCCCGAGGCCGAGAGCGGCGGCGAGAGCGCGACGGTCACCGGCAATCGCGGACTGATGCATGAGGAGCCGCTGATCTTCGAGATCGGCACTGCCGAGACCACCGGCGTCGATCTCCCCGAGCCTGACGCGCAAGCCCCCAACCGGCTCGGCAGGCACGCCCGCACCCACCCGGTCGGCCTCGCCGGCCTGTCCGAGCCCGAGACGATCCGCCACTACACGCGCCTCAGCCGGCAGAACTACGCGATCGATTGCGGTGTCTTCCCGCTCGGCTCGTGCACGATGAAGCACAATCCGCGCCTCAACGAGAAGGTCGCGCGGCTGCCCGGTTTCGCCGATATCCACCCGCTCCAGCCGCAGAAGTCGGTCCAGGGCGCGCTGGCGGTGATTGACGAGCTTGCCCACTGGCTGGTCACGCTGACCGGCATGCACGCGGTGGCGATGAGCCCCAAGGCGGGCGCGCATGGCGAATTGTGCGGCATCCTGTGCATCCGCGCCGCGCTCGAGGCGCGGGGCGACAAGCGCAACGTGATCCTCGTCCCCGAAAGCGCGCATGGCACCAATCCCGCCACCGCTGCCTTCGCCGGCTTCGGGGTCGGCGCGATCCCCGCGACCGAGGACGGGCGGGTGGACACCCAGGCGCTGATCGACCGGCTCGGTCCGGACGTTGCGGGCGTGATGATCACCAACCCCAACACCTGCGGCCTGTTCGAGCGCGACATGATCGCGATCTCCAAGGCCGTCCACGAGGCAGGCGGCTACGTCTATTGCGACGGCGCCAATTTCAACGCCATCGTCGGCCGCGTGCGCCCGGGCGATCTCGGCATCGATGCGATGCACATCAACCTTCACAAGACCTTCTCCACCCCGCATGGCGGCGGCGGACCCGGCTCTGGCCCGGTGGTCTTGTCCGAGGCGCTCGCCCCCTTCGCCCCGCTTCCCTCGGTGGTGCGTGGGCAGGATGGCATGCTCCACCTCGTCGAGGAGGAGACGGTCGAGCGCGAGCATCTCTCGAGCTTCGGCCGGATGACCGCCTTCCACGGCCAGATGGGCATGTTCACCCGTGCGCTCGCCTACATCCTCAGCCACGGCGCTGACGGGCTGCGGCAGGTCTCGGGCGATGCGGTGCTGAACGCCAATTACGTGCTGCGCGCGCTCGAGGACGTGCTCGAGGCGCCCTTCGCCGCCTCCGGGCCGTGCATGCACGAGGCGCTGTTCGGCGACGGCACCTTCGCCAAAGGCATCTCCACGCTCGACGTCGCCAAGGCGCTGATCGACGAGGGCTTTCACCCGATGACGGTCTATTTCCCGCTGGTGGTCCACGGCGCGATGCTGATCGAGCCGACCGAATGCGAGAGCAAGGCGGGGCTGGACCAGTTCATCGCTGCGTTGCGCGCCATTGCTACCCGCGCGCGCGAGGGCGACGAGGCGATGACTAAGGCGCCCTACTTCGCCCCCCGCCGCCGCCTCGACGAGACCGCCGCGGCGAGGAAGCCGGTGCTCGCCTGGCAGGGCTGAGCACCGGGCGAGGGCCTCAGAAGGCCTCTTCCTCCAGCGCCATCAGCGAGCCCTTGCCCGCCTTGATCGACAGGAACAGCGCGCTCGCCTGCGGCAGGATGTGCTCGAAGAAGTAGGTCGCGGTCTTGATCTTGGCGTCGTAGAACGCCTTGTCGGGACTGCCCATGGCGACATGCATTCCCGCGATCATCGTCGCGCGGGCGAAGCAATAGCCGATCGCCACCAGGCCGAAGAGGCGCAGATACTCTGCTGCCGCCGCACCTGCTTCCTCTGGATCCTTGAGCCCGCGCTGCGCAATGGTCGCGGTCGAGAGCTGCAAGGCGCCGAACGCCTTCTCCAGCGCGTCCACCATCGGCTTCATCTGGACGTTGCCCTTGTTGGCCTCGATGAAAGCCGAGACCGGGTGGAAGAAGCTCTTCAGCAGCCGCCCGAAATTGCTCCCCAGTTTGCGGCCGACGAGGTCCAGCGCCTGGATGCCGTTGGCGCCTTCGTAGATCATCGCGATCCGCGCATCGCGCGCATATTGCTCGACCCCGCTTTCGCGAATGTAGCCGTGCCCGCCATAGACCTGGACCGCGAGCTGCGCGGTTTCGTGGCCAAGATCGGTGAACAGCGCCTTCACGATCGGCGTCATCAGGGCGACGAAATCGCTCGCCCGCTGCTTGGCCTCCGGCTCCTCGGAATGGCGCTCGGCATCGAGCGCGCGCGCCACCCAGGCGCCGAGCATCCGGCAACCCTCGTTGTTGGCGCGCATCGTCATCAGCATCCGCCGCACGTCGGGGTGGACGATGATCGGATCGGCCGGCTTGTCGGGGTGCTTGGCGCCGGTCAGCGCGCGGCCCTGGAGGCGATCCTTGGCGTACCAGGCCGCTGCCTGGTAGGCCGCCTCGCCGACGCCCAGGCCTTGGACGCCGACCGAAAGCCGCTCGGCGTTCATCATGGTGAACATCGCGGCGAGGCCCTTGTGCTTCTCGCCCACCAGCCAGCCGGTCGAATCCTCGAACAGCATCTGGCAAGTGGCGGACGCCTTGAGCCCCATCTTGTGCTCGATCGCCGCGCAGTTGACGCCGTTCGAGGTGCCGAGCGTGCCATCCTCGCCCGGCACGAACTTGGGCACCAGGAACATCGAGATGCCCTTCACCCCGGGCGGTGCATCGGGCAGGCGCGCGAGGACGAGATGGACGATGTTCTCGGTCAGGTCGTGCTCGCCCGCCGAGATGAAGATCTTGTGGCCGGAAACCTTGTAGCTGCCGTCCTCCTGCGGCTCGGCCTTGGTCCGCAGCATGCCGAGGTCGGTGCCGCAATGCGCTTCTGTCAGGCACATCGTCCCCGACCACTGGCCGCTCACCATCCTCGGCAGGTAGAGGCGCTTCATGTCCTCGGTGCCGTGCGCCTCGATCGCCATGACGCCGCCATGCGTGAGGCCCGGATAGAGCCCGAAGGAGAGGTTGGTCGAACAGGTCATCTCCTCGACCAGCTTGTTGACCCGTTCGGGCAGGCCCTGGCCGCCCCATTCGGGATCGTCGGCGAGCGCGGTCCAGCCACCGGCGACGAACTGGTCGTAGGCCTCCTTGAAGCCGGCCGGCGTCCTCACCACGCCGTTCTCGAGCCGGCAGCCTTCCTCGTCGCCCGAGCGGTTGAGCGGGAGGAGCACCTCGCGGCTGAATTTCGCCGCCTCCTCGAGGATCGCGCCGGTCAGGTCCGGGGTGAACTCGGCCAGAGCGGGCAGCTCGCCGAAGCCGTCATCGTGCCACAATTCGTCGAGCACGAAGCGCATGTCGCGAAGGGGGGCGTCATAGACTTGCATCGGTTCTCTCCTCTTGCCGCGCTCAGTTGCGCAGCGGCTTGCCGGTCTCGAGCATGTGCTCGATGCGGGCCTGGCTCCTGGGCTCGCGCGCCAGGGCCATGAATTCGCGGCGCTCGAGCTCGAGCATCCGCTCCTCGCTCACCTCGTCGATGAGATCGGCCTCGCCGCCGGTCAATACGGTCGCGAGGGAAGCGGCCACCCGCTCGTCATGCTCGGTCGCGATGCCGCGCGCGCGAAATCCCTCGACCGCCAGCTCCAGCGCCGCCTTGCCGCCCGGCCCGGGCAGGCGGAACACCGGCGGTTCGGGGGGGGCGTAGCCGTCGACGAGGGCCAGGGCGCGCGCCTTGGCATCGGCCAGCAGGCGGTCGCGGTTCATGGTGATCGCATCGTCCGCCTGCAGGAAGCCCAGCTCGCGCGCCTCGGCGGCCGATTTCGCCACTGTCGCCGTCGAGACGATCTCGAACACCTTGGCGACGGCCGGCATCGGTCCGTTCGGCCGGCCGGGTCGGGCTTCCCATCGCGAGATCATCTCGCCGCAGCCGCCCCAGCCCGGAATGATGCCCACGCCCGTCTCGACGAGGCCGATATAGCTCTCGGCATGGGCCTGGATCGCGTCGGCATGGAGCAGCACCTCGCAGCCGCCCCCCAGCGCCAGCCCCGAAGGCGCGGCGACCACCGGGAAGGGCGCGTATTTCAGCGCCTTGTACGCCTCCTGCCCGCCCGCGACGAGCTTCTCGATCTCGCTCCAGGCGGCGATGTTCACCGCGAACATCGCCAGCCCGAGATTGGCGCCGGCCGAGAAATTGCTCCCCTCGTTGTAAACGACGAGCGCCTTCATCTCGCGCGCCACGTGCTCGACCGCCTCGCCGATGAGCTTCATCACCTCGCCATCGAGCGCGTTCATCTTGCCGGTGAACTCGAGGCACGCCACGCCATCGCCGATATCCCACAGCGCCGCGGACCCGTTTTTCATGAGCGGCTTGGCGCCAAGCTTGATGTCCTCGAGCAGCATCACGCCCTCGGGCCGCACGATGTCGTGATAGTCGCCATCGAGCCCGAGGAATTGCCGCCTGCCGTCCTCGATCCGGTAGAAGCTGCGCCCGTCGGCCAGCTCCAGCACCGGCGGCACCGCCATGCCGTCCGCCCGCAACCGCTCGACGAAGCGCGTGACCCCGATCCGGTCGATCAGCTCGAAGGGGCCGTACTTCCAATTGTAGCCGAGCTTCATCGCGTCATCGACCGCGCGGACATCCTCGGCCGCCTGTGGCACCAGCCCAGCGGCATAGGTCAGCGTCTGCCCCAGCACCGCCCAGGCGAAGGCGCCGTGCTTGCCGGGCAGGTCGATCAGCGCGTTGAGATCGCCCTTGCCCGCCGCGCCCGGCAGCGGCGCCGCGGCCATGCTCCTGGCATAGCGGCCCGAGCCCAGATCGACCGATTCCTTGAGCTTCTGCCCGCCTTCGCGGTTCAGCCGATAGAACCCGCCCTTGCCCTTGCGCCCCGTATAGCCCTCCTCGATCATCCTGGTGATCAGCGGCAATTCCCGCGCGATCGCGTGATAGGGATCGGTCTCGGGCAGGCTCGCGGTGAGGCTGGTCTGGAGATAGGGCATCAGGTCGACGCCGACCAGATCGACCAGCCCGAACACGCCCGTCTTGGGCACGCCCATCGGCTTGCCCGCAATCGCATCCGCCTCCTCGACCGTCAGGCCAAGGTCGAAGGCCGCATTGAGCGCCGCCTGGATCCAGTAGGTGCCCACCCGGTTGGCGATGAAGCCGGGCGTGTCCTTGGCATCGACGATGCTCTTGCCGAGCCGCCTGTCCGCGAAATCGCGCACCTTGCCGACCAGCGCGGGATCGCTGTCCGCCCCCGCGACGATCTCCAGCAGCCGCATGTAGCGCGGCGGGTTGAAGAAGTGGGTGATGAGGAAGCCGCGCCGGAACTCCTCGGACCGCCCCTCGACCAGCTGCGCCAGCGGGATGGTCGAGGTGTTCGAGCTGATCGCCGCGCCTTCCGCCAGCAGCGGCTCCAGCCTGGCGTAAAGGTCGCGCTTGATCGACAGCTTCTCGACGATCGCCTCGATCACCCAGTCGCACTCGCCGACCCGCGCGAGGTGGTCCTCGATATTGCCCGTCTCGACGAGCTTCGCCGGCGCCTTGCCCATGAACGGCGCCGGGTCGGTCTTGAGCATCTTGGCCACCGCGCCGCTGGCCACCGCATCGCGGTCGTTCTCGTCGCGGACGATATCGAGCAGCAGCACCGGAACGCCGGCATTGGCGACCTGCGCGGCGATGCCTGCGCCCATCGTGCCCGCACCGATCACGCAGACCTTGCGGATGGCGCGCTCCTCGCCGGCCATCACGCCGCCTCCAGCACGGTGGCGATGCCCTGCCCGCCGCCGATACACTGGGTGGCGAGCGCATACTTGCCGCCATCGCGGTGCAGCAGGGCGGCCGCCTTGCCGACGATGCGCGCGCCGGTCGCGCCCAGCGGATGGCCGATCGCGATCGCCCCGCCGTCGATGTTCACACGGCCCTCGTCGAGCCCTAGGTCGCGGATGCAGGCGATGGATTGGCTGGCGAAGGCTTCGTTCAGTTCCACCACGTCGAGATCACCGACGCTCAGGCCCGCCCGTTCGAGCGCTTTCCTGGAGGATTGCACGGGTCCGATCCCCATGATGTGCGGCTCGCAGCCCGACACCGCCACCGCCTTGATCCGCGCCAGCACCTTGAGACGATTACGCTCGGCATAGTCCGCGCTCGTCACCAGCACCGCCGCGCAGCCGTCGGTCAGCGGCGAGGAGGTGCCGGCGGTCACCGTGCCATCCTTGTGGAACGCGGTCTTGAGGCCGGCCAGCGTCGCGGCATCGGTTTCGGGCCGCGGTGTCTCGTCCACCTCGATCCGGCCGCCCTTGCCCTCGATCGGTACGATCTCGTCGGCGAGCTTGCCCGCCTCGCTCGCGGCCTTGGCCTTCTGCTGCGAGCGAACCGCGAAAGCCTCCTGCTCCTCGCGCCCGATCTGGTAGTTCCGCGCCAGATTCTCGGCGGTATCGCCCATGCCGATATAGGCCGCGGTCTTCTCCTTGAGCGAGGGATTGGGCATCGGGTTGAAGCCCCCCATCGGCACCCGGCTCATCGATTCGATACCAGCGCACAGGAACGCCTCGCCCGCACCCATGCCGATCTGCCCGGCGGCGATGTGGACCGCGCTCATCGACGAGCCGCAGAAGCGGTTGACCGTCATCCCGCCCACGCCCAGCGGCAGGTCCGCGAGCAGCCCCACGAGCCGCGCGACGTTGAAGCCCTGCTCGCCCTCGGGAAAGGCGCAGCCCATCACGATATCCTCGATATCCTCAGGGTTTACGCCCGTAAGTTCGACCAGCGCACGCAGCACCTGCGCGGCGAAATCATCGGGCCGCACGCGCGCCAGCGATCCCCGACCGGCGGGGGTGAAGGGCGAGCGGGCATATCCCGCGATGACGGCTTCTCGCATCGGGCTGGTCTCTCCTCACAATAGCCACCCATTAACGAGGGGGGCTCTTCCTAAAAGGTTATCCCTTTGCCCTATACGTCAAGCAAAAATTGTGCACAATGCCGAAGGCGGCATGCCGCGCGGTTTACGGGACCGATGCGGAGCTGGGCCGCCTGGGAAGGAGAGACGATGACGGAGGCGGTTCTGGCAGGGGCACCCGAGCAGGCGCCCGGTGACGATCGCATCCCCACCTCGCACCCGCCGCTGCCTTATTATCTCGACGAGAACGGCGAGCCCCACTTCCCCCCGCGTGCGCTGACCGACCTGCTCGACACCGCGCTCGCCACCTGGCCCGGGCGAACGGCGGTGGATTTCTTCGGCCGGACATGGACCTACGGCGAGATCGGCGCGCTGGTGGAACGCGCGGCGAAGGGGCTCCACACCAGTGGACACAGGCGCGGCGACCGGATCGGCCTCGCGATGGGCAACTCGCCCTTCCACGTCGTGCTCTACTTCGCCGCATTCCGGCTGGGCGCGATCGTGGTCAACGTGAACCCGCTCTACACGCCTTCGGAGCTCGAATATCTCGTCCGCGATTCGGGTCTCAGGATCATCGCCGTTCCCGAGATGCGCTTCATTCACGAGAAGGTTGAAAGCATTGCACGGCGGAGCGGCATCGAAAAGATCATCGTCGTGCGGATGGCCGACGTTCTGCCGCCATTGAAGCGCCACGGGTTCCGCTTCTTCCGCCGCGCCGACCACATCCGGATTACCGAGCCGGACCTGACCCTCGAGCTGCGCGACCTCCTCGCTGCCGGGGGCGCCGCGCCTCCTTCCGTCGCCCTCGATCCCTCCGACACCGCCGTGCTGCAATATACCGGCGGCACCACCGGCAGGTCCAAGGCGGCGATGCTCAGCCACGCCGCGCTCGCCGCCAACAGCGCGCAGATGCTGGCCCATTTCGGCGGCCGCGCGGAGCGGCAGGAGCGCACGCTGGGCATGCTGCCGATGTTCCACGTCTTTGCGCTGACCTGCGTTCTCAACTACGCGATCGAGAGCGGTGCCGAGCTCGTCCTCCTGCCCCGCTTCGAGATGAAGGACGTGCTCGCCACGATCAGGCGCAAGCCGCCGACCCAGTTCTTCGGCGTGCCGACCATCTACGCCGCCTTCAATGCGCTTCCCGAGGACAAGGTGCCTGACCTGACGAGGACGCGCTGCTGCATCTCGGGCGGCGCGCCGCTGCCGTTCGAGATCCGCGAGGCCTTCGAGCGGCGCACCAACGCGCGCGTCGTCGAGGGCTACGGCCTCACCGAAGCGAGCCCGATCATTGCCTGCAACCCGCTGTTCGGGCGGGTCAAGGACAATAGCTGCGGTCCCCGCTTTCCCGGCACCGTGATCGAAATCCGCGATCCCGAGCCGCCCCATGATCTAAGGCCGCAGGGTGAGCGCGGCGAGGTCTGCGCACGCGGGCCGCAGCTGATGACCGGCTACTGGAACAGGCCCGATGCGACCGCCGCCGTGTTTCACGAAGGCGCGGTGAAAACGGGCGACATCGGCTATCTCGACGAGGACGGCTACCTGTTCCTCGTCGACCGGATCAAGGACCTGATCCTGTGTGGCGGCTACAACGTCTATCCGCGCGAGATCGAGGATGCCGCCTATCACCATCCCGACGTGCGCGAGGCGATCGCGATTGGCATTCCCGATGCCTATCGCGGCGAGACGCCCAAGCTGTTCATCACCCCGGCAGAAGGGTCGGCGCTGACCCCCGAGGCCCTGCGCATCTTCCTCGCCGAGCGGCTCAACAAGATCGAGCTGCCGAGCGAAATCGAGTTCCGCGAGCAATTGCCGCGCACGCTGATCGGCAAGCTGTCGAAGAAGGAGCTGGTCGCCGAGGAACGCGCCAAGCGGGGCGGCGCGGCTTGATGGCGGCGGGCAAGGCTTCGGCCCAGGTCCGGATCGCGGATAGCGCGCTCAGGGATCCGGACTATCGCAGCATCCAGGAGGCGGCCGCGCTCCTCGGCGTGACCCAGCGCACTTTGCGGTTCTACGAGGACAACCGTCTCGTCCAGCCCGAGCGGGCAGGGGGCACGCGGATCTATTCGCACCGAGACATCGCCCGCATGCAGCTGATCCTCAGGGGCAAGCGCCTCGGCTTCAGCATCCGCGAGATCGGCGAGTTCCTCGATCTCTACGATGCCGATCCGGACCAGCGCGAGCAGACCGAGCTGCTCCTTGCCCGCGTGCGCGAGCGCCTCGCCGGCCTCGCGGCGCAGAAGACGGCGATCGAGGAGACGATCAACGAGTTGCGCGACATCGAGCGGCAGGCGCGCGACGAGCTCGGGGATCGGTCATGATCGCGCATCCGGCGCCGCCCGTCTCGGTTCGCGTCGCCGTACCCCGACCCCGCCGAGCCGGCTGACTTCTCGCGCCGCCCCCGCTATGCCCGCTGCTTCGTCCCTGCCGGAGACCCGATGATGAGCCGTTTGCAGTCCCTCGCCGAAGCCGGAACCGCGCCCTGGCTCGATTTCGTCGAGCGCCGCTTCGTCGAGGAGGGCAGGCTCGAGCGGCTGGTACGCGAGGACGGCGTGACCGGCGTCACGTCCAATCCCTCGATCTTCGAGAAGGCGATCGGCGCCGGCCATGCCTATGACGAGGCGCTCGCCCGCTACGATCGCGACCACCCCGAGGCCCCCGCCATCGCGCGCTACGAACACCTCGCGATCGCCGACATCATCGCCGCCGCCGACGTGCTGCGTCCGGTCTACGAGCGGACGGGGGCGCGCGACGGCAATGTCAGTCTCGAGGTCTCCCCCCACCTCGCCGACGATACCGACGGCACGATCGCCGAGGCGCGCAAGCTGTGGGAAGCGGTCGACAGGCCCAATCTGATGATCAAGATCCCCGGCACGCGCGCGGGCATCCCGGCCATCGCCGCCTCGATCGCGGACGGGATCAACGTCAATGTCACCCTGCTGTTCTCGCTCGAGGCCTACGCCCGCGTGGCAGAGGCCTATGCGACCGGGCTCGAGGAACGGCTGCGCGATGGACGGCCGATCGACCGGATCGCTTCGGTCGCGAGCTTCTTCGTCAGCCGGATCGACGGCCGGATCGATGGGCAGATCGACGAGCGGCTGGCCGAGGCCGACCCCGAAGCCGCTGCCCTCCGGGAACTGCGCGGCAAGGTCGCCATCGCTAACGCCAAGCTCGCCTATGACTGGTATCGGAAGTTCATCGCTTCCGACCGCTGGCAGGCGCTGGCGGCGAGGCGCGCGCAGCCGCAACGGCTGCTGTGGGCCTCGACCGGGGTCAAGGACCGCGCCTATCCCGACACGCTCTATGTCGATGCGCTGATCGGCGAGGACACGGTCAACACCATGCCGCCCGCGACGATGGACGCGTTCCGCGACCATGGCACCGTCGCCCAGACGCTCACCCAGGAGGTGGACGAGGCGCGCCGCATCATGGCCGAGGTCGACCGGCTCGAACTCGACCTGCCCGGCGTCACCGACGCATTGACGTTGGAAGGCGTCGCCGCCTTCGTCACCTCGTTCGACAACCTCCTGGGTGCGGTCGCGGCAAAGAACCCGGTCGCCTAAGGCCCGCGGGACCCATGCAGCGCGCGACGAGAGCCCTCAATTGCGCGCGCGGTCGACCAGCTTCCCCTTGCCGATCCAGGGCATCATCGCCCGCAATTCGGCACCGACCTTCTCGATCGGATGCTCGGCGGCCCTCTTGCGCGAGGCCTTGAGCTCGGGGGCGCCGGCACGCATGTCGGTGATGAAATCGCGCACGAAGCGGCCGCGCTGGATGTCCTCGAGGATGCGCTTCATCTCCGCCTTGGTCTCGGCGGTCACCAGCCGCGGGCCGGTCGAGATGTCGCCGTATTCGGCGGTGTTCGAGATCGAATAGCGCATGTTGGCGATGCCGCCTTCGTAGAGTAGGTCGACGATCAGCTTCACCTCGTGCAGGCACTCGAAATAAGCCATTTCCGGCGCGTAGCCCGCCTCGGTCAGCGTCTCGAAGCCGGCCATGATGAGGTGGGTGAGCCCGCCGCACAGCACCGCCTGCTCGCCGAACAGATCGGTCTCGCATTCCTCGCGGAAGCTCGTCTCGATCACGCCCGAACGCCCGCCACCGAGCGCGCAGGCGTAGCTCAGCGCCAGCGCCTTGGCGTAATTGTTGCCCTTCACCTGGCCCTGGCCATCGTCCTCGCTCGCCTCCTGCGCCACCGCGAGCAGGCACGGCACGCCGCCGCCGCGCTCGTATTCGGCGCGCACCGTGTGCCCGGGCCCCTTGGGCGCGACCATGAACACGTCGAGATCGGCGCGCGGCTCGATCAGGCCGAAATGGATGTTGAGCCCATGCGCAAAGGCGAGCGCGCTGCCGGGCCGCATGTTGTCCTTGAGATCGTCGCTCCAGATCGCCGCCTGCGCCTCGTCGGGGGCAAGCACCATGACCAGATCGGCCCAGCGGGCGGCCTCCGCATTGGCCATCACCCGGAAGCCCGCGCTCTTCGCCTTGGCCGCGCTGGCCGAGCCTTCGCGCAGCGCCACCGCCACCTCGGCAACGCCGCTGTCGCGCAGGTTCGCCGCGTGCGCATGGCCCTGGCTGCCATAGCCGACGATCGCGACCTTCTTGCCGCGGATCAGCTCCATGTCGGCATCCTGCTCGTAATAGACTCGCATCAAAAGCTCCCGTTGATCAGCGTTCGGCGCCGCGGCGAATGGAGAGCACGCCGGTGCGCGACACCTCGACGAGACCGAGCGGCCGCATCAGCTCCTCGAAGCTGTCGATCTTGCTGGGAGCGCCGGTGATCTCGAAAATCAAGCTTTCATGCGTGATGTCGATCACGCTCGAGCGGAAGATCTCGCCGATCCGCAGCGCCTCGACCCGCTCGGTGCCCGTGCCGCGGACCTTGACCAGCGCCAGTTCGCGCTCGACGCCGAGCGGATCGCGGCCGATGTCCGTGACGCTGCGCACCACCACCAGCTTCTCGAGCTGGGCATAGATCTGGGCGAGGATCGGCGCGGTGCCGCGGCTGACGATGGTGACGCGCGAGAGGCGCTCGGCGTGATCGGTCTCGGCGACGGTTAGCGATTCGATGTTGTATCCGCGCGCAGCGAACAGCCCGACGAGGCGGTGCAGCACGCCCGGCTCGTTATCGACCAGCACCGCGAAGGTCGCGCGGCGTTCGGGCGGCTCGGCATCCGGCGTGCTCGCCATCACACCAGCCGCCGCCCCGCCTCGTCGATTGCAGTGCCGATATCGACCGCCGCATCGAAATCGCCGAGCAACATCTCGTTATGCGCCTTGCCCGAGGGGATCATCGGCAGGCAGTTCTCGTCCTTCACCACCCGGCAATCGAGCAACACGGGGCCGGGCGTGTCGATCATCGCCTGGATCGCCGCGTCGAGCTCGTCCGGATGCTCGCATCGCAGCCCCGTCGCCCCATAGGCTTCGGCAAGCTTGACGAAATCGGGCAGGCTCTCGGAATAGCTGTGCGCGTAACGCTCGCCGTGGAGCAGCTGCTGCCACTGGCGGACCATGCCCATCCACTCGTTGTTGATGATCATCACCTTGACCGGCGCGCGATATTGGACGGCGGTGGAGAGCTCCTGGATGCACATCTGGATCGAGGCTTCGCCCGCGACGTCGATCACCAGCGCGTCCGGATGCGCGAGCTGGACGCCGATCGCGGCGGGCAGGCCATAGCCCATCGTGCCGAGGCCGCCCGAGGTCATCCAGCGGTTGGGCTCGTCGAAGGCGAGGAACTGCGCCGCCCACATCTGGTGCTGGCCGACTTCGGTGGTGATGTAGCGGTCGCGGCCGTGGGTCAACGCCTCCAGCCGCTCGATCGCGTGTTGCGGCTTGATGCTGTGGTCGGACGGCACGTAGGCGAAGCAGCGCCGCGCGCGCCATTGCTCGATCCGCGCCCACCACGGCGCCAGCCGAGCCTTCTGGTTACGCGGCGCCCGCGCCCGCCACGCCTCGAGCATCGCGGCCGTCGCCCGTCCGGCGTCGGCGACGATGCCGATCTCGGCGGGCACGATCTTGCCGATCGAGCTCGGGTCGATATCGATATGGATCTTGCGCGACCCGGGCGAAAAGGCATCGACCCGCCCCGTCACCCGGTCGTCGAACCGCGCGCCGATGCACACCATCACGTCGCAATCGTGCATCGCATGGTTGGCTTCGTAGGAGCCGTGCATGCCGAGCATGCCCAGCCATTGCGGATCGTCGGCGGGGAAGGCGCCGAGGCCCATCAGCGTCGAGGTGACCGGCGCACCGACCGCGCGGGCGAGCGCAGTCAACGCCCGCGCCGCCTCGGGCCCGGCATTGATCACCCCTCCGCCGGTGTAGAAGACCGGGCGCTCGGCGGTGGCGATTATCTCGACCGCGCGGGCGATCAGCGCCTCGTCGGGCTCGACGCGGGGACGGTAACGGCGGCGGTGCTCGGCGCCCGGCCCGGCATAGATCGCCTCGCCGAACTGGACGTCCTTGGGAATGTCGACCAGCACCGGCCCCGGCCGCCCGCTCGTCGCGATGTGGAACGCCTCGTGGATCGCGGCGGCGAGGTCCTCGGTTCGCCTGACGAGCAAGTTGTGCTTGGTGGCCGAGCGCGTAATCCCCACCGTGTCGCATTCCTGGAACGCGTCCGAGCCGATGAGGTGGGTCGGCACCTGGCCGGTGAGGACGACCAGCGGGATCGAATCCATCAGCGCATCGACGATGCCCGTGACCGCGTTGGTCGCGCCCGGGCCGCTCGTCACCAGCACCACGCCCGGCCGCCCGGTGGAGCGTGCATAGCCTTCCGCCGCATGGGTCGCGCCCTGTTCGTGGCGCACGAGCACGTGGCGCAGGCGCGGCTCGTGGAACAGGGCATCGTAGATCGGCAGCACCGCGCCGCCGGGATAGCCGAACACCGTATCGACCCCGGCATCGAGCAGCGCGCGCACGACGATCGCGGCTCCGTGCATCGGCTCGGCGTTGGCCTCGGCTTGGGGCTTGGGCAAAGTGGCGAGGTCCATCATCCAGTCCACACGTTAAAGCCAAGAAAAAGGCTCCCGAAGGAGCCTGAGTGGGACCGCCATACGGGTGATCTGGGGGATCACCCGTATGCGGCCGGTCCAATAAGTACGCGCTTGATGCGCAATTTAATTTCCTTGTGAATGCAATTCACGCAATTACACGATCGACGCGGCGGGTCAACCCGGAACGCATCACCTGCCCGACATCGCGCACCGCCCCGCGCGCGGCGCTGGTCGTCATCGCGGCATAGGCTTGGAGCGAAGGTGGCACGGTGCGGTCGCGCCAGGCGGGCGTGTAGGCGGCGGATCCCCTCCTCTCCTGTGCGGCCCGGCGACGGTCGAGCTCGGCAGCGGCCACCGCGAGGCAGATCGAGCGCCCCGGGATGTCGATCTCGACCATGTCGCCCGTCTCGACCAGCGCGATCAGGCCCCCTTCCGCCGCCTCGGGCGAAACATGGCCGATCGACAGGCCCGACGTGCCGCCCGAAAAGCGCCCGTCGGTCAGCAGCGCGCAGGCCGCGCCCAGCCCGCGTGCCTTTAGGTAGCTGGTCGGGTAGAGCATCTCCTGCATGCCGGGCCCGCCGCGCGGCCCCTCGTAGCGGATCACCACCACCTCGCCCGCCTCGACCTGGCTTGTCAGGATGCCGGTGACCGCCGCGTCCTGGCTCTCGAACACCCGCGCTGGCCCGGCGAAGCGCAGGATCGCCTCGTCCACCCCGGCAGTCTTCACGATGCAGCCGTCCTCGGCGAGATTGCCCGTCAGCACCGCCAGCCCGCCGTCCTGCGAGAACGGATGCTCGACGCTGCGGATGACACCGTGTTCCCGGTCGAGATCGAGCGCCTTCCAGCGCCGGCTCTGCGAGAAGGCGGTCTGCGTCGGCACGCCGCCGGGCGCCGCGCGATAGAGCGCGCTCACCGCCTCGCTCCCGGTCCGCCGCACGTCCCACTGGTCGAGCGCCTCGCCCATGCTCGCGGAATGGATGGTGGGCGAATCGGCGCGGATCAACCCGCCACGCTCGAGCTCGCCCAGGATCGCCATGACCCCGCCCGCGCGGTGGACGTCCTCCATGTGCACGTCCGCCTTGGCGGGAGCGACCTTGCACAGGACCGGCACCTGGCGGGACAGCCGATCGATGTCCTCCATGGTGAAATCGACCCCCGCCTCGTGCGCGGCGGCGAGCAGATGGAGCACGGTGTTGGTCGATCCGCCCATGGCGATGTCGAGCGTGATCGCGTTCTCGAATGCCGCGAAGGAGGCGATCGAGCGGGGCAGCGCCGCCGCATCGTCGTGCGCGTACCAGCGCTCGCACAGCTCCACCACCAGACGGCCCGCCCGGCGGAACAGCATCTCCCGGTCGGCATGCGTCGCCAGCACCGAGCCGTTGCCGGGCAGGCTGAGGCCCAGCGCCTCGGTCAGGCAGTTCATCGAATTGGCAGTGAACATGCCCGAACACGAGCCGCAGGTCGGGCAGGCGGCGCGCTCGATCGCCGCAACCTCCTCGTCGGTGACGCTCTCGTCGGCCGAAGCCACCATCGCATCCACCAGATCGAGCGCGCGCTCCTCGCCGCCCAGCACCACCTTGCCCGCCTCCATCGGCCCGCCCGAGACGAACACCGCCGGGATGTTGAGCCTGAGCGCGGCCATCAGCATCCCCGGCGTGATCTTGTCGCAGTTGGAGATGCACACCAGCGCATCCGCGCAATGGGCGTTCACCATGTACTCGACGCTGTCCGCGATGAGCTCGCGGGATGGCAGCGAGTAGAGCATCCCGGCATGGCCCATGGCGATGCCGTCATCGACGGCGATGGTGTTGAATTCCTTGGCCACGCCGCCCGCCTCTTCAATCTCGCGCGCGACCAGTTGGCCGAGGTCCTTCAGGTGGACGTGCCCCGGCACGAACTGGGTGAAGCTGTTGGAGACGGCGACGATCGGCTTGCCGAAATCCTCGTCGCGCATGCCGGTCGCGCGCCACAGGCCGCGTGCGCCCGCCATGTTGCGGCCATGAGTGGTGGTGCGGGATCGGAGTGCAGGCATGGGGCACTCTATGCGTCGATCGACCCCGTGGGAACAACCTTTCTTTTCAGACCGCTTGAGGGTGCTTAAGTTTCAGGCGGGATCGGTGCAGGGAAATTCTGTTGCCAAACCGCGGATTCCGTGTATGATCGCCTGCATGTTCCGCGTCCTGGCCCTGCGACTTATCCGCCCCTGAGCGGCATCGCGCCCTGATCTTGCGGGCTCGCGGACCGCGCAGGGGAAACCCACCGGCCCCATCCAGAACGCGAGCAATTCCATGACCATCAATCACCCCAGCTTCGGACCGCTGGCGCCCGGCCGCGTCATCATCTTCGACACCACCTTGCGCGATGGCGAGCAATCGCCCGGCTTCTCGATGACCGCGGCGGAGAAGCTGCGCGTCGCCCAGGCCCTGGCGCAGCTCGGCGTCGATGCCATGGAGGCCGGCTTCCCCGTCGCCTCGCCCGACGATTTCGCCGCCGTCCACAAGATCGCGAGCGAGGTTAAAGGCCCGGTGATCTGCGCGCTCGCCCGCGCTCATCGTGCGGACATCGAGCGGGCGAGCGAGGCGGTACGCCCGGCCGAGCGGCGCCGCATCCACACCTTCATCTCGACCAGCCCGCTCCACATGGAGCACAAGCTGCGCATGAGCCCCGAGGCGGTGCTCGAGGCGATCAGCACATCGGTTGCACTCGCCCGCAGCACCACCGACGACGTGGAATGGTCGGCCGAAGACGCGACGCGCACCGAGCCAGAGTTCCTGCGCCGCGCGGTCGAGCGGGCGATCAGGGCCGGGGCGACCACGATCAACCTGCCCGATACGGTCGGCTACGCGATGCCCGATGACATGGCGCGCATGTTCGCCGACATTCGCGACAACGTGCCGGGTGCGGACGAAGTGATCCTCTCGACCCACAACCACAACGACCTGGGCCTCGCCGTCGCCAACGCGCTGGCGGCGGTCTCGGCAGGCGCGCGCCAGGTCGAGTGCACGATCAACGGCATCGGCGAGCGGGCCGGCAACACCGCGCTCGAGGAGGTGGTGATGGCCATCCGCACCCGGCCCGACGCGCATCCCTATCGGACCGGCGTCGACAGCAGGCAGATCGTCGCCACCTCGCGCATGCTGGCGACCGTGACCGGTTTCGACGTGCAGCCCAACAAGGCGGTCGTGGGCCGCAACGCCTTCGCGCACGAGAGCGGCATCCATCAGGACGGCATGCTCAAGGACAAGCGCTCCTACGAGATCATGACGCCCGAAAGCGTGGGCTGGACGCGCTCCAACCTGGTACTCGGCAAGCATTCGGGCCGCGCCGCCTTCCGCGCCAAGCTGGCCGAGCTTGGCTATGGCGAGGTCGGCGAGGAGCGGCTGGCCGAGGCGTTCCGCCGCTTCAAGGACCTGGCCGATCGCAAGAAGGCGGTGTTCGAGGAGGATCTGATCGCGCTGGTCGATGACGAGATCGTACGCGACCACGAGCGCATCCGCCTGGTCGAGATTTCCGTCTCCTCCAGCAGCCGCGGGACCGCGCGTGCCGAAGTCGAACTGATGGTCGACGGGGAGCACAGGTCGGCGTCCGCCAATGGCGATGGACCCGTGGACTCAAGCTTCAACGCGGTGCGCGCCGTTTGCCCGCACGCGGCCGAACTCACGCTCTATTCGGTCGGCGCGATCACCGGCGGCTCCGATGCGCAGGCGCGCACCACGGTACGGCTCGAGGAAGACGGCCGTTCGGTCGATGGGCAGGGCGCCGATACCGACACCGTCATCTCGGCCGTGCGCGCCTATATCCACGCGCTCAACAAGCTGCTGGTAAAGCGCGAGCGCCGTGCGCCCCCCGAGGTGGTGAACGCCTGATGGCCCGCACCCTGTACGACAAGCTGTTCGACGCGCATGTCGTCGAAACGTTGCCCGACGGCACCGCTATTCTTTATATCGACCGCCATCTCGTCCACGAGGTGACGAGCCCGCAGGCCTTCGAGGGCCTGCGGGCAGTGGGCCGCCGGATGCGCCGGCCCGGCCTGACCTTCGCCATGCCCGATCACAACGTGCCCACGACCGGGCGCGGCGAGCCGATCGCCGAGCCCGAGAGTGCGCTGCAATTGGCGACGCTGGAGGAGAACGTGCGCGAGTTCGGCGTGCCTTACATCCCGCTGACCGACCAGCGGCAGGGCATCGTCCACATCGTCGGCCCCGAGCAGGGGCTGAGCCTGCCCGGCCTGACGATCGTCTGCGGCGACAGCCACACCTCGACGCACGGCGCGTTCGGCGCGCTGGCCTTCGGGATCGGCACGTCCGAGGTCGAGCACGTGCTGGCGACGCAGACGCTGCTTCTGCGCCGCGCCAGGACGATGCGCGTGACGGTGAACGGCCAGCTGCAGCCCGGCGTCTCGGCCAAGGACCTGGCGCTGGCAATCATCGCGAAGATCGGCACCGCGGGCGCGAGCGGCCATGCGCTCGAATTTGCCGGCGAAGCGGTGCGCGCGCTCGACATGGCCGGGCGCATGACCTTGTGCAATCTCGCCATCGAAGCGGGCGCGCGGACCGGGCTCGTCGCCCCGGACGAGGTCACCTTCGCCTATTGCCGCGGCCGGCCCTACGCGCCCCGGGGCGCCGAATGGGACGCGGCGCTCGCCCATTGGCGGGCATTGCCCAGCGATGCGGAGGCCACGTTCGACCGCGAGGTGGAGCTCGACGCCGCCGTAATCCGCCCGATGGTCACTTGGGGCACCAGCCCCGAGACTGCGGTGGCGATCGACGCCGCCGCGCCCGACCCGGCGATGGCACCCGACGAGGCGAGCGCGCAGCAGATGCGCCGCGCGCTCGATTACATGGGCCTCGTCCCCGGGCAGCGCCTGACCGAAACCAGCGTCGATACGGTGTTCATCGGCTCGTGCACCAACGCGCGCATCGAGGACATCCGCGAGGCCGCGCGCATCGCACGAGGCCGGCGCGTCGCCGATGGCGTGCGCGCGCTCGTGGTTCCCGGCTCGGGCCTGGTCAAGCGCCAGGCGGAGGACGAGGGCCTCGCCAGCATCCTCAGCCAGGCCGGCTTCGAGTGGCGCGAGGCGGGCTGCTCGATGTGCCTTGGGATGAACCCTGACAAGCTCGCCCCCGGCCAGCGCTGCGCCTCCACCTCCAACCGCAACTTCGAAGGCCGGCAGGGTCCGGGGGGGCGCACCCATCTGGTATCTCCCGCGCTCGCCGCCGCGGCCGCGATCGCCGGCCGGTTCGTCGATCCCGCCGAGCTGGAGGAAGCGCGATGACGCCCTTCACCACGCTGACCGGCACCGCCGCCCCCTTGCGCGCGGCCAATGTCGACACCGACCAGATCATCCCCGCCCGCTTCCTGAAGACGATCAAGCGCTCCGGGCTGGGCGAGCATCTGTTTGCCGATCTGCGCCTCGACCCCGCCTTCGTCCTCAACCGGCCGGAACATGCCGGCGCCAGCATCCTCGTCGCCGGCGCCAACTTCGGCTGCGGCTCCTCGCGCGAGCACGCTTCATGGGCGCTGCTCGACCACGGCCTGCGCTGCGTCATCGCGCCAAGCTTCGCCGACATCTTTTCGAGCAACGCGCTCAAGAACGGCATCCTTCCCGTCGCCCTGCCTGCCACCGCCTGCGGGAAACTGATGGACGATGCCGAACGCGAGCCGCGCAAGCCGGTAACGGTCGATCTGGTCGAGCAGGTCGTGACCGCGGCCGATGGCGAGCAATTCGGCTTCACCACCGATCCGCTCCGCCGCGAGATGCTGCTCGAAGGGCTGGACGACATCAGCGTTACCCTGCGCCACGTCCCCGCGATCGAGGCGTTCGAGGCCCGGCGGCCCGCCTGGATGATGTGACGCGCATCCTCGTCCTGCCGGGCGACGGCATCGGCCCCGAGGTGATGGACGCCGCGCTCGGCGTGCTTGGAGCCCTGCGCCTGCCGGTCGAGCTCGACCATGACCTCGTGGGCGGCGCGGCCTACGACCAGGAGGGCACGCCGCTGCCCGAGCGCGTACTCGCAAAGGCGCTCGCCGCCGATGCGGTGCTGTTCGGCGCGGTCGGCGGGCCGCAATGGGACGGCGTCGCCTACGACCTGCGCCCGGAAGCGGCGATCATCGGCCTGCGCAAGAACCTCGACCTGTTCGCCAACCTGCGCCCGGCCAAGGTGCTGGACGCGCTGGTCGATGCCTCTTCGCTGAAGCCCGAGTTGGTCCACAACCTCGACCTGCTGATCGTGCGCGAATCGACCGGCGGCATCTATTTCGGCGAGCCGCGCGGGATCGAGCAGCTGCCCGACGGGACCGAGCGCGGGATCAATACCGAGAGCTATACCACCCGCGAGATCGAGCGTGTGGCCGAAGTCGCCTTCGCCATCGCCGGCCGCCGGTCGGGGCGGGTCACCAGTGTCGAGAAAGCCAATGTGATGGAGAGCGGCCTGCTGTGGCGCCGCACCGTCCAGGCGCTGCGCGACCGGCGGTACACCGCCATTGCGCTCGACCATATGTACGCCGACAACTGCGCCATGCAGCTGGTGCGGCAGCCCAGACAGTTCGACGTCATCCTGACCGGCAACCTGTTCGGCGACATCCTTTCAGACCTTGCCGCGATGTGCACCGGAAGCCTCGGCCTGCTGCCCTCCGCGACGCTCGGGCCCATCGATGCGGACGGGCGTCGCCGCGCGCTTTACGAGCCGATCCACGGCTCGGCGCCCGACATCACCGGCCAGGGCATCGCCAACCCCATCGCCATGATCCTGAGCCTCGCCATGCTGCTGCGCTGGTCTCTGGGGCTCGAGGAAGAGGCCGAGCGCCTCGAACACGCCTGCGAAGCCGCGCTCGCACGCATGCGCACCCCCGACATCGCCGCGCCGGGCCTGCCGGTCGGCGGGACGGAGGAAATGGCCGCGGCAATCGTCGAAGAGCTGGATCGGCTGCCGACCCGGTAGAAGGGCCGTGCGCCGCTCTCGCGCATGGGCTTTTGCACTCCGCTCACCCGGGCTACTGCCGCGATCGACAAGCGGCACGGGAGCGGGGCGCATGAGGGCATGGTGGCAATTGGCGGCGGCGATGGTGACGGTGATGGGAGCAGGACCTGTAGCGGCTCAGGAGCAGGAGCCGCTCACGCTGGAGGCGGTCTATGGTAGCCCGGACCTGTCCGGCTCGACCCCGCGTGCGCTCAAGCTCTCGCCCGACGGACGCTATGCGACCTATCTGAAGCCACGCCCTGACGACCGGCAGCGTTTCGACCTGTGGGCGCTCGACACCGCGACCGGCGAGGAGCGGATGCTGGTCGATAGCGAGAAGCTCGGTGGACGCGCGATCTCGGAGGAAGAGAAGATGCGCCGCGAGCGCATGCGGCTGGCCGGAACGCGCGGCATCGTCACCTATGATTGGGGGCCGGACGGGCGGGCGCTGCTGGTGCCTCTCGACGGTGACCTGTGGCTGGCCCCGCTCGATGGCGAGCCCCTCCGGCTGACCGATACCGAGGCGAGCGAGCTCGATGCCAAGCTCTCCGAGACGGGCCGCTATGCAAGCTTCGTGCGCGCGGGCGACCTGCATGTGGTGGAGACCGCGACGGGAACGGAGCGCCAGCTCACCGAGGGCGCCAGCGACACCGTCAGCTGGGGCTCGGCCGAGTTCGTGGCGCAGGAGGAGCTCGACCGCTCGACCGGCCACTGGTGGAGCCCCGACGACCGGCTGCTCGCGGTCGCCCGCGTCGACGAGAGCGGCGTCGGCGTGGTGCAGCGCCTCGCGATCGGCGCCGAGGGCAGCACGCTTACCGAGCAGCGCTACCCGCGCGCGGGGACCGACAACGCCCTGGTCGAGCTGTTCGTCGTGCGTGCCGATGGCGGCGGCCGCGTCCAGGTGGACCTGGGCGCCGACCCGGACTTCTACCTCGCACGGGTCAACTGGTCGGCGGATGGCGAGACGCTCTTCGTGCAGCGGCTCAGCCGCGACCAGAAGCGGCTCGACCTGCTTGCGGTCGATCCGGCAACCGGGGCGGCGCGCCCGGTGCTTTCCGAGAATGCCACCACCTTCGTCAACCTTCCCTCGAGCGGCTTCGGCCAGGGCGGCGAAGCGGGGCTTACCCCGCTCGAGGACGGCGGTTTCCTGTGGCTGTCCGAGCGCGACGGTTTCATGCACCTCTACCGCTGGCAGGATGGCCGCCTCGTTCAGCTCACCCGCGGCGAGTGGGTGGTGAGCGGCCTGGCGGGAGTCGATGAGGACGCCGGCATCGCCCATGTCCTCGGCAACCGCGAGACGCCGCTGGAGCAGCATCTCTACGCGGTGCGGCTGGACGGCAGCGGCACGCCCCAAAGGCTGACCGAGCCCGGCTTCTGGCACACAGGGACCGCCGGCGGCGCGGGCACCCGCCTCCTGCTCCAGCGCCAGAGCCCGGTGCAGCCGCCGCAGGTCTACCTGGCCGATGCCGACGGCAATCGGCTGCGATGGCTCGAGGAGAACCGGATCGACGCCGATCACCCCTTCGCGCCTTATACTCACCTCCTGCGCGCACCCGAATACGGCACCATCCGCGCCGCCGACGGGCAGCAGATGCACTTCGAGGTGCTCCGGCCCGAGGGCGCCGGGCCGTTCCCGGTGATCTTCGAGGTCTATGGCGGTCCACACGTGCAGCGGGTCGCGCGCGACTGGGTGTCGCCCGCCGATCGCTGGTGGGTGAGGCAGGGCTATGCGATCTTCCGGCTCGACAACCGCGGATCGGGCAATCGCGGCCGCGCCTTCGAGGAGCCGATCCACCTCGCGCTGGGTGAGGTGGAGGTGGCAGACCAGTTGACGGGCCTCGCCTGGCTCAAGGACCAGCCGTGGGTGGCGGACGACCGGATCGTGGCCACCGGCTGGTCATACGGCGGTTACATGGTGCTGAAGCTCCTGCAAGCATCGCCCGGCGCCTTCGCGGGCGGCATCGCCGGGGCGCCCGTGACCCAGTGGGATCTCTACGATACCGCCTACACCGAACGCTACCTGGGCGACCCGCGCATCGATCCCGCCGTCTATGAGCGTGCCGACGTGCTGCCCCGCGCCGCCGACATCGCGGACCCGCTGCTGGTGGTCCACGGCATGAGCGATGACAACGTGGTGTTCGACAACAGCGTGCGCCTGTTCGCCGCCCTGCAGAACGCGCGAGTTCCGTTCGAGACGGCGGTCTACCCCGGCCAGGCGCACGGCTTTCAGGGCGAGGACACGCTGATCCATCGCGTGCTGACGATGGAGCGCTTCCTGCAATCCGTGGCACCCCCGGCGGAACCGCGCCAGACACCCTGATCGCCGCCGTCCTGTGCGCCATTGCGCGCGACTACGTGATTCAAGCACGTTCCCACGCCGTTGCGCGCCTATCGCGCGGACTGACATCCGCGCGACCCGTCAGAACCCGGCGCTGATACTCAAAACCGCGGTAGCGTCCTGCCCCGCGACATCGGGCAAATCGGTGTCTACATACGCAATGCCGAACGTCAGGGCTCGCCAGGCGATGCTCGCCCCGAGCGACCAGTCGAAGTAGTTCCCGGTGGGCGCCAGGCTGCCCTCCGAGTAGCCCAGATGCGCCGAGAGGCTGACCGGCGTGCCCGGAATGCCGGTGCCGAGATTGCCGTAGAGATAGATGTTGTCGTCCCCGCCGATCGCGTCCTGCTCCCATGCATAGGCCGCACCGACGGTCGCCTCGACCGGGCCAAGCGCCTGGGTGAGCGAGAGATAGGGCTCGAAATAATCGCTGTCGCCAGCCGCATCCTCACCGTTGGGATAGAGGTAATAGAGCAGGCCCAGATCGATGCTGGTGCCCGGACCCACTTCCGTCGCGAAGCCTGCATAAAGATCGATTTCGGTGTGGCCGAAAACCTCGCTGTCCTCGATCGAGGAGGCCCAGGTGCCGACATAGAAGCCGCTCTGGTGCGAGAGGTCGATCGAACCCTGGATCGCGGGGTCCTCGTCGGAAAAGGAGATGCCCCGGAAGCGGTAGTCGCTGACCAAGTCCACGCTGGCGCTGACGGTCAGGGGGTTCGGCGGATCGACCGGCGCCGCAGCGGGCTCCGGTGCAATGTCCTGTGCCGCGGCCGAACCAATTCCCAGCCAATTCGTCGCGAATACCGCCGAAGCGGCAAGGGCCCACATACGCATGCTCTTGGTCTCCCTCTTGTCACCTCCTCTCCGTTGCGCCGCGCCCGGTCTGTTGCCGGATCGCGACCGGTTTATGGTAGTCCAGCGTTCAATAATTGTAGGCGCGTTCGCCATGCTCGCCGAGGTCGAGCCCGGTGCGTTCGATGTCCTCGGGCACCCGTCCGCCGGTCACGGCCCTGGCGATGAAGAACGCGATCGCCGAGCCGATCCCCGCCCAGCCGATGGCGACGAGCACGCCCATCGCCTGGATGATAAATTGCGGGCCCGCTTCATAGTCGGCGCCACCGGGCCCGCCGATCGCCGGCATCATCGTGAAGGCGGTGCCGAGCGAGCCGACGATGCCGCCAAGGCCATGGATGCCGAAGACGTCGGCGGTATCATCGAAGCCCAACCGGGGCTTCATGAGCGTGACGAACCAGAAGCACACCAGCGCCGCGACCGCGCCCAGCAGGATCGCGCCGAACGGCCCGCTATTACCCGCCGCCGGCGTCACCGCGACGAGGCCGGCGATGGCACCCGAGCAGCCGCCGAGCAGCGAGACCTTGCGGCCCGAGAGCGCCTCGCCGATCATCCAGAACAAGACGCCCGCCGCCGCCGCGACGAAGGTGTTGAGCACCGCGAGCGAGGCGACCCCGTCCGCCTCGAGTTGCGAGCCGGCGTTGAAGCCGAACCAGCCGACCCATAACAGGCCGGTGCCCACCAGCGTCATCACCAGCGAGTGGGGCGGCATCGCCTCGGTCCGGTAGCCGATGCGCTTGCCCAGGATCAGGCAGCCGACGAGCGCCGAGACGCCGGCATTGATGTGGACCACCGTTCCGCCGGCGAAATCGAGCGCGCCCCATTCGAAGATCAGCCCGCCGGCCGCCCAGACCATGTGGGCGATCGGGAGATAGACGATCGTCAGCCAGATCGCGGTGAACAGCAGAATGGTCGAGAACTTCGCCCGCTCGATCACCCCGCCGACCACCAGCGCGGCGGTGATCGCGGCGAAGGTCATCTGGAAGGCGATGAAGATGTACTCGGGGATCTCGACCCCGTCGCTGAACGTGGCCGCTCCCGAATCGGCCGTCACGCCGGCGAGGAACAGCTTGCCGGTATCCGCGATGAAGGCGTTGCCGGTGTCACCGAACGCCAGCGAGTAGCCGTAGGTCACCCACAGGATCATCGCCAGCGAGGCGACGGCAAGGATCTGGACCAGGACCGAAGCCATGTTCTTGGTCCGCGCCAGGCCGCCGTAGAACAGCGCGACGCCCGGCACGATCATCGCCATGACGAGCACGGTGGCGACGATCATCCAGGCGGTGTCGCCCTTGTCTATCGTCGCGCCGACTACCGGAGCCTGGGAAAGGGCGGGCGTGGCGGCCGCTGCGGCGAAGAAGAGGGCGATGCATCTGGCGATCACGTTCATTGCGGTCCCCCCTCAGATTGCGGCGTTGTCGGTCTCGCCCGTGCGGATGCGCAGGGCAGAACCGATGTCGAGCGTGAAGATCTTGCCATCGCCGATCGCGCCGGTCCTGGCGGCGCCGGCGATAGCCTCGATCGCATTCGCGGCGAGCGCGTCGTCCACCGCGACCTCGAGCCGCACCTTGGGCACGTAGTCAATCTCGTATTCGGCGCCGCGATACACCTCGCTATGGCCTTTCTGCCGGCCGAATCCCCTCACCTCGGTGATCGTCATGCCCTGCACTCCGATGGCGATGAGGGCATCGCGCACTTCGTCGAGCTTATGCGGTTTCACGATCGCGATGATGAGCTTCATGATCCCCCTTCCTCGCAGCAAAGTTTCGCCATCAGGCTTCGTGGCCTCAAAAAATTTCTTGCGTTGTCATGCTCTCGCAATTTATGTTGCATCGCACAAGGAACGAAGCATTGTCAATCGTGGTGGCAGAGGGGTCGAAAGGCATCGCAAACGCCTGAAAAGAGGGGCAATCGATGCGAACAAAGCGGGGTACGGGCGTGGTGAAATATTCACCGCGCTGCATCATGAAGGCGGTTTTGCCGCACCTGCGGGCAGGACAGCCCGCATGAACGATCCCCTGTTGGGCTCGATGCCGCCGCAGGAATTGCGCGACACGATGAAGGAACTGGGCCTTGGCACGCAGTCGGCGCTTGCCAATGCGATCGGCGTCAACCGCTCGACGGTGAGCCTGTGGCTCGAGGGGCGTATCGGCGTGCCCCGTCCCGTCGCCAAATTGCTGCGGCTGATGCACGAGCAGCGAATTGACCGCTAAGTTCCTCCGCTCGGAATAGCCCGAACTTGAGGCTCTGGCCAAGCTGCATCAGCCGCGCGAGCAAACGGCGCGCCATGTGCACGTGAACGAGGGCGGGCAGGCCGTCATTGCCGATCAATTCCACAATCACAGAGGGGCCGCTGAAAATAGCGAATCAGTCAAACAATCTGATGCAACCGGACCGGCTGGCGAAAGCCCCCCGCTGTTTGGCCAAGACCCGCAAGGCGACGGAGTGCCAATCTCCTGCGGTAAAAGGGCGCAAACGGTGTAGAATGCACGGCGGGACTAATCCGGGCGCGCCTAGAGGCAATCACAACGCTTGAAAGCATGGAGCCAATTCGATTGAAACGGAATTGTTACGCCAATTGCTTGAAAAGCAGTTTAACTGCCGAGATTAGCTAGGCAATCCGCGGGAGGGGAAGCAACTTTCGTTCGCTTCCGATCAACCGACAGCGAATATCCTTCCGACTCACGATACTCATATCGCGGCATCTTCGGATCAAAAACCACACGAGGCCGGGCGATCCTAGATTCGCTATTTTTGGACATGTTCAGTCTCCCTCGGGTTTAATCGCGTGTCGAAATAGTGCTTCCGCATTATCCACTTGAAGCCTTCGTGCTTAGTCACCACGCAAATGTCAGTATCGCCACCGACAGTGTCCGCCATAGGAAGGAAACGAACATAACGCTTAGTGGTGTCCACCAAAAAGTCAGCTAACGCAATTGCGTCTTGCACTGGCATTGCCGGTGAGATCAGTGGGGCACGTGTATGCCCCTCAATGTGAGCGAGCACCGAATCGAGGTTCTCCGCTTTGAGGCCAATCTCCAACAGGGCCCCCGGCAGATGCTGGCTATAACCGTTGACGATCCGGTTAATAGCTTCCGGCTGGCCATCATAAAGTATGTCGAAGTCGCTCTTTTCGGCCAAGCATTCCGGGTCAGGGCTCTCGCCGTTTACGATCCTAACGCGCCAAATTTCGCCGTGCGTCTCGTCCGAACCGTTACCGCCTATCCAAAACTGGAACTCGTGAGGGCCGGTCGGTTTGTCGGGCAAAGCCGAGTAGTGCTCATCAAAAAAGAATTTCCGAGCCTTCTCAGCCACCTCCTCTATGGAGTAGCCTTGAGGATCGAGTCTCCACTCCGCATCTTCAGAGCAGAACCTATCGCGCAAGTCCTTCGCCAGCGCACTGATCGAAACCGGCCCTAAATTGCCCATCCCGCACGTCATCGCGGCGACAGGCAGCCCTTTGCGCAAATTGAAGACCTTATTCCCGTGCGCATATACGTTGGCAATCGTTGGCTGACCGCCCTGCGCATTCGGTCCAATAAGTGAGGACGCACTGTCGGCAGCAAAAACAATGCAGTCGTGCACCTTCACAGCCACACAAATCGTCATACACACTCCCCAGATTCAGGCTTTAGAATCAGTAGACTAGCCAAGAGTCAAGAGTGCCTAAGCAAGTCTCTGAATCGACTCATTAAGTTTTGCTTTGACCTCCCCTCTCCACTGAAGCCGCGCGGCTTCGAATTCATTCCGCACTCATTCCATACTGGATTGGCCGTAGCGAGCTAAGTCATTGAAAAGCTGGCGCACCCGACAGGATTCGAACCTGTGACCTCTGCCTTCGGAGC
>PPFU01000087.1_pt1 | contig 43459 bp, 37 predicted proteins | sample 1535991 | NCBI WGS metagenome assembly PPFU01 (sample SAMN04901290, study PRJNA319586) | Hypolithon metagenome, whole genome shotgun sequencing project. | isolation source: Antarctic Hypolithon | place: Antarctica: Miers Valley | collected 2014
GGCGGCAATGGCGAAGGAGGCGACAATGCACTAACAATCAACCCGGACCACTCAGTGGGGGCCGGTCAGGCCCGAGAGTGAAATGGCCGCGCAGCGCACCCACGACGACCGTGGCCGCCGTTAAGAACAGCAGCGCGGCGGCGACATCGATCCATCGGCGCGCGTGCGGTGTTTCCCCGGTCATGCGCGATTCGACGCTAACTCCCTGCCGCCGGTGCAGATAGACCGCGCCGACGTGAATGCCGATCAGCACGAGGAAGAGATAGGCGAGGATGGCGTGCACGATATAGGACCATGGATCGACCGACCAGCCCGCGACTTCGGCGACCACGGGATAGAGCGCTGGCAATTTCAGCCCGAAATAGGCGTTTCCGAATCCTTGTAGATCGGCGATCGCAAGGCCTGAAAGAGCAATCAGCACGACCAGCAAATAGATCGCAGCATGACCGAAATGAGCCGCTCGTTGCTCGCGCAGTGGTATGTGCGCGGGCAATGGCGGCACGCCCTGGAGCAACCGCGCCGCCAGCCGCACAGCCAGCAGCAGGAGCAGAGTCAACGCGACCGATTTGTGGAAGTTGCGGACAGTTTTCTGCAAGGCGTCGCCCTCGGCGGTTCCGAGGCCTTCGAGATTGATCGTCAAGACGCCGCTGATCCACACGAAGGCAAAGCCAAGCGCCATCGACCAATGCAATATGCGCAGGAATCTGGAATAGGGCTCCAATGCGTTCGATGCGGGTGAGTTCATCGGCCTTACTCCGCAGGCGGAGTCGTCGGCGCCATCGACTGGGTCATCAGCCAGCCATAGACCGGCAACGTCTCGGTCAGCCCGCTTGCGACCGGCCAGCCCGCCGCCTCGTCGCGGCGCCAGTCAGCGCGCCACTCTGCCATAACGGAAAACCAGTTGCGCGGCATGATCCGGTTGGCGGCCAGCGTGGCAATGGTCACTTCGCGCTCGGTCTCGCTGACCGAACCTGAGGCGTCGATCACCCCGTGCACTGTGTACCCGTCGCGCACCATGTCGAGGGCTGGAAATTGGAGGCAGGTCGATGCCGAGATTGCGGCAATGATGACATTGCGGCGTCCGCTGGCCTCAACAGCCTGACGAAATTCGGGGTCACGATACGCATTGATGATGCCGCGGCGACGGATCAGCGGGGCGTCGGGGAATAATTGACGCAACTCTGGGAAGATCGGTCCGTTCGGACCCCAGTCGCGGCTGGTCGTCAGGATCACCGGAATGCCCATTGCCTTCGCAGCGCGTGCCAGCCCAAGCACATTGTTGCGAAATTCGTCGGGCGTCTGATCGCGCACCAGCTGCGCCAGCCCGACCTGGTGATCGACGAGCACCAGCACGCTGTTTTCGGGCGTGAGCGTGGGTGCCGGGCCGACATTTTCGCGCAGCGGCGAACGCGCGCCTCGGTCTTGGGCGAGCGTCGGTGCCGGGTTTAGCGCGGTAGCAGTGACGACAAGAGCTGAAGCCAGCAGGACGAAGCGTTTCATTTTTGGAGCCTTTTAAGCGAGGGCGCAGCCGATGGCTCGCGTTATCCACTCGTTAGAAACCCCGCCTTTGCCGGTCACTTCCCCACTATCGTTTTTCAGCCGTGCACAAACGCATGGCACAGGCTCGACCTTTGCCCGATACTAAACTCAATTCGTTGGGTGCCTGACGGTCTGACGAAAGCGTTCGAGCAGCGGCGACCGGTTGTCGCGTCGCCAAACCATGTAGAGCGTAGTGACGATAGCCGGATCGCTCAACGGCAAGTAAGCGACGCCGTGGCGATGCGATTGCTCGACCGACGCTGGCACGATCGACAGCCCCGCTCCCACCGAGACAAGCGCCATCGCGGTTTGCAAATCCATCGTCTCCTGCGCGACGCGCGGCTCGAAGCCCGCGCTGCGACAAAAAGCGATGACGTCGTCGGCAAAGCTTGGACGCGGGTGACGCGGATAGAGAATGAAGCCCTCGAGCGCGAGGTCGGCAAGATTGATCGACAGGCGCTGTGCGTATGCGCTCGCTATCGGTACGACAGCAACGAGCGGTTCGACCAGCACGCTCTCGCTGGCAAACTCGCCATCGTTGAGGCGCGATCGCGCAAAGGCGATATCGATGCCGCGATCGACGAGAGCACGCCGCAGTTCGGCATTGTTCATTGCGTTAAGTGTCAGATCGACACCGACATGGGCTTCGCGAAACGCCTGCAGCCGCGAGGGCAGGAAGGTATAAGTCGCCGAACCGACAAATCCGACCGCAAAGCTGCCGACCGCACCTTGGGCGGCGGCGCGCGTCCTCCGCGCGGCCTCTGCAACGCGCAGCAGAATGTCGCGCGCGAGCGGAACAAGGACGTCGCCAGCGGTCGTCAGCTGCACCTTGCTGCGGACCCGGTCGAATAGCAGCGCACCGATCGCCTGCTCAAGAATTGCGATCTGCCGGCTCAGCGCCGGTTGGGCGATGCCCAAGCGCGCCGCCGCGCGTCCGAAATGCAGTTCTTCGGCGACCGCCAAAAAATAGCGAAGCCGTCTGAATCCGATATGGGCATTTTTCAGGTCGAGCTCGGGCTGCGCGTCGGTCATGTCGATACCTTTTCGGCATCAATATAGCGCAAACCTGTATTGGAGCCAATCGACTTTGGCCGCCATCACTCTCGATCAAGCCGCGCGACGACGTCGGCACATCAAAATGGAGAGAGAGAATGGCAAAAAGGGCAACAACGATATCGGGATGCAGCCTTGCCGCAATCGCGCTGGCTGCGGCGTCGCCCGTTTTGGCGCAAGATACCGCGGCGGCCGACGCTGCCGCAGCCAATCCGCAACCCGCGCCCGATCCCGTAGCACAGGACGAAAGCGGTGGCATCGAGGACATCGTTGTCACTGCCCGCCGCCGGTCGGAGAACCTCCAGAACACGCCGATCTCGATTTCGGCATTTTCTGGTGACGGATTGCAGGAACGCGGTATTTCCAACGTCTCTGACGTCGATACCAGCGTGCCCAATCTCACCTTCCAACGGTCCGCCGCGCAGTCGGGCGACAAATCTGCTGCGCAGATTTTCATTCGCGGTGTCGGCCAGACCGATTTTACGCTGACCACAGACCCGGGCGTAGGACTCTACTTGGACGGTGTCTATATCGCACGCTCGATTGGCTCAGCGCTCGACGTACTCGACATTGAGCGGATTGAGGTCTTGCGCGGTCCGCAGGGCACGCTGTTCGGCCGGAACACCATCGGCGGGGCAATCAGCATAACCTCGCGCGCGCCTTCGTTCGACGAGCTGTCAGGGAGCGGTGCGGTGACCTTCGGCCGGTTTGATCGCTTCGATTTTCGCGGCAGCATCAATCTGCCGCTTGCCGACAATTTCGCGATGAGCGCCAGCCTGATGCGCAAGACCTCCGACGGTTATATTGCCCGCCCTAATATCGGCACCGCCACGGGCGAAGACGATCTGTGGGCAGCGCGCGTGGCGCTGCGCTGGGAACCATCGCCCGACATCCGGTTGAGCGCCGCCGCCGATGGCACCATCATTCGCGAAACCTCGTGCTGCAGCGAGCTGGTTGCGGTGTATCCTGGTATCCTCACGCAATTTCATAATGCAGTCGTCGCGCCGACGCTGGTCGCGACGCTCGGGCCACGCGCGTTCTTCGACAATGGCTCGCTGCCGACGCGCAACTATTCGAGCGATGCGACCTTCAGCCGGCCGGCCAATCTGAATCTGCTTGGCCTCAGCCTGACCGGCGAATTCGACTTGACCGACGATCTGACCGTCAAGTCGATCACCGCCTATCGGACGTTCGATAGCATCAACGGGGGGGATTTCGATCACACCCCGCTGCGCATCAACGAGACCGAGAATGTCTTTGAGAATAGCCAGTTCAGCCAAGAGTTACAATTGCAAGGATCGGTGTTCGGCGATCGCCTCAAATATATCGTCGGCGCCTATTATTTCCGCGAAACCGGCTTCAATGAAGATGCGGTCAATTTTTCGATCGTACGCCTGGTCAGCGGCGGCTTTACCGACAACAGCAGCATTGCTGCCTTTGGGCAGGGCACGTTCAACATCACCGACCGCCTGTCGCTGACCGGCGGCTTGCGCTGGACGCGCGACCGGCGCCGTTTTACCCCGCGGCAGTTCGTCGTCGAAAACCAGGCGGGGGTGCCATCGCAGGTGCGCTCGACGCCGGGCAATCTCGTGCCGCTCGTGCCGGGCCAGCTGGTGGTGCCCAGTACACAAGTGTCGCTCTCGGTTGCCGACGCAACTCCCTATGTCAATTTGAGCTGGCAGGCGACCGACCGCTTCTTGGTCTATGCCTCCTATTCCGAAGGCTTCAAATCGGGCGGGTTTGTCCAGCGCATCTTCCCGGACCGGCTCGATATTCCCCGCTTTGCGCCCGAAACGGTTCAGGTCGTTGAAGCGGGCTTCAAGTTCCAGACCGACAACCGCCGGCTACGGTTCAACGGTGCGGTGTTCAACACTGACTATACCAATCTCCAGATCCAGGTCTTCGATGGTATCGCTCCGGTCACAAGGAATGCCGCAGCTGCGCGCATTCGCGGTTTTGAAGGTGAGCTGACGCTCGAACCGATCGACGATTTGCTGATCGAAGCGGGCGTTGGTTATCTCGAAGCCAAATATACCCGCATCGATGCCGGTGCGACCGACATTACCTTTGCTAGCCGTCTGGTCAACGCGCCGCGCTGGTCGACCAATCTCGGCATTTCGTATCGAATACCCTTTGGCGAAGGCTGGTCGATCCGCCCGCGTGTTGACTGGACCTATCGCTCGACCGTCCATAACGACGCGCGCAATACCGCCGCGCTTGTCCAGCCATCCTACAGCCTGTTCAATGCCGCCATCGCCATTGAAGACCCTTCGGAACGGTGGCGCATCGGCATCGCTGGCCGCAATCTCACCAATCGGCGCTACATCCAGTCAGGATTTGCCGACGAGGCGGTGCAAAGCGTCGCCGTCGCAACCTTTGGCCGTCCCGTCGAATGGGAAGTTTCGGTCGGCTATCGCTTCTGACCGCCTATCAAGGATCGTTCATCACCGTGTCTTCTCCCTCCATCACTTCAATCGAGACCATCATCCTCGACCTGCCGACTGTGCGCGAGCATGTGCTGTCGATGGCGTCAATCGACCGTCAGGTCGTGACGCTCGTCATCGTCCACGCGTCCGATGGCGTTACCGGGTTCGGCGAAGGCACGACGATCGGGGGCTTGAGCTATGGCGATGAAAGCCCCGAGGGGATTAAGCTCGCGATCGACACCTATTTTGCGCCTGCGTTGATCGGTCTTGCTGCCGATCGCGTCGGTCTCGCCATGGCGAGGCTCGAGCGCGAAATCGTCGGCAACCGCTTTGCCAAATGCGCCATCGAGACCGCTTTGCTCGATGCGCAAGGCAAACGACTGGGAGTTGCAGTGAGCGAACTTGTCGGCGGACGGGTGCGCGACAGCTTGCCAGTGCTTTGGACACTCGCCAGCGGCAATACCGCGTATGATATCGCCGAAGCCGAAGGAATGCTTGCCGCCCGGCGGCATAACATGTTCAAATTGAAGATCGGCAAACGCGATCTTGCCGATGATGTCACCCATGCCGGCGCGATCAAGCGCGCACTCGGCGATGCGGTCAGCATCCGTGTCGATGTCAACCAGCGCTGGACTGAGACCGTCGCGCGGCGCGGCATCGCGATGCTCGCCGACGTCGGGGTCGATCTCGTCGAACAGCCCACGCCTTTTCGCAATCGGGCTGCGTTGGCGCGGTTGCGTGCTGATGCTGCGATCCCTTTGATGGCCGACGAAGCGCTGCACGGACCTGCCGACGCGTTCGACCTGGCCGCGCGTGCCGCCGCGCAGGTTTTCTCGATCAAGATCGCGCAATGCGGCGGCTTATCTGCCGCGCGCGCAACGGCCGAGACTGCGCGTGCGGCAGGTATCGACCTTTATGGCGGCACGATGCTCGAAGCCGGTGTCGGCACAGCGGCATCGGCGCAGCTATTTTCGACATTTCCCTCGCTCGCTTACGGCACCGAGTTGTTTGGATCGTTGCTGGTGCGCGACGACCTTCTTGCCGAACCGCTGGTCTATCGCAATTTTGAGCTCGAAGTCCCGCAGGGTCCGGGGCTCGGCATCATCGTGGATCCTGACAAGATCGACCGGTTCCGCCGCGACGCTTCGACGCCGCGCGCCACATCTACCGGGAGGTAAAACGCACATGCTTTTTCAGGTTGTGATGGATGTTCGGCTTCCAGTCGACTTGCCTATGGAGAAAGGCGATCAGCTCAAGGCCGACGAACGCGCGCTAGCGCAGGAACTCCAACGATCGGGGAAATGGCGGCATTTGTGGCGCATTGCCGGACGCTACGCCAATGTCAGCATATTTTCGGTCGAGAGCGCCGATGAACTCAACACGATCTTGTTCAGTCTGCCGCTTTTTCCGTTCATGGGCGTCGAAGTGACGGCATTATGCCAGCACCCATCTGCCATTACGGACGAACACCTATAGTCAAACAACAAGAGAGAGATGCCATGCCCACAGGTTTTGCCACGAATGAAGTCGCCTTGGCGCTCGCCCGCCGCGCGGCCGGACTGACGGTTGAGGGCGGCTCACCACGGTTGAAGACGATCTTACACGATCTACTGGTCGCAACCTTCACCGTGATCGACCGCCACGATGTAACCGAAGATGAGTTCTGGTCGGCGGTCGGCTTTGCCCAGTCCGCAGCACCTGAGTTCGGGTTGATCGTGCCTGGCCTTGGCATCGAGCATTTTTTCGATCTGTTGCTCGATACGCGCGATGTGCAGGCCGCGCGGGGCGGCGGCACACCGCGGACGATTGAGGGGCCGCTCTTCGTTGAAGGCGCGCCGCTTAGCGAGGGACGTGCATCGCTCAACCGAGCCGGTGACGTTGGCGAAACACTGGCGATGACCGGAACCGTCTTCGACCAGAATGGTGAACCGGTAGCGAATGCGATCGTCGACGTGTGGCATGCCAATGCGCAAGGCTCCTATTCAATTTTCGATGCCAGCCTGCCACCGTTCAATCTACGGGCCAAGATCAGGACAGGTCGCGACGGTCGCTATGCCTTCGATACGATCATGCCGGTCGGCTATAGCTGTCCGCCGGGTGGAGCGACCGAGACGTTGCTCGCTCGCATCGGTCGGCACGGCGCACGACCGGCGCATGTCCATTTCTTCGTCCGTGCGCCCGGCCAGCGTGCACTGACCACGCAGATCAACATCGCCGATGACCCGTTGGTCAATGACGATTTCGCCTTTGCCACCCGCGACGGTCTGATCCCACCCATCATGCGCTCCGCCGATGGCGCGGCGATCCAGTTCGATTTCCATCTCCAGCGTGCCGAGAGTGAGGCTGACGAGCAGCTGTCGGACCGCGCCCGGATGACGGCGTGAGCAAAATTTTTCCCGATGCCCGATCTGCACTGTCGGGGCTGCTCAAGGACGGCATGACGATCATGTCGGGCGGGTTCGGGCTTGTAGGCAATCCTGAAACGCTGATTCCGGCACTTGTTGCGAGCGGCGTCCGCGGCCTGACGGTGATATCGAACAACTGCGGCGCGACAGGGTTCGGCCTTTGGCTTCTGCTCGACAATGGCCAGATCGCCAAAATGATCAGCTCATATATCGGCGACAACGCGCTGTTCGAGCGGCTCTATCTCGATGGAAAGCTCGCGCTCGAACTCAATCCGCAAGGCACGCTCGCCGAACGCATTCGCGCGGGTGGCGCGGGCATCCCGGCTTTCTACACCGCGACCGGCGTCGGCACCGTAGTCACCGATGGCAAGCCCGTCGAACGCTTCGACGGGCGCTATTATGTCCGCGAGCGCTGGCTGCGTGCCGATCTCGCGATCATCAAGGCGTGGCGCGCCGATCCGGCGGGCAATCTGATGTTCCGCAAGACGGCGCGTAATTTCAATCCGGATATGGCCGCAGCCGCGCGCGTCACCGTCGTCGAAGCCGAAGAAATTGTCGCCGAAGGCTCTTTCGATCCCGATTACATCCATACGCCAGGCATTTATGTCGATCGCGTCATCTCATCGACGATCAACGAAAAGCGCGTCGAGCACCGCACCGTCCGCGAGCGCGCCGCATGAGCGCGTTATCGCCCGGCTGGTCGCGCGACGCGATGGCTGCACGCGCCGCGCGCGAACTGCGCGACGGCGATTATGTCAATCTCGGCATCGGCATCCCGACGTTGGTCTCAAACCATATTCCGGCAGGCGTCGCGGTGACGCTGCAAAGCGAGAACGGCATGCTCGGGATGGGACCGTTTCCCTATCCCGACGAAATCGACCCCGACCTGATCAATGCGGGCAAACAGACGATCACTGCGCTGCCAACGTCGAGTTTCTTCTCATCCTCCGAGAGCTTTGCGATGATCCGCGGCGGACATATCGACGTCGCTATCCTCGGCGCCATGGAGGTTTCCGCAACCGGCGACATCGCCAATTGGACGATCCCGGGCAAGATGGTCAAAGGCATGGGCGGGGCGATGGATCTCGTCGCGGGCGTTCGCCGGGTCATTGCTGTCATGGACCATAGCAGCCGCGATGGCGCGCCCAAATTGCTGCGCGAATGTGCACTGCCGCTCACCGGTAAAGGCGTCGTCAAGCGGATCGTCACCAATTTGGGCGTGTTCGATTGCAGGGCTGACGGTGCCGGATTCGCCCTTGTCGAATTAGCCCCGGGCATCAGCCACGCAATGGTCGAGGCCGCAACCGGCGCACCCATCATTACCCACGCGACGGCTACATGAGCGCGGTGTTCATCTGTGATGGCGTCCGGACGCCCTTCGGCCGGCATGGCGGAATGCTTGCCAGCGTTCGCCCCGACGATCTGGCAGCGACAACGATCAAGGCTTTGGTAGCGCGCAATCCGGCTATCGATCCTGCTGCCATCGACGAAGTCGTGCTCGGCTGCGCCAATCAAGCCGGAGAGGACAATCGCAACGTCGCGCGCATGGCAACATTGCTTGCTGGTCTCCCCGAAACCGTTCCTGGGCTGACGGTCAACCGCTTGTGCGCCAGTGGCATCGAAGCGATCGGGCAGGCAGCACGCGCAATCCGTGCGGGCGAGCAGCAGCTTGCCATCGCAGGCGGCGTCGAAAGCATGACCCGCGCGCCTTTCGTGCTCGCCAAGGCGCATGCCGCATGGCAGCGCAGCGCTGCCGTCGAAGACACGACGATCGGCTGGCGGTTCGTCAATCCGCAGTTGCAAGCCGCTTATGGGACCGATTCGATGCCCGAAACCGCCGAGACTGTCGCGCGCGAACACGGCATCTCGCGCAACGACCAGGACCGTTTTGCGCTCGCCAGCCAGCAACGCACCGAAGCAGCGATGTCGGCCGGACGCTTCCGTCCCGAAATCTGTGCGGTTTTGACCGTTCACAAGTCAGCGACCACCGAACACAGCGCCGACGAGCATCCGCGGCCGGGCATGACCTTGGCGATGCTCGAACGGCTCATGGGGGTGGTCGCTGCCGACGGCAGCGTGACGGCGGGTAACTCGTCGGGCATCAATGATGGCGCAGCCGTTACGCTGCTCGCGTCCGAGGCAGCCGTCAAAAGATTCGCATTGCAGCCAATGGCGCGCGTCGTCGCCATGGCGAGTGCCGGCGTCGCGCCGCGCGTCATGGGCCTTGGCCCGGTGCCCGCGACGCGTAAGCTACTCGCCGGGCTTGGTTGGACCATCAACGATGTCGATCTGATCGAAATCAACGAGGCCTTTGCCGCGCAGGTGATCGCGTCGTTGCGGCTGCTTGGCGTCGATCCGTTTGTCGACCACGTCAACCCACACGGCGGCGCGATCGCGCTCGGTCATCCGCTCGGCGCGTCGGGCGCGCGACTCGCGATTACAGCCGCCCGCGACATTGCGTCGGGTCGCGCACGGCGCGCGCTGGTGACGATGTGCGTTGGGGTTGGGCAGGGCGTTGCGATGGCACTCGATGCGGTATGACCCAGCACGGCACGATTACCACCGACGACGGCGTGGCGTTCGCTTGGCGCAGCGATGGCGATCATGAACTGCCGCCACTGCTGCTCGCCAATAGCCTGGGCACGACGATGGCGATGTGGGAGCCGCAGGTGCCCATTTGGGCAAAAACCCATCGCGTCATCCGCTACGACATGTGCGGGCATGGTGCCTCCGCAGATCGACCGGCCGGCTTCGGTATCGAGCGGCTCGGGCGCGATGCGCTTGCCCTGCTCGACGATCTCGGCATCACCACAATATCGTTCGTCGGCCTGTCGCTCGGGGGAATGGTCGGCCAATGGCTCGGTATTGCGGTGCCAGACCGCCTCGCGCAGCTCGTGCTCGCCAATACCTCGGCGCACATGCCGCCGCGCGAGGCATGGGACAATCGCATCGCGGCCGTCCGCAACGATGGCCTTGCAGCGATTGCACCCGCCGTCGTCGAGCGCTGGTTTACGCCAGAATTTCGGTCGCACTCGCCGGTGCCAGATCAGATTGCTGCGGTCATGATGGCAGGCTCGGCCGCAGGGTATGCCGCCTCCTGTGCGGCAATTCGCGACATGGACTTTCGCGATCAGCTCAGTCGCATCACCGCGTCGACCTTGGTAATTGGCGGAACCGCCGATCCCGCGACCCCGCCCCCGCATAGCCAGACGCTTGCCGACGTCATCGCGGGCAGTGAACTTGTCTGGCTCGATGCCGCGCATCTCTCCAATCTAGAATGCCCCGAGGAGTTCACAGCAGCAGTAGCGCAGTTTCTCACGCGGCCAGTCACTTTAAATTCCGAGGCAGAAGCGTCGATGCCCGTACTAGACAACATGTAGCTGTTGGTGTGTTCCGACGGCGCTAAAGTAGTATAAATGGCGAGATGTATTCGTTATGTTTGTCCGGCACGGGGCGCCATTGCGTCGCATAGAACGAACGCCAAAGACCGCCGCGTCTACGAAATCGTAATTGATTTTGCGGAAGACAAAGAACCGATCGACCCGATGGCCGCAACGATGTGATCGTTCCATGCGTTTACTGCATGTCGCTTTTCCGGTTTCCAATCATGTCTTTGGTAAACACCAGCCACCCCTGAGCGTGATCCTCCAACATGATTGAGGACGGCTTCAGTCACCTCGAAACGAACGCCTAATCGCTGGAACCCAGTCGCGAGTGTGCGGCGGAGGTCGTGGAGCCGCCAAGGCGGTACGTGACCGCCACCATCCTGCGCCACCAGCGTGTCTAACTTCGCCTTGCCTTTCGCGTGACCGGTGAAGGCGGCGCCGGTTGATGTTGGGAACACACGGCCGCGCTTTGGCCAGCGGTCGTCGTTTGCAACGCGGTCGAGTTCAGCGACCGCCAGATCGTTCAGAGGTATCGTTGTTGGTTCGCCATTCTTGGTGCGGACACCGGCGAGCCGCAACTCACATTCACTCCGGTCGAGCTCGTCCCAATGCAACCCAGTGATTTCCTCACGGCGCTGGCCTGTTGCGATGAGGAGGCGAACGATTGGGCCAAAGGATCGGTGGCAATGCGGGGCCTGGAGCCAGACCCGAGCAAGCTCGGGGTCGCTCAGCCAGCGTTCGCGTGATTTTACCGCCGGAGGCGTTTCCATACCCTCCATGGGGCTGGAAGGGATATCCCCCCGACTAACCGCCCACCGGAACAGGCGCCTCAGTACGGCGAAAACGTTTCGCCGATTGGCAACCTGCTCGTCCGGCATCTTATCGAAAACCGCGACGATATCGATGCGGGTAATTGCCGGCAGCGCCTTGTCGCGTAGCACTGGCTTGACGTGCAGCCGCAATGACCGCTTCACCAGGATCGACCAGCCCTTGCCTTTGCACGACTTCGCAAAATGATCTGCATAGTTGGAGAAGGCGAGGTCGACCGCTTCGCGCCGTCGCTGCTTATCGGACTCGACTGGATCGATTCCTTGAGCGACCAAGACCAGCAATCGCAAGGCTTCGGCGCGGGCATTGGCTGGCGTCCAAGGCGAGCCGTGGCTTCCGATGGTGTAGCGGCGACTTTTCGCTTCCCGGCCACCCATTCGGTATTGGATCACGTACGAAGCCGCTCCGGCAGACGTGATCCGCAAGCCGAAGCCCTTCAGATCCTCATCCCAAAGGAAGCCAGCCACCGCATTGGCCTGGAGCGCATCGAGAGTACGCTTGGTGATTTTTCCGGTCGCCATTTCGATACCTCAGGTACCATAAAAGTAATCACCGGGTAAGCACCGTTTTGGAAATCGCCGGATACTGGCGGCGGTAGGCGGCAGGTTAAGATACTGATTTATATAGCGTATGGTCGCTAAGCCATTGGGCTATTTACGTACCCAACGGAAGTACCAGATCTCGTGGCAGAGCTTCTTCGCCTTGGCTTCGTAGCGGGTTTCACACCAGCCGCCGGGGCGCTGTTGCCAGTGGTGCGGGCCTTCAGCGAGCCATTCGAAGGCGCGGGCATGGCGGCGCATGACCATAAATGCGTGACGCAGGTAGACCGGGTGATCGGTGCCGAAGCGGAACTCGCCGCCGGGTGCGAGTTTGGCGGCAATGAGGGCGAGCGGCCCATCGTTCATCATCCGCCGCTTGGCGTGGCGCGCCTTGGGCCAGGGATCTGGGTGGAGCAGGTAGAGGAACGACAGCGCGCCATCGGGGATGCGGGCGAGCACCTCCAGCGCGTCGCCGTGGTGCAGGCGGATGTTGGCGAGCCGCTGCTCGTGGACATGGACCAGCGCGCCGGCGACCCCGTTGAGGAACGGTTCGGCCCCGATGAACCCGTGATCGGGCAGCAAATCTGCCCGGTAGGCGAGGTGCTCGCCCGCGCCAAAGCCGATCTCGAAGTGGAGCGGTAGCCGGTGGCCGAACAGGCGCTCGGGCGTGAGCGGCCCCTCGGTTGGCACGGCGATGCGGGGGAGCAGCGTTTCGACCAGCACCTGCTGTGCGGCACGCAGGGGGCGGCCCTGGCTGCGGCCGTAAAGGCGGTTGAGCGTGGTCGGGTCGCCGGGCTTGTGGGCGGTCATCCGGGGGCGGCTAGGGGGCGGGGGTGGCGGTGTCCAGTTTCCCGTGAGCGCGTGCGGAGTGAAGCAACGGAGGCTAGGGCATCACCGTCAGGATCAGGTGCTCGTGAGGGACCAGCGGGGGCGTTCCGCTAACGGTCACCTCGAGGATCAGGTGGATGGTGCCGGCAGCGCATCTTCGGGCACGGTCAACCGCAGGGTATCGGACGCGGCGCCGTGCACCGTCAGTGCGGGGGGAAAACTGCCGGCTTCGCGGTACTGCCAAGTGTGTGGCCGGTGCGCAAGTCTGGGCCACGGCCCAGTCGAGCCGCGCAGGAAAATCGTTGTTGGCCGGGAGCCCGCAGGCTCAGGCCGCGACCGCCGCCTCGTCCGGATCGCGCAGGACATAGCCGCGGCCCCAAACGGTCTCGATGTAGTTCTCTCCGCCGCACGCGCTCGAAAGCTTCTTGCGCAGCTTGCAGATGAACACGTCGATGATCTTGAGTTCGGGCTCGTCCATGCCGCCATACAAATGGTTGAGGAACATTTCCTTGGTCAGCGTGGTGCCCTTGCGCAGCGAGAGCAGCTCGAGCATCGCATATTCCTTGCCCGTCAAATGCACGCGGGCGGCATCCACCTCCACCGTCTTGGCATCGAGATTGACCGCCAGCTTGCCGGTCTTGATGACCGATTGCGAGTGGCCCTTGGAGCGGCGGACCACGGCGTGGATGCGGGCGACCAGTTCGTCGCGGTGGAATGGCTTGGTGACGTAATCGTCGGCGCCGAAGCCGAAGCTGCGGATCTTGCTGTCCATCTCGGCGATCCCGGAAAGGATCAGCACCGGGGTCTGCACCTTGGCCACGCGCAGTTTCTTGAGCACGTCGTAACCATGCATGTCAGGCAGGTTGAGATCGAGCAGGATGATATCGTAATCATACAACTTGCCCAGATCGAGGCCCTCTTCGCCCAGATCGGTGGTGTAGACATTCAGCCCGTCGACGCTGAGCATCAGCTCGATCGCCTTGGCAGTGCTCGGCTCGTCTTCGATCAACAGCACGCGCATTGTTCGACCCCTTGATCCCGTTCCTCTCCCGCGCCGCGGGTGAAGCACTATTAACCATCACATTTCTCAACGAAAGAGGTAAAAATTTGGTTAAGCGCAGGGCCGGTTCCACGAAGGAGCGCCGGTTGCGCGGGGTCAGCTGTGGCCGGCGAGGCGCTTGTGGCGCCGGCGCTGCACCGAGGAACCGATGCCGATCGCCTCGCGATATTTGGCGACCGTGCGGCGGGCGAGATCGAAGCCATGCTCTCGCAGCAGATCGACCAGCTGATCGTCGGAGAGGATCGCGGCGGGCTCCTCGGCATCCACCAGCGCGCGGATCTGTGCCTTGACCGATTCGGCCGAGACCGCGCCCTCGCCATCGGTTGCGGCGACACCGCTGGTGAAGAAGAATTTCAGCTCGAACGTGCCCCGATCGCATTGCAGATATTTGTTGGAGGTGACGCGGCTGACGGTGCTTTCGTGCATCGCGATCGCTTCGGCGATGGTGCGCAGGGTGAGCGGCTTCAGCCGGGCGACGCCGTGGCGGAAGAAGCCGTCCTGCTGGCGGACCAGCTCGGCGGCGACCTTGAGGATGGTCTTCTGGCGCTGGTCGAGCGCGCGGATCAGCCAGTTGGCATCGGCCAGCTTCTCGCCCAGCCAGCTTTTGGTGGCGGGATCCCGGCAGCGGCTGAGTTCAAGGTAATAGGGGCGGTTGACCACCAGCCGCGGAAGGGTCGCGGGGTTGAGCGCGATGTCCCAATCGGGCCCATGGGGGGCGATGAGGATATCCGGCACGATGGCCACGCGCTCTCCGCCACCGAAGCGCAGTCCGGGCTTGGGATCGTAGCTGCGCAATTCGCGCAGCATGTCGACGAAATCCTCCTCGTCGACCCGGCACATGCGCCTGAGCTGCGCGAAGGCGCCCTTCGCCACCAGATCGAGATGGGCCAGCAGCATCGCCATGCAGGGATCGTGGCGATCGGCCTCCTGCGCCTGCAGCGCGAGGCACTCGGCCAGATTGCGCGCGCCCACGCCGGTGGGGTCGAGCGACTGGACCGCCGCCAGCGCCCGCTCGGCCTCGTTGAGCGTGACCCCCAGGTCGCCCGCGATCTCGGCCAGCGGGAGGGTAAGATAACCCGTGTCGTCCAGCAGGCCGATCAGGTGGCGGGCGACGAACAGCTGGCGCTTGCCCTTTGCCACCGCGCCGATCTGCGCCTCCAGATGCTCGGCCAGGGTCGGCTCGCCGGCCCCGCGTTCGTCGATCGAGAGGCCCTCCTCGCCGCCTTCGCCGAGAGAGGGGGCGGACCATTCGCCGCTCTCGCGCTCGTCCGGATCGGCGGCAGGCGCCTCGGGAACCAGCGGCGAATCGACCGGCGCATCCATGGGCGCCTCGGCGGCGCGCGGCTCGGGAGTGGGATCGGCGCGCTCGGCTGCAAGCTCGCCGGCCCCAAGCTCGCCAGCCTCCAGCAGCGGGTTGGTCTCGATGGCCTCGCCAAGGAACGCCTCGATCTCCAGATTGGAGAGTGCCAGCAGCTTGATCGCCTGCTGGAGCTGCGGGGTCATCACCAGCGACTGGCTCTGCCGCAGGTCGAGGCGAGGGGCGAGGCTCACGATCAGCCGGCCGGGGGCAGGGCACCAGCGGAGGCCGGAGCCGCGCCCGTCACAGCGTGAAGCTCTCGCCGAGATAGAGCCGGCGCACGTTCTCGTCGGCGACCAGCTCCTGCGGACTGCCGGCGAACAGCACCTGGCCGCCGTAGATGATGCAGGCGCGATCGACGATGTCGAGCGTCTCGCGCACGTTGTGATCGGTGATCAGCACGCCGATGCCGCGCTGCTTGAGATCGATCACCAACTCCCGGATGTCGCTGATCGAGAGCGGGTCGATGCCGGCGAAGGGCTCGTCGAGCAGCATGATCGAGGGCTTGGCCGCCAGCGCGCGGGCAATCTCGCAGCGGCGCCGCTCGCCACCCGAAAGCGCCATGGCCGGGCTCGAACGGAGCCGGACGAGGCCGAATTCCTCCAGCAGACGCTCGAGTTCCGCGGCGCGGGTGGCTTTGTCCGGCTCCACCATCTCGAGCACGCAGGCGATGTTCTTTTCCACCGTCATCCCGCGGAAAATGCTGGTTTCCTGCGGCAGATAGCCGAGACCCAGAATGGCGCGGCGGTACATCGGCAGCTTGGTCACATCCACGCCATCCATCAGGATGCGGCCGGAATCGGGTTTGACCAGCCCCATGATCGAATAGAAGCAGGTGGTCTTGCCCGCGCCATTGGGGCCGAGCAGCCCGAGCACCTCGCCCTTGCCGACCGTCAGCGAGATATCGGTCAGCACCGCGCGCTTGTCGTAGCTCTTGGCGATATTCACCACCGCGAGCCCGCCCTGCGGGATCGGCGGCGCGGCATGGGCCGGGGCCTCGGCGATCGAGCGGGCGAGCGCCTCTGGATCGATCGCCGGGGCGATCGGCCCAGTCGGGACCGGGCCAATGGGGACCGGGCCGGGGGCGACCGGGGAGGGGGCGATCGGCTGATCCTCGAGCGTCGTCATGCCGCGGTACTTAGCATTTGCGGCGCGGGATTGAAGGCTGGTTGGCAGGAAACGTGCATGGAATGCGGCCAAGGGGCGTTCCATTTGGGGCGTAGCCCATCGCGGTGCCCTTGCCAGCGTGCCGATCCGGTGAGATAATGCGCCCGGGAAAGAGGAGACGGGCTGATGGCCAAGGCTCTTTGGACCGGTGACGCGGGACGGGCCCACGCACCGGAGCAATCCGCAAGCGCGGGCGCCGCTCCGGTGGACTGGCACAGGCGCATGAGCGACAATGTCGCCTATGCCTTGCTGGCCTATACCGGATTGCAGATCTTCGTGACGCTTCAGGTGCTGAAGACCGGGCAGGGTTCGGTGCTCCCCTATTTTGCGCTGGTAATCCTGGTGGCGGCGATCATTCCTGGATGCCATATGCTGGAGCGGCGCTGGGACGGTCTGAGCGCGGCCGAGGCCGGCGACCCGGCCACTGCCCGGCGTTTCCGGCGCGACCGGCTGGTGCTGTGGCTGTGCGCGATCGGCCTGCCGCTGGCGCTGACGGCGGCCTTCAAGGGCCTGGCTACGCTGTTCTGATCCTGATTAGCGATCGGTTTCGAGCAGGGGCAAGCGCGCTCCTGGTGCGCGCTTTGCTCGCGGTGCTGTTGCTGGCGGGTGTGCCGGCCAGTGCGGCGGCGGCGGCGCTCGTCTCCGCCGCCTCACCTGCCCAGCCCGAACCGGCTGCGGCGAGCCCTGTGCCCGCGATCGCCGCCGACCGCACCGATGGTGAGGATGAGCGGATCGGCCAGCGCCTTGCGGGTATCTTCGCCGAGATACCCAGCCTGGCCGGGGTTTCCACCACTGTCGATGATGGGGTCGTCACCCTCGCAGGCACGGTTGCCGATGCCGAAGCGCGCGCCCGGGCCGAGGCGATCGCCGCGCGCGTGCAGGGCGTGGTGACGGTGGAGAACGGGATCGAGCGGGACGTTTCAGTAGGCTCCGGGCTGGGCCTTGGCGGATTGACCGACCGGATCCAGGGCTGGGCGCGGATGCTGCCGCTCGTCGGCATGGCGGTGCTGGTGGCGCTGCTGATCGCCGGGATCGGTTATGCGCTCGCCTCGCTGACCGGCTTCTGGCGGCGGCTGACGCCCAATTCCTTCCTCGCAGGGCTGATTGCCAGCGCGATCCGCTTCGTCTCGGTGGTGGGCGGGATCGTCGTGGCGCTCGAGATGATCGGCGCGGGCACGCTGCTGGGTGCGGTGCTGGGCGGGGCGGGGGTGATCGGCATCGCGCTGGGCTTTGCCATGCGCGACACGATCGAGAACTACGTCGCCTCGCTGATGTTGAGCCTGCGCCAGCCGTTCCGCGCCAACGATTGGGTGGTGATCGACACGCACGAAGGGCGGGTGATCCGCCTGACCAGCCGCGCGACGATCCTGATGACGCTCGATGGCAACCATCTGCGGATCCCCAACGGGATGGTGTTCCGGGCGGTGATCCTCAACTACACGCGTAATCCGCAACGGCGCTTCGAGTTTGATCTCGGAATCGATGCGGCCAATGACCCGACCGCGGCGAGACAGCAGGGGATCTCGGCCCTCGCTGCGCTCGACTTTGTGCTCGACAGTCCCGAGCCGAAGGCGCGGGTGGTTGAGGTGGGCGACAGCAATATCCTGATCCGCTTCCTCGGCTGGATCGACCAGCGCGAGACGGACTGGTTCAAGGCCCGCAGTCGCGCGATCCCGGCGGTCAAGCAGGCGCTGGAGGACGCGGGCTTCGCGCTGCCCGAGCCGATCTATCGCCTGCGCTTCGACGGGTCCGAGCCGCTGGCGCTTACCGGCCGCGCGGCAGGCGCACGGCCCGAGGCACCGCGCGAGCCAGCGGATGGACAGCGCGACACCTCCTCCGCCGACACCTCGCCGGAGAGCGAGGTTGCGGAGATGGTCGAGAAGGAGCGCGCCATAGGCGGCGAGGCGGACCTGCTCGATTCGGGCCGGCCAACCGAATAGCCTCGGCCGGGGACGGTGCCGGAGCGTCTCCGCCGGAGCCCGACGCGGCCGGTCCTTCTTGCAGGCTCAGTCGCGGAGGCCAGCGGCCCGGGCGCGCTCGATCGCCTCGATCGTGACCTGGCGCGCATCGGCCGCACCGCCCCAATGGCCGACGCGGACCCACTTCTCCTTCTCCAAATCCTTGTAATGAGTGAAGAAGTGCTCGATCTGCTGAAACAGGATCTCGGGCAAATCATCCTTTTCGTTGACTGCCGTGTAGTACGGAAAGGTAGAATCCATCGGCACGCACAGCAGCTTTTCGTCGCCGCCATGCTCGTCTTCCAGGTTCAGCACCGCGATGGGCCGGGCCCGCACGACACAGCCGGGGATGAACGGCGAACGGGCGACCACCAGCGCATCGAGCGGATCGCCATCGGGCGAGAGCGTGTGGGGGACGAAGCCGTAATTGGCCGGATAGCGCATCGGCGTGTGCAGAATGCGATCGACGAACAGAGCGCCGCTCAGCTTGTCGAACTCGTATTTGACCGGCTCCCCGCCGACGGGGACCTCAATCAGGACATTGAGGCTTTCTGGCGGGTTGTCGCCCGTCGGGATATGTTCGATGCGCATGGTGACTCCCTGTCATTGGTACGCGGGGGAAGGAACCACTCCCGCGTGTTGCGGCGCAGCGACTAGCCGAGCGCCGTCCGCTTTGCGAGCCAGGAATGATCCTGCACCGGAGCGGGACAGCACTTTGGCAAGGCGGCGCCGGGCGAGCCCGCGGCCCGCCTCCGCTCAACCCGCCGGCCCGCTCCCGGGCGCATTGCGCGGGGCGAGCAGCCGGTCGAGCCCCTGCTCGCCCGCTGCGGCCGGTTCGAGCCAGGGGTAGCGCAGGCCATCGGCGTAATCGATCGCCACGCTGCGGATGCGGCTGGCGCGCTGGACGACCAGTTCGACGGGCTTGCCCGAGGTCTTGGCAGCGGTGATCGCCTGCAAGATGCGGTCGGTGCTGTATGCCTGGCCATCGACCGAAAGGATCTTTACGCCATCGACGATGCCGGCCTCGAAGGCGGGGCTCTCCCACACCGTCTGGGTGACCTCGCCCTCGGCATTGAGCTGCACGCCCAGCGAATAGAGCAGGTCGAGATATTTGCCGGTGCGCATCTGGCCGGCCCGGTAAGGGTTGGGCTCCTCCTTCCACACCAGCCGGTAGCCGGCCATGCGGACGCCTTCGAGCGGGGCGGGCTGGCCCGGGGTGCGCAGGCGGGTGGTGAGGAAACCGGCCCAATCGTAGGGCAGCACCTGGTTCAGCGTGCCGACGATATCCTCGAAATCGTAGGTCACCTGACCGTAATCGCCCTCGCGCCCGCCGAAAAAGGCAACCGCGAAATCGTCCAGCCCGCGGGCGCCGCCGGTGCCCTGGCGGATGATCTGATCGGCCTCGAGCCAAACCAGCGCGCCCTCGCTGTAATAGTCCTCGTCACGGTGGATCGAGGTGTAGGGGCGGGGCGAGCGGGCGTTGAGGATCGGATCGTAGGTGGTATCTTCCAGCGAGCGCCAGCCGCGCCCGGCCTGAGTGGCGTAATAGCCGGCCGAGCCGGCCATCGCGCCCAGGATTTGCTCCTTGGGCTGCATGCCCGAACGCGCGGCGAGCACCCAGCCCCAAAATTGCGTCTGCCCCTCGTACATCCACAGCAGGCTGTCGATCATCGGCTGGCGGTAATCGGGCGTCCACAGCCCTTCGGGACGGCGATACTTGCCGTTCCAGGCATGGACCAGCTCGTGGCTGATCACATTGCGATCATGCGCCATCGTGCCCCATTCGATGAAGCTGTTGGGCTCGTACTGGTTCTCGCTGGAGCGGTGGTGTTCGAGGCCGATCCCGCCCATCCGGTCGGTCAGCGCAAGGAGGAAGCGGTAACGGTCGAACGGCCGGGAGCCGAACAGCGCCAGCGCCTCGTCGACCAGCCGGTGGTAGGTCTCCATGTTCTCGGGCGCGATGCCCAGCTGGGGTGCCTCGTCGGCGACCACATCCATCGAGACGGAGTGCCCCAGATCCCAGCTTTGCGCGTGCTGGCCGGCGAAGATCGGCGAATCGACCAGCACCTCGTAATTGGTGGCATCCCAGGTGATTCGGTTGCCCCGATTCGCCCGCGTTCCACCAACCGCCCTCTGGCCGTCGAGCGCGGTGTACACCGTCCAGCCATCGGGGAAGGTAACGGTGGCCTTTACCGGGATCTGGCGCACGTAGTGCCCGGCCGGGTAGAGCGTCATCTTTTCCCACTGCAGGTTCAGCATCTCTTGCGTCATGGTGATCCGCCCCTCGTTGGTCTGGAGCGGGGAGGTGTGGATGAAGCGCGCGGTCACCGTACGCGCGCCTTCGGGCAGGGGGATGCGGAAGGCGTGCACCTCGACCGGGTGGCGCTCCCAGGCGGCCGGGCGGCCATCGATCATGAAGCGAAGATCGGCAATCAGCCGCATCGGCCCGCGCGGGGCATGGTTGCCCGGCAGCCATTGCGGCAGCTGCAGGATCAGCTCGCGCTGCCCCGGCGGCACGGGGAAGCTCTGCTCCACTCGGTAGAGCGCGCGCACGGTATCGGTCGCGTCGATCTCGATTGTCACCGTGCCGGGGAAGGGCACGTCCTGCGCGGCGGGCACCGGGGCGGGCAGCGGCGTGGCCTGCGGGGCGGAGAGCGGCTCCGAACCTGGCGCTGACTGCGCGATCGCGGGCGCCGCTGCGGTGGCAAGAAGGGCGGCGAGCAGTGCGGGCAGCACATTGGCGAGGTTCATGCAGCTGTCATGGCGCGCGGGCGGCGCGGGCGCAATATGCCGCATGGCTTTGCGATTGCCCGAGGATGGGGCTAAGCGCGCGGCCGCCATGGTGATCGAAACCCCCCGCCCCGTCCGCGGCACGCAGGACATCTTCGGCGCCGAGGCCGAGGCCTTTGCGTTCGTGGTCGAGACCTTCGAGCGCGTGCGCCGGCTTTACCGCTTCCGGCGGGTTGAAATGCCGGTGTTCGAGCGCACCGAGGTGTTCAGCCGCTCGCTGGGAGAAACAACCGACGTGGTCTCCAAGGAAATGTACTCGTTCGAGGATCGCGGGCAGGAATCGCTGACGCTGCGGCCCGAATTCACTGCCGGCATTGCGCGGGCCTACCTCACGGATGGCTGGCGTCAATATGCGCCGCTGAAAGTGGCCACCCACGGCCCGCTGTTTCGCTACGAGCGACCGCAGAAGGGGCGCTATCGCCAGTTCCACCAGCTCGATGCCGAGATCATTGGCGCGGCCGAGCCGCAAGCGGATGTGGAGCTGCTGGCAATGGCCGACCAGCTGCTCAAGGAGCTGGGCGTGGCCGAAGGCGTGACGCTGCAATTGAACACGCTTGGCGATGCGGACAGCCGCGATGCCTGGCGCGCGGCGCTGGTCGAGCATTTCCGCGCCCATGCCGGCGAGTTGAGCGAGGATTCGCAGGATCGGCTGGAGAAGAACCCGCTGCGGATTCTCGACAGCAAGGACGAGCGGGATCGGCTCTTCGTGGCCGAGGCGCCGAAGATCGACGCCTTCCTGAGCGGCGAGGCGCAGGATTTCTTCGGCGCGGTGACCGCCGGGCTGGACGCGGCGGGCGTGGCCTGGACGCGGAACGAGGCACTCGTGCGCGGGTTGGATTATTACCGCCACACCGCGTTCGAATTCGTCACCGACAGGCTGGGTGCGCAGGGCACGGTGCTGGGCGGCGGACGCTACGATGGGTTGATGGAGAGCCTGGGTGGGCCAGAGACGCCGGCAGTCGGCTGGGCAGCGGGGATCGAGCGGCTGGCGATGCTGGTGGGAGACAAGGCGCCACCCGCAGGGCTCGACGCGGTGGTCATTCCCATGGGGAAAGCGGCTTTCGCGCAGGCATTCCAGGTGGCCCGGCAATTGCGCGAGCAATGGAACAGCGTCGAGATCCTGTTCGCGGGCAAGCTGAAGAAGCGCATGAGCCGGGCCAACGAGAGCGGCGCGCTGCTGGCGATCATCATCGGCGATGAGGAATTGGCGGCTGGCGAGGTCACCGTCAGGGATCTGCATGGCGGCGAGCAGATCCGGATGACGACAGACGATCTCGGCGACACCGTCTCGCAGGCACAGAATGCCGCGTGGCTCCGGTCGGTCGGTGCCCCCGGCGTCGGTCCTGCGGGCGACATGGGGTTCGAAGAACCGTGAGTGGCGTCCCTGAGGAGCGCCTGCGCCAGATCGCCAATCGTTTCGCTGAGCTCGAAGCGCGGCTCGCCTCGGGCCAGCTGGAGGGGGAGGCGTTCGTTGCTGCCAGCCGCGACTATGCCGAGCTGGAGCCGGTCGCGCGCAACGTGGAAGAGCTGCGGGCGATGCGCGCCGAGATCGCCCAGCTGGCTGCGCTCACCAGCGATCCTGAAATGCGCGAGTTGGCCGATGCCGAGCTGGCCACGCTTCGCGACCGGCTGCCCGAGGCCGAGCACCGCCTCGCCCTTGCCCTGCTGCCGCGCGATTCGGCCGACGAGCGCCCGGCGATGCTCGAAATCCGCGCCGGCACCGGCGGCGACGAGGCGGCGCTGTTCGCCGGGGATCTGTTCCGCATGTACGAACGCTTTGCCGCCACTCAGGGCTGGCGGGTCGAGCCGGTCAGCATGAATGCGGCCGAGGTTGGCGGGTTCAAGGAGATCGTCGCCAATGTGGCGGGCACCGGCGTGTTCGCCCGGCTCAAGTTCGAAAGCGGCGTGCACCGGGTGCAGCGCGTGCCGGTGACGGAGAGCGGCGGGCGGATCCACACCAGCGCCGCCACGGTTGCCGTGCTGCCCGAACCGACCGAGGTGGACGTGGCGATCGAGGACAAGGACCTCAAGATCGATATCTACCGCGCCAGCGGTGCGGGCGGCCAGCACGTCAACACCACCGATAGTGCCGTGCGCATCACCCATTTGCCGAGCGGCATCGTGGTGATCCAGCAGGATGAGCGCAGCCAGCACAAGAACCGCGCCAGGGCGATGCAGGTGCTGCGCGCGCGGCTCTACGAGAAGCAGCGCGCGGAGGCGCAAGGGGTGGAGGCCGAGGCGCGCCGGGCGATGGTCGGCAGCGGGGATCGCTCCGAGCGCATCCGCACTTACAATTTCCCGCAGGGCCGGGTGACCGACCACCGCATTGGGCTGACCTTGCACAAGCTGGCCGAGGTGCTCGAAGGTCCGGGGCTTGCCGAGCTGGTCGATGCGCTCACCGCTGAAGACCAGGCCAAGCGCCTCGCCGCGATGGATGGCTGAATGGACCGTAGGGCAGGCGCTGCGCGAGGCGGCGGGGCGGCTGGAGGCGATATCCGGCAGCGCGCGGCTCGATGCCGAGCTGCTGATGGCCGAGGCGTTGGGTGTGGCGCGATCCGAGCTGCTGCTGCGGCGGACGGACGATGCGGTGCCTGCCGGATTCGATACGCTGGTGGAGCGGCGGTTGGATCATGAACCGGTCGTCTATATTCTCGGACGAACGGAGTTCTACGGGCGCGAGTTTCGGGTGCAGTCGGGGGTGCTGATCCCCCGGGCTGATAGCGAGACGTTGATCGGCGCGGCGCTGGCCGCTTGCCCCGCGCCCGGTCGGGTGCTCGACCTCGGGGTGGGATCGGGTGCGTTGTTGGTCACGGTGCTGGCTGAATGCCCGGGCGCGAGCGGCATCGGGATCGACCGGGATCCACTTGCCATCGATGTGGCGCGCGACAATGCGCGGCATCATGCGGCGGGTTCGCAAGGGACGATGCGGCTCGGCGACTGGCACCAGCCGAATTGGGCGGAAGATCTCGGCCGGTTCGACCTGATCATGGCCAACCCGCCCTATGTGGAAGACGGCGCCACGCTCGAGCGCGAGGTGCGCGACTGGGAGCCGCCCGGCGCGCTGTTCGCCGGGGTGGAGGGCCTTGACGATTACGCCATTCTGCTTCCGCAAATGCCCGAACTGCTCGAACCGGGCGGCGCGCTCGTACTGGAAATCGGCGCCTCTCAAGCCGAAGCAGTGACCCGGATCGCGGCTGCGGCGGGCTTCGCGGCATCGCTGCACCGCGACCTTGCCGGGCGGCCCCGCGCGCTGGTTCTGCGATTGGGGCTTGGCAAAGCGGGCGGGAGTGGCTAATTCTGTCTTCAGCCGCGGTGTCGATGCAGAAGGCCGGCTCCGCAGCGCAACTCCATCATTTGCAAAGCTATTCCGGCCAGAGTGTCGGGCGGGGATGCAAACGGGGGGCCATGCGGCGACCTGCCTCACAAAGGGGGCGGCGGCGTGGACTGGGGTGATGCGACCGGGAGCCGGTCTCAACGAGGAAGCCTATTCCCTTGAACAACAACAATCGAAACACCAATCGCCGCCGTGGCCGCGGCAACAATCGTGGGCCGAGCGGCGGCCAGGGCGGCGGAGGCCAGGGCCATGCCGGCCAGGGCAACCGGATCGACAGCCGTGCGCGCGGCAATGCCCCGCAATTGCTGGAGAAATACCGCAAGCTGGCGCATGATGCCTCGCTAAACGATGATCGCGTGCAGACGGAATATTACCTCCAATTTGCCGATCACTATTTCCGCGTTTTGGCCGATAGCCGATCGCCCAAGGACGAGGCTCGCGCCCGCCGCGACAACGAACGCGAGAATGCGTTCGACGAGGATGATGACGAGGACGAGCGGGAGGAGGTGAGGAGCAGCCAGCCACCCGCCGGCCGCCGCGACCGCAGCAACGAGCAGTCGGCCACCGACGAAGGGAGCCAGGGCAGCGAAGGCGACGAGGACGAGGGCGACGAGCAGGAAAACCCCTTCCTGCGCGATGCTCGCAACCGCCGTCCGGCCGCGCGTCCACGGCCCCGCGCCGCTCCCCGCGCTCAGGAGGGCGATGGCGAAGGCGTCGATCCGGGCGTTCTGCCGCCTTCCATCTCGCGAGCATCGGTGAACGGCGACAGCGAGGGCGACCGGGGCCAGGGCAGCAGGGAGCCGGCTGATGAGGCCGGCGAAGCGGCCGCCGAACGACCGCGCCCGGTCCGCCGCCGCCGCGCCCGCCCCACCGACACCGGCGATGCGGAGGCGCTTGAAGCCGTCAGCTGAGGTCGTCGCGCGGGTCGCCCCCACCGGACCTGAACGCAGCGGCACCGCGCCGCGCGCAGGCCGCCTCTTGGGGGCGGTGGCTGCTCATCCGCGGCTTGCCGCGCTGGGGCTCGGGGCGCTGTCAGCGGCCGGGTTCCAGCCGCTGGCGCTGTGGCCGGTGGCCTTGGCCTCAATGGCGGGCTTTGCCGCCCTCGTTGCCGCCGCGCGAACACCGGTAAATGCGGCCTGGCTGGGCTGGCTGTTCGGCCTGGCTCATTTCACCGCCAGCAACAACTGGATCGCCGCCGCTTTCACTCACCAGGCGCAAATGCCGGCTGTGCTCGGCTGGTTCGCGGTACCGCTGCTGGCGGTCTATCTCGCGATCTATCCGGCGATCGCCGCGCTCGGTGCCCGGGCGCTGGCCGGGCGGGAGCTGGGCCTGGCCTTCGCGCTCGCGCTGGCCGGCTGCTGGACGATGACCGAGTGGCTGCGCGCGAGCGTCTTCACCGGCTATGCTTGGAACCCGTTCTCGATGGTGCTGCTGGGGCCGTTCGAGCGGCCGGGCCTTGCGGCGCTGGCGCCGTGGCTGGGCACCTACGCGCTGTCGGGGCTGGCGGTGCTGCTGGCCGCGGGGCTGGCGCTGGCGGCGGCGCGGCGGCGCTGGTGGGCGCTGGGCGGGGCGGCGGCACTGCTCGCCGGGGGCATGGCGCTGCCGCCGGGCCTGCACGATACCCGCGCGCCAGGCGAGGAGCGCCGCTTCACGCTGGTGCAGCCAAACTTGCCTCAGAACCAGCTGAACGACCCGTTGTTTTACGAGGCCAATTTCGCCAAGCTGGCGCAGCTGTCGCTTGCCCAAGGAGTGCCGGGCGATCGCCTGGTGCTGTGGCCGGAATCCGGTCTCGCCGATTATCTGCGGCCCGGCTATCCGCAGCATTATTATGCCCGGATGACGGCGATGGCCGACCCGGAATTCGCCCGACGCAGGATCGGCCGGGTCGTTGGCCCCGGCAGTCTGCTGCTGTCCGGCGCGGTGGATCTGGAGATCGAGCAGGGCCGCGCGGTCGGGGCCTACAATGCGGTGACCGTAATCGACGAGGATGGCGCGATCCTGGGCGGCTATGCCAAGGCGCATCTCGTGCCCTATGGCGAATATTTGCCGCTGCGCCCGCTGCTCGAGCCGCTCGGGCTAAACCGGTTGGTGCCGGGGTCGATCGATTTCCTGCCCGGCCCCGGCCCGCGCACGCTCGATCTGGGCCGCCACGGGGGCGTGGGGGTGCAGATCTGCTACGAAATCATCTTCTCAGGCCAGGTGGTGCAGCGGGCCACTCGGCCCGAGTTCCTGTTCAACCCTTCCAACGATGGCTGGTTCGGCCGCTTCGGCCCGCCGCAGCACCTGGCACAGGCACGCATGCGGGCGATCGAGGAAGGGTTGCCGGTTCTGCGATCCACCACCACCGGGATCAGCGCCGTGATCGATGCGCGCGGGGTGGTGCGCGAGCATCTGGGCATGGCCGTGGCCGGTCGGATCGATGGCGCGGTTCCCCCGGCGCTCGCACCGACGCTGTTCGCGCGGGCAGGGCACTGGGTGACGCTTTTCTGGACGATGTTTTTTCTTTCCGCCGCCTTTATTGCCTTGCGGCGGGGCCGGATTTAGAGCGCCGCGAGATTTGCCCGGACGGGCTATGCACAGATGAGGGAACCGATGCGCCAGGATTATCTGTTTACGTCCGAGAGCGTGTCTGAAGGGCATCCCGACAAGGTCGCGGATCAGATTTCGGACGCGATTGTCGATCTGTTCCTGTCCAAGGACCCCGAGGCGCGGATTGCCTGCGAGACGTTGACGACCACGCAGCGCGTGGTGCTGGCGGGCGAGATCCGCTGCAAGGGCATTTACGAGGACGGGCAGTGGGCCCCCGGCGCGCTGGACGATATCGAGCAGACCGTGCGCCGCACGGTGCGAGAGATCGGCTACGAGCAGGGCGGGTTTCATTGGGAGACGCTGACCCTCGAGAATCATCTGCATGGCCAGTCCGCCGAGATCGCGCAGGGCGTCGATGCCGATGGCAACAAGGATGAAGGCGCGGGCGATCAGGGCATCATGTTCGGCTTTGCCTGCGACGAGACACCCGATCTGATGCCGGCCACGCTCGATTACAGCCACAAGATCCTCGAGCGCCTCGCGGCCGACCGCAAGAGCGGCGTGGCCCCGTTCCTCCAGCCCGATGCCAAGAGCCAGGTGACGCTGCGCTTCGAGAATGGCCAGCCCGTGGCGGCGACGGCCATCGTGGTCTCGACCCAGCACGCGACAGATTATTGCGCGCCGTGGGAGAAGAACGGGCAGCGGGGCGGCGACGAGCAGAAATATGCCGAGCTGCAGGCCTATGTGAAGCGCGTGATCGCGGAGATCCTGCCGGCCGCGCTGCTCTCCGAGCAGACGGTCTATCACATCAACCCCACCGGGGCGTTCGAGATCGGCGGCCCCGATGGCGATTCCGGGCTGACCGGCCGCAAGATCATCGTCGACACCTATGGCGGTGCCTCGCCGCACGGTGGGGGTGCGTTCAGCGGCAAGGACCCGACCAAGGTCGATCGCTCGGCCGCCTACATCACCCGCTATCTGGCCAAGAACATTGTCGCGGCCGGGCTGGCCCGGCGGTGCACGATCCAGCTGGCCTATGCGATCGGCGTGCCTGAGCCGCTGTCGCTCTATGTCGATACACACGGCACCAGCGCGATCGGCGTGACCGACGATGCGCTGGAGCGGGCGATCAAGTCGATCGACAAGCTCGGCGGGCTTACCCCGCGAGGCATTCGCACGCATCTGGGGCTCAACAAGCCGATCTACCGGCGCAGCGCCGCCTACGGCCACTTCGGTCGCAAGCCCGAAGGCGATTTCTTCTCCTGGGAGCGCACCGACCTCGCCGCCGAGCTGAAGGCGGCGCTCGGCTAACGCGGCAGGGTGGAGGGGCGACGGGCGTCGGGGATGAGCGAGACGCCCGCCGGCACCGTGCTGGCCCCCGTTGTCGATGGTGGGCAAGCGGCGGCGGAGCGGATCGTCGCGCTCGATGCGCTGCGCGGCCTGGCGGTCGCGGGCATCGTGTTGATGAACGTGTTCGCTTTCGCCATGCCCGGCGCGGCCTATTACAATCCCCGCGCATGGGGTGGCGATGGGCTGGCCGAACTCACGCTGTGGACGCTGGCCTTCCTCCTGGTGGAGGACAAGTTCCGCACCCTGTTCGCGATGATGTTCGGCGCCGGGGTCGCCATCCAGTTCGCCCGCCCGGCGCCCCGATGGCGGGCGCATGCTGCGCGCATGGCGGTGTTGTTCGCGATCGGCTTGGTCCATGCGACGCTGTTCTACAGCGGAGACGTGTTGCGCCTTTACGCGCTGTGCGGTTTGGTGCTGCCGCTCTGCCTCAAATGGCCGCAGCGCGGGCTGTGGATCGCCGCGGCGGCGCTGGTGCTGGTGCACATGGTGGCAGGGGGTTGGATCGGCTGGGGCTGGCTGCACTATTGGTGGCTGATGGAGACGGTGCCCGGCACCGATCCCGCGCCGCTCGCCCCGGCGGAGATGGCGTTCGGCGCCGATCCGGCAGCGCTGACCCGCGGGCTTGAGTTGGGGCAGGAGAGCCTGGCCGAGCGGATCGAGCGCCGCCTTGCCTCACCCGTTTCGGCGCTAATCGCGGCGGGGCTGATCCTGCCGACGACGCTCGCCGCCATGCTGGCGGGCATCGCCCTGTGGCGCGGCGGGCTGCTGGCGGCGCGCTGGCCCGCGGCCCGCGCGCTGCGGCTGGCGCGCGTGCTGGCGGCGCCGTCAGTCCTCGTGCTGACGGCGCTGGCCGCCCTAGCGCATTACTCGGGCTTTCACGGCGTGGTGATCGGCACCAATGCGCTGGTCTGGTCAGTGCCGTTCGATCTGGCGCTCGGCATTGCGCTGGCAGCGGTAGCCATGGTCTGGTTCTGCCGGCGGGGGAGCACCGACCCGTTGGTGGCGCGGCTGGCGGCGGCCGGGCGGATGGCACTGACCAATTACCTGGCGACCAGCCTGATCCTGGGCTTCATCTTCGCCTCCTGGGGCCTTGGCCTGTTCGGCACCGTCAGCCGGGGGCAGACCTATGCCGCCGCGCTGGTGCCGATCGCGGCCATGCTGGCGTGGTCGCAGCCGTGGCTCGCGCGCTTCGGCCAGGGCCCGGCCGAGTGGCTGTGGCGCCGCCTGGCCAAGGCGCTGTCCGGCGGTGCCGCAAGTGGCGCTCAGCGATCGTAGGCGGCGGTGGTCCTGGCGGCCACCTCGTCGGCCGAGATGCCTTTCGCCAGCTCGATCAGCCGGAAGGCGCTCTCGTGATCGGGCCGCTGGAACACGGCAAGATCGGTGATGATCATGTCGACCACGTTGCGCCCGGTCAGCGGCAGGGTGCAATCGGGGATGAACTTGGGCTCGCCGTGCTTGGAGACATGCTCCATCACCACGATGATCTTCTTGACCCCGGCGACCAGATCCATAGCCCCACCCATGCCCTTGACCATCTTGCCCGGGATCATCCAGTTGGCGATGTCGCCGCCCTGGCTCACCTCCATCGCCCCCAGCACGGTGAGATCGATATGGCCGCCACGGATCATCGCGAAGCTGGCGGCACTATCGAAATAGGCGCTGTGCGGGAGTTCGCTGATGGTCTGCTTGCCAGCATTGATCAGGTCCGCATCCACCTCGTCCGGGTAGGGAAACGGGCCGATGCCGAGCATGCCGTTCTCGCTTTGCAAGGTTACCTGCATCCCGGCGGGGATGTGATTGGCCACCAGCGTGGGGATGCCGATGCCCAGGTTCACGGTGAAGCCGTCCTGCAACTCCTGCGCGGCGCGGGCGGCCATCTGGTTGCGATCCCACCCGGTGCGGTGTTCGGGCATCAGGCCGTCTCCCTTTCTCGCGTGGTGACGAATTCGATCTGCTTGTCGTAAGGTGCGCCCACGATCATCCGCTGGACGTAGACGCCTGGCAGGTGGATGCAATCGGCGTCGAGCGCGCCAACCGGCACCATTTCTTCCACTTCGACGACACAGACCCTGCCGCAGGTAGCGGCGGGAAAGTTGAAGTTGCGCGCCGTCTTGCGGAACACGCAACTGCCGGTCTCGTCGGCCTTCCACGCCTTTACGATCGCCAGATCGGCCACGATGCCGCGTTCCAGGATGTAGTCTTCCGGGCCGTTGGGGCCGTCGAACTGCTTGACCTCCTTGCCCTCGGCCACCTGCGTGCCGACGCCGGTCTTGGTGTAGAAGCCGGGGATACCCGCGCCGCCGGCGCGCATCCGCTCGGCCAGGGTGCCTTGTGGGCAGAACTCCACCTCCAGCTCGCCGGCGAGGTACTGGCGCTCGAATTCCTTGTTTTCGCCGACGTAGGAGCTGATCATCCGCGCCACCTGCCTTGTGCGCAGCAGCTTGCCGATGCCGGCATTGTCGATCCCCGCATTGTTGCTGGCGAAGGTGAGGCCGCCGACCCCGCTGGCCTCGATCGCAGCGATCAGCCGCTCGGGAATGCCGCACAGGCCGAACCCGCCCGAAGCGATCAGCATGCCTTCGAACAGCACGCCTTCGAGCGCCGCCCCGGCATCGGGATAGAGCTTTTTCATCGTTTGAAACCCCTGCTCGCTAGCGGCGCACAGCCCTCGATAGCGGCGCGCTTGTCAGCCCAGCCCCATCGGCGGTGAATAGCACTTGCATTGCTGTTGCAATTTTTGCAAGCCGGGTTGCGCATTTCGCACTTGCGAGATAGCGAACCCGAACACATATTCACCATGCCTTTTCAGGCATCCTCTCCCAAAACTTTCAAGGCCCGGCCGGCGACGGTCGGGCCTTTTTTCTTTGTGGCTGTGCCTGCACGGGCGGGGCGACGCAAGGCACAAAGCGCGTAACTGCCGGTTTGCATTGATGTGGGCCGCTCCCTAGCTTCAGGCCCACGCGACAAACGACAAGGCGAGTTGGACAATGGCGGATGCGGCAGCGGCGAGCGCGCAAGAGGAATTGGTCCGGCTGCAGGTCGCCGCGGCCCGGCAGGAAGAAAGCGGCCGCGGCATTGCCCGCATTCCGCGCAGCGCCTTCCAGGCGCTCGGCATCGCCGAAGGCGACGTGGTCGAAATCGAGGGCAAGCGCGTCACCGCCGCCATTGCGTTGCCCGCCTATGACGAGGACCAGGCGCTCTCGGTCGTCCGGCTGGATGGCCTGCAGCGCGCCAATGCGGAGACCTCGTCGGGCGAGCATGTGAAACTGCGCCGCGGCGGATCGCGTCCCGCGACCCGCGTGGTCTTCGCCCCGGCCCAGCGCGAGATGCGGCTGCAGGGGCCGAGCGAGGCGCTGAAGCGGGTGTTCTTCAAGAAGCCGCTGACGCAGGGCGATCTTGTTGCCACGCATGGCCAGCAGCCGGTGCCCAACGTTCCGCCCGAGGTGCGGCGGATGTTCAACGCGCCCGCCTATGCGCTGACTCAGATCCGCCTGCAGGTGATCGCCACCGTGCCCAAGGGCATCGTCCATATCGACGAGAACACCGAGGTGGAGCTGCGCGCCGAGTTCGAGGAACCGCGCGATGGCCGCGCGATCATCAATTACGACGATGTCGGCGGGATGGAGGAGACCATCAAGCAGCTGCGCGAGATGGTCGAGCTGCCGCTGCGCTACCCGGAGCTGTTCACCCGTCTGGGTGTCGATCCGCCCAAGGGCGTGCTGCTCCACGGCCCCCCCGGCACCGGCAAGACCCGGCTGGCGCAGGCGGTGGCCAACGAAAGCGATGCTGAGTTCTTCACCATCAACGGCCCCGAGATCATGGGCTCGGCCTATGGCGAAAGCGAGAAGCGGCTGCGCGAGGTGTTCGAGGCCGCCACCCGCAGCGCGCCGGCGATCATCTTCATCGACGAGATCGATTCGATCGCGCCCAAGCGCCAGAACGTCTCTGGCGAAGCCGAGAAGCGCCTCGTCGCGCAGCTGCTGACGCTGATGGACGGGCTGCAGGCGCGGGCCAATCTGGTGGTGATCGCCGCCACCAACCGCCCGGACGCGATCGACGAGGCGCTGCGGCGGCCGGGGCGGTTCGACCGCGAGATTATCATCGGCGTGCCCGACGAGCAGGGGCGGCGCGAGATCCTCTCGATCCACACGCGCGGCATGCCGCTGGGCGAAGGGGTGGAGCTGGGCGAGCTGGCGCGCAGCACGCATGGCTTCGTGGGCGCCGATCTGGCGGCGCTCGCGCGTGAGGCGGCGATCGAGGCGGTGCGGCGGATCATGCCGCGGCTCGATCTGGATGCGCGCACCATCCCGCCCGAGGTGCTGGAGGAGCTGTGCGTCGAGAAGAATGATTTCCGCGAGGCGCTGAAGCGCGTGCAGCCCAGCGCCATGCGCGAGGTGATGGTGCAGGCGCCGACCATCGGCTGGGCCGATATCGGGGGGTTGGACGAGGCGGCGGAAAAGCTGCGCGAGGGCGTGGAACTGCCGCTGCGCAACCCGCAGGCGTTCGACCGGCTGGGCATCCGCCCCGCCAAGGGCTTTTTGCTGTATGGCCCCCCCGGGACCGGCAAGACGCTGCTGGCCAAGGCCGTAGCCAAGGAGGCCGAGGCGAACTTCATCTCGATGAAAAGCTCCGACCTGCTCTCCAAGTGGTATGGTGAGAGCGAGCAGCAGATCAGCCGCATGTTCGCCCGCGCCCGGCAGGTGGCGCCTTGCGTCTTGTTCATCGACGAGATCGACAGCCTGGTGCCCGCACGCGGGAGCGGGGCGGGCGAGCCGCAGGTGACCGCGCGGGTGGTCAACACCATTCTGGCTGAAATGGACGGGATGGAGGACCTGAACTCGATCGTGGTGATCGGCGCCACCAACCGACCCACGCTGGTGGACCCGGCGCTGCTGCGGCCGGGCCGGTTTGACGAGCTGGTCTATGTCGGGACGCCTGACGAGGCGGGGCGCGAGCACATCCTCAAGATTCACACGCGCAACATGCCGATGGCCGATGATGTCGACCTTGCTGGGCTGGCGGGCAAGACCGAGCGCTACACCGGGGCGGATCTGGAGGACGTGGTACGCCGCGCTGGTCTCGTCGCCATCCGACGCGACGGAGAGAATGCAAGCGAGGTGACCGGCGCCGATTTTGCCGAGGCGCTGGCGGATAGCCGTCCCACGGTGAGCGAGAAGATGGAGCAGGAATACGAGGCCATGAAGGGCGAGCTGAAGCGGCGCGCGATGGAAGTGCGCCCGATCGGCTTCATCCACGAGGGCATGGTGGAATCGACCCGCGAGCGGAAGCACTCGCCGGGGTTCTGACACTGGAGTTCGGCTGGCGGTTTAAGAGGCCGATCGGCCGCTTGAGCCGCTGGTGCCACCTGGGTTGCCCAGCTGCGGCGGGTTTGCGTCCGGCTCGCTGGCGCCGGCCGGCTCGAACCGGCGGCGGGCGACCGCTTCGGGGTGGGTGTCGCGGATCCAGGCGAGCATGCTTTCGCGGATGGCGCAGCGCAGGTCGAAGGCGCTGGGCGCGTCGTGGGCGCTCATCACCAGCCGCACCTCAATCGAATCGAGCGTGGTCTCGGTCACCTGCACCTTCTGCACGCGCCCGTCCCACAATTCGTGCGCCGTCACCTGCCGCTCGAACTCGGCGCGCAGCGAAACGATCTCGGCCAGCGGATCGAGGTGCAGGAACACCGAGCCGAGCAGCTCCGAGCCTTCGCGGGTCCAGTTCTCGAACGTGTCCTCGAGGAACTTGACGGTGGGAATCACCAGCCGCCGCTCGTCCCAAGTGCGCAGCACGACGTAAGTGGTGCGGATATCCTCGATCCGGCCCCACTCGCCATCGACGATCACCACGTCGTCGATCCGGATCGGCTCGGTCAGCGCCATCTGCAGCCCGGCGATCAGCGATTTGAGCGCCGGCTGGGCGGCCGCACCCACCGCGAGGCCGGCGAGGCCCGCCGAGGCCATCAGCGTGACGCCCACGTCGCGCACCCCGGGGATGGAGAGCAGCATCAGCCCGATGGTGACAAAGATGATCAGGAAGCTGGCGATGCGCGAGAAGATCGCCAGCCGGGTCTGCCGCCGCCGGGCGCGCAGATTGTCGGCCATGGTAATGTCGGTCCGAGCCTCCATCGCCTGCACCAGCGCGCGCAAGGCGGCCAATGCGATCCAGCCGACCAGCGCGGGGATCACCACCCCGGCGACGCGCTGCCAGATCTGGTCGAGCGCGGGCGTCTCGCGTGCGGCCAGCACCAGCCCCAGCGCCACCATCGCCCAGCGGGTCGGCCGGCGCAGCTCCGCCACGATCCGATCGTCGATGATGGTCACGCTGGCATGGGCGATGCGGGTGAGGATGCCGAAGGCCACGCGGTGCACCGCCAGCGCGACGACCACGCCGATGGTTGCGGCGAGCAGCGCGACGCCCAGGTCCCACGACCACGGCGGCAGCCCCGCCTGCAGCTCGGTGATCCAGCCTGGCATGGCGCCGGGCCTATGGACCGGCGCGGTGCGGATCAAGCCGATTGTTGCAGCTGCGAGCGTGCGGACGGGTCCGCTCGCCGGGTGATCAGTGCGCCGCGCCCCAGCTGCGGCCGTGGCCGATCTCGATCTGCAGCGGCACGTCGAGCATCACCGCCGGTTCGGCGGCCTCCGCCATCACCCGCTCGATCACCGGGGTGGCGGCGGCGGCATCGGCCTCGGCCAGTTCGAACACCAGCTCGTCGTGTACCTGCAGCAGCATCCGCACCTGCGGCAGGCCTGCTTGGGCCAGGGCGGGGCCCATGCGCACCATCGCCCGCTTGATGATATCGGCGCTGGTGCCCTGGATCGGCGCATTGATCGCCGCGCGCTCGCTGCCGGTGCGCTCGGCCTGGTTGCGAGAGCCGATCCGTGGGAACCAGGTTTTGCGGCCGAACAGCGTTTCCGAATAGCCGCACTCGCGCACCCGCTCCAGCGTGCCCACGATGTAGCGCTGGATGCCGGGGAAGCGTTCGAAATAGCGGTCGATCATCGCCTGCGCCGCATCGCCCTCGATCTCGAGCCGCTGCGCGAGGCCCCAGCGGCTGATGCCGTAGAGGATGGCGAAATTGACCGTCTTGGCCTGCGCACGCGTATCGCGGTCGACCGTGCCGAACATCTCCTGTGCGGTGCGCGCGTGGATATCCTCGCCATTCGCGAAGGCCTCCTTCAGCGGCGGCACGTCGGCCATGTGGGCGGCCAGCCGCAGCTCGATCTGCGAATAATCGGCCGAGAGCAGCACATGGTCCTCCTCGGCCACGAACGCCTCGCGGATCTGGCGGCCGATGGCGGTGCGGATGGGGATGTTCTGCAGGTTGGGATCGGTGGAGGAGAGCCGCCCGGTTTGCGCGCCGACCAGGCTGTAGCAGGTGTGCACGCGGCCGGTAGCGGGATCGATCTGCGCCTGCAGCGCATCGGTATAGGTGGTCTTGAGCTTGGTCAGCTGGCGCCAGTCGAGCACCATGCGGGCCACCGGCGCGCCTTCCCCGGCGAGCTTTTCCAGCACCACCTGGTCGGTCGAATATTGCCCGCTCTTGCCCTTGCGCCCGCCCTGGTAGCCCATCTTGTCGAACAGGATGCGGCCCAGCTGCTGCGGGCTGCCGATGGTGAATTCCTGCCCGCTGAGCGCGAAGATCTCGCCCTCGATCCGCGCGATCTCGGCGGCGAACTCGCCCGAGAGCCGTTCGAGCCGGCTGCGATCCACCTTGATGCCGTGCCGTTCCATCTGCGCCACCACCGGGATCAGCGGCCGGTCGACCCGCTCGTAGATGCGCGTGCCGCTTTCTGTGAGAAGGCGCGGGCGCAAGGTGCGGTGGAGGCGCCAGGTGACATCGGCCGCCTCGCCGGCAAACTCGGTGGCGCGGTCCAGCGGCACCTGGCCGAAGGGAATCGCCTTGCGGCCCGTGCCGCAGATGTCCTTGCTGGCGAGAATGGCGTGGCCGAGGTGGTGCTGCGCCAGCTCGGCCATGCCGTGCCCGCCGCCGGTGCCATCGGGCGAGCGGCCGGCGTCGAGCGCGAAGCTGAGGACCATCGTATCGTCCACCGGCGCCAGAGCGATGCCGTGCCGGGCGAGGAGGGAGATCGCGAACTTGGCATTGTGCCCGATCTTGAGCACCGCATCGCTTTCCAGCAGCGGCTGGAGCGCGCCGAGCGCGGCGGTGCGGCCGACCTGCTCGGGCCGTTCGGCGAACATGTCATCCCCGCCGTGCTCGAAGGGAATGTAACAGCCGTCGTTGGGGCCGAGCGCGAGGGCGATACCGGTGAGCTCGGCCTGCATCGCATCGAGCGCGCGGGCTTCGGTGTCGAGCGCCACCGCGCGGGCGGCGAAGGCGCGGGCGATCCAGTGCTGCAGCCGCTCCATCGTCTGCACGATCTCGTAGGCCGTTCGATCGACCGGGGGCATTTCCGGCAGTTCCTGCCGGTTGCCGAGCGGCGCGGCTGACGCGGGCGCGGCGGCATGGTCCTGCTTGGCCGGGTTAAGCCGGGTCGCGCGTTCGGGCGATCCGCTGCCGGCGTCGAGCCGCTTGAGCAGACTGGTGAAGCCGTGCGCGGAGAGGAATTCGGCGAGCGGCTCCTTCGGCACGCCATCGAGGCGGAAGTCTTCCAGCGGGACGGGGAGTGGGCAATCCTCCTTCAGCTGCACCAGCACGCGGCTGAGCTCGGCCATGGCGCGGCCCTCGATCAGCCGGTCGCGCAGCTTGCCGGGCTTCATCGCGGGCGCCGCATCGAGCGCCGCGGTGAGCGAGCCATGGTCCTGGATCAGCTTGCTCGCGGTCTTGGGGCCGATGCCGAAGATGCCGGGCACGTTGTCGACACTGTCGCCCATGAGGGCCAGCACGTCGCCCACCAGCTCGGGGCCGACGCCGAACTTCTCGACCACCTCGGGGATGTCGATCCGCTGGTTCTTCATCGTATCGAGCATGTCGATGCAGCCGCCCTCGCCACCATCGGCGGGCTCGGCGCAGCGGCCGACGAGCTGCATCAGATCCTTGTCGGACGAGACGATCGTCACGTCCCAACCACGCTTCGTGGCGGCCCGGGCGTAGGAGGCGATCAGATCGTCCGCCTCCAGCCCGGCTTCCTCGATGCAGGCCAGGCTGAAGGCGCGGGTGGCATCGCGGATCAGCGGAAATTGCGGCACCAGGTCGGCCGGCGGCTCGGGTCGGTTGGCCTTGTATTGGTCGTACAGATCGTTGCGGAAGCTGGTGCTCGCCTTGTCGAGAATGACCGCGAGGTGCGTGGGGCCATCGGCCTTGTCGAGATCCTCGGCCAGCTTCCACAGCATGGTGGTGTAGCCATAGACCGCGCCAACCGGCGTGCCGTGCGGACTGGTGAGCGGCGGGAGGCGGTGATAGGCGCGAAAGATGTAGGCCGAGCCATCGACCAGGTAGAGGTGCTGCTTGTCTGCCGCGGTGCCGGTCGGTTCGTTCGCCATCGCCCGCTGCTAGCAGCGCCGGCGGCGAAGGTCAGCCGCTTTTGGAGGGGCCGGTGAGGGGGGCTTGGACGCGTGCTCACCGCGGACTGCCACGATTTGGCCGCAATTCGCTTGCGCCGGCCTAGAACCGCCCTTATTTGGAAGGCCGCCGCTGCGCGCGGCTTTTGCGCCGGCTTTGGCGCCCCAGCAGATCAAGGATTACCGCTCATGCGCAAGATCATCTTCGCCGCCGCTGCCGCCGGCGCAGCCCTGACTCTCGCCGCCTGCTCGGAAAGCACCGAAAGCGCCGCTGGAGAAGCGGTGCAGTCCGCCATCGCCGACACCGAAGCCAATGTTCAGGCGGTGGGTGAGGATCTGGGCGCTGCGGCCGACCAGGCCGGTGCCGAGATCAACAATGCCGCTGCCTCCACCGATCGGACCGCCGAAAAGGTCGAGGCCGACGTGCAGAACGAGAGCGTCGAGGAAGCTGCCGTCGACTGAGCTTTCGCGCCGCGATTGCAAACAGAAGAGGGGCGTGGCTGTGATAGCCGCGCCCCTTTTGCTTGTGGAAAGCGCCTGTCCTGCCGAGACGGCGCGCGTCGTCCGCACGCGGCGCTGATCAGGGCGCGGCGACAGCCGGATATTGCGCGTTGACCCACTGCCGGCCGGTGGTCTCGTAGCCGTCATACAGCGCACGGGCGATCTGGGCGATCTTGGCCTCTCGATTCAAGCGCGAGCCCTGGCCGGTGACGTAGATCGCCAATGCGATCGAGCGCCCGTCTGGGCCGGTGAGAATGCCGATATCGCTCGAGGTGTTGTTGAGCGAGCCGGTCTTGTGCGCGACCGTGACCTGCCCGGGCATCAGCGCCGGGATCCGGCGAACGCCGGTACGGCAACGCTCCATTGCGCCAATGATCACCTGCCTGTGGGCCGCATTCAGCCACTTGCCCTGGTACAGGCCGCCCAGCAGCTGCACCATGGCGCGCGGCGTGGCGGAATCGCGAATGTCGACCGAGACTGCCGGGTCGATCTCGCCATCGTCGCGCACCAGCGTGGCGATGTCGCGCGAGAGGTGGAACTCCTGGATCCCCGCGCGCATCGCCCAATCGTTAACCGCCGCGGGGCCGCCGACCACGGCCAGAAGCGCATCGGTGGCGGGGTTAGAGCTGCGGGTGATCATGATCTCGATCAGATCGCGTGCTCTCATGTACTGGCCCGCGCGAACCGGGGCGACGGGAGTGGAGAAGCGCGCGGAACGGACCGGTAGCATCAGCGGGAACTCGCTGGACAGGCTCCAGCGGCCCTGCTCGACCCCTTCAAGGAAGGTGGCGGCGATGGCGATCTTGCTGGTGCTGGCCATCGGGAACCGCTGGTCTCCCAGAATGGCGATTTCCTGCCCGGTGGCAAGATCGAGCGCGGCGACGCCGATGCGGCCCGAAGACCCATTAGCCAGCATCGCAATCTTCTGTTCGAAGGCGGTGCCGTAGGAGGCGCTGTAATCGCGCGGGGCGCGCAGTTCGATGCCAAAGGCGTTGTCGAACGCCGATTCGAGCTGCACCGCGCCATCATTGGCGTGGGCGGGAGCGATCCCGGCAAGGGCGAGGGCGAGAGCGCCCGCGATGCGTCCGAACAGTGCGATCTTCATAAGCCCCTGCGTTCTAGACCCGAATTGATTGACGTGAGCCTAACCAATCCAGCTTTGTAGGCAAGAGTTTGCACGATGAAGCGAGTCTCAGCAGCGGTCGGGCGTGGAACTTCAGCGTCCAAAGGCTTTGCGGCTGCAGACCTCGCGATCGGCGAAGATGTCGAAGGCGCGGGCGACTTCGGAACCGCCGATGGGGGGGCGGCTGCGCGAATGGGGCAGCAGATTGGGAAGGGAAGGCCCGCACCGGGCCGGCTGCCGGCCGCCGGGCAGTCGCCCTCTTACCGGCGGCCATGCGTGCCGATCAGGGGCACGAAGCGCACGCCGCCGAGCGATCTCTCGCTCCACTCCTCCTCGCTCTCGCGCTGGATGCAGCACAATTCCTGCATCGCTTCGCCGCCGACCGGGACGACCAGCCGTCCGCCGATGGCGAGCTGGCGCTTGAGCGGTTCGGGCGCGTGTGGCGCACCGGCGGCCACCAGGATGGCATCGAACGGCGCGGCTTCGGGCAGGCCTTGGCTGCCATCGCCAGTGACGATGGTGACATTGCCATATTCCAGCTCTTCGAGCCGGTCCGCCGCCGCGTGGGCCAGCGCGGGGTGGCGCTCGATCGCGAAGACCTCAGCGGCGATGCGCGACACCACCGCCGCGGCATAACCCGAGCCGCCGCCGACCTCGAGGACGCGGGCGCCGGGTGCGATCCGAGCCGACTCGACCATCAGCGCGACGATATAGGGCTGCGAGATGGTCTGCTCCTGGCCGATCGGCAGCGGGCCATCCTCATAGGCGAACTCGGCCAGCCGTTCGGGCACGAAACGTTCGCGCGGGACCGCGCCCATCGCCGCGAGCACCCGCTCGTCGGCGATGCCGCGCGCCTTCAGCTGGCGCTCGACCATGGCCAAGCGCCGGGCAACGAACGGATCTGTCCTCGGCATCGTTCATTCCCGGCGTTCGCAGGGGCCGCGATCAGGCCGCCACGATGGCGCGCTCGATCGCCTGGATCGGCTCCTGCGCCAGTGCCTTGGCCATCTCCCCGGCGAGTCGGCTTTGCAGCTCGGTGTGGTAGTGGTGGCGCATCTCGCCCAGCGTCTTGGGGTCGGCGATGACGATCAGCTGTTCGATCGTGCCGTCGAGCACCTTGCGGTTGAGCCATTCGGCCGCGGCCGCACCGTGGGCCAGTTCGTTCAGATCGGTCGACCCGTTGCGTTGGCCCGAAAGATCCTGGTGGCGCACGCCAGCGCTGAAATTGGTCGGCTCGAGCGCGGGTTCGGCGACCATCTCCAGCTTGGGCTCGAACATCTGGCCGGTGTTGCGCAGCACCACGAACCGGGTGCCATCGACCAGCGCTACATGGGCGCCGTGCGGACATTTCATCGGGTGTTCTCCTCTTCCCTCTTCGTACCCTGGCAACGGGCGGCGGGCCGCAATGTGCCGAGGCATGTCTGCCCCGCGACGCTGTGCGGCCGTAGGAAAGTACCAATGGCTCGTATATCAACCGGGAAGTTAGCGCCCCTCGGCAATTTCCCCCAAACCGGAAGAAGGGAACGGATTAAACTGCTGGCACCGTAGGAAAGTTCCGCCAGGCGGCTCGGACGTGCCGAGCAGGGATCTGCCACGGCAGAACATCGAGGGGTTTGTGCATGTACATGCCATCGGCGCAGCTGGGCATCAGTGCCATGGGCCTAGCCCGTGGCGGCGGGTCGCAGTTCCTGGAGAGGATGCTGATCCTGGCGACCGACCACATGGGAGCGGACGGCGCGGTGCTGATCGCGCGGCGTGAGGAGAGCTGCGATGTTCTCTGCTCGGTGGGGCTGCCGCTTTCAGCCGATGTGGTGATCGGCGAGCAGCAATATTCCGCATTCTGCAAATCGTCCGGGGTTTTGATCGAGGATGCCAGGCGGAGCAAGGATGTCGAACATTGGCAGTTCGTCACCACCGCACCGTATTGGCAGAGCATCAAGCCCATGAAGCTGGACATCCGGATACCCGATGTGCAGGTGCTTGCCGTCTTCGGCACCCACCAGAGTGTCGCGCCCCGGACCATGCGCGAGCCCCCGCCGTTCTTCGGCAAGTTGATCGATGTCCTGCACGATTTGTTCTACCTGATCGCTGAGATCGCGGATCTGAGCAACCGGCAGATGATGTTCGGAAATGCGCAGAACGTTCTGAAAGAAGAGGCGAGCGTCTTCGAGTTCCGCCAGCAGGGCGACGAGGGTAACAGCAACGTCGTCGAACGCTTCCTGATGGACACGCTGATCCAGCAGCCGCGGGTGCTATCCCGTGGCACGGTGTCTTACCACGCCATCCGGCGGTGGCGTCGATCCGTCAAAGCCGAGCAGATCTCCGCGCTGAAGGCGATCAAGAAAACGCCCAGCGCCGGGTTCGAGGCAAGGGCCGCCGAGGAAATGAGCTCTTGGTGCCGGCGGGCCTTCGGTGGGGCCGCCTTTGCCAACGTGGTCGCGGTACCGTGCGGACATAGCGGCACGGATTGCCTGGCCCGGCGCATCGGACAGAAGGTGGCCGCCATGCTCGGCGTCAACTACGTCGATGCCTTCGCGCCGCTCGTAGTCCAGGGAAGTTCCCATCCCAAGACGAACGTCAAACGCCCGAAGATGCAGCTCGCCACCGTCCCGATCGGGCCGATCCTGCTGGTGGACGACGTGGCCACCTCGGGTGCTCATATCGAGGAAGCGACGGTGATGCTGCGCAAGCATGATCTGGCGGTGACGTCGATTGCCTGGATCGGCTGCAGCTGAGGACGTAGCCGGCGGAGCATCGGAGCGCCTTACGCAAGCCCACAGTGCTCGCCTGATCAGCCGACCACCGTGATCAGGTGCGATCGGGCGCAGTTCGGCAACGGAACACCGAGCCCGGAATGCCCGCCTGTCGTTGCGCGGAGCGGCTCGCGGCGGGTTAGCTCCGCTGTTTGGTCGGCGAGCGGAGCGCGCGAACAAAGGGCCGGGAGGATTGCCCCCCCCGGCCCCGTGTGATTGGCCATGGGTCTGCCGTCCGCACCCGCGGCGAGCCTGGCCCGCCGCGAGCGCCGATGGATCAGAAGTCCATGCCGCCCATACCGCCGCCCATGCCGCCGCCGCCCATGCCGCCCGGCATGGCTGGCTTGTCTTCCGGCAGTTCGCTGATCGCCGCCTCGGTGGTGATCAGCAGGCCAGCGACCGAGGCCGCATCCTGCAGCGCGGTGCGCACGACCTTGGTGGGATCGATCACGCCGGCCTGGACGAGGTTCTCATATACGTCGGTCGCCGCGTTGAAGCCCATCGTCTGGTCGGCCTCGCGCAGCAGATTGCCGGCAACCACCGCGCCGTCATGGCCGGCATTCTCGGCGATCTGGCGCAGCGGGGTCTGGATCGCCTTGCGGACGATGTCGATCCCGCGGGTCTGGTCGTCGTTCTCGCCCTTCATGCCGTCGAGCGACTTCGTGGCGTACAGCAGCGCCGTGCCACCGCCGGGGACGATGCCCTCTTCCACCGCAGCCCGGGTGGCGTGCAGCGCATCATCGACGCGATCCTTGCGCTCCTTCACCTCAATCTCGGTGGCACCGCCGACCTTGATCACCGCAACACCGCCGGCGAGCTTGGCCAAACGCTCCTGCAGCTTTTCCTTGTCGTAATCGCTGGAGGTGGTCTCGATCTGGGCGCGGATCTGCTCGACGCGGGCCTTGATGTCGTCCGCCGCACCGGCGCCATCGACGATGGTGGTGTTGTCCTTGTCGATGGTGATGCGCTTGGCTTCGCCCAGCATGCCGACGGTGACGTTCTCCAGCTTGATGCCGAGATCCTCGGAGATCATCTCGCCCTTGGTCAGGATCGCGATGTCCTGCAGCATCGCCT
>PPFU01001672.1_pt1 | contig 43221 bp, 36 predicted proteins | sample 1535991 | NCBI WGS metagenome assembly PPFU01 (sample SAMN04901290, study PRJNA319586) | Hypolithon metagenome, whole genome shotgun sequencing project. | isolation source: Antarctic Hypolithon | place: Antarctica: Miers Valley | collected 2014
GCCGCAGTCGGCAACTATAATCCAGCAGCCCGAACGCTACGGGGGCCCCTTTGACCCGGAGACGAGCGACCTGTTCGAGGTGGGAGCCAAGGGTACTTTCTTCGGCCACCGTCTCCTGACGACGACGGCGCTCTACCAGATCACAAAGCGGAATGTGCTTGTGAGTGCCAACGAGCCGGGGCAGCCCGACCTGCTGGAGCAGCGCGGAGCGGTGCGCTCGCGCGGGTTTGAAGTAGATGTGGTGGGCAGCCTGTCGGATGCGCTCCAACTCACAGCCAACTATGCACTCAACGAGGCCGTCGTTACCGAGAGTGACGACCCGGAAGTGGTAGGACGGGTGAACGAGAACGCACCCCGGCATCAGGGCGGGCTCTGGGCGCGTTACACGCTGGCGCGCGGCCCGCTCGGCGGTGTCGGCTTTGGTGCCGGCCTGCGTTTTGTGACGGATCGGAACACGTTCGAGCAGACGTTGCAGCTTCCCGGCTATGCCTTGTTCGACGCCTCGGTATCGTACACGGTAGAGCGCTTCCGCATCACGGCGTATGCCGACAACCTCACGGACGAGACCTACTGGACGGGCGGCTACAACTATGGACGCATCTACCCGGGTGCTCCCCGCTCTTTCCGCGTTAAGGTCGGCTACACATTTTGATCTCAGTAAAGGGTGAGCAGCGGAAAGATGCTGCTGCACTTTATCCGTTGCACCTCGCCCTTCGCTCCCGCCATCTGCATGGATCCATCTACGCTCAATAAGCCGCCGGTACTACGGCAGGGTGATGTGGCCCGGTCTCGCCGGATGGTGACGCCAGGCGTCCCACCCCACCGGCGCGGCGAGAAGAGCGGCAACTGGCGGAAGGCGTTTTTTCGCGCGCACGGCTGGATAGGTCTCAACACAGGGCTGCTCCTCTTCGTGATCTGCTTTTCCGGCTCTATCGCCACGCTTTCAAACGAGATCGACTGGTTGCTCAACCCGGCGATGCGCGTCGCGCCTCAGGAGGGGCAGGTGCAGTGGGGGGCGGTGTACCGGGGGGTAGAGGCAGCCTTTCCGGAGGGCGAGATTGGGATGATAGAAGGGCCGCTGGGCCCACGCTTCGCCGCGATGGCGTACGTGGAGGTAGGCGGGCAGACGCGGAAGGTGTACGTCAACCCGTACACCGGTGCCGTGCAGGGGCATACGAGCTTTTTCAACGTCCAACGCTTTTTCCGCTCTTTCCATCGCCAGTTTTCCGACGGACGGCGCGGTATCGCGTTCGTGACGCTGTTTGCCTTTGTGCTGCTGGTGGCGGGGCTGACCGGATTCGTGTTCTACAAAGGCTGGTTAAAGCAACTCTTTACGCTTCGGTGGGGCAAGGGCGCGCGCCTGCTGTGGTCGGACTTGCATAAGGGTGCGGGCATCTGGGCACTCGTCTTCACGCTCGTCATCGCTTTCACCGGCGTGTTCTACTTCGTGGAAGTCGTTTTCCAGAGCGTGGACCGTTACGATTCGCTCCTGCCGCCGCCGCTACCCCGGGTCGAGGTCGCATCGCTCGATGGCTTTGGGGCGCAGCCGGATCGTCCGCCAGTAGAGCAGTTCGTGGCGGCGGCGCATGCGGCGTATCCGGGCCTGCGGATTCAAAACATGCACGTGCCCGCGCGTCTCGACCAGCCGGTTTATTTCGATGGGCAGGCCGGCAATCCTTTCACGCGCGACCGCGCCGACAAGGTGCTGCTGCACCCGCTCACGGCCGAGGTGATAGCTGTGCAGCGAACGGGAGACCTGGACGTGGTGCCTTTCGTCACCGACGCGGTGGATCCCGTTCATTTCGGCACCTTTGGCGGGGTGTGGACAAAAATTCTGTGGTGTGTGCTCGGCCTGATGCTCTCATTCTCGATACTTTCGGGTACCTACCTGTGGGCCGTTCGGTCGGTGCCGGCACGGGCAGGCGCGCGCGCTGCCGTGGCGCCGTGGTTGCGTGGTGCGCCCGTAGCTTTTGCGCTCACGCTGGCATATTTCGTCTTTGTTGTGTTCTCGACCGTGCGCGAGATCGAGGAGTATGGCGTGCAGGATGCCTTGCCTGTTGCTATTGCCGAGATGCCGGTCGGACCCTATCAGGTGCGCGTCGGCTGTACTGCTCCGTGCCGGACAGGAGAGGGCGCAGCCTTTACCGTGCGCTTTCTGGGTGAGGGCATGCCCAGCTATGCGGAGGCCGAGTTGGCAGGCACAGCGCTCGAAGGGTCAGCCCGGGTGCTGCAAGGCGTCGTTACGGCGCCAGCCGGTACGGCTCTCCCCCTCAGCGTGACAACGCGCGACGGCGCGGTGCACCAGGCTGTGTTTCAGGCTCCTGGCAGTATCTCGACTGATCCCGATATGCCTGCTCTGCCGGTCACGGCGCCGGGTGTGTGGTGGGTGATCGGGGCGTTTTCCCTTGTTACGGCGGGCTTTATTGCAGGCTGGCTATTGTGCCTGCTGCGCGTGTACCGCAGAACGCAACCGGTGCAGTAAACCGGGGATACCCTCGCAAATTCCCGTTACGGGAGGCTATACCAACGCAGCCAGCCCCTGATACTTCTCAGCCGAGGTGTTGGGCGCGGACCTGTCAGCGTGGGGGCTCTTCAGTGGAAGAACCGCCGCCGCCGCCGTGCGCCGATACCACATCTTCGTCGTCATCGGGCGGTGGCGCTGCGGCCGCTGCGCCGGCGGTGATGTAGAGCACCACCTCGGTGGCGTCTGCCACCAGCCGCTGGACGGTCAGGCCGTCGCTGCGCAGGGCTTCGCGAAGCAGCAGCAGCGCGTCTCCTTCAAAAAGTGTTTCGAGCGCCGAAAGGGCGCGGGCGGTGTCGGCAGGTTCACCGACAAGGTTGATCCGGTAGGTGCGGGTGGTCATGCAGGCGTGTAGATAGGGAGCAAGAGTACGTGGGCAACTAAACGGGTTGCCTTAATTGTACCCTTTTAGGTAACAAAGGACGTCTTCAAAATGCAAGAGCTTACAGCACCGCATTATCCGCGAGAGCATCGGCAGGCCGTCTCACTGCTATGTCCAGAAAGTCGACGAGCGCCTGCCGGTAGCCTGCAGGGTCAGCGGCGTAGTAGCATAGATGCCGCGTGCGCGGACTGATCCACAGGGAGGCAGCGGGCGCGTCAGCGCGCAGGGCCCATGAAGCCCGGCACGTTTCGTAGAGCGTTTGCCCGACGTGCGCAGGGATGAGCGGATCTTCGTGCCCGTATAGAAAAAGTACGCCGGCAACGTTATGGACACGCTGTAAAGGTGATAGGGCGTCCATCTGCCCCACCCACGCCTTGTGCAGGCGCGCGCCAAAGGCAATGACAGCACGACCCCGCAGCCGGGTCAGGCGCTGCCGCAGAGAAGGACGTACGGACATCGGCATGGCGAAGTACGAATCCCACGAAAGGGGTGCGCCTTCCACCACGGCGGCACGGAAGGGATTGTCGGGCTGCGCGAGAACGGGCAGACTCACCGAGGCACCAAAGCACGCGCCGAAGAGCACGAGCGGCAATCCGGGCGCGAGGCGCTGCGCTTCGTGGGCTGCCGCGAGCGCATCCCCGGCGTAGTTGAACGTGCTGGGTGGGCTCTCGCCAAAGCCGTTGAAATCGAACAGCAGCACGTGATACCCCGCTTCGCGCAGCAGCCGCGCTACGCCACTGCGTAAATAGAACCCCTTGGCATCAGGCCGGACGGGATGGGCGCAGACGACCACGGCCTTTGCAACGCCGTCAGCCCGCCCGAACAGGCCCACGAGTGGCTGTCCGGACGGGCCGGTAAAAGAGGTGGGCTCCCAGTTCTGGGGGTGCTCTGTGCCTTTAGGCCACTGCCACGGCGCGGCAATGTCTCGCAGCATCAGCCGGTAGAGAAGCCTGTCTATCGGGGACATCCCAGTAGAGATTGGCGACTTGCTCAGACGGGGGGGAAAAGGATACAGTCCCCGCTATCGGTGCGGACTTCGCATTCTCCGGGAATAGGAATTCCGCCAATCACCGAATCCGAGCCAGTAGCGGTTTTGCCACGCGTGATGTCAGCGGTGTTGCCGAAAACGATGACAGTGGGTGCGTTGTAGGGTTTCTTCATGACGGTATCAGATAAGAGAGATGCAGATACGTTAGCACACGGGGCGATGTAACGCCCTATGCTTCTGACGCATTTCTGATGCATATGTGGCGCGCACCTCCTGTTTACCGCCGCCCTACGATAGCGTCGCTGCTGTCGTTGTGAAAAGAAGGGAGTCCGGGCGGGGGGAGGGTAGAGGTGTCGCTGCCGCAGAAGGCGTCATTGCCGTGAATAGCTTTGCCCCGGGTAAAGTCGGCCACGCTGCCGTAGGCAACGAGTTTAGGAGCCTGCCATGTTTTACGTTTTGCCATCGTAATCCACTGATCGATAAGAGAGAGAAGGAGTGGCAGCCTTAGTTCAAAGGTGATGCCAGTAACTTCTTATCTCGGCTGAAAGGGTAGCCATGTTAAGCCCCTACGCAAGATTGAGCCGGTGCAGGCCCCGTTCCAGCGTGGCGATCGCGTACAACTGCGTCGCCTCAGCGCTGTAGCGCAGCGGGTCGCTGAGAAACAGGTCGTAGGCGCGGCGTAGCGCGGTCATGTCTACGAAATTGGCAACGGCAGGGGTAGCGTCGAACAGAAAAGGGGCGACTTCCGCGGGCGCGCTGCGAGCAAGGGACAGGTCGAAGGCAGGTTTGAGGTTGCCTTTGGTGGTGCGCAGGCGCACGAGATCGGGCAGCGTCTCCTGCATACCGGCACGCAGGATGTGGCGGGTGAGACCGTCGCGCATTTTCTGGTCTGAGGGAAGCGAGACGCAGAACGCGATCAGGCGGGCGTCGAAAAACGGGTAGCGCGGCTCGATGCCGAAGGCGGCGGCGGTGCGGTCTTCCATCTCCAGCATCAGCGGACACAGCGGTGCCCGGACGTCGCGCACGTGCGCCGCACGTTCAGAGGGCATCATGCCGGCGGTGGTGTGGCTGTACGCCCGGTGGCGTTCCCAGGCACCCGTGCGGTGTGCAAACTGGGGCTGGATAAAGGCGGCCGCGAGGGCTTCATCGCGGGTTTGCCGCTGCGTGGCACCGGGCAGCAGCGCCGCGCGGTACGCCCCGGCCAGCCGTTTTCCAGAGATGCCGGAAACCCGCCGCAGCCGGGCAGCGCCTTTGAACGCCGAGAAAAGGCGGCCCTTTTGGACAGCCTGCATGAGGGGCGGCAGGCCGTAGCGCCACGCGAGTGCCCGCTGCTGTCGCAGGTCGGCAGGCGCGAAAAGCTGTATCTCGCGCGCAAACGTCTCCCAGGCACCGCCGCTGGCCAGGTCGTGCAACCGGTCCAGTCCGTGCGAAACCGTCGTGTCGCCGTCGAGGCCATCGAGGAAAACGCGTACGCCCGCCTGCCGTGCGTTCCCGAAAAGGGCCCAGTGCATGTACAGGTTTATCGTGCGGAAATTGTCCTCGAGATGCCAGCTCATGCGTTCGTAGTCCGAGAACGGCCCCTCGCGGTCGGCGTCGACAATGTGCAAGTTGAAGCCGCCTTTTTCGGTCACCGCTTGCACGAACGGCCGCTCGTCGATGAGCGGGAGCACGGATGCAGGCACGCTCACAAACTGGGCAGAAAACACGTGTAGCGACGCCTCATCTATTTGCTCGCGCGCTACCACGGCGATGGCTGAAGAGTCGAGGCCGCCGCTGAGCGCCGCCCCCACGGGGTACAGGCTGGGTAGCCGGTCGCGCACGGCGCGGGTAAAGACTTCGGCAAACGCCTCTGCATAGGCGTCGTCCGAACTGAGACTCAGTTCGTGTTCCACATCAAGCACCCAGTACGAAGCCTGCACCCGAAACTGCTGCGCAGAGACGGTCAGGGTGGTGGCCGCCTGCAGCCGGCGCACGTTCCTGTAGAAAGTAGAGGTGTGGTCGAGCGTCCCGAGCAAATAATCAGCAAGGTGAGCGTCGTCGAGGCGAGGCGTGAAGCCGGGCAGTGTGGCGAGGGCTCGGATTTCGGACGCAAAGGCAAAGACTTGCCCGGGCGCATGGTAGTAGTAAAACGGACGGACGCCCATGCGGTCGCGCGCGCAGAAAATCTGCTGCGACTGACCATCCCATGCGGCAAAGGCGAAGTCGCCCAGCAGATGCGTAGGCGCGTCAATTCCCCAGCGGTCGAGTGCGTGGCCGAGGAGGCAGGCGTCAGACTGGCTGGCAGAGGTGCCGAGTGACTGGGCAAGTGCCTCGCGGTCGTCGAGGCGGACGTCAGCTACCAGCGTGTACCGTCCGCTCGGCGAGGAAAGCAGCGGCGCCGTTTGATGCGCCTGTGGGGAAAGCCAGTCAGCCCGCGCGCCCAGCCCTACCGCCTGGTCGGTCCAGACTTCGCAGGCATCACTGCCCCGGTGGGCGAGCGCGCCCAGCATGCGCGGCACGCAGTCAGAAGCCCGTGGCGCGGCATCAAGCCAGAGGCAGCCGACAATCGCGCCCATAATGTCTCGTAGATAAGTGAGATGAAAAAAGTGGACAGTAAGGTACGGAAGAGGCCTGTGCAGGGCAGGCTGTATGCTGCCGGCGAAAGGCAAAACTGTAACGCGCGCGTAGCACCCAGACTGTTTTTTGGATTGCCGTACCCGGGCCGCTGCGCTATTGTGAAGAATGTTTTGCCAGCCCCGCACGTACCATGCAGAAGCTCTTCTCTACCCTTTTGGCCGGTATGCTATCCTGCGCGATAGCCAGCAGTCTCGCAGCGCAGGTTTCTGACGCCCGCTTTGTGTCTCCCTGGCGGATCGACAACGCGCTTTACCTCAAGCCACGTCTGGGCGTTACCTCGTACAGCGGCGACCGCAGCTCGCTGGCAAACTCGTTTTCATGGCTCGGCCCCGCTACCGGGGTTGAGTTGGGCTACCGCAGACCGGCAGGTCCGTTTAATGGAGGCATAGGACTCTCCCTGTTGCTGGGCCGCTACCCCACCATCGCCGACGACGCAACCGGTTTGTCTTCTGTTGCGCAGAGTGAGTTGAACAAGTGGCGGCACACCCTCGGGATCACAGGCTACGTCGAGCTTATGCCGCAAGCGCGCGCGACACCTTATCTACAGGTAGGCGTAAGTACTACCGCCGGAGTCGTAGACGACCGGTTTCGGCTGGCTCTTTCGCCGCTCGCAGGCGCAGGCGTAGACATAGCGATAACCGATCAGGTTGGCATATTCCTGGAAGCTACCGGCCTCTTCAGCTTTCCCGATCGTCAGCTTGATGCTGCTGTAGAGGGAGGCAGAGGCGCTTTTGACTGGCTCGGGGTTTACGGGGGCGGCATCCGCATCGGCCTCAACAAGCCTTTTGCACCCGTAGAGGTGCTGGCCGTAGAGGGGCCGACGCTGTTAGATGCAGGAGAGTCTGCCACGTACAGGGCCGTCACCAGAAGTGGCGCGACAGCGCCGCTTACCTACAGGTGGCGATTTAGCGACGGCACGGAAGCTACCGGCCAGCAGGTGTCACGCGCGTTTGCGCAGCCGGGGAATTACAGCATCTCGGTAACCGCGCGCAACCAGGGCAGCGAAAGCACGCAGCGGCTGGCCGTGACAGTTTCCCGTTTACAGCCGGTGGTCGCTGAGCCCCGCCCCGATCCCGCGCCTCCAGTGGCGAAACGGCCGGTGCCAGAATCGCAGCAAATGCCTGACGCAGCAGTCTGCGCCACCATAGCCGAGTTGAACGGGGTGCTGTTTGAAAAAAACGTGGCAGTACTCAGCGAGACGGGTAAGGCAGCGCTTGCCGAGAACCTGGAGGTGCTGGAGCGGTGTCCCTCGCTACGTGTTACGCTCAACGTGTACGTGGCACCAGACGAACACGCGCCCGAAGAACTCGCTGCGCAGCGGGCCCGTACCGTAGAGCAGTTTTACGCCCAGAATGGCATAGCGGCTACCCGCGTTACCGCTATCCACCTGGCACCTATGCCGGAAAATGTGAGCCGTAAAGGAGGCCTTGCGCACCTTCGCCGCGTGGATACGCTGCCGAGCCGAGGGCTTGCAGTCGCGGACCGGACGGCAGGTGTGGCGGCCGAATCCTCGCCACGCGTTTTGCCGCCGGCGCGCGAGTGATCTATAGACGCACGTTAGCGTTCGCCTGTGAAGACAGCGGCAAGCCCTACAGCCAGCAGGCCTCCGCCAATGGCAAGCCACGTGCCGCGCCGCCGCGTCCACGACGTCTGCTGCGCAGGTGCCACGCAGTCATCGACTCCTCTGGCGTTGCGGAGTTGATCCCCGATGATGAGCACCATCACCGTGTACGAGGGTGGGTCCTGAACAGGATCCGGCGCGTAGTTGGGCTGCTGCTCGAGTAGCTGCAGGATCGTCTGACGTGCGCCGAAGGCATCGCCCTTGTTCATATAAGCCATGCTCAGCAGGCGGTAGGTGCGGGCAGCAGGCCGCGTGGTGCTGGCGGCATCGTACACGCACGGCGTGAGCAAGTTTATCGCCGCGTCGAAGTTGCTCTCGTAGAAGGCATCCTCGGCGCGGCTGAACACGTCGGCACAGGCGTCTGGTGTCTGCGCTGCGACGAGGGCGGGTGTCAGCAGCAGCAGCGTCAGCAGCAGACAAGCCGAGACACGCGCCGGCGTGACGGGGAGAAAAGCCATGGGAAAGCAGGGGAGAGATAGACGGCAGGAGGCCAGTGAAAGCGTTAGCCCTCGTTAGAGGAACGTTCAGCTTTCGTCTCTTTGTTGAAATCGACGACGAAAGACGCCTCGCGGCCTACCCTGATAGTGGTAACGGTTTCCCACGTGCCCAGCACCGGATGTACAACCGTGATGCGGGACGGGCCAGGGGGAAGCTCGGTGGTGAAGCGCACGTTCGTAGACTCCTGAACGAGGGCACCGTTGACGTATATCGATCCCCACGGCTTTACAAGCACGCGCAGGGTGCCGGTGAGTAAGGGAAGCGTAGACTGCACAGTGCGCTTCTGGCCAGCCCCGAGCGACACGATGGTAGTGGCCGCTTTATAGCCGTCTTTGCGAAACGTAGCCTCGTACTGGCCAGGGGGGAGGGCAGACACTACAAGCGGGGTTTGCCCGGCAAGCCGCTCATCTATCCACACGGCAGCACCTTCAGGTTCTGACAGTAGCGTGAGGCGGCCTGTGTAAACAGGCTGGGGGGGTGGGGGCGCAGGCGGTAGGGTGCGAACCACCCGCCCGCGCGTGCGCACCCCTGATGGGGTGGCAGCAACCTGCGGTAGGCGCCGGCTACCATCGCCCGAAGCGGGCACGAGCGGAAAGGTGAGCGACATAAACTGGCCTTCCTTTACCTCAATCGTGCTGTCGACAGGTTGATGGGCGTCTTTCTGCACTAACAGCGTGTAGATGCCCGGCTTGAGCGGGTGGTACTGCATAGGCGTCTGCCCCATGAATGCCCCGTCAAGAAAGATATCTGCGTCGCTGGGATAGCTGGCGAGCGTAATAAAGCCTGTGCTGTCAGGCCTGAACAGCGGCAGAAGCGCCGTTCGGGCCTGCTGCTGGGCCTCGGCCTGTGCGCGGTAGTCCGAGGCGCGCTCAAGCTGCGAGAAAGCTGCAAACACCGTCCCTGCCGCCAGCAGCGTTATCACAAGTACAAGCGCAAAGCTGTGCTCCCGGAGATTCGCCAGAAACCGTTGCCGCAGCGGCGGCTCAGGAATAAAATGAGAGGAAGACCCTGGGGGGGAATGCCACGGTTGCATGGCAGGCAGAGAGGAGAGGAAGGGAAAGAGAAGACGCGTAGATGTCTATAATAAACAGGGCTTTTGCATTGGATGCAAAGGTAAAAGCATGCCTCGCTACGATTTAAACGATCTCCACGCTTTTCAGCGGCGCACGGCTCGAAATTGCCGCGTTGCGCCTGCCCACAGCGTGTGATGGGCGTAGCCCGAGCCTCGGTAGCCGCGTCGTGGCATCTATTTACCGTAGGCGCCGCCGCCTTCCCATGCGCCTCGGTGCCGAACAATGGGCTGGCTGAAGTCGTTCAACGCCGACTTCTGGTAACACGGCCCCGCATGTCCGATTTTCTCGAGCGGCTGCTCTCGCACGACCGCTACGTCATCACCACCCACATCCGCCCCGACGGCGACGCGATCGGTTCGCAACTGGCCCTCGGACGATTTCTGGGCGCGCTGGGCAAAGACGTTTTGCTCGTCAACCACGACCCCGCTCCCGACAATCTTGCGTGGCTGCCGGGTACAGACGAGATTTTCGTCTTCGACGGTGCCCTCGCACTGCGCGAGCGCATCGACGCCGCGACGGCGTTTATCATTGTCGATACAAATGGCAAAGACCGCATCGGCAGCGTTAGCGGTCCGCTCGACGCCGGCACTTTCGAGACGTTTCTCATCGACCACCACACGAGCCCGGAAACGTGGTTCGACGTGGCGCGCGTGCAGGACACCGCCTCGTCGACCGGTGAGATGATCTACGACATTATTGCTGCGCACGATGCGAGCCTGATCGACACGCCGATTGCCGAGGCGCTTTACACCGCCATCATGACGGACACGGGCTCGTTTCGCTTTAACAGCGTCACGCCGCATGTCCACCGTATCGTGGCCGACCTCCTGGAGCGCGGCGATATCTCGCCTGCGCCTATCCACACGGCGCTCTACGACTCGCGCAGCCTGGCGGGGCTGCGCCTGCTCTCGCGCGCGCTAGACACCATCACGCTGGCCCACGATGGCCAGGTGGCGTATATGATGGTGACGCTCCGCGTGATGCGCGAGCTGGGCGCGTCGTCGGACGAGATGGAAGGGTTCGTCTCGTACGCGCTCTCCGTCGAAGGCGTCAAAGCAGCCGTCATCTTTCTGGAGATCTCGACAGGCGTCAAGATGAGCTTCCGCTCCAAGGCCGACACGTATGTGCACGAGTGGGCGCGTCATTTCGGCGGCGGCGGCCACCGCAACGCCTCCGGCGCGTTCGCCAAAAGCCCGCTCGACCCGCTCGTGCGCGACGTGATCGAGGCCGCCCCGCGCTTTCTCGATCTCAACACCGGCACCAACACCGGCCCGCTCTCTGGCGACGATGCCGATTACCTCGCGCTGCTGAAACAGAAATTCCACGCTTCCTGACTCCCCTTTTTCCACTGCTCATCCTCTGATTTCCATATGAAAGTTTCTGTCACCTCGCTCGATCTACACGACCTCGACGTTGACCTCGTCATCGTTCCGCTTGCCAAAGACACCGCCTCTGATGCCCTCGGCGCCATGGCTGGCGCGCTGGGCGACACTTTTCGCAAAGCCGTAGACGATTTTGACGGGGCCGAGGACAAAACGCTGCTCGTGTACCCGGACAAAGCCCGTGCGCGCCGTTTTCTGCTGGTCGGGCTGGGCGAAGCAGGCAAGGTGGAGTCCGAGACGCTGCGTTGCGCCGCGGCCCACGCTGCAAAGTCGGCCCGGCAGTTCAAGGCGGAAACGGTGGCCTTTACGCTGCCCGATCTTGGCCTCGAGGCCGATGCGTCGGGGCAGGCGCTTGTCGAAGGATTCCTGATGGCATCGTACCGCTTTATGCGCTACAAATCCGAGCCCGACGACTACAAAGGAGCCGAGCGGCTGGTGCTGCACAGCGACTCGCAGGACCGGGTAGGCCGCCGCGGTGCCGAGCGCGGCCGCATTCTGGCCGAGGCCGTCGCCACGGCGCGCGACCTCGTCAACCGGTCGCCCAACGACAAGACGGCTACCATCCTGGGCAAAGAGATCGAGAAGATCGGCAAGAAGTACGGCTTCGAAGTCGCCGTGTGGGACAAGTCGGTGATCGAGGAAGAAAAGATGGGCGGCTTGCTGGCCGTCAACATGGGCAGCAAAGAGCCGCCCACGTTTACCGTGCTCGAATACCGGCCCGACAACGCCGTCAACGACCGGCCCGTCGCGCTGGTGGGCAAAGGCGTCACGTTCGACACGGGCGGGCTTTCGCTCAAGCCCACCACAGACTCGATGGATCACATGAAAGCTGACATGGCGGGCGCGGCGGCCGTAATTGGCACGTTCGAGGCGCTGGCACGGCTTGAAGTCCCGCTCCACGTGGTCGGCTTCATTCCGGCTACCGACAACCGGCCCGGCGAAAACGCCTACGTCCCCGGCGACGTGATCAAGATGCACAGCGGCAAAACCGTCGAGGTGCTCAACACCGACGCCGAAGGCCGCCTGCTGCTTGCCGATGCGCTCTCGTACGCCAAAACGTACAACCCCGAACTGACCATCGACCTGGCGACGCTGACGGGCGCGCAGGTGATCGCGCTGGGCAGCGAGGTGGCGGCGGTGATGACCAACGACATGGAAGGCGGCGAGGAGCGCCTCGACGCTATCGAGCGTGCAGGCCGCCGCTCGGGCGATCTTGTCCACCGCCTGCCCATGTATCCGCACTATGCCAAGCAACTCGAAAGCGAGGTGGCCGACATCAAAAACATTGGCGGCCGGGAAGGCGGCACCATCACGGCGGGCAAGTTTCTCGAGCACTTCGTGAGCTACCCGTGGATCCACGTGGACATCGCGGGGCCGGCGTTTATCCACAAGGCCAAGCCGTACCGCCCTGTCGGCGGCACCGGCTTCGGGGTGCGCCTGCTCGTCGAGTTTCTGCGAGACTACGCGCAGCCCAAAAAGCGCAAATAAGCGGCTTTAACTTTTTTCGAGCGCCTGCGCACGTTAAGTGCCGCGTGCCTTTTCGCCGCCTTCTATGCCGCACCGAGACCAGCCCCGCATTGCCCTTACCCTGGGCGACCCTAACGGCGTCGGGCCGGAGGTAGTGCTCAAAAGCCTGTCCGACGCCCGGATGCGGCGGCATTTCAAGCCCATAGTGGTGGGGTCGCTGTCGGTTTTGCGGCAGCACGCTGAAAAGCTGGGCTGGTCGGCGATGGCGCTCGAAGGGGTGGACACGGCCGATGCAGACGTGGGCGCGGACGTGCTGCCGGTGCTCGACACCGCGCCGGGCGAGACGATCCACGTCGAGTGGGGGCAGACGACAGGCTGGGGGGGAAGACTTTCGATGCTGGCCGTCGAGCGGGCCACCGACCTGTGCCTCGAAGGAGAGGTAGCGGCGATGGTGACGGCGCCCATCTCGAAAGAAGCCATTTCGATAGGTGGCTACGCGGTGCCGGGCCACACCGAGTTTATCGCTGAGCGCGTGGGCACGAGCCAGTACACGATGATGATGGTGGCCGACAACCTGCGCGTGGGGCTGGTAACGGGCCACATGCCCATCTGGGATGTGCCCAAGGGCATCACGGTTGAGAACATCACCGGCAGGCTGCGCACCATCGCGGCCTCCTTGCAGCGCGATTTCGGCATCGAGCGGCCCAAGATCGCCGTGCTCGGGCTCAACCCGCACGCGGGTGATGGTGGCGTGCTCGGACGCGAGGAGATCGACGCCATCATCCCTGCCATCCGGCAGGCGTGCGACGAGGGCGTGCTCACCTTCGGCCCTTTTCCCGCCGACGGCTTTTTCGCCATCGGCGCGTACCGCGTTTACGACGCCGTGCTGGCCATGTACCACGATCAGGGCCTCGTCCCGTTCAAGACGATCACGTTCGAGCAGGGCGTCAACTACACCGCCGGGCTGCCCATCGTGCGCACGTCGCCCGACCACGGGACGGCCTTCGGCATCGCGGGGCAGGGCAAGGCCTCGCCCGGTTCGATGCGCAGCGCGCTCTTTCTCGCCGTGGACATCGCCCGCCGCCGCCTCGACGGTGAAGCCGCCTGAATCTATGCTCCGCACCGTCTCGCCCTACGACGCCCTCGCCGCCGGTTACGACGTGGTGATGGAGCACGTGGATTATCCCTTCTGGGCCGAGTACGTAAACGGCCTCATCCGCCGCCATCACCCGGAGGCCGCGTCTGTTCTCGAACTCGGCTGCGGCACGGGCTCGCTTGCCCTCGAACTCCAGGGGCTCGGCTCGTACCAGTACCACGGCACCGACGGCGCTGCCGCCATGATCCGCGTGGCCGAGGCCAAGGCCGATCTCTACAACGCCGACGTGACGTTCTCCGTGGCCGATTTCACGGCTTTCAGCACCGACACGCCCGTAGACGTGGTGCTGCTGCTCTACGACGGGCTCAACTACCTACTCGATCCGGCAGACGTGCGGCGGCTTTTTGCGCACGCCCACGCCGCGCTCGCCCCCGGCGGCATCTTCGTCTTCGACCAGTCGACCCCGGCCAACTCGGAAAACAACGAGGCGCTTTTCGAGGATGAGGCCGAGGCCGAGGGCTTTGCCTACCGGCGGGCCAGCCACTACGACCGCGCCACGCGGCTGCACACGACGACGTTCGAGATCGACGTGCAGGGTACGCCCTTCCGCGAGGAGCACGTGCAGCGCGCCTACGAGATGGACGAGATCAAGCTGCTCATCCCCGCAGGCTTCGCGCTCGCAGGCGCGTACGACGGCTTCGAGGACGCGCCCGCCACGTCACACTCAGAACGCATCCACTGGGTGGTGCAGAAGGCGTAGATTCATGGCATGATCGAACTCCGCAACGTCACCGCCTCGTACGTGCAGCCTGACGGCATCCGCCGGACGGTGCTCGAAGACCTGTCGCTCAAGATCGGGAGGGGCGATTACGTCAACCTCGTCGGGCCGACGGGCTGTGGCAAAAGCACGCTGCTGCGCATGCTCTTTATGGACGTGCCGCCCGACGCGGGTACGGTACAGGTGGGCGACTACCGCAGCGACCTCATCAAAAAGCGCGAGATCCCGTTTCTGCGCCGCTCGCTGGGGGTCGTCTTCCAGGACTTTCAGCTGTTGCCCGACCGCACCATCTTCGACAACGTGGCCTTCGTGCTCTACGTGACGGGCAAGAAAGGGCCGGGCGTAAAGACGCGGGTGATGCAGGCGCTGGCCCGCGTGGGACTGACGCACAAACGGCAGCGCTTTCCGCACGAACTCTCCGGCGGCGAGCAGCAGCGCGTGGCGATTGCACGGGCAATGGTGGGCGAGCCGTGGGTGCTGCTGGCGGATGAGCCGACAGGCAACCTCGACCCCGCCGTGTCGGACGAGATCATGAAGCTGCTTTTGAGCCTGCACAGCCAGGGCATGACGCTCGTGATGGCCACGCACGACTACCGGCTCGTCAAAAAGTACCCGACGCGCACGATGGGCTTCATGAACCGGCAGTTTGTCGAGATCGACCCGATGACGCTGTAGAAAGGGCAGCAGATGGGCGGCATTTGCCGGTTACTTTCCCCCGGCCCCGGCATCACGTTATCTTAACGCGCTCAACACCGGCTGCGCGGGTGCCCCACAGGCTGCTACCGCGCTGCCGGACGCCCTCTCCCTTCCGCCCCCATTCCCGATTAGATGGAGCTTTTACAGCAAATCATCGAAGTGATCAGCGGTCCGCTGACACCCATCCTCGTTGTCACGCTTCTCGGGGCAGGCCTCTTTCTCACCATCCGGCTGGGTTTTATCCAGTTTCGCCGCCTCTGGCACGGCTTTGCCGTCGCCACCGGTAAGTACGACGATCCGGACGAGCCGGGCGATGTGTCGCACTTTCAGGCGCTCACTACCGCCCTCTCGGCCACGGTAGGTGTGGGCAACATCGCGGGCGTAGCGATGGCGATCCACATCGGTGGGCCGGGTGCCGTCTTCTGGATGTGGGTAACGGCCGTGCTCGGCATGGCCACCAAGTTTTCCGAGGTCACGCTCGCGCAGCACTACCGCGAGATCACCAAGCCCGACCTCGACGGCAAAAAGTGGGAGGGCTCGGTCTCGGGTGGCCCCATGTATTACATCGAGAAAGGGCTGGGCTGGAAGCCGGTGGCCATGTTTTTCGCCTTCGCGCTCATGCTCACGTCGTTTATGACGGGCAACGCGGTGCAGGCCAATACCATCGCCACGCAGATGTTTGCCAACTTCGGCATCGAGACGTGGATCACCGGCCTCCTCACCGCCACGGCCGTGGGCCTCGTGATCGTGGGCGGCATCTCGCGGATCGGGCGCGTCACCAGCATCGTCGCGCCCGTCATGGCGGCCATCTACGTGGCAGGCGCGCTGCTCATCCTCGTGATCAACTTTGGCGACGTGCCGAGCGCGTTCGCGGCCATCTTCACCGAGGCGTTCAATCCGACGGCGGGCGTGGCCGGGACGGGCATCGGCGTGTTTCTGCTGACGCTGCAGTACGGCGTGCAGCGCGGCCTTTTCTCCAACGAAGCCGGTCAGGGCTCGGCCCCGATTGCGCACTCGGCGGCGAAAACAGACGAGCCCGTCTCGGAAGGCGTCGTGGCCCTTTTGGAGCCGTTTATCGACACCATCCTTATCTGCACGCTCACGGGCCTCGTCATCATCTCGACAGGCGTGTTCACCGCGCGCGTGGCGACAGAGATTCCCCTCGGCAACGCGAACGTGTCGTACGTCTCTACCAATGCCGACGGCGTGTACAACCGGGTAAGCACAGAGCCCGACATGATCCGGTTTACCAACGGCGTGGGCGATAGCCCGGTCAACATCGCCTGGCTGGGCGTTGGGGTAGATACGCTGTACACCGACCCTGATCGGACAGACCCTTTCGATGGCGTACTGTTTCCCCGGTCCGACCGCGCCGAGGCAGATGGCGCGAACATTACCACGCTCTACGGCAACGCCGTGCGCAACTCCGCGCCGCTGACGACGCTGGCATTTGAGCAGGGGTTAGCGCCCGTAGGACTCAGCGGATTGGGCCGATACATCGTGCTCATCTCCGTGCTGCTGTTCGCCCTCTCGACGTCGATATCGTGGAGTTACTACGGTGACCGCTGCGCCAACTACCTCTTCGGCCCCAAGGCGATCCTACCCTTCAAGATCGTGTTCGTGGTGATGCATTTCGTCGGGGCCACGCTGGCGGTGACGACCATCTGGGACCTGGGCGACTTGGCGCTTTCGCTGGTTACGCTGCCCAACGTGATCGCGCTTATCGTGCTCTCGGGCACGCTCAAAAAGCTTACCGACTCCTACTTCGAGCGCAGGCCATGGGAGGAAAACGAGGTGGTGCACAAGCGCGTCGTCGAGGAAGAACGGGCGCTCAAGGCCGCGCGCAAGCCCAGGCGGGAAGGGTAGAACCGTGTCGCCTCGGCCCGCACAGCCTCTCCTGCCTTTCCTCGACCTCTCGCCATGCTCACCGTCGTCGACCATCCGCTGCTGCGCCGGGACCTGACCATCCTGCGCAACCGCCACACGCCACACGGCGTGTTCCGCAAAACGCTGGGCGACGCCGCGGCGATACTGGCCTACGAGGCCATGCGACGGCTCCACCTGCGCGTCGAGCCGGTCGAGACGCCGCTGGAAACGACGGAAGGCTATGCGATTGCCGAGCCTGTGGTGGTGGTGCCCATCCTGCGGGCCGGGCTGGGCATGGCCGATGGCTTTGTGCGCTTTGTGCCCGAGGCGCGCATCGGGCATCTGGGGATGCAGCGCGACGAGTCTACGCACGCGCCAGTGGATTACTACGCCAAGCTGCCCGACGGCCTCGCCGAAGCACACGTGTTTGTCGTAGATCCGATGCTGGCGACAGGCGGAAGCGCCATCGGGGCGGTCGACCATCTCAAAAAGCGTGGCGCGCAGCGCTTTACGTTTGTGTGCCTCGTCGCAGCCCCCGAAGGCGTCCGGGCGCTCGAAAAGGCGCATCCCGACGTGCCCGTCGTAGCCGCTGCCCTCGACCGCCAGCTCGACGCCAATGCTTTTATCCGCCCCGGCCTGGGCGACGCGGGCGACCGCATCTTTGGCACCACCTGACCCCTCTCTCATGGCACGTCTCCTCGGGCTGATTGCCCTGCATTTTCTCGCCGCCGTGCCCGTTTGGGCGCAGGAGGCAGCGCCTACCGTCGAGGTGCAGGCAATCGTACTGGGAGGCGTGCCGTTTGATATCACCGTGCAGGCACCGTCCGACTCGCTCGCCATCTATACCATTGAGGTAGATGACCGCGTCTACCCAGCGGCGTACGACGCTGAGGCAGGCGCGTACCGTGCGGAAAACGTGGAAGCAGCCTCGGGGCAGGTCGGGGTGACGGTGCTCCGCAACGGGGTAATGGTGGCAGAGGCCACGCGCCGTGCCCTACCGGGCTGGTTTTCCATTCTACCGCCCATCCTTGCCATCGCCGTTGCGCTCGCGTTCCGGCGCGTGATACCGGCGCTTTTTCTGGGCATCTGGGTAGGCGCGTGGATGCTGCACTCGTTCAACTTGAGCGGCTTTCTGTGGGGCGTGCTCGACGCGTTTCAGGTGTACATCCTGCAAGCCCTCGCCAACCCCGACCACGCGGCGATTCTGCTGTTCTCGCTGATGATCGGCGGGATGGTGGGAATCATCTCCAAAAATGGCGGCACGTTCGGCATCGTCAACCACCTTATCAAGTACGCGACGAACGCGCAGCGGGGGCAGGCGGCGACGGCCCTCCTCGGCCTCGTCATCTTTTTCGACGATTACGCCAACACGCTCGTCGTGGGCAACACGATGCGGCCTGTCACCGACCGGCTCCGCATCTCGCGCGAAAAGCTGGCCTACCTCGTGGATTCCACCGCCGCGCCTGTCGCGTCCCTCGCCCTCGTGACCACGTGGATCGGCTACGAGGTCGGACTCGTAGGCACGGCTGTCGCGCAGATTCCCACTCTCAACGAGGCGGCGTATTCCATCTTCCTCAACTCGATCCCGTACAGCTTCTACCCCATCTTCACGCTCTTCTTCCTGTTCGTGATTGCCAACTCGCGGCGCGACTTCGGGCCGATGCACGCGGCGGAGATGCGGGCGCGCACGACGGGCAAGGTGCTGGGCGATGACGCGCGGGTGGACCCGGCGGCGGCGGGGGAGACGGGCGAGTTGGAGCCCAAGGCAGGAAAGCCGCAGCGGGCGTTCAACGCCATCATTCCCGTGGCCGTGCTCGTGATCGGCGTGATGGCAGGGCTGTACTACACCGGCCTCAACAGCCCTGACCGCGCCGACGGCTCGCTGCGCGAGATTATCGGCAACGCAGACTCGTACCGCGCGCTCATGTGGGCGTCGCTGATGGCGGTGCTGGTGGCGGCGGTGCTATCTGTCGGGCAGCGCATTCTCACCGTCGACGAAACCATCGACGCGTGGTACAACGGCATGAAGTCGATGCTGATGGCGATGGTGATTCTGGTGATGGCGTGGGCGCTATCGGCGGTGACGGAAGGGCTGCACACAGCCGAGTTTCTCACGACGGCGCTCTCGGGTACGCTCTCGCCCGGACTGGTACCGGCGCTCGTTTTCTTGCTTGCTGCGGCGACGGCCTTTGCCACGGGCACGAGCTGGGGCACGATGGGCATCCTGATGCCGCTCGTCGTCCCGCTGGCGTGGGGCGTGCTCGAAGCCGATGGCCTCCACACGCAGGGCGAGTACCTGCACATCCTGTACTCGACCGTCTCCGCGGTGCTGGCAGGCTCCGTCTGGGGCGACCACTGCTCCCCTATCTCCGACACCACCATCCTGTCGTCTATGGCGTCGGGCTGCGACCACATCGCGCACGTGCGCACGCAGCTGCCGTACGCGCTCTTCGTGGGTATTGTCGCCATTTTTGTGGGCACCATCCCGACGGGTTACGGCTTTCCGTGGTGGGCGTCGATGATTATCGGCATCGCCGTCCTGAGCTTCGGCATCCGGCTGTTCACCAAGCCGCTGCCGCGCTACGAGCCCGGAAAGCTGACGCCGGTAGGCGAAGAGATTTAATATTCTGGACTTACCCTCCGAGCTGTACGGCTGGTGCGTAGCGAGGGGTGCGCCAAACGAAAAGCGCCGGGGCAGCATGGGCCGCCCCGGCGCTTTTGTTATCACAAGCACTCGGTTACCGCACCTGCTCTACCGGGCGCGGCCCGGCTTCGCGGACGGCTTCGGAGACGCTGCCGGCGTACTTCTCGAAGTTTTTCGCGAACATGTCCTGCAGCTTCTGTGCCTGCTGGGCATAAGCGTCGCGGTCGGCCCACGTCTCGCTGGGTGAGAGGATCTCGTCCGGCACGCCGGGCACCTGAACGGGCACGTTGAGGCCGAAAAACGGATCAGGACGCGTTTCGACATCGTCCAGTTCGCCTGCGAGAATAGCGTTGACGATGGCGCGGGTGTGCGCCAGCTTGAAGCGGCTGCCCGTGCCGTAAGGGCCGCCCGTCCAGCCCGTGTTGACGAGCCAGCACTTCGCGTCGTGCTCGCGGATGCGGTCGCCCAGCATGGCGGCGTACTCGCCCGGCGGGCGCACCATGAACGGCTCGCCAAAGCATGCGCTGAAAGCCGCCTTCGGTTCTTTCACGCCGCGCTCGGTGCCTGCCACCTTGGCCGTGTAGCCGCTGAGAAAGTGGTACATCGCCTGCTCGGGTGTGAGGCGCGCGATGGGCGGCAGCACGCCAAAAGCGTCCGCCGTTAGAAAGACGACGTGCTGTGGATGGCCCGCCATGCCGTCTTCCGAGGCGTTCGGGATAAACGAGATGGGATACGAGGCGCGCGTGTTCTCGGTGATAGAATCGTCCTCGAAGTCCGGGACGCGGTCGCTGCCGAGCACCACGTTCTCCAGAATCGTCCCGAAGCGGCGCGTGGTGCCGAAAATCTCCGGCTCGCCCTGAGGCGAGAGGTTGATGGTCTTGGCGTAGCAGCCGCCCTCAAAGTTGTAGATGCCCTTGTCGCTCCAGCCGTGCTCGTCATCGCCTACAAGGGTGCGGCTCTCGTCGGCCGAGAGCGTCGTCTTGCCCGTTCCCGAGAGGCCGAAAAACACCGCCGTGGTGCCATCGCCGGTATTGGCCGAGCAGTGCATGGGCAGTACGCCGTGGTCGGGGAGCAGGTAGTTGAGGGCGGAGAAGATGGACTTCTTGATCTCGCCGGCGTACTTGGTGCCGCCGATAAGCACGATGCGTTTGGAGAGGTGCACGATCACAAACGCGCTCGACCGCGTGCCGTCAACTTCGGGGTCTGCCTGGAATTCGCACAGGTCGATCACGGTAAAGCGCGGCTCGTCGTGCTCGGGGCTGTGGCCGCCCACCTCGATAAACATGTTCCACGCGAAGGCGGCGTGCCACGCCTTCTCCGCGATCACGCGCACCTTGAGGCGGTAGTCTGGGTCGGCACCGGCAAAGGCGTCGAGCACGAAAAGATCGCGGCCTTTGGCGTACGCGGTCATCTTGGCGAGCAGGTTGTCGAAAACCTCCTCGGAGATAGGCACGTTGACGTCACCCCACCCGACCTTGTCGGTGATGGCGGGCTCGTCAACGATAAAGCGGTCTTTGGGTGAGCGGCCGGTGTGCGGAGCCGTCTGCCCGACAAACGCGCCGTGTGCGGTGAGACGACCCTCCTGACGCACAATGGCGGCTTCGAGGAGTTCGGCGGGGTTGAGGTTGTAATAGATCGTGTTGAGATCTCGTAGCCCGAGGGCTTCGAGGTGGGTACGAACGTTGGTAGTAGGGTGCATTATAGAACGGGTGCTTTCAGATGAATGCGCAGCGTGAAAAGCGCTTCCGGATAGGTAAAAAGGTACGGCATCGGCTGCAGATGGTCATGCGCGGCATAAGAAGTAACGGTAAGAAGATGAAAGAATCGGGTTCACCCCAGAGGCGTCGTTTCACCGCTGTTACTACTCTGCGCCCCCTGCCGTGAGTGTGCTGCCAACATTCGTGCCGCGCCTGCCGTGGTGCTTGCTGCGTGCGGCCATGCACAGCAGCCTGATCGTCCTGGTAGTCGCTGGGGCCCTTGTAGGGGCAACGCAGGTGCTGTTTGCCGTGCCGGTTGAGGGGGTCGTATATGTGGCGGCGCTGGCGGGGGCATGGCTGGTGTACCTGGCTGAGCGGCTGGTGCCTGCGCCGGAAGACGCGCGGAACCACCCGGCCCGCACCCGCTGGCTGCGTCGCCACCGAAGAGCGCTGCTGACGCTGTGCGGCATCAGTACGGTGGCCGGCTTATGGGCGGCAGCACACCTGAGTACTGCCACGCAGGTAGGAGGCGTTGTGCTGTTGCTTTGCAGCGGCATTTACGCGCTGCCGATGGTGCAGGGCAGACGGCTCAAGACCGTTGCAGTGGCCAAGCCGCTGCTGATAGCGGTAGGGTGGGGCGGGGCCACGGTGGTGCTGCCCCTCGCGCACGCCGGGGTGCCTATCGGCGCAAGCGTGCTCGCGCTCGGCATGGTGCGGATGCTGACGGTGGCTGTCAACGTGCTGTTGCACGACTGGGCGCAGCGTGGCGGTGACAGGCTGGCAGGGGCGGCCACGCTGCCCCCAGCGTGGCGGTGGCCCCACTTGCGCTGGGTTGTGGGCAGCCTGCTCGCGTGCGCGCTCATACTCGAGGGCTTGCTCTACTTTTCTCTCGGGGCGCTGGTACTGGTAGATGCCGCCGGGCTGCTCCTGTTCGCCTTGGTGCTGTGGCACGAACCCCAGGGCGGCTGGCGTGAGGAATTGCTGCTCGACGCGCTTGTCGCCTGGCCGCTTGTGACGGTGCTTGCTGCCTGGATGGGTGTTGTGGGATGAGAGAGGACCACGTGTTGCGTGGGGTACTGCACAGGTGCACCGGCGCGCCGCATTGCTCGCTGCGGATACAGAGGCTACCTTGCGGTACTCCCAGCCTGTGCCTTTATGGATACCCTCGCAGCGCCCGCACCACCCCCTACCGGGGCAGCACCTCGCAGCCGACGCCTGCTTTCGCTCGATGCCTTCCGGGGGGCGACGATCGTGGGCATGATTCTCGTCAACAACCCGGGCACGTGGGGCGCCATCTACCCCCCGCTCAAACACGCCGCGTGGCACGGCTGGACGCCCACCGACCTCGTCTTCCCATTTTTCCTGTTCATCGTCGGGGTGGCGATCACGCTGGCGTATGCGCGTGCGATCGAAAAAGGTGCCCTCAAAAGTGAACTGGTGCGCAAGGCCGGCGGCCGGGCGGTGTGGCTGTTTGCACTGGGATTGATGATGGCGCTCTACCCGTTTTTTACCACCGAGCCGCTCGGACTTCGTGGGCTGGGGCAATTGCGCATCATGGGCGTTTTGCAGCGCATTGCGGTGTGCTATTTCGTAGGATCGCTGCTATACCTCTATGCTACCCCCCGCGCCCGCGCGGTATGGCTGTGGGCGCTGCTGGTAGGCTACTGGCTGGCCTCGGCGCTGATTCCCGTGCCGGGCGCCGGGGCGGGCGCGCTCGACGTGCCGCGTGATACGCTGGCCGCGTTTATCGACCGCGCCCTTCTCACGCCGGATCACCTGTGGGCCGGAGCCAACCGCGAGTGGGATCCGGAGGGACTCTTCTCGACCCTTCCCGCCATTGGCACCACGCTGCTCGGCATCTGGGCAGGAGGGGTGCTGGGATCCGAGCAGTCGGACGAACGCAAGGCGCTTTATCTCCTCCTCGCGGGCTTTGGCCTGATGGTGCTGGGCTACATATGGGGTGGCGTCTTTCCCCTCAACAAAGGCTTGTGGACAAGCTCGTACGCTATTTTTACCGGCGGCATGGCCATGTGTTTTCTCGCCGGCTTCTACTGGGTGATGGACATGCAGGGGTATAAGAAGTGGGGGCAGCCTTTCGTTGAGTACGGGGTCAACGCTATCACCGTCTTTGTAATGAGCGGTATCGTTGCCAAGACCCTTTCCAACATCCGGGTAACCGGGACTGAGGGGCCGGTGTCGCTTCAGTCGTGGATTTACCAGAACATTTTCGCCCCCCTTGGCTCGCCTGAATTTTCCTCTTTGCTCTACGCGCTCGTCTGGATTATCTCGTGGTACGGGGTGCTCCATGTGCTCTACCGGCGCGGCGTGATCATCAAAGTGTGAAGGATCTGTTTGAGAGAGGGGCCGTACACCCGGGCCAAGCCAGAACGTCTGTATGCGCACGCTTTTTATCGCCTGCCTTTTCTCGTGCTGTGCCCTCGTGGCGCGCGCGCAGGAGCTCGTTTTCGAGAAGCTCCCGGTGCAGGTCAACCTTGACCACAGCACGTTTGCCTACGATGCCACGACAAGTCTGGTGGAGATATACCTGGCTTTTGAAGCAGCAGGGCTGGAATACGAATCAACCGGCGGCGCTTTTCTGGCCCGCCTGCCCATCGATGTAGCGCTGTACCGCGGCACCGACGCCATCCTCGAAGGTACCCCCGCCACGCCCGTCTGGGCCGACTCTGTGCAACTGCACTTCAGCGTCCGGGACACGGCGGCGCTGGAGTCTGGGCAGCAGTTTGTGCACCAGGTACGCGCGGTCGCGCCGCCGGGCGAGTACGAACTGCGCGTGGTGCTGCCTGCGCAAGGCTCCCGCCCCGAGCTGGCGCTGCGCCGCGACGTGATCGTGCCCGACTACGCCGATGCGACCACTACGCGCATCTCGGATGTGACGCTGGCCTCGCAGATCTCGCAGGGCACCGACCCGCAGGATCCGTTCTACAAAAATGGCCTCATCATCCGCCCCAACGCCTCGCAGCTCTACGGCGAAGGGTTGCCGCGCCTGTTTTACTACGCAGAGGTCTATGACCCCGCGCTGGTGTCGGAAGCCGAGACATACACCCTGCTGACGTACGTCGCTGAAGCCAACAGGCCGCAGGCGATGCAAGGCCTCGAGCGGCGCACGTCGCGCCCGGTACGCGCGGTAGACGTAGTAGTGGGCAGCTTCAATCTGGCAGATCTGCCCTCGGGGCCCTACGCGCTGCGCATGGTGCTGCTCAACGCAGCCAATGAGGCCGTCGTAGAGCGCCAGCAGCGCTTTTTCGTCTACAACCCCACGCTCGATGCCTCCACCCCCGGCACGCCTATCGAGACGACGTTCGAGACCAGCGCGTACGCGGTGATGCCGCAGCAGGAGGTCGAGCGCATGCTGCTGCACATCCAGCCCATTATGAGCGAAGGCGACCGGCGGCGCGCGCGCAACCTGAGTGAACTCGACCCGCAACGGCGTTTTCTGATGGATTTCTGGGCCGTGCGCGATCCCAACCCGGCTACCGAAGTCAACGAGTACAAAAACGAATTCTACCAGCGGCTTCAGTACGCCGAAGATCGGTACACGTCAGGTGGCACCGAGGGCTGGCGCACCGACCGCGGGCGCGTGCTGCTCAAGTACGGCCTGCCCAGTTCTATCGACCCGCACCTGTTCGACCGCGAGACGAAGCCATACGAAATATGGGCTTACAACAACATTCCGGGCGAAGGGCAGGCGCAGTTCATCTTTTACGACGCGCGGGGTTTCGGCGACTTTGAACTGCTTCACTCGTCGGTAACGGGCGAGCGCAAAAACCCCGACTGGCAGCGGGCGCTCGTGCGGTGAGCACCGCGTATCTCGTCAGCAGAAAAACCACGCGACCTCTGGTTAGAAGCGTGGGTTGACGACGTTGTTGTAGATAGAGCCAAAGGTGTAGCTAACGCCGGCAGACAGGAAGTAACGGTAGCCGGTTTCGAGCGCGCGGCGGCGCAGCAGCACGTCTTCATCAGAGGCACCGCTGCGCCGCAGTTCGATCTGGTCGCGGATGCGGGAGGCACCCCCGTAGAAGTTGAGCGAGAGGCCGCGGATAAGGCGGAGGTCAGCATTGCCGCTTACGTCGAGCCGGTACTTCTCGATGTCGTGGAGGTAGTGCGCGCCTTCGAGCGAGAGGCGGAGCGAGCCCCACGGCTGCTGGTAAGCCACGCTACCTTCGACAGACTGGCTGAAAAGCGTCTCGGTCTCTTTGAAAAAGATGGTTTCTTCCTGGTAGTCGACGAAAGCGGCCCCCAGCGTGTAAAGCAGCCGCACTGCGCGGCGGGTAGACTGGCTGTAGGGAAAGACGCTAAACTCGACCGCGGGGGCTACCTGGGCCTTGAGCTGCGTGTTGTCGTAGTCGGAGGCATACAGGCTTGTCCGCCCTCCTACCGACCAGTGGTCGCTCAGGCTGCGCACGAGTAGCGTGTTACCGCCGTAGCTGCGCTGCCGCTGCGTGGTGCTCGTCGTCTCGTCGATGCGGAAGACGTTGCGGTCGAGGTTATAATAGGCGCGTGCCTCGGACTTCCACACTTCTGTCGTGCGCTGGGCGCTGAGGCTGCCGTTGAGGTAGGTAGAGGAATAGCTTTTCTCGCCGTTGAAGAATCCCCGGAGGTTGCTGCGGAAAACCCAGTAGTTCCACGGGTCGCGTACCGGCACAGGCGCAGTGTCCGTTGCAGCAGGCGCCTCGTAGCTGAGCGAGAGGCGGCTCAGGGCATCGGTGCGGGCAAGGTAGCGCACCAATCCGGCCTTGAAAACGCGCACGAGGGCTTTGCGGCGCTCATCGTCTGTGCTGGTCTGCGAGGTGGCCACACTCAGTTCGTCCTCGACCCCTGCAAAACGTTTCTGCCCGATAAAGCGGAGGGTGTAGGTCTCGCCGCCGCTGCCGTTCTCCTGGTCGGTCACGATTACATGCACGTCGCTGTCTTCGCGGTTGCGCACGTAGCTCACAAACGCGACTTCGGTGCGAAAATAGTCGAAATCGCAGTTCACGTTCTGACAGTCGAGAAAGACGCGCAGGGGTTGGCCTGTTTCCTGCGCTTTGAGCGTGAGGGGTACGAGGAAGGCAAAAACGAGCAGGCAGAGCAAACGGTACATCCGGCGTGCGAAGAGAAGGCGAATGAGTAGCAGATGGACAGATGGTAAGGGTATTCTGATGCGGTCAGCGGGGCTACACAGGTTTTTCAGCATTACAAACGTGAAGCATCATCGGGTACAAGAGTGGATAAAGACGGCAAGGTTGCTCGGCCTGCTCGGGGTGTGCGCGGCAGGCTGCGACCCTGCGTCAGAGCAGCCTGTTACGGTACTCTCGCCCGTTGATGTTGCTTACGCGACAGGCTTCCGGCTGCTGGAAGGTGATGGCTACAAAGTGGCCGAGGTGACGCGCGCCTTTCCTGGTGCCACCGACACGCTGCGCTACCTGCTCGTGCCGCGTGGAGCAGACGTGCCAGTAGGTTATCCGGGTGCCACCCTCGTCCAAACGCCCGTGCAGCGCGTTGCCGCGCTCTCGACCACCCACCTCGCCATGCTCGACAGGCTGGAACTGGCGGACCGTGTGGTAGGCGTCGCCGACGCTGAGATGGTCTACGCCCCTGCCATCCGGGCGCGCCTGGCAGCGGGGGCGGCGCAGGCAGTAGGCGAGGGAGAGGCGCTCGACACCGAGGCGCTGGCTGTGCTTCGGCCTGACCTGGTGATGCTCTCCAGCCTGGGCGGCACGGGGCAGGCGGCGCAGATGCTGCAGCAGGCGGGCATCCCCATCGTCTACAACGGCGACTGGGCCGAGACGACGCCGCTGGGCCGCGCCGAGTGGCTGCGCTTTGTCGCGGCTTTCTTCGACGCCGACAGCGTAGCAGCGGCGCAGGTAGACGCGCTCGCGCGGCGCTATGCCCGGCTGGCCGAGATCGGACGCGCCGCCACCCCGAAACCAGCGGTCTTTGTAGGGTCCGACTTCCGGGGCACGTGGTACGCGCCGGGCGGCGGCAGCTACATGGCCACGCTCATCGCCGACGCGGGCGGGAGCTACCTGTGGGCAGACACGCCCGAGACCGGCTCGCTCTCGCTGGGCACCGAAGCCGTCTTCGCGCGCGCGCAGCACGCCGACGTGTGGCTCAATCCGGGCATCTGGCGCACCCTTGCCGACGGGCAGGCGCAGGACACCCGCTACGCACTGTTCGACGCGTTCGTGGCAGGCAACGTGTATAACTACGACCGGCGGCAGAGTCCGGGTGGCGGCTACGACTTTTTCGAGACAGGTGTCGTCGAGCCCGACGTGCTCCTGGCCGATCTCATCCGTATTCTCCACCCGAGCGCGCTGCCCGACCACACGCTCGTCTACTACCGCCGTCTTCCGCTTCGATAGCCTGTGCCTGACGCCTCGCGCCGCTTTTTTGCCTGTGCCGGAGCCGCGTTGCTGGTGCTGGCGCTGCTCAGCCTCGCCCTCGGCTCTGCCGCGCTCGCCCCGCTCGACGTGCTGCGGGCGTTGACAGGCGCGCGTTCGTCCGACGAGCCAGTGCGCACCATCGTGCTCGCTTTCCGCCTGCCCCGCACGATTACGGCCCTGCTGGCCGGAGCGGCGCTGGGCGTGAGCGGCTTACAGATGCAGACGCTGTTTCGCAACCCGCTGGCCGGGCCGTACGTGCTGGGCCTGAGCGCGGGCGCGAGTCTCGGCGTGGCCTTCTTGGTGCTGGCGGCAGGCGCGGCGGGGATCGCGCTCCCGCTGGCCGGGATGGGCGCGTGGACGGTCGCCATCGCCTCGCTTATAGGCGCGGCGGGCGTGCTGGCGTTGGTGACGCTGGCGGCAACCCGGGTAGACGACAGCGCGACGCTGCTCATCATCGGGCTCATGTTTGCCTCGTTCACGAGCGCCATCGTGGCGCTGCTGCAGTTCTACGCCGAGGCCGAGCGCGTGCAGGCGTTCTTGTTCTGGACGTTCGGCAGCCTCGCGGGCGTTACGTGGACGCAGATGCCGGTGTTCGCGTACTTGCTCGTAGTGGGGCTGTTGGGCGCTTTTATGCTCGTCAAGCCGCTCAACGCGCTGCTGCTGGGCGAGCGCTACGCCGAGAGCATGGGCGTGCCGGTGCGCCGCACCCGCCTGCTCGTGTTTCTGACGACGAGTGCGCTGGCAGGCGGTGTCACGGCGTTCTGCGGGCCGGTGGCTTTCGTGGGACTGGCGGTGCCGCACCTCGCGCGCGCGTTTGTGCAGACAAGTGACCACCGCATCCTCTTGCCTGCCACCGCCCTCGCAGGGTCGATTGTGCTGCTCCTTTGTGACCTGGTAGCGCGGCTGCCGGGCAGCAGCCTCTCGCTGCCCCTCAATGCCGTCACCTCGCTCGTGGGCGCGCCCGTGGTGGTGTGGGTGCTGCTGCGGCAGCGCGCGCTCAACTTCCAGGGCTGATGGAGACGGAGGCGCGCCCTGCTCTGCTACTGGAGGCCAGAGGGTTGGCCGCAGGCTACGCGCCGCGCCGCAGGCCCGAGCACCGCGTGTGCGAAAACGCCGACCTCGCCGTACACGCGGGCGAACTCGTCGCGCTGCTGGGCCCCAATGGGGCGGGCAAGACCACGCTGCTGCGCACGCTGGCCGGGCTGCAGCCGCCGCTGGCGGGCGCGGTGCACATCGAAGGCATTCCTATGGCGACGCTCACCGCCGCCGCGCGCGCGCGGCGCCTCAGCCTCGTCCTCACCGAGCGCGTCGTGCCCGGCCCACTCGACGTGAGAACCGTGGTGGCGCTGGGGCGGCATCCGCACACCGACTGGAAAGGCACGCTGTCTGAAACCGACAGGCAGGCCGTAGACGATGCCATCGAGCAGGTGGGGCTTGGCCCGCTGGCCTACCGCCGGGTGGGCGAACTCAGCGATGGCGAAAAGCAGAAAGTGATGATTGCCCGTGCGCTCGCGCAGGCGGGCACCCTGCTACTCGACGAGCCCACGGCGCACCTCGACCTGCCCGGCCGCCTCGATGTGATGCGCCTGCTCTACCGCCTCACCCGCACCACGGGCCGCGCCGTGCTTTTCGTCACCCACGAACTCGACGTCGCTCTCCGCGTGGCGGACACGCTGTGGCTGCTGGGGCGCGACGGGCGCGTAGAAGCGGGCGTGCCCGAGGCGCTCGTGCTCTCGGGCAGCCTCGCCCGCACGTTCGAGCAGCCTGCCGACTTCGACCCGCTCACAGGCTCGCTGCGCCTCCACGATACCGAGGGCGCTGCCATCCGCGTGACGGGAGAGGATCCGTACCGGGCGTGGACGGCGCGCGCCCTCGAGCGCACCGGCTGGCGCGTAGTCGATATGGCATCCCGCTCGGTGCGCGCCTCGGCCAACGGCTGGCTTGTCAGGACGGGTCTGGAAGAGTATTACTTCGACTCGCTGGAGGCGTGCCTGCGGGCGTTGCGCGAAATAAGGTAGCGCGCCGAGGCGCTGCATTGACTTTGTCGTGCGGCAGGCGCATACTGGGGTCCTAAACCCGCTGCTACCATGCAAACGACCGCTGCGCCAATTCACGCTCAGGAGATACCAGCAGCTTCTGGCCATCGGCCTGTGCAGCGCCCGGAGCGCATCGCCGTGCTCGACGTGCTGCGCGGCATCGCGCTGTGCGGCATCCTGCTGGCCAACGTCCACATCTTTTCCGGCTATTTCTTCGCCAGGCTGGTCGGCACGGCGGTCCCCACTGCCGCTGACAGCGTGGTGATGGGGCTCACGCATTTTCTGGTGGATGGCAAGTTCTACTCGCTGTTCTCGCTCCTTTTTGGCATCGGCTTCTACATCTTTATGGAGCGGGCAGAAGCAAAGGGCCTTGCAGCCGTGCCGCTGTTCCGGCGGCGGTTGTGGTGGCTGCTCGCAATCGGACTGGCGCACGCGGTACTGCTGTGGGCAGGGGACATCCTGACCGTGTACGCGCTCATGGGCTTTCTTCTCGTGCCGTTTCATAGCCTCGGCAGCCGCGTCCTGCTGCGGTGGGCCGCTGCGCTGCTCGCGCTGCCCGTGCTGGCATACGCGCTGATGTGGGCGACAGGCATGAACGATCCGCTCGCCCCGCCCCCGGATGCCGCGCCTCCACCGTCCGCCGGCGAAGGGTTCAACCCACTGGCGATGATGCTGGCCGGGTTTAAAGGGGGATACCTCGATATCCTGCAGGCCAACGCGATCCAGCTAGTCGGGCGCTGGGTCGATCTTGTCGTCACGCTGCGCTTTCCGAAGGTGCTGGCCATGTTTCTGATCGGGTTTTACATCGGCAGGGCAGGCATAGCGCGTGACCTCGACGCGCACGCGGGTCTCTTCCGCCGCGTGCTGACGTGGGGCCTGCTTGCCGGGCTGCCCGCGAACGCCTATCTGGCCTGGGCTACCGAGCATGTCGCCTACCTGCCGGGCTCGGCTGCTGGATTTCTGTACGTGGTGGCGTACGCGGTGGGCGTGCCCGCGCTGGCGCTGGCCTATGCCGCAGGCATCTCCCTCATGGCGCGCCGGGAGGGTGCGCGCCGCGTGCTGGCGGTTTTTGCACCCGTCGGGCGCATGGCGCTCACCAACTACCTGCTGCAGAGTGTGGCATGCGCGTTCGTTTTTTACGGCATCGGGTTCGGGCTCGTCGGGCGCGTGGGGCCTGCGCACGCGGCACTCATCGCGCTGGCTATTTTCGCGCTACAGGTGCCGCTGAGTCGCCTCTGGCTCGGCCATTTCGCCTACGGACCGGCCGAGTGGGTCTGGCGGCGGCTGACCTACCGCACGCCTTTTTCGATCCGGCGGGTGCCCGCAGTGTAGCGGTTCGCACGGGCATATTGGCTTATTTTGCGCGCCAACCGAGGGTGCTGGGCACGCAGGGCCGTCCGCCCCTGCCGCCGCACCGTATCGAAACGACTTATCAGCCGCATGACCTCTACCTCTATCGACCACCTGCACCAGCACGACGGCGACACCGTGACGCTGCAAGGGTGGCTTTTCAACAAGCGGGCCTCGAAAGGCCTTCAGTTTCTCATCCTCCGCGACGGCTCGGGCCTGTGCCAGTGCGTTGCCAGTGAGGAAGCGCTCGGCGCCGCCTCGTGGCAGGCGGCAGAGGCCGCCACGCAGGAAAGCGCCCTTAGCATCACCGGCGTCGTGCGTAAAGACGAGCGGCAGGTGGGTGGCTACGAACTGCAGGCCTCGTCCGTCGAACTGATCGCGCTGGCGGAGGAGTACCCCATCACGCCCAAAGAGCACGGCATCGAGTTTCTGATGAACCACCGGCACCTGTGGCTGCGCAGCCGCCGCCAGTGGGCCATCCTGCGCGTGCGCAACCGCATCATCCAGACCATCCACGCCTTTTTTCAGGAGCGCGGCTTTATCCAGATGGACGCGCCCATCCTTACGGGCAACGCCGTCGAGGGCACGTCCACGCTCTTTGAACTCGACTATTTCGGCGACTCGGCCTATCTCACCCAGAGCGGGCAGCTTTACGGCGAGGCGATGGCGATGGCGTTCGGCAAGATCTACACCTTTGGCCCCACCTTCCGCGCCGAGAAGTCCAAGACGCGCCGCCACCTGACCGAGTTCTGGATGATCGAGCCGGAGATGGCGTTCTACGACCTCGCCATGAACATGGACCTGGCAGAGGCTTTTCTGCAGCGCATCGCGCAGGACGCGCTCGAACACTGCAAAGACGAGCTGGCGCAGCTGGAGCGGACCCTCCCTGCGCTCGAAGCGACCGCGCAGGGCGCACTCCCGCGCCTGTCGTACACCGAGGCCGTAGACCTGCTGCGCAGCGACAAGACCCGGGAGATGCTGGACGCGCGCGAGGCAGCACGTCGCGCCGAGCAGGACGCCCTGCAGCAGGAGCGTGACCAGAACCGCGCCGCCTACGGGCAGGCCAAAAAGCACGAAAAGCGCCGCATCGACGCCCGCGAGATCGAGATCAACGCCCGCCTGGCAGACGTGGAGGAAGAGCTGCGCAACATCCCCAAGTGGCGCGCTTCTGCCGCCGAGTTCGAGTGGGGCAACGACTTCGGCGGCTCGGACGAGACGGTGCTGACGTGGCACTTCGACCGGCCGCTGATCGTGCACCGCTACCCGGCGGCGGTAAAGGCGTTCTACATGAAACGCGACCCCGACGACGATACGCTCGCGATGGGCATGGATGTGCTCGCGCCTGAGGGCTACGGCGAGATCATCGGCGGCGGCGAGCGCGCGACCGACCTCGGCTTTCTCAAAAAACAGGTGGCAGATCATGGCCTGCCCGAGGAAGCTTTCGACTGGTATTTCGATCTGCGCCGCTACGGATCCGTGCCGCACGCGGGCTTCGGTCTGGGACTGGAGCGCACGGTGACGTGGGTGTGCGGCCTGCCACACCTGCGTGAAGCCATACCATTCCCCCGCATGATGGGCCGCCTGAGCCCGTGATTCACTGATGCCCGCACTCGATCAGATCACCATCAAAGGCTACAAGTCCATCAAGGACGCGACCGTGGAGTTGCGTTCGCTGAACGTGCTGATCGGTGCAAATGGAGCAGGAAAGAGCAATTTCATCAGCTTCTTCCGCTTCCTAAGCGTGCTGATGAGAGGGAAATTGCAAGATGCGGTTGCTCGCCAAGGTGGATCGGGTAATATGCTGTTCTACGGCAGTAAAGTGACGGATAAGATATACGTGAGTTTGATATTTAGTGCTAATGAATATCAGTTTTACTTGAGTCCAAGCGATGATGGATCTCTTTTCTTTTCAGGAGAAAGAGTAGGTTTTAACTATGGAAATAGTGATAGTTTATACTGGGAGTCTTTTGGTATAGGACATAAGGAGTCACTTTTAGCATTTAAGGCAACGAACGGAAGTCTCGTGTCTACATACGTTATTAGTCACGTCAATACATGGAGACTCTACCACTTCCACGACACGAGCAGCACAGCAGCCGTTAAGCAGCCAGGCGCGCTGAACGACAATGCCGCACTTCGAGCCGATGCGGGCAACCTTGCAGCGTTTCTCTACCTGCTACAGGAGCGGGATCGCGGCCATTACGATCAAGTCGTCTCGTTCGTACGCCGCGTGGTGCCGCGCTTCGATGACTTTACGCTGCGTCCCGACCCACTTAATCCAGAGTTTATCCAACTGGAGTGGCGCGAGGTCGAATCGGACTTCCCCTTCCGGGCCCAGCATCTGTCGGACGGTTCGTTGCGGTTCATCTGTCTGGCCACGCTCTTGATGCAGCCGTTGCCGCCCCCGACGATCATCATTGACGAGCCGGAGCTTGGTCTGCACCCGGTCGCCATCGAGTTGCTCGCCGAGATGCTGCGGCTTGCCTCGGAGCGCACGCAGGTCATCATCGCCACACAATCGCCCGCGCTGGTGAATGCATTCACGCCCGAAGACATCATCACGGTGGACCGGGTGGAAGGGGCGACGGAGTTTCAGCGGCATACGACGGAATCCCTCGCGGCGTGGCTGGAAGACTACACGCTGGGCGAGTTGTGGGAGAAGAACGTGATCGGGGGCAAACCGTGAGCGCGGTACGGGTACACGTGCTGGTCGAGGGGCCGACGGAAGAGCAGTTCGTGAGCCGGTTTCTGGCAGGTCATTTTGCCGCTCGTCAGATCTGGATCACGCCCATCCGCGTCGGCAGAGCCACGAGCGTGGCAAATCCGGGTGGTGGCATGAGCGGATTCGGCAGACCGCGACGCGACCTGCTTCGCCTGCTCGGAGACATCAGTGGTTACGTCACCACGATGTTCGACCTGTACGGGTTGCCGGGCGATTTCCCCGGCTTTTCCACACTTCCCGTAGGTATGCGAGGGCGCAATAAAGCCGTGCATCTCGAAGCAGCCCTTGGAGAAAACATCGGCCACCCTGTGCGCTTTATCCCATATTTCCAGTTGCACGAGCATCCTTCCGCATCTCGAAGGCATTCTGGCCGAGTGCGGTGCACCCGAAGCGATCAATGACCACCCCCCAAACCGCTCCCTCCAAGTGGCTGCTGTCCCTTACGGATGGGCGGTACAGCAAGGTGGTAAATGGATTCACCGTTGCAAAACGCATTGGAATGGAAACGCTGCGTGCCCGGTGTCCCCACTTCGACGCATGGATATCCAGACTCGAAAAGCTTTCGCATCTTTAGATTGCGATGTCCTCGATGAACCGTGTAAACCTGAACCTCGGAGGTTTTGCAGACCTGCGAGGTTTGATCTAAATCCCCTTGCAATGAAGCTCTTTCTCCCATTCGCGCTCCTGCTAGTCGCCGTGCCGGTGCGCGCGCAGACCGTCCCGCTCCAGCTTATCGACCACGTGGTCGGGACGGAGATCCTGAACAACAAGGCGCTGCCCGCGGGCACCGAGGTGTGGGTCGTGCCCAAGGCAGAGACGCGCGCGATGCGGCTGCGCAACAACTACGACGAGGTGGTGGCCGGCTTGCCGCGCGCCACGCTCGACCGGGTGCGCGACAATGGCTTAACCGTACAGACGTACCGCCCCACCGCGCAGGCCAGCCAGGCGTATTACGTGCTCGCCCGCCTGCCCGATGGGCGGCTGTTCCAGAGCTATGTCAAAACGGGCGATGCGGGCATGCAGCCCGGCTTCGACGCCGTGCAGGCCGGGCGCATCTCGATGGGAGCCGTCCCCGGGAACGTGCGGGCGCGCCTGCTGGCGGTGCTGCCCGGGCGCGTCGCAGAGCCGCCTGCCACCTCGAATCCACCCCCCTCTGACATAGAGGAGGCTATCGGCAATGAGGCGCTGGAAGAGGTCGTGCCTGCTACTCCTGATGATGTTTCGCTGCCTGCCTTTACCACGGCACCGCCCGACTCGCCCTTTACCGAGCCGCTGCCTGTGCCGCTTCAGGAAGTGGAAGAGGAGTATCTGCCTGGGCAGGCCGAGCGTCCAGCACGAAACCGCGGGTGGCTGTGGTTTCTGGCCGGGCTGCTCGTAGGAGGCGCGGCGGCGTATTTCGGCGCGGCCACCTACTATGAACGCCTGCTCCGGCAGCAGCGCGAAAACCTGATGCGCTATGTGCCCATGCTGGAAGCCGAGGAGCCGGCGGATGCGCCCGATTCCGAGGATGCGCGCGAGGCTGTCACCGGGCAGGCAGCGCAGCAGGCTGCGTACCTACCGCAGAACGGCGCGTCGCCGGCACCAGAGGCCGATGCCCGGGATGACGATGAAGAGGAGCGCTGACAGCTGCGCGTAGTAAAAAATAAGCGGGCGCACCCCCCCAGGCACGCCCGCTTCTCCTCCTCAACGACCTCTCCTCGGGTACTAGGTCATCCATCACTGTGGGGATGACCTCCTTCCTCGTATCTATAGCAGTACGAATTGAATTCCCGAATTAAGGATGGCCGCTAAATTTTTTTTGACGAAAGGCGAATACCCCTGCCTGTGGGCAGGCGGCGGGTAGGCCGCTCGTACCGTAGCGCACGTCAGCCCAGCTTCTCGGCGTGCATGTACGCGTGGAGCACCTCGGGCAGCGCGATGCTGCCGTCTTCCTGCTGGTTGTTTTCGAGCAGGGCCGCCACGATGCGCGGAAGTGCCAGCGCCGACCCGTTGAGGGTGTGGACAAACTGCGGCTTGCCGTCGCTGTCGCGGAAGCGGATAAGCGCGCGGCGCGCCTGGAACGCCTCGAAGTTGGAGATAGACGAAACCTCCAGCCAGCGCTCTTGCCCCGCGCTCCACACCTCGAGGTCGTACTTCTTGGACTGGGTAAAGCCCATGTCACCCGTGCACATGAGCAGGCGGCGGTAGGGCAGGCCCAGCTTCACGAGCAGGTTCTCGGCGTCCTGGCGCAGCGCTTCGAGGGCGTCGTAGCTGTGCTCGGGACGTACAAAGTGCACGAGTTCCACCTTGTCGAACTGGTGGAGACGGTTGAGGCCGCGCACGTCTTTCCCGTGCGAGCCCGCCTCCCGCCGGAAGCAGGGCGTGTGCGCCGCGTACCGGATAGGCAGCGACGCAGCGTCGAGGATTTCGTCGCGGTGGAAGTTGGTGACAGGTACCTCGGCAGTCGGGATGAGGTAGAGGCTGTCGCGCGTGGCCTCGTACATCTGCCCCTCTTTGTCGGGAATCTGGCCCGTGCCAATGCCGCTGGCCTCGTTGACGACGAGCGGCGGCTGCATCTCGGTGTAGCCTGCCGCCGCGGCCTCGTCGAGGAAAAACTGGATAAGCGCCCGCTGCAGGCGCGCACCCTGGCCCACGTAAAACGGGAAGCCCGCGCCTGCGACCTTGGTGCCGCGCTCGAAATCCACCAGCCCGAGCGATTCGAGAAGCTCCCAGTGCGGCTGTGGGGTGAAATCAAACGCAGGTTTATGGCCCTGCTCGAAGACGACCTGGTTGTCTTCCTCTGTCGCACCTACGGGCACGCTCGGATGCGGCAGGTTGGGCATTTCGAGCATCAACTTGTAAAAGCGCGCGTCGAGGCCTTTGCCCGTTTCCTCCAGTTCTTTCACGCGCGCCTTGAGGCGGCCCGACTCCTGGATGCGCTGCTGCGCGGCGTCTTTCTCGCCTTTCGCCATGAGCGCGCCGATATCGCGGGCGATGCTGTTGGCCTCGGCCTGCGCGGTCTGCATCTCGGTAAGGGCCTCGCGGCGCGCCTCGTCGAGGTCGAGCAGCGTGTCTACCAGCGCGGGGTCGCCGGTGCGCTTGTCGCGGATGGCCTGGCGCACCCGGTCAGGATTGTCGCGTAGCAACTGGACGTCGAGCATGGCAGAACAGGTGGGTTCGGAGAAAGAAAGGCGGATGATCAGTCGGTGACGATAAGGCCGAGGCGCTGCCCGAGGTGGCGCAGGGCGCTGTCGAGCAGGCGTGGCCGGTAGCCCAGTTCGGATTCGGCCTTGAGGATGTACAGGCCCGTGCGCGGCGGGCGCTTTGCAGGCTGGGTAAACTGGCTCGAATCGGTCGGGTGGATAAGCGAAGCGTCGAGGTCGAATGTCTGCGCCACGCGCCGTGCAAAGTCGTAGACAGAGAGGTACTCGCGCCCCGTCATGTGGAACACCCCCGACTTTCGGTAGCGGATAAGGCGTTCCAGGCCGGCAGCGAAGTCTACGGCGTAGGTAGGGGTGCGCCACTGGTCGGTGACGACGTTGATCGGCTCGCCCTTCGACAACTTCTCTACGACCCACAGCACGATGTTGCTGCGCCCGCTGGAATCGGGCATGCCGAAGATGAGGGCGGGGCGGGCTACCGACCAGCGGTCGGGGCCTGCATTGCGGGCGGCGTTCTCGCCCGCGAGCTTGCTTTTCGCGTAGAAGTTGACCGGCGCAGGACGGTCGCTTTCGCGGTACAGGGGCTTCTCGCCATCAAAAACGAAGTCTGTCGAGACCTGGATAAGGTGGCTGCCATGCCGGTGGCAGGCGCGCGCGAGGCTTTCCACCGCCCCTGCGTTGATGTTCCAGCACGCCTGCCGTGCCTGTTCGCACGTGTCCACATTGGTCATCGCCGCGAGGTTGACCACGACATCCGGGGTAAAGTCCTGAAAAAGGCGGCGCGTGCCTTCCTCGTCGGTAATGTCGAGCCGGGTGTAGCCGCACGCAGCCTCGAAGCGCGGCTGTGCGTCCCGGCCGGTGGCGAGCACGTCGTACTCGGGCAGGTCAGCAAGGCGGTGGATAAGCTCCTGTCCAACGAGCCCGTTGGCTCCGGTGATGAGAACGCGGCAATACAGCATAGGGCCAAGATAGGCACCCGTGGGCGCGTGCTCAGAGCGCGTAGCGCACCCCGACGGCAGCGCCGACGCCAAAGTCGGTGCTTGGCAGGAGCCGCAGGTCGGGAATGAGTTGCAAAAAGATCTCGAAACGCTCCTGATAGAAATTGACGCCCAGGTTGAGCGTCGCGCCGAGGGCGAGGTCGTCGTTGCGCGCGCTGCCGATGTAGCCGCCCGGCCCGACGTAGTAGCGCAGCGGCGAGGCGGTTACGGGATACTCGTACTGCCTGTTTAGGCCGAGGTACACGTTTCCATCATCGAAAGCGAGCACACCCGTCCACGACGCTGGCGCGCGGCTGGGCGCGCGGATGGTGAGCGCGGTAGGACGCCCTACCTGCGCGCCGACAGAAAGCGCCGAGCCGGCCTGCGCCTGCGCGGGCACGATGCCCAGTAGCAGCAGCAGGGCGAGAACGCAAAAAGAGCGGACTATCATCATGGCGGGCGCGGTCAGGCGGTTTGGGCTTCGTCTTCGCGAAGGGTTTCCAGGAGCAGGTCTTTGATATTGTGCGCGTCTTGCAGCTTGAGGCGGCCCGCCATGAGCAGGCGCAGTTCGCGTCGCCGCGCGGCCCCGTCATAGCGCTGCTGCTCCTCGTCGGTTTCAGGCTGCGAGGGCGGCACCTTGCTGGGGCGTCCGTTCTCGTCTACCGCCACAAACGTGTAATACGCCTTGTTGCACTTGCGCATCGTCTGCTTGCGCGGGTTCTCGGCCCACACGTTGATCTCGATCTCCATCGACGTGCGGAAAGCGCGGTTGACCTGCCCTTCGAGCACGACGACCTCGCCCATGTAGATGGGGCTTTGAAACTCGACCGAGTCCACGGACGCGGTCACGCTCACCTGCTCGGCGTGGCGCTGCGCGGCGATGGCAGCGCACACGTCCATCATGTGGAGCAGGCGGCCGCCCATCAGGTTGCCGAGCCCGTTGGTGTCGTTGGGCAGCACGATCTCATTCATGGTGCAGCGGGAGGCCTTGACAGGCTTGGGCGCGCGGCTTGTGTTAGTTGGCTGGTCGGTCATGCAAAAGTCCGGGAAGAGCAGAAGGGCGTCTACACGCTTCAATTCCCAGAAAGAAGCAGGCGGATAAGGGAAAGTTGGATGAAACGCTCGCCCGCGTTCACACCGCCGCGAGCGCCTGCTGGATGTCGGCGATAATATCGTCGGCGTCTTCGAGTCCGACCGAGATGCGCACCAGGCCCGGGGTGATGCCGACGGCGGCGCGCTCGGGCTCGGTGAGTTTGCTGTGCGTGGTGCTGGCCGGGTGCGTGGCAATCGAGCGGCTGTCGCCCAGGTTCGCCGTTTTGGAGAGCATCTGGAGCGCGTCTAGAAAGCGCCGCCCGGCGTCGAGGCCGCCCGCTACTTCGAACGCGACGATGCCGCCGCCCTTTTTCATCTGCTGCCGCGCCAGCGCGTACTGCGGGTGCGAGGGCAGGTGCGGATAGCGCACCCACGCGACCTCAGGGCGGGTTTCGAGCCACGTGGCAAGGGCAAGCGCCGAGCGGGCGTGCTGCGCCATCCGGATGCCGAGCGTTTCGAGGCTGCGGCTGAACATCCACGCGTTGAAGGGCGAGAGGCTCGGCCCAGAGTGGCGCGCGAAAAAGCGGAGCGGTTCCACATGCTCTTTCTTGCCCACGATCACCCCGCCGATACCGCGCCCCTGCCCGTCGATGTATTTGGTGGCCGAGTGGACCACGAGGTCGGCCCCGTAGTGCATGGGCTTCTGGAAAACAGGCGTGGCGAAAATGTTGTCCACGACGAGTATCAGCCCACGATCGGCGCAGAACGCGCCCAGCCACTCGAGGTCGATAAGGTCGAGGGCGGGGTTGGACGGCGTCTCGACGTAGACGAGGCGCGTCTTGTCGCTGATGGCCTCTGCCCACGTCTCGGTCGCCGTCAGGTCCACGTACCGGCACGTGATGCCCCAGCGCGGCAGAATCTGGGTGAGCACCTGGTGGGTGGAGCCGAAGATGGAGCGGGACGAGAGCACCTCGTCGCCCGCGCGCAGCAGGCCCGCGAACGTGGTGAAGATGGCGCTCATACCCGACGCTACCGCGATGCCGTCCTCGGCGTCTTCGAGCACGCACATGCGCGCGACGAACTCGTCCGTGTTGGGGTTGGAGTAGCGCGAGTAAATGCTGCCGGGCACCTCGCTGGCGAACAGCGCCCGGGCGTGCTCGGCGTCTTCAAAGGTGAAGCTTGAACTGAGGTATAGGCTCGTGGCGTGCTCGCGGTGCGGAGAGGCCTCGGCCTGGGTGCGGATGACGCGGGTGGCGTCGCCTTCAGGCACGTTCGTCATGGATCGTCTCGCCGTTGATAACGATGGCAGCGGTCAGGCGGATGCTTTTGTCGAGGCTCTCGGCCACCGAGCAGTACTTGCGCAGGCCCAGGTCTACGGCGCGGCGCGCGTGCTGCGGCGCCACGTCGCCGGTAAAGCGGTACGTCACGTGCAGGTGCGTAAACGGACGCGGCGCGCCTGCCTCTGGACGGGTGCCGTCTACTTCCATCTCGAACGTCTCGACGTGCTGGCGCGACTTGCGGAGAATCTCGGCCACGTCCATGCCGCTGCACGCGCCCACGGCGGTCGCGAGTAGCTGCATCGGACTCGTTCCCGCGCCCTGGCCGCCCTGTTCGGGCGCAGTGTCGATGGCGATACTGTTGCCGCGGTCGTTCGTGGCTTCAAAGCCGAAAGCGCCGTCGGTGTGGCGGAGGTGTACGCGCATGAAAAGCAAGAGCGGGTTGGGGAAAAGGCAGAACGCCTCCCAACGACCCGCGCCCGCTCAGGTTTTCTGTGGCTTTTTGCGCGCGGCGGGGAAAAGCACGTTGTTGAGGATAAGCCGGTAGCCGGGCGAATTTTTGTGCAGGTCGAGGTCGGTGGGCGGATCGCCGACGAGGTGCTGGTAGTCTTCGGGGTCGTGGCCGGCGTAGAAGGCGAACGTGCCCTGGCCGAGCGTGCCGTGCAGGTATTTGACCTCGTCGCGGCCCGGCGCCTGGGCCATCACCACCATGCCGGGCTTGAGCAGGTCTTTGCGGAACGCCGTCGCCTGCCCGAGAAAGCCCTTGACGGTGGCGACGTGGTTCTGGGTGAGCATCGTCGGCACCGGGTCCCACTTGGCCGAAAAGTCGAACAGGGTGAAATAGTCGGTGAGCGGGTTGCGCAGCGCGGGCGGCGGCGCGCCCACGTCGATGTCGGAGTGTTCGTACTCGGTGGCGTTGTAACGCGGGGTGAAGTTCTCGAAGGCAAGCGTGGCGCTGTAATCGAGGCGCGACGTGGCGTCGGCGTCGATGGCGTCGCCATCGTACTCGGCGGGCACGATGTCGGTGCTGTGGGCGGCGAGGGCAATGTCGAACGTGTCGGTGCCAGAGCACATGGCGAACAGGAAGCCGCCGTTTTCGACGTAGGCGCGCAGCGTGCGGGCCACCTGGAGCTTGAGGCCGCTCACCTTGCGGAAGCCGTGCCGCCGCGCGTCCGCCTCGGCCTCGCGCTGCTGCTCGATAAACCACGGCTGGTTGCGGTACTGGTAGAACTTGCCGTACTGGCCGGTAAAGTCCTCGTGGTGCAGGTGCACCCAGTCGAACTCGGCCAGCCGCCCCAACAGCACATCGTCGTCGTAGATTTTCTCGAACGGCACCTCGGCGTACGTCAGGGCCAGCAGCACGGCATCGTCCCACGGCAGCGTCTGCTCGGGTGCGTAGACGGCGATTCTGGGCGCTTTCTCTAATTTGACGACGGCGGTGTTGCTGCCCTCGGCTTCCACCTCGGCCAGGATCTGCCCGACCTCTCCGCCGCCGAGGCGCTCGAAGGTGACGCCGCGGATGCGCATCTCGGCTTCGAGTTCGCCTGTGGCGGGCATCAGGAACGAGCCGCCCCGGTAGTTGAGCAGCCAGTCGACGGTAAAGCCGCGCTCCAGCATCCAGAAGGCGACGCCGTAGGCTTTGAGGTGGTTGGTCTGCCGCGTGTCCATCGGGACGAGGAAGTCCTGCGCGCGGAGCAGGGGGGCGCAGACGAAGCAGAGTAGCAGAACACAGAAAACACGGCGCATAGCGGCGGGGCAAAGACGGAGTAGGCGTAAGAACGCGGCGCGCACCCGGTTCCGTCTGTGCCAGCTTTCAGAGCCGCACGTTGTCGCCGCGCAGGTGGCGGATGCGCTGGCGGGCCTCGGACATCAGGAGAAAGAAGGGCATGGAGAAATGAACCGCAACCAGCGGCTCCTACCGCTACCTTCAGACGTGAAACCCCTGAATCATGCGTAAAGCTCTATTTCTGCTCGTTTGCCTCTGCACGCTGCCCGCACAGGCGCAGCGCGTGCTCCACGTGAACGCAGCAGCCCCGGAAGGCGGCGACGGCACCTCGTGGAGCACCGCCTTTCGCTCGCTTCAGGACGCCCTCTCGGCTTCAACCGAGGGGGACACGCTCTGGCTGGCGCAGGGACACTACCGCACTGATGATGGCGCGGGCATCGTGATCGGTGACCGGGACGCCTCGTTCGTGATGAAGGCAAGCTTGCACCTGCTCGGCGGCTTCAGGGGCGATGAGACGGCGGCTGATGCGCGTGACCCTGCGCTTTATGAGACGGTGCTAACGGGCGACCTGCTGGGCAACGATAGCGACACCGACTCCCTGTACGCCGAGCATCCCTCCCGGCAGGACAATGCCCGAACCATCGTGCGGGTGCTGGAGCGCGTGGACGACGTGCTGATCTCCGGCGTCACGATCCGGGATGCCAGCGAGGGGACAGCGGTCCGGTCTAACGGGGGGCTGGCTGTGGAAGATGCTGTCATCACACGCAATGCCGGCTTCACGCCCTTCCAAATCGTTTCGAGCCTGCCGCACCGATTCGCCCGGACCGTTATCCACGACAATGTGGGTGATGATGGCGGGGCTATGCTGCTTGCGACTGTGTCATCGCCGCTGCACGTGGTGCTCCAGGATGTGGTGATTCGGAATAACCGGGCGTACTACCGGGGAGGAGGCATCGCCTTTTATTCGGCTGATGTATCGCTCGACATTACGAACTGTCTCTTCGAGAAGAATACAGCTAACGAAGGGGGTGCTATTTCCTCCGGAAAGACTTCTGGTTCGCATATGCGGGTGTACAACACCCTCTTCGCCCACAACGTGGCAGTGTCGCTGGGAGGGGCCATTTTTGCCGCTGATCTCGCGATAGAGATAGCAAACAGCGTTTTCGTCGACAACCACGCTGCGTCAAGTCCCGACATCAACTACGGGCACGGTGGAGCCATTTACCTCTTCGAGGAAGATTCCTTCGGGTTCG